>Ga0126370_10000264_pt1 | contig 20405 bp, 29 predicted proteins | sample PanSoiMetaPlot_3_FD_92586 | JGI IMG/M metagenome (GOLD analysis project Ga0126370, IMG submission 92586) | Tropical forest soil microbial communities from Panama - MetaG Plot_3 | ecosystem: Environmental > Terrestrial > Soil > Tropical forest > Bulk soil | place: Panama | collected 2016-02-17 | reverse complement strand
GGTTAATGGGATTGCGCCGCTCTTCGCCCGGTTCACAAGGCGATGCGCCGCTCTCGCGCCGGTTAATGCGCGGAAATCCACCGTCAACTCATTGACGCGCCTGGTTGCGCCCTCATCCCTCGCGCACCGGCGCCTGGGGGATATTCCGTGGCGAACTCACTCCTTACCATCAGCATGGTGACGCGGGAGGCTGTCCGGCTTTTCCGCAACAGCAATTGGTTTTTGCGCACCATCAACCGCCAGTTCGACGAAGAGTTTGGCCGTGGCGGCGCTAAGATCGGCTCGCAGCTCAGAATCAGGCTGCCGAATGATTATACGCTTCGTACCGGCCCGACCGCGAACCCGCAATCGACAAACGAGCAGTCGACGATGCTCACCGTCGCCAACCAGTATGGCGTCGATGTGTCGTTTACCTCGGCCGATCGCGCGTTGAGCTTGGATGACTATTCTGAGCGGGTCTTGGCCCCCGCGGTCAATATCCTCGCCGGCGGTGTCGCCGTCGCGGTGATGGCGAATATCGAGCAGGCCTCGAACTTCGTCATGAACACCGATGCCTCCTCCAACATGATCAGCCCCTCCGCCGGCACCTGGCTGCAGGCCGGCGCGATCCTCGATCGCAATGGCGCGCCGCGCAATGACCGCTTTATCGTGCTTGATCCGATTACCCAGGCGAGAACGGTGACCTCACTTACCGGGCTCTTCAATCCGCAGGCGAAGATCTCCGAGCAGTATATGCGCGGCACGCTGTCGGTCGATACCTTGGGGTTCGATTGGGGCATGGACCAGACCGTCACCATGCACACGACGGGGGCCTACGGCACGCCGCCGACCGTCTCCGGCGCCAATCAGACGGGATCGACCCTGACGATCTCGGCGCTCGCCGGGCCGGTGGTCGCCGGCGATATCTTTACCATCGCCGGGGTCAGAGCGGTCAATCGGGTCACCAAATCCTCGACCGGGCAATTGCAGCAGTTCACCGTCCTGGCGAACGCCAATGCCGGCGCCACCTCGCTCTCAATCTACCCGCCGATCACCCCGGCATCGGGTGGCAATCCGGTTCCCTTCCAGACGGTCGATGTCTCGCCCGCCGGCGGTGCTAATATCGTCTTTGCCACCGCGGCGTCGTCAGCCTACCGCAACAATTTTGCCTATTATGCGGAGGCCTTGACGCTTGCCACGGCCGAATTGGAATTGCCGCGCGGCACGCACGAGGCGGCGCGAGAAACTTATGACGGGATCTCGCTCCGCATGGTCACCGATTACGCTATTCTCTCGGATAGCTTTGTGACCAGGCTTGATATCCTTTTCGGCAGCCTCATGGTGCGGCCGGAATGGGTCTGTAAAGTCGCCGACATACCTTAAGGAGGCCGCATGGCAGCCGAAGTGCTCCCCGGCAATCTCGGGCGCAACGATTACCCGAAAATGCTCTACCACCCGGATGGGCGCACGGTGGTCGTCGACACCCCCGAGGAGCACGACCGGCTGCACAAAGAGGATTGGGGAACGCAGCCGCAGGACATCCACCGCGAACGCCCGGCGAGTTCCTTCCCGATGTCGAATGGCGGTGATCCCCTGGCGATGATGATTCGAGAAACGCTCGAGGCCGTGCTTGATGAGCGCGGCATTGGCAAGAGGAGACGGTAGATGGCACGAGATGTTCACGGCGACTGGCGCACCTCGACAAAGCGCGATCCGCATGTCGAGCCCCTGGAGCGGCAAAAGCGTGGTGGCGGCGGCTATGACGCGGGACCCGGCAGCACCGGCATGCCCTCGGCGCGGATGATGGACCGCCCGCCCTCCCCCTGTGGCGCCTTTGATCGCTCGGGTGATAGCCGCGGCTCGATCAATAGGGGGATCCGCAAGATCCAGGATCAGGATCGCTAACCAATGCTGGTGCAGGACCTCATCAGTCTTGCACTGAGAACGTCGGGGGTCCTCGGGGTCGGGCAAACCGCGCTCCCGCAGGACCTTTCCGACGCGCAGCAGCTGTTGATCTTGCTGATGCAGGAATGGCGGCAAAAAAGATGGCTCGTCTACCGCCTCAATACCGCGATCCTCCCCCTCATCCCGGGGCAGATGACCTATCAGGTGGGACCGTCGTCGGCGTCCCCGACACCTGATTTTGTCACCGACGGGAAGTTTCGGCCGGCCAACATCCAATCCTGCTATCTGCGCCAGCAGGTGGGGTCGGGGCCCAATTCCTACCCGCTCGATTTTCCGATGCGGATCTTGGAATCGCGGCAGCAATACGACGCGATATCGTTGAAGAACCTGCATTCGTGGCCATCGCTCATCTATTACGATCCGATCGTGCCGGTGGCGACGATGTATCTTTGGCCGGTGCCGGTGCAGGCGTTTTTCTCGCTCTACATCGCCTGGCAGAGTGCGATTGATTTTGCCGCCGAGGGCTCGCAGACGGTCGATCTCGAGACGATCCTGCCGGCGGAAACCCAATTGGCGCTGATGTACAATCTCGCGGTCAAAACCGCCATTGCCTACAAGCTGCCGCCGGATGAAGAATTAAAGGGCATGGCGCGCAGCGCCTTGAATACCCTGCGCATGACCAATTTCGCGCTGCAGCCCCTAAAGATGCCGGCCTCGCTCGTTGGCACCGGCGTGCGGATGAAGAATCCCTTGGGCGGGTTTGTCTACCCAGAAACCAGTGCCGGGGTTCCGGTCGGGACCCAGCTGGGGTGATCACATGGGCTACTTTGCCGAGGACGGGATCACCGTTTGGCAGAAGGGTCAAAACCTCACTGCCGAGGATCTGAACCGCAATTTTGCAACCCTCTTGATGTATGCCGAGCGGGCGATCGATCGCGCCTTGCAGCCCGATGTCGCGGTGGTGGAATTGACCCGGCGGCTGCGCGACATCGAGAGCCGTCTCGATGCCCTGGAGCTCCATGCGAGCCGCAGCGCCCGCGAGCGCAACGAAATGGAATATACCCCGCTCGCCTATTTTGGCGGGATGCTGCAGCGCTTGGACGGACTGCAGCAGATGACCGAAGCGACGGCCGCGGAACTGCGTCAGGCGCACAGCGCAGTTGAGGCGATGCACAACGACCAGCGCGGGCGGATCGAACGACTGGAGCAGCAGCCCCCTGCGGCGCGCGCGGACGCACTCGCGGCGCTCATCGCCGAATACCAGGGAACGACGGCGACGGCGACGAAGGCGCTCCTCGAAGCCACGGCCCTGCGCGGTGAGGTGGCGCACGCCAAGCGCCTGGCACTTGCCACCGACCGTGAAGCCAACCGCCAGCAATACGCGCCGCTTGCGGTTCTGGCCGAGCTTATCAAGCGCATCGAAGCCCTGGAGGCGCGTTGATGGCGCAGCTCGCCCTCACCCAAGGCGCCTACCAGGCTCGCGGTTTTATCGCCAACGCCCAGGTCTGCTTCAATCTCTACCCTGAGCAGAACCCGAAGGATGCGCCCTTCCCGGTGACGCATTATCCCGCACCTGGCCTCGAAGTGCTCTCGGACTACACGGGCACCTATTCGGGGCCGGTGCGCGGGCTCTACGACGCCTCAAACGGCATGGTCTTTGCCGTCATCGGCCAAGATGTGATCCAGTGGAAGGGCCCCAGCACCGCCGCGGTGCATCTTGGCACCATCAGCAGCAATACCAACCCGGTTTCGATCTGCGACAACCAGGGGGATGTGGTCTTTGTCGATGGCACGACGGGCGGCTGGTACGTGCCGCTCGCCAACGCCAATACCGCCGCGAGCCTGCAGGCGATCACCGATCCGGCGTGGCTGGGATCGACCAGGGTTGATTATATCGACACGTTTTTTATCTTTAATCAGCCCGGGACATCGAATTTCTACACTTCGCTCTCGGGGCAGTTTCTGCCGCTTGATGCGACCTACATCACGCCCAAAGAGGGGTGGAACGACTATTTGGTCGCCACCGCCGCGCTCCACGACAATGTCTGGCTCTTAGGGGTCAGCACCACCGAAATCTGGTTTAATTCAGGCGGCGCCACCTTCGCCTTCTCACGCATGCCGAACAGCATTTTGCAGCAGGGCTGCGTCGCGCAGTTCTCGCCCGTCGTCGCCGATAACGCGGTTTACTGGATTAGTCAGGACCGCTGGGGGCGCAATATGTGTCTGCGCGGCGAGGGTTACGCCGCGCGCCGAGTCTCCACATTTGCCGTCGAGGATCAGTGGTCGCTCTACCCGACGCTTTCCGATGCGATCGGCATGGCCTACCAGATCGGCGGCCATGAGACGATCGGGTTCTGGTTCCCTAGCGGCAACGCGTGGTGGGCTTACGACGCCTCGACCCAGCTCTGGCACCAGCGGACCTATCAGGATTTGTCACAGCCGTGGCTGCCGCGCTGTATGGCGGGGTGGGGTTCGGTGCCCAATGGCGGGGACCAGAATAGTGTCCTCGCCGGCGACCGCACCGGACCGCGCATCCTGCATGTATCGCGGCAGAATTTTGACGATTGCGGCCAACCGATCGTGCGCCAGCGCTCGTGGCCACATATCCAGGAGGACGGGAAGCGCCTCGTGCATACCCGCTTTTATGCCGCGATGGATGCTTCCGAGCTCAACCCGCAGACCGCGACACTCGATTGGTCGGACGATGCCGGGCGCAATTACGGCACGGCTGTGCCGCAGACGGTGAGCGGCTCCAATGGGCAATACCAGTGGCGGCGCCTCGGCTACGCGCGCGACCGGGTTTACCGCATGACCTGGCAGGCCCCGGGGCCCACCGCGCTCAATGGCGCGTGGATCGATGTCGTGGGGGAAGCCTCGTGATCGAGCGCTCGGAATCCTTGGAGCGGGCCTTGACCCGCGAAACTGTGCGGTTTTCCGGGAGCCTTGCGCGATTTGTTTTCTACAAGGGCGAGAAGCCACAGGATTGCAATGGCGTGGCGCAAGGCGAGCGGGTGGGCGGCATTGAGGCCAGCGAATTTTTGCTGCGCCGCCTCTCGCGCGGGACCGAGCCGGCGATGCCCAAGGAAGCCGATTACTGGCGGCTCTACGACGCGGGCGGCAATGTCGTGATGCAGGGGACGGGGCGTGCCGCCGATTAGATCGATCAACCCCAGGAGCGGGATCTCGAGCCTTTTTGCCGCGCAGGGGCTGATTTCCCCACGCAATGCCTTTGTCGAGCCGACGGGGGAGCCGACCCCGGTTAGTTTTCGCTTTCTCGAAAGCATTTTTAACGCGGTCGGTGACTTACAGATCAACGGTGTCCCGGGGCCTCCCGGTCCCGCCGGGCCTCAGGGTCCCCAGGGCGTCCCCGGGCCAACCGGGAGCTACCAGGCGGGGCAAGGGATCAATATCAATACCGGCACCACCCCGGCGACGATCAGCACGGCGGTGGCTTACCTGCCGCTGCAGCAGACGGGGGTGACGGTATCGGCTTTGCCGGCGGCGGGGACGAACCGCGGATCACGCGCTTTTGTCACCGACGCGACGGCGACGAGTTTTTATTCGATTGTTGCGGGGACGGGGACAAATTTTGTGCCGGTCTTTTCCGACGGCACCAACTGGCGGATCGGATGAAGAATTTTTTGGCGATCGGCACCGCGGACATGCTGCCCTTGCGCATGGCGCTGCAGCGCCAGCCGCAGCTCTGGGATCAGCATCGCTACCGCACCGAGTTCAACGGCACCCCGTTCCGCGGCATGAGCGATATTCTGCTGCGCTATTCGAGGCCTGAGAGGTGGGAGGGCACAAAAGATTCCGAGGCTTTGGTTGATGATCTGGATCTGGTCATGTACCCGGCGTGGGAAAAGCTCCCCGAATGCCGCGAAATCATCTTTAACCTGATGCGGCGCTTTCAGGGCATTGCCCTGGGGCGGGTGATTATCGCCCGCTTGCCGCCGGGCGGGGTGATCCTCCCCCATGCCGACAATTACGGGGCCTACGCGACACAGGACGGCTTGCGCCTCCACATCTGCGTCCAGGGCCTGCCGGGGTGCCAGTTTCATTGCGGCGGCGAAACGATCCAGATGCAGACGGATAGTGTGTGGTGGTTCAACCACAAGGCCGAGCATTCGGCCGAAAACAATTCGGCGGACGAGCGGATCCACCTGCTGCTTGATATTCGCACGGGGTGAGGCATGGCCATCGTGCTCGCCCTCCTCTTGATCAGCCTGCATGGCCCGGGCGGGCAACTCTTGATCATCAACCCGCTCGAGATCTCGAGCCTGCGCAGTCCGTTGGAGAGCAATTCGCACTTTGCCCGGGGCACGCACTGCATCGTGGTGATGAGCAACGGCCGGGTGAATGCGACGCTCGAAGATTGCCTCACGGTACAGCGCCAAATTATGGGGACCCGCTGATGGAGCACCTGTCGCTGGCCACGGAGAACGCCCTTTCCATCCTCGAGGAGGCCGAGGAAGAGGGCATAACCCGGCGGCATTGGGAGGAATTAGCGGTCGATAAGAACGAGGTGCAGTTGGCGATCGACTGGAAGAAATATCGCGAGTTGGACCGCATGGGGATGCTCTCGGCGATTGCCGTGCGCCTTCGCGGCAAGCTTGTCGGCTACAGCATCATGATCCTCTCGACGGGGCTGCATTACCGGCACTGCTTCGAAGCGACGATGGATGTCTTTTGGGTCGCGCCGGAAGTCAGAGGACGCTGCGCCGGGCGGCGGCTCTTTCGCGTGCATGAGGCGGAATTGAGGCGCCGTGGGGTGAAGCGGGTGCATGCGGGAAGCAAGCTCCACAAGGATTGCTCGCGGCTCTTCAAGGCGCTCGGCTACAGGCCGGTGGAGCTGTGGCATTCAAAGCTGCTGGGGGACTAAAGATGGTCGGGATCATCGGCGGCGGGCTCTCTGCCATCGGCAATATCGCCGGCGGGTTGATCGGATCTTCCGCCGCATCCTCTGCTGCCAAACAGCAGCAGAATATGCTCAACCAGATTTTGAATTTCCAGAAAGGCATCCTGCAGCAGGGACAGGATAATCTCGCCGGCAATATGGGGGCGGCGACCGACACGGTCGGCGCCTATATCGCCGATGCGGTCGGCGCGCTCAACAATGCCGGCGTCGGCGGTATCACCGCGATCGAGAATATGCTCGGGCCGACGATCGCCGCGATCCAAGGGGGGGCCGATCGCGGGATTAATTACCTCACCGGCGCCGGGGACAACATCAGCAATTTTATGATGCCCTACATCACCGGCGGCTCCAACGTCATGGGGCAGCTGGTCAATGAGATCCAGTCGGGACAGCTGGGCGCCATGCCCTCGCTCACCGATTATAGCCAGTTGCCGGGTTATCAATTCACCCTCACCCAGGGCGAGCAGGCGGCGCGCAACGCCGCCACCGCATCCGGCTATGGCGGCATCGGGCAATCGGGCTCGGGGCCGCTCGGAAAATCGCTTATTCAATATGCGGAAGGACTTGCGAATACTTTTGGCTCACAGTATTTGCAGAATTATTGGGCGAACCAGAACAACAGGTACAATATTCTCAGCAACACCGCGACGATCGGCTCCAATGCGGGATCGAACCTCGGGCAGATCCTTTCCAACATCTACGGCAATATCGGCAATATCGCTTCGACCGCGGGGAGCAATATCGGCACCGCTTATTCCAATGCCGGGAGCGGGATTGCCAACATCTTCCAGAACCTCGGCACCGGGATTGCCAACGCTTACGGCACCGGGGAGGGTAATTACGTTAGCGCCATCACCCAGCCCCTGGCGGCCTATATGGGGCTTGCCGGCAATGTCGCCTCTTCCTTCGGGCAGGCGGGGGTGCAGGGCTCGGCCAATATCGCCAATTCGCAGCAGGCGGCGGGGAACTTGCTCGGCGCAGGCCTTACCGGCGGGATCAATAGTGGGATCAGCAATTACCTGCTCGGCAATTACCTGAACCAGAACAACACCGGCGGCTCGACGATCGGCTCGGCCGTTAACGCGCAGCCCTACACCGGAGGGCTCTACTGATGGCTGATCCCGGCACCGGGGCCTTTGTCAACCAATTGATGAACCCGCCAAACCCTTTTGCGACGGCGGGGCAATCGGCGCAGGGCTTGAACGCCCTGATGCAATTGCGCGCCGATCGCGCCGCGGCCGACGCCTATCAGCAATCGATCGATCCGCAGACCGGGCAATTCGACCCCGGCAAGTTTCAGTCGCTCTTGGCCCAAGGGGGGCCGGGCGCGACCTTCCACCTCGGCGCCACGATGGAGCAGGCCGGGCGCGGCAACCAGGCGCAGGCCGCAGGAAGCCGCGAGCAGCTGCAGTCGAACCTCGATCAATTGGGCGCGCAGTCCCTCTACCTGCAGCCTCTGGCGGCCAAGGCTGCAACCGGACAGCAGGTAACGGCGGAAGAAATCACCACGATGCTGCAAGGCATGCCCGCGGGGGTGATGCCGGAGAGCCGGCGTCAGCAGCTGATTGGCCAGGTGGCGGGCATGAGCCCGGCCCAAGCGACAACCTGGGTGCAGGGCGCGGCTTACGCCAATGCGCACGCGACGAGCGTGGTGCAGAGCCATCTGCCGGGGGTGGCAACGCTCCCGACCGGCGGCGGCGCCTTGGTTTTCAATCCCAACCCGAGCACCTTTGCCGGCCAAGGTGCCGGCGCATCGTCGACCCCCTACGGCTACAATCCTTACACGCTCACCCCTGAATCGGCGGGCGCAACCGAGACGATCACCCTCCCCGGCGGCCAGTCGATCCAGGTGCCGCACGCGGTCGGGATCGCGATCCTCTCGAGCAACCCCGAACTGCAGCGCCTCAATCCGAATTTTGCCAAGCCGCCGGCCGCAGCGCCGGCTTCTCCCAAGCCCGCAGCCCAGCCCCCCGCAGCCGCGCCGGGGCGCTATCCGCAGCCGCAGCCGCAGCCGGCACCGGCGACGCCACCGAAGGTCGAAGGTCCCGAATATGTCCAGCCGCCCCCGCCCAACCCGCAAGCGGGCGGCGTGGGAGTGACACCCACCGCGGGCTATGGCGGCACGCTCAAGGCCTCGGTCGACGCGCACAACAACCTGCAGGCAGCGGTGACGGCGGCGCAGGACATCAAGCCGACGCTCTCCGACATGGAATCGAACCTCAAGACCGGAGCGCAAAGCGGTGTCGGCACCGGAACCCTGACCGGGCTGCGGCAGACCCTGGAAAACCTCAAAATCGTCCCCGATACCAGCGCGGGAGATCCAAGCGTCGCAAGCGCGCAGGCAGCGCAGGACGAGTACAACAAGAATGTCGCGCTCTTACAGAAGTACCAGCTGGGGACGCTGGGCAATACCACCGATGCCCGGCAGGACCTGGCCGAGGCGACGGGGCCGGGCCTGCATGGTTCGAAGCAGGGCAACATCAACATCATCCACATGCTGCAGGGCAACCAGGATGCGATCGAAGTGATCGGCAAGTCCTTTGCCGAGGCGCAGAAAAACGGTTGGACGCCCGAGCGCTACAACGAGTGGCTGAACCAGCATTTCTTCCAGGGGGGCGACAAGGGCGGCAAGTTTGATCGGCGCGTCTTCTGGTTCGCCCGCGCCCCCGACCCCGATGCGCAGCGCGCGATCTACAATGCGATCCCCAAGGGTCAGCAGGAGCAGTTCAGAAAGGACCTGCAATACGCCAAGGATAACGGCTGGATCACTCAGGGCGCTGATGGATCAGCGCAGCCGGCGAGCCCCTGATGCCCGATTACGGCCCGCTCTACCAGACAGCAGGACAAGCGTGGAATATCGATCCGCTGCTGCTGCAGGCGATGGCGGGCAAGGAATCGAACGAGACACCGAGCGCGACCAACCCCAAATCGGGCGCGCAGGGGATGATGCAATTCCTCCCCACCACCGCGCCCGAATATGGCGTCAGGGATCCCTATAACGCGCAGCAATCGGTCATCGGCGCGGCGCGCTACATGGATACGCTGCTGAAGAAGCACAACGGCGATCTCTCGGCCGCCCTCGCCGACTACAGCGGCAATGCCGGCAACCCGAATGCCCCATATGTGAAGGATGTGACGGGGCGCTATACCGCGCTGCAGCAGGGTTGGGGGACGACTGCGCCGGCGGCTAATCCGCCCGGGACATCGAGTCCGGCGCCCATCATCGATGTGACAAACAAGGCCGGTTTCGGCACCAAATTCGGGAAGTTTGCCGATAATGGCGTCCCCCAGGGGATGATCATTCATCACACCGCCGGGCGCGGCTCGGTGGATTCGGTGCTTAATACCTATAAGAGCACCAATTTCCCGGCGCCATTCATCATCGACCGCGATGGCAACATCTACCAGGCGATCCCCGACGGCTACCAGGGCCAGCATATCAAGAACGGCACGGGTCCTGTCGGCGAGGGCAAATCGAACGCCAATATGGAAGGCGTCGAGATCATCGCCAACGACGACAAAGACGTGCTGCCGGTGCAGCAGCAAGCGGCGGCGAACCTTCTCCAGCAGCGCGCCGACAGATGGGGCTGGGTCAACCCGCAAGCCCTGGTTTACGGGCACGGCGAAGTCAACCCGGGGCACAAAGAGCCCACCGAGGGAATGACCGTCGCCGGTGGGGTGCGCAACGGGACGCTTCAGCTGCCGTCCTTTGCGGGGAGCCCGCCGCAGGAGGTGCAGGTGGCAAGCAATTCGAAGACGACGCAAGCCACCGCCACCGATTTTGATGCGATGCTGAGCGGCAAGACAACGCCGGCGGCAAAACCCGCGCCCGCACCCGCCAAAACCGATTTCGATGCGACGCTGATGGGTGCCCCTGCGGCCGCGTCCGGGGCCCCCACAGCGCCGGAACCCGTCTCGGGGATACCGGAGGCAGGGCAACCGCCCGCAGCGCAGCCTGCGCCCGCGCCACGCGACTACACGCCCGTCGATACGCAGCCCGCGGCGCAAGAGATCGAGGGGACGCCGATCACCCCGCCGCAGCCGCGCTCCTGGTTACAGGCGAACATCATCGACCCGCTGCGCCAAGCCTATAACCCGCTCACCCAAGCCCCGCCGATGAATTACCTGATGGGCTCGCCCGGGGCGCAGGAGATTGCCGCCGGTGTCCTGCAGGGGCCGCGCAATGTCGCGACGGTGATGAATAATTTCGAGCGCTATATGGATCAGCGTTTTCCGTGGCTGGCGGCGCTCGATAAATCGGCGGCTAAGACAGATATTCCGGTCGTTTCCCCGCTGTTGACCGGACCGTTGGGGGCAACCCCGCAGGATCTCGAGGCGTCACGGCAACGCCTCGCGGCGGAGACAAAAGCGAACCAGCTGATGCACGGCGGCACTTTGCCCTACATGGGCGGCGAGGTCGCAGGCGATGTGCTGGCGACCTACCCGCTGGCGCTCGCCGGAACGGCTTTGGTACGCGGCGCCGAGATGGTGCCGCAGATCCCGCAGATCGTCCGCAACGCGCTGCCCTTTGCCAATACCGTGCTGCAGGGCGGCGGCAGCAATGTGCTGACGAACCCGAACGAGGCGCCGGGTAAAGCTTTTGAGGAAGGCGGTGCGGGCGCCCTCTTGCTGCATGGGCTCCTCGGCAGCGTCGGCGATCAATTCGCCAGGGGCACGTCTTCACAGGCGGTGCAGGAGGGGCGCGACCTCGGTTTCAAGTTCACGACGGGTGAAGAGCGCGGAGGCTTGGCAAAGCAGCTTGAGGACGTCACGCAATATGCGCCTGGCTCCGGGGCCGCGCAGAAGGCTGCCGAGCACCGCTCGGTCATCAATAGCGTTCTCAACCGCAACATGGGGGTGGCCGGCGACAAGACAACGCAGGCGACGCTGCAGACGGCGCGCGCCAATGCCGGCAACCTGATGAACCAGATCAACACCGTCACGGTCGACGTTAATAAAGACCCGAAGCTTTTGAGCGAACTGGCGGAGATCGCTGCCGACGCGAAGGCGCAGCCAACCACCGGAACCTCGATCACCAGCCTAATCGACAAGATACAGGATACCGCCGCCAATACCGGCACGGCCGCGGCACCCAAGGCGAGCGGCACCTTGCCTGGCGGCTACATGCATGACCTTTACAGCCAAGGAACCCCGCTCGATCGTCTGGTTAATTCGCCCGATCCGGTGATCCGGCAGTTTGCCGAGCGCGTTAAAACCTCACTACAGGATGCGCAGTCGCGCACCGGGGATGCGGCAATCTATGGAACGACGCAGGCAGCCGCCAACCAGGCTGCGGTCGATGCCTTCAACCGGGGGCGCTATTTCTGGAAGACGATCAAGACCGTCGAACCCTTGGTGGATAAGACCGGCTCGGCCGATGATGCGACCTATCTTGCGCTGGCCAACCGCATCCAGAAAAACTTTGACCCGCGCTATGCCGGCGCTGAGCAGGATATGCAGAAACTCGCGCGGGTGCTCAAAGGCCCGCTCGAGGAAATGAAATCGTCGGGCACTGGGCGGCAACTCCTGACCGCCGGCGGATTGCTTGCAGCAGGACAGGGACTAGCGAAGTGGGGGCCGGAGACGTTCAACCAGTACCTGGAAATGGTCGCTCCTTATCTGGCAATGGTGGCCCCGGGGCGCCTCTCGCGGTTTGGGCCGGGCCTCGGCATTCCGGCGCTAGAGGCGGCAAATCAAGTCTTTAATCCGCTGGTGCCGCGCGTCGCCGGCCCCACCGCCTACCGTGCTGCAAACCAGCTGCTGGCTCCGCCGCAGGGACAACAGTGATGCTAGAAGACGCCAAACACGTGCATCCAATAGGCGGCGATCAGCACGGCTGCGTAGGGGATACACAGCGCGCCGCCGATGGTTTCAAGGCGCACCACCCAGCGCGGCATATTGCGGGTGAGCTCGTAGGGCAAGAGCCCCTGTATCGGCACGGATGGCAGCGGCGTATCCGGCAGATTGCGCACCGGGGGTTCTGGTCTGAGGCTGTCGTAAAGGCAGCAGAGCACGACGACACAGAAGAGAATGAAAAATGGGATGAGTCCCGGAATCGGATCTTCCATCGCTCACCTCACCGCGATTATGAGGGTGAGCACGACCAACAAGACAACGCCGGCGATGCCGCGCATCTCGGATTGCGTCATCCTTCCGGCGGGGACGAACATTCCTACCGCCTGTGCGCCAAATTTCGCTGTCAGGAGCAAGCCGATCCAGGTGATAGCCACGATATAGATGAATGCCATTGCTCAGCCCCGGCTGGCGTTGATTGCTGCGGCAAACGCGGCGACCTGGGCGCTCACTTCGGCCCGCTGCGCGCGGAACTCCTCGGCGAGATCATGACGCAAGGCGCCAATCTCCGTGGTGAACCTGTTTTCCAGCCCTTCGAATCTGTCCTCGAGCCGGTCGATCCGCTTGTCGAGGCGCGTGAACAGAAAGGCGAAAAGGCCGAAACCGACCGCCCAGAGCGCCACGAGTGCCGAGAACTGTGTGAGATCGGTCAATCTATCTCATCCCATGATAGAATTGTCATGCATCATCGGGGGTTAATCTATGCCTGATAGTGGCGAATTGCAACTGTCGCAAGATGCGTCAGTCACGCTTCCACCGGATGACTGGCGGCTGATAATCGCAGGGCTCAACGAGCTGCCGGCAAAACATGCCAATCCGGTCCTGCAGCGGGTGGTCGCCGGGCTGCAGGCCGCGGCCAAGCAGCACGTCGTTCCGATGGGGACGCGTCCAAAGGGGAGTGCGGCATAGATGGCGTCACCTGATAATCCCGAACCCACCAGGATCCCTGCCCCTCCCGGGGTGACGGCCACCCCCTCGGGGCCGATGCCCGGGCCTTGGCTTTCCTACGACAGCAAGGACTATCCGCGCCTGGTATTCTCCGCGCCCCGGTTCGAAGTGATCGCGATTGCCGACATTATCCAACCCTCGGTCCTCGAAGCCGTGCAAGGCATGCTGCCGAGCCTGGTGCCGCCCTATGTGACGCAGGCGGCGCAGGATGCCGTCAATGCGCTGGCGGTGCGGCGTGTCGGCGACACGATGACCGGGGCGTTGATGCTTTCCCCGACGATTCCGACCGCGCCGACGATGGCGGCCAGTAAACAATACGTCGATACGCAGGTGGCAACCGCCGTTCCCGAGGTGCCCGCGGTTCCCGCTGGACAAAGCTGGGCCCGACAAACCGGGCAATGGGTGGCGCTCTCCGGCGGCGGCACAATCACCGGGGTGACGGCGGGATCGGGGCTGTCGGGCGGCGGCGTCTCCGGCACGGTGACGATCAGCATCCAGAACCAGGGCGTCACCAATGCGATGCTGAACCTCGCTCCGGCCTCGACCTTGAAGGGTAACGGCACGGGGTCCTCAGCGTCGCCCACGGATCTCTCCGCGACGCAAGTGATGGCGATGCTCAACGCCGCGCCGATCAATAGCCCCGTCTTCACCGGCTCGCCTTCGATGCCGACGGGATCCTTCGGGGTGACGCAGGCACCGGGTAATTCATCGACGGCCTTGGCGACCACCGCCTTTGTCGGGGCGGCGATCTCGGCCGGGCTCGGCTCCGGGGTTGTGAACTCGTTTAACACGAGGACGGGTGCGGTAACCCTGGCTCTCGCCGATGTGACCGGAGCGGGCGGGGCCCCCATCAACGCGCCCAATTTTACCGGGATCCCGACGGCCTCGAGTGCCGCGGTCGACACGAATTCATCGCAGCTGGCAACCTGCCAGTTTGTCCTGGCGCAGGCCTCGGCGCAGCTGCCCTTGGTCAACGGCACTGCCGCTGTCGGATCGACGACACGCTATGCCCGCGCCGACCATGTGCATCCGACAGACCTGTCGCGGACCAAGGTCACCATCAGCGACACCGCCCCGGTGACCCCGACCCCGCTGCCGGGTGATTTCTGGCTCGATTCCGTGGGAGTCCAGACGTACATTTTTTATAACGACGGATCATCCAGTCAGTGGATTTCGGTCAACAATATCCAGGGGGTAGGCTCTTACCTCGCCCTCTCCGGCGGGACCATGACCGGGCCTTTGACCTTGGCAGCCGATCCTGCCGCAGCACTTCAGGCGGCAACCCGACGATATGTCGACAGCAGCTCTTCCCGGCCCAACAAGCTGCTCAATCCCTTTATGGAGATCGACCAGGCCAATGAGGGCAACGCTGTTGTTGTTACCGGCGCAGGGAAATATGCCATAGACGGATTTGCTGCGACCTATGTAACCAGTGCTGGAGGTGCGGGGCAGGCTGCCAGAAATGCCAGCGGTCCACAGGGCGGCTACGGCGTGACCGTGCAAACACTGACGGCGGCCTCATCGGTCGGCGCCAGCGATTACATGTGGATAGATCAAGCGTTGGAAGCGGATGATATCAATGATACTTACTTTGGCACTGCCAACGCTCAGCCTCTGACCTGTTCCTTCTGGGCCTTTTCCACTATTGCCGGCACTCTTTCCTTCGTGCTGAAGAACCCAGTCAGTCCTTACAGAACCTATGCTGTCCCTTTCACTATTACCACTGCGAACACTTGGCAGTTCTTCACCATTACCGTCCCTGGTGATACTGGCGGCACCTGGACTATAAGGGGGAACGGGCAAGGCATGCTTGTAGGCTGGACCGGAGCGTGCGGTGCTACATTACAAACTGCTCCCAATGCCTGGACCACTGGCAACTTCTTGGCTGCGACCGGCGCCGTCACTAATACCTTGATGACGACCTCGGGTGCATACTTCGTCATCGGCCCCTGCAAGCTTGAGGTCGGCTCCACCGCCACCCCGATGCTGCGGCAGAGCTTCCAGCAGGAGCTGGCGAGGTGCCAGCGGTATTATGAGAAGAGCTATGCGCCGGGCGTTGCGGTGGGCGCTGCAAGTATATCTGATGGCAACACTTTGGCTTATTGGGCTTCTGGTTCAGTCACTGCAGCATCTGGAGGCGCGAGCATCCCGTTCAAGGCTACCAAAAGAAGTCCAGCGACAATTACTATGTACTCTCCGACAACTGGTGCTTCTGGAAGAGTACGAGACATTCAAACCGGTGCTGATGTAACACCGTCTGTAGGTGCTGGCACAAACTCATTTTATTGGTCAGCTACGCAGACGACTGGCGCAAATATCGTCAACCTGCAAGGCTGTTGGGTCGCAGACGCGAGGCTTTAGATGACACAGTACTACCTCCCGCCGCCGCCCGCAGAGGGCATGCCCGCCTCCGACAGCATCGTGCGCGAGGACGGCGCGTGGATACCGCCCGACGAGGCGAACCGCGACTGGGCCGAGTACCAGGCGTGGTGCGCCGAGGGCAACGAGGCGCAGCCTTGGCCTGAGGGCGGGCCCATCTTCGTCCAACCACAACCGCCACCATAGGCCCCTGTCATGGCTTTTAATTTTCCGGATAATCCCACCCTCAATCAGGTCGTGACGGGCCCAACGGGCGCGCAATACATGTGGGATGGAACGAAGTGGGTTCCCGCGGGGGCCTCAACGGCGGCCTTTGCCCCCATCAACAGCCCCGCCTTTACCGGCAACCCGACAGCGCCAACGCAGCCCCTGGCGGACTCGGATACATCTTTGGCGACCACGGCCTTTGTCCGCACCGGCGTCACCGACGGCTCGAACGCGGCGGCGGGGCAGGTGGGGGAGTATCGCTCGGCCATCGTTGCCAGCACGGCCCCGGTAGGCATACTTGCCAACCAATGGTCACAAGTGACCGCCCTTACGCTGCCCGCTGGCGATTGGGACGTAGACGGTTTTGTCGGCAATGCTGGCACTGGCAGTACAGCCGGTGGTATGACAGCCTTTGGCGCTGCTGTCTCACCAACGATTTCTCCAGTTAACCCGGCTGACAATACGAGCGTGCACTTTACCTATACGAATGTAACGGGTGCTGTCATTCCAACCAGCCTTGCAAGGCTTTCGTTGTCAGCAACGACGCCGGTTTATTTGTGTACCTATATTGGTTACACAACCGGATCGGCCAATGCCTATGGCCTTATCCGCGCGCGGCGGGCGCGTTAGCATGTCCCTCGACTTCCCCGCATCCCCCAGCAACGGCCAGCAGTTTATCAGAGGAGGACATCATGGCACGTTCAACCCATACCGACGACGAAACCGAAGCCGCCCCGGAAGACACCCCGGCGACAACCCCGCCGCCGCCAACATTGGAGGAACGGGTCGCCAAGCTCGAAGAGCAGATGAAGCGCGCTGTGGCGCTGATCGGCGAGTAAACTCAAGCTGCCTGCGACCTGATGCTCTTCTCGAGGGCGAGACGGACTTCTTCGAGCGCCTCTTGCCGCGCGGAGACGAGCGCCAGCATCCGTCGCACCGCGGCCTCGGGGATCGCGTTCTGGTAAGTCGTCCAGCGGCGCAGGCTCATGTCCGAGACGCCGAGATCGCGTGAGAGGGCGCGGCGCCAGTTGGGGCCATAGAGCGCCTCTCCCAAGGCTTCGATCGCAGCATCGGGGATGATGTAACGCATGGCTGCAACATAGTCGCACTGTGCGACATGGGCAACAGGAGACGGGCGATGAGTGTGGTAGGAAAGGGTCCGGATGCATCGGACATGCGCGAGAATAAGCTCAGGCATGGGATCGACCGGGTGGAGAAGCAATTGAATGACCGCTGGCCCGCGCGCGGCAAGGCCAACACCCGCGGCGGCGAGTGGCGTCCCTATGACGACGTCAGCCGCGAGGGGCGGACCGAACCCTACCGCAAATATCCCCAAGGGCGCTCATAGCTCATCCTTTCTGTGGGCCATCCACCACTGATCCAAGGCTTTCTCGGCACGGTGGGCGATATCGTCCAAGGCACGCCGTAAGTGGTGATCGTTCCTCTCTCTCTTGTCCGCCGGGTGCGCCATCAGCGCCAGCGCGCGGATACCGGAGAGCAGATTGCACAATTGCTTGTCGGTCATTCTTCGTCGTCGACAAAGTGACGTTGACGGGCCTTGACGATGCCCTCAAACGTCAGCCTCGGCTCGATGCGGATGAGTTCCTGCATCTCGGCGATGCTGATGTTGGGTGCGTCGGCGGCAAGCTCGAACTGGCAATCCCGGTGATTGGCGGCAAAGTTGCGCAGCTGCTCCAGCCATTCCCGGGCGTGCTCGTCCGGTACGGCGGCGATCGTCACGATCCGCATGCCACAGTCCTTGAGGGCAGGAGAGGAGGGGAATGTGCTGCCGAGGCCGAACCTGAAATATCAGGTTAGCTGATAATATCAGTCCGTATCAGCGGCAGGTCAAGCCCCGCGCCGGCCATTTTTTTGCTGCCCGGCAAGGCTATCCAACCGGGTTTCGTCGCGCTCACGAGGGAAAATCGGCGGAAATCGACCTTTGAAATCAACCGGGGAAGAGAATGCCCTTGGCAGTACCGGGTTTGATCTAGAACGCCGATTCGCTCTTTTGTAACTATTCTAAAATCTCTCTACTGGCGGTCGAGAAAGGCCTGCCATTTCGCCATCGCTTTTTTAGCGAGCTCTGCCTGTGAAACATCCTTAGTGTATTTCTGAATCATCGCCAGCGTATCGTGACCCGTGATACCGGCGATCTCGTGCGTCGAGCATCCAGCCTCGGCCAGGCGCACCGCGCAGAGCTTGCGCAGACCGTGCAGCCCGTTGCGCGGCAGCCCGATGGCTTCGAGGCGATTAGGCAGGTGCTTTGAGAGATAGGTGAGGCCCCACGGCCGGCCGTGGAACTCAAGGATGGTCATCGAACTTCGGTCGGTCTTCCAGGCTTCGAGCTCGGCGCGTAGTGCCGGAAGAACCGGGATCTTGACGGGACGCTCGGTTTTTTCCTGGGTGAGCTGGATAAACTCGCCGTCGTAACTAGGCCAGCGTAGTTTGCAGAGATCGCCGCGGCGTTGGCCGGTCCAATAGGCCAGCACGACAGCGCGCCGATAGGGCTCCGGCAATTCCCGCATCGCCTGCTGCGCATGATCATCACGCCAGGTCGGGTATTCGCCCTTGGGAATCTTGGTGGCAAGTCTTGTCGCGGGCGACACCTCGCGATATTCGCGCTCGACTGCCCACGCGAAAAATGACGATACCGTGCGACAGAAGGACAGTGCCGCGCCGGCGCCGCGATCAAGCGCAATATTGTCACGGATTGCCATCAGGTGAGAGCGCCGCACATCGGCGATCGGCACCACCTTCAGTGCGTGGAAAAGGGGCTTGAGGTAAAGGACGTAATTATTCTGCGTGTTGGGTCGCATCGCCCGCCACTCGATGCTGCGCTGCCAGGCATCGACAACGCCGGCAACCGTGCTTTCAGCCGATACGCGTGGCCCGCGTGGTAGCCGTTCGCCGCGCGCGGTTTCGTCTTTGCTCATTCAGCCACCTCTCGAGCGCAACATCAGGATCTCTGATGTTTTCGGTCTGTGGCTTTGACTGCATGGCCTTGTCAAGCGCCTCGCGGTCCCAGCGGGGCATCCTTACCCCTAAAGAGCGATCCGGCGGCGGAAGCTTCCCCTGGCGCACCAGGCGGCGCAAGGAATCGATGGTGATGTCGAGATGCTCGGCGGCGTGGGGGAGAGATAGCCAGCGGGTCATCGCAGAACCCTCATGTAGCAGCGGGCTTTGTGCTCTTCGCAGTAGGGATAACCGGGGACGATTGGGGCTCGGCACCAGTGCGGCAGCCCGCCCTTCCACGGGCCGTGGTCGAGGATAAAGCGGCACTCGGATGGGCTCGGGACGGGAGGCGGCTGCGCGATCGGCGGCGGTGGCGGGGGTATCGTGTCTTTCTCCTGCAAACGGTAGCGGTAGCGCGCACCGGCAACAGCATGGTGGGAAATCGACATCACGGCGCCGATGCGGGTATTGGAAAGCCCCAGCGCAATGAGTTCACGAAGTCGTGATACCGCAGTTTCGGTCCAGGTGGTGACGGGGGGGCCCCTCACGGGTCGAGGGGGTCAATTTGTGGGTCGGCGTGGCGCATCATTCGGCAGGTTCCCCCTTTGGCGCGGATGTCCTCTCCTCACCGAAACCGTGCGGGATAACCACGCCTTCAATGCTGCAAGGCAGCGTGGGATCGCGCACAAGACGATCTATCGCGGCTTCAAGTCGCGCATCCTGTCGGCGACGTTCCGCCGGCCATAACCGCATGAACCGCTCCCATATGGAGCGCTGCCGCAATTCAATCATGCGCGGATGTCCTCTCCTCACTCATCACGGGTTGCCCTTTAGCTGGCGAATAGCCGCCGCCCCTGCTTCGCAGGCTTCGTTCCATTGATCGGCGTGCTCATGGCTGACGCCATAAGTATCGGGGTCGATGAGCATGTCCTCCATGACTTGAGCGCACCGCTCGATCATGTCGTCGAGTTCGATGAGCTTGTCGCGGATGGCGGTTAGCTCATCGCGCCGCACCAGAGTGAGGAACTCATCGTTGGCAATCCAACGGGCAAGTTTCGACATGATGTCATCGCTCATGCGCGGATGTCCTCTCCTCACTCTCGCCAATCTTTTCATTGCGGATGGCCGAGGCGATGGTTGCTGGCGGGAGTTGATCGAAATACTCAGCGATCCGCGCGCACCGCTCTCGTTCCTCTGCGCGAACGGCGTTGAGCATGGCTTTTAACTCATCACGGTTTTGCGGCAGACCAATCGTGCGCTC
>Ga0126370_10000263_pt1 | contig 20415 bp, 24 predicted proteins | sample PanSoiMetaPlot_3_FD_92586 | JGI IMG/M metagenome (GOLD analysis project Ga0126370, IMG submission 92586) | Tropical forest soil microbial communities from Panama - MetaG Plot_3 | ecosystem: Environmental > Terrestrial > Soil > Tropical forest > Bulk soil | place: Panama | collected 2016-02-17 | reverse complement strand
TATCGGCCGGTCCTGATCGAGGGCAAGACGGTCTGCGTCGTCGGCGCCGGCGGCATCGGTCGAGCCGTCGGCTCGCTGTGCGCCGGCGCGGGCATGCGCGTCGTCGGAACGCGCCGGCAGGTCTCGTCCGATGACGCCTTACCTCCGGACTTCAGTCGTCTCGAGCGCCCCGAACACCTGCACGCGCTGCTGGGAGAGAGCTATTTCGTGGCCGTCTGCTGTCAGTGGACGCCCGAGACGACCAATCTGATCGGAAGTCAGGCCTTCGCGGCCATGCGCACAGGCACGGTGCTGGTCAACGTCGCTCGCGGCGAGATCATCGACGAGGCGGCGCTGATCGAGGCGCTCGCCGCGGGCAAGCTTCGCGGGGTCGGGCTCGACGTCTATGAAGGGGAGTTCGAGCACGCGCCCGACCCGCGCCTCTGGCAGGACGAGCGCGTGCTGATCACGCCGCACGTCTCCGGCGGGACCGACGTGGCGCAGCATCGCGCCGTCGAAGTGTTCACCGAGAATCTTCGCGCGTATCTCGACGGGCGGCCGCTCGCGAATGTGATCGACTGGGCGCGCGGGTACTGATCGCGCCTGGGCTGAGCCACGGCCGTTTCGTGGCGGATCCCGCTGGCTACCAGCGGTTGACTCCCGGCGCGACTGGCTCTAAGTTCCCGTCATGTGCCGGTCGGTGGCTCGCTTCGCTCTCGGCTTACTTTGCGGGTTGGCGCTCATCGTTCAGGCGGGCTGCGCCGATCTGTTCTCGAGTCGACATGCGGTCTCCCGACCTGAGCCGCCTAAAAACGACTCGCAGGTCCCATCACGATCCGATCAACCGCGGACCGACTTTGCCGGGGACGCATCCCTACCGGCGAGTCTGCAAGAGCTGCAGCCGCAACTGCTACGGCCGCCATCGCTGGAGCCCTCCGACACCGCGCCGACGCCTCAGAGCGCGGACGAGCCCGACCCTCGGGCCGTCATCGACTGGCTTCTGAAGGAACGGCGCTAGCCCGAGCTCCCCATTCGCACCGGGGTTACCGGTGCACCAGAGCCCAGCCGGATTTCGCGAGGTCCGTCGTGACGTTGCGGCGTCGGCGGTCGCCGTTGCGGCGCTCTGGTGTCGTTCGCCGATGGATCTGGCGCCGATCCATTTCTCGACGGTCGAACACGACTTCGATGTCCCCGCTCTCGTTGACGAGCTTCAGATAGGTATAGGTGCCCGGTTTTGTCCGAGACACGATGAAGAGCAGACGTGACATAGCCGCTCACCCCGATTGCCCCAGGTCAGAGGCGAAGGAAATCGACAACACGACAAAGAGAGTAAGACCTCGACGTCCCAGGACCGTCAAAAATGCGCCGGCTACGGAACGAAGATCCTGGCGAACTGGTCGTCGACGACTTGACCCTGCGCCCCGACCGTGAAGTTCGACGTGATGAGCCCCTGTGCGCCGGCCAGGCGACCGTCACCTCCGGTCACTTCCCATACGATGGCGCCCCTCTGAAGTCCATCGACCGGGCTCGGGCCGAAGGTGCCGCGCCCCACGGTCCTGAAAGAAACGGTGCCGGCATTCCCGTATCGGATGCGGCCGGACTCGACGAACAATCCCTCGCCAACGATTTCGACCTCGGACTCGAAGCTCGCAGACTCGGCACCGGCCGATTCCACAGCGGCCTGAATCCCGTCGGCCGTCAAGACGCTACGGAGCGTCTGACTGGTCGCTGAGGTCTTGGCAGTCATTTTCTTGTCGGAGCCTGGCACGGGCGCGGCGCTTCCCGTGAACTCCAGAGCGAACACCAGTTGCCTCATGGCTGACCTCCCGCACGGTAGGACGTTTGAGGATTAGCCTCGACGACGCGAATGGGAGTCTACGAACCGTCATCAGCGGAGTCAAGAAGCCAACGGAGCAATCGACCGGGTCATATAATCGCGCGTACGCCCGCTAATCGCGCGGATGCCCGCGTGACCGAGGAGGCATTCCATGGGAGACGAGCTGGCCACGACGAATGTCAATCGCGCGTATTCGCTCGCTGCGACGAGCATTGCGATCTTCACGTTCATGCTGACGTTTTTCTATCCGAGGCTCACGAGCGGCGAGATCAACGCCATGCTCTTTCAGGCCACGTTGGTCGTGCTAGGGGTGGCGACGTTCTCGTTCGTGTTCGCGTCCTTCTATTACTACTGCGCCTCGGTAGGCAGCCGGATCGATGACGCCGAGCGGACGATGTACGCCCGGCGCGCCGATCGCTTCTGGCTGCTCGGTTACACCCTGCTGTTCCTGGATCCGAGCCTGATCCTCTTCTCGGTCGGGCTTCTTGCCGTCGGGTGCGCGTGGTTCGCGCTCTGGCTGGTGTACTTGCTCTTCGTGATCCTCTACTTCCCCAAGGTGCTGACGGCGCGCCGGGCTTAGTGGGGGTCGCTGAGGGACCGCGCTGCTACCGACGGACCAGAGCCCAGCCAGATTTCTGAAGGTGGGACATGATGTCCCGGCGGCGCCGCTCGCCGTGGCGTCGCTCGAATGTCACCCGCTGCTGAATTCGGCGCCGCTCGCCCTCGCGGCGGTCAAAGAGCACGACGTCCTGGCTTTCGCCCACCAGCTTCATGTAGGCATACGTGCCTGGTTTCGTTCGCGACACGATGAGCATGTGAGGGTGCGGGACCGGCGACGCCGGTAGGCCTTCCAGAACCTGCTCTCTGTGACGCAAACAGATTCCATGCGTCGCCGCGGAGCTTGCAGACAGCTCGCGCTCGCCCCGATGCCCGGGCTCGCCGTCTCGCTGACACCACGCGCAGACGACGTTCATCTATCCTGCGCTGGTACCACCACATTCAGTCACGTCGGGGACCTGCCTCATCGTCGAGCGTAGAGCGGCGACGGCGGCCTCGGCCTGTCGCATCAGGACGTCCGCGTGGTCGGACGACTGATAACGCTGCATGACGAGCTTCCGTGCGGCGTCGCGCGTCTCTGCTGCCCTCAGGCGCACTTCCGTCGGAACCATCGCACATCTGTAAAGATGGCCCCGAACGCTTTCGGCCAGATCGGCACGACACCGCGGACACAGATGCGCGCGGTGGCCGAGCACGTCCATCCCAAGCCCCTGCTGTTGGAAGCTCTGGGTGCACGCAAGGCACGTCGCGACGGAGTGACTCCAACAGTACCGCGTGAGGAGTGCGCGCTCCTCGGGGCTCAGACCACGAGGCGCACGGCAGTCCACATGGGCGATCACACCGCCGCGAAACTGAACGGTATCGCCCAGGGCGATGACCCGTAAACATCGCGGGCACTTTGGATCCGCCACGTCTTCACCCTGTGGAACCGCCGACCGTCCGTCAACAGCGCCTTCGACCAGTTGACGTAAGACCAACGGCCGATTCGCTCCCGGCGAGCTTTCAATTGGCGCGGCTGGCTCCAGCGATCGGCCGTGGTCTGCTAGACTTCCGGCCAGCCATTCCAACCGAGGTGCTCATGCACCGGATCCAGCTTGCGATCGTTCTCAGTGTTAGCCTGATACTTGCGCCGTTCGGTGTGGAGGCGCAGCAGGTTGAGAAGGCCCCCTCGATCGTTTACCTGGGGTACGGAGCGCCCGGATCCGACCCGTCCGCGATCGCCGGGCTGCGTCGGGGCCTTCGTGAGCTGGGTTACGTCGAGAATCAAACGATTGCGATCGAGTACCGCTACGCGGACAACAAGGCCGACCGGCTGGCCCAGATCATCGCTGAGCTGTCCAATCGCAAGGTAGACGTCCTCATCACGCAAGGCACAGCGGTCACCGCTGCCGCTCAGCGTGGAGCCGTGAGAGCTCCCATCGTCTCGGTATCAGGCGATCCAGTCGGGTCGGGATTCGCCCGGACTCTGGCGCGGCCGGGCGGAAACATCACGGGACCATCGTTCGCAGTCGGAGAAACGTTCGGTGGGAAATGGCTCGAGCTGGTCCACGAAACAGTCCCCAAGGCCTCGTCCGCGGCGATCATGTGGAACCCGGCCAACCGCAGCAGCGAGCCTGCTCTGCGGGAGATGGAAGTCCGGGCGCGGGCTTTGAGCTTACGCCTCGCAATGCATCCCGTCCGGAGCGCAGAAGACGTCGATGCGGCTTTTACCGCCCTGACGAGAGCGCGCGCCGGGGCGCTCATCATCCTCACCGACCCGCTGACGGTCAGTCAAATACCTCGGATTGCAAAGCTGGCGGCAGCGAGCCGGGTCCCGACGTTCTTCGGGTTGCGTGAGTTCGTCGATGCCGGGGGATTGATGTCGTACGGTCCAAGCCTCTCCGATCTCTGGCGGCGAGCGGCGATCTACGTCGACAAAATCCTGAAGGGCGCGAAGCCGGGTGATCTCCCGATCGAGCAGCCCACCCAGTTCGAGCTGGTCATCAATGCGAAGACCGCGAAGGCCCTTGGGCTCACGATTCCGCAGTCAATCCTGACCCGGGCCGACGCGATCATCCAGTGAGCGAAGCGGGAGCCCTCGAGCCTCATAGACCTATCAAGCGACGGACATGAGGATGCATCGTGCGCTACTTCTCGCGGCCGTGCTCGCAGTGTCTCCGCTCGATGGAGTCGCCGAAGAGAAGCAGATCGTTGACGTGAAGGAGCTCGCGGGGAATTGGCGGGGCTGGGTCGCAGAAGTGGCGGGAGACGAATGGGCGACGATGAACGTCTCGGCCGACGGAAGCTTCAAAGCTGCGACGATGAGCTCGACGATCGTGGGGAAATTCTATCTTCAAGCCGGAACGCTGCGGTATCGCTCGTCACGAACCACGCCCTTAGCCATGCCATCTGCCCCAGTCCAAGGAACCGCGAGCGTCTCTGAAGACAAGGGCAAGACCCTTCTCACGCTGATGCCTGAGGACCCTGACTATCTCGGCAAGGCCGAGTACGAACGAGTTAGGTAAACCACGTGTCTGCTAGACTCCCGCCAGCCGTCGCAACCGAGGTGCCCATGCGGCGCATAGGGCTTGCGCTCATCCACTGATGGACCGGCGTACATTCTTCGGCGGCCTCGCTGCGCTCGCGACGACGTCCCGAGTAGCTCTGGCCCAGCCGTCGCGCAAGGTCTATCGGCTCGGCATCCTCAGTCTCGGGGCAGACGCCTCGGGCCCATCCGGCAGGGCCCTTCTGCAGGGGCTGAACGATCTCGGCTACGTGTATGGAAGGGATTTCGTGAGCGAGATACGCGGGGGCGGGGGCAAACCGGAGAGCTTTCCCCGCTTGGCCGCCGAATTAGTCCGTCTCCATGTGGATGTGATCCTCGCGCCAGGGCCGGCGCTCGCCGCGCTCAAGCAGGCCACATCGTCGATTCCCGTCATCATGACCGCCACTCTCGACCCTGTTGGCCAGGGCTTCGTCCAGAGCCTCGGACACCCAGGCGGAAACTTCACAGGGTTCAGCCTTCAGTCGCCAGAGACGGTCGGGAAGCGACTCGAGCTACTCAAAGATCTTGTCCCTGGAACGGCGCCCCTCGCGATGGTGTGGGATCAGCTCAGCGTCATAGACTGGCAAGCGGCCCAAGCTGCGGCTCGGGAGCGAGGCTGGAAGCTGCTGTCGATCGAGCTACGAAACGCCGGGGAAATCGAGGACGTCTTCAGATCTGCCGTGAGAGAACGCGCTGGCGCTCTCCTCGTGTCTGCGGCGGGCATCCTCTTTCCGCACGCTCGGCGGCTCGCGGAACTGTCTGCCAAGAACAGACTTCCGTCGATGTATGGACTCCGAGAATATGTCGAGGCCGGCAGCCTGATCTCGTATGGTGCTGACATCAACGACATCTGGCGCCGAGCAGCGGTCTTCGTGGACAAGATCCTCAAGGGCGCGAAGCCCGCGGATCTTCCGGTCGAGCAACCGACGAAGTTCGAGCTGGTGATCAACCTGAAAACCGCCAAGGCGCTCGGGCTGAGAATCCCGCCGTCCGTGTTGGGTCGGGCAGATCAGGTGATCGAGTGACCCACGCTCGGCGACCCGCCGCGGATCTGGATCGTGCACGACGGCAATCCGCGTGCGATGACGAAGCGGACCGCGCGCCGGCAAAGCAGAAGGGGCCGGGGACGGCCCCGGCCCCAGTGCTGCGGGACGTGCTGCGCTAGTCTTCCTGTTCCACGATCATGAAGTGAGGGGCACCCCCAGTCGAAATCTCGACCGCGTTGGCCAGGGTCTTCTGGGCGCCGGGCAGGGCCGCGCACTCCTGCAGCGCCTTCATCGTGGGAAAGGAGACCTCCGTCAGTCGAGCGAACGGGGACTTGCCCGCGGGCGATCCGAGAATGCGATGCGTGGCAAGGCCGGTCGCACCGATCAAGGCCGCTTTCCCCATCGGCAAGTGCTCACGTTCATACCGCCGGTCGAACTGTTCAGGATCCGTGGGGGTCGGATATAGCACGAGAAGTTTGACGCTCATGGCTCTGTCCTCCTTGGACGTGAGTGATGTATCGCACGTCTCAATAGGTCTCGATGGGCCATGAGATTACAGAAGACGGAGAACTTCATGGTCGATAGCCGGCGGACACCATGCAGCTTCGTAGGTTCTGCTTGGCCCGGTGCAACAAGACGGCGACGTGCGAGGGCGGGAGTCCAAGCATCGGTGCCACGTCTTCGCCCGCGACCTCGTCCAGCATCCGCAGCGAAACGACGGCACGCTGCAGCTTCCCGAGGTGATCGAGGCACCCGATCATGAGCGCAAAATCCTGCGCCTGAGCGATCAGCTCGTCGACCGGCGGCTCCTCGGCAGTGAGAAGGGCGATGGTTTCATCACCCGCATCATGGGGCCGCGCGACCTCATGCCGGCGGCGTCGATTTCGTGCGTGGTTCCGCACCAGAACCGAGAGTAGCTTGATCGAATCATCGTTCGATTCGACCAGTTGCCGCGCCTGGGGCAGCAAGAGGAAAGTTTGGAGCGCGTCTTGAACGCAGTCGAGCGCATCCTGCTCTCGCAGCCCTTCTCGCCTGGCCAGGCCGTAGAGTCTTCCTCTGTGGGTATGCACGAGTCGAGTAACCCACTCAAGAAACCCCGGCTGAGCTTCGCTCGCCGCAGTACCACGGATTTCTGTTCTCGACGCTCGCCCAGCAGCGGTCGCCGCCTCGGCCACCTGAACGCTTGTTGCGGTCATTCCCAGCCCTCCTTTGAGTTGCCCTGCTCGTCTTGTCTAGAGATCCTCTTTAATCGGAACGACCATTCCGAAAATAGCTAAAAAAATTATCTCAGGGCCGCCATGGTTGCTCGAACCGAGGCACGCATTTCCCGTTCATTCAGAACCTTTGCGAGGCTGAGCAACCCGGTCGAATACGCCACCAAGACCTTCGCCCGTTCACGGGCATTCACGCCCGTCGATATTTCCTTCAGCGCTTTGGCCCGTACGAGCGCCGCATGGAAATCGTCCTCGACTCTTTTGAGGTACCGCGCAACAATCGCGGCCGTCCGCTCATCCTTCTTCGCTCCAAGCTCAGCAATCGTGTTGCACAGCAAACAGCCGTTGGGTGACTCACCCGTCTTTATTCGCGATACCAGCTCCATGAGCGTCGCTTCGAGGGCGCGGAGACCTTGGGCTGAATCTCTGAGTCTCGCGAAGAATGGAAGGGCCACATTCTCGTAGTACGCCTGGAGGGCCTGCACGAAGAGGTCGTGTTTACTCTTGAACGTCGCGTAGAGAGAGAATCGGTTGATTCCCATGCCCCTCACGAGTTCCTGCATCGATGTGGCCGCGTAACCTTTATCCCGAAAGACCATCATGGCCTTCAGCAGGACTTCGTCGCGGTCGAATTCCTTGCGCCTTGGCATGTCACTCGGATCGGCAATATAAACGATCGTTCTGAATAGTCAAGTGTGTCCGGCCAGGCTAGGGATGGGAACACCGAGGCCCAGTCCGGGCACACGGCGCTGGGTCTCGCGCCAACTCCGCGCCGGCCCGAAAATAACGCGACGCGAAATCCGTAACGTATTAGCTTAAAAGCACGCGCCTGTAGCTCAGTTGGATAGAGCATCGGACTTCTAAGCGGAAAAAGCCGAATCTCGTAAGTTCCTGTCAACGCGCAGTTCTTCCGCGAACCTCCAGACGCCGTGTCATTTTCTGCCCCTATCGGCTACCCTCTCTTACCCTCTGATACTCGCGGTTACCCGCAATTCTCGGCACGGCTCAGGCCTTCGCTCGTAACGTCGTACCAGTTGCCCATGCGGCCGATCGGGCTCGTTCTCGCCGAGTCCCGCGGGGTGCTCGGCGCCTGAGCGGTGTGCCGACGCCGCGGTCGGCGAAGTTCGGTGGCGTCTTGGGCGGCGCATCCCTCTGGACAGACGCCCGGCTCCGGCAGAGAATCCCGTAACACGCTGGTTGTCCGCGCTGCCGCCCGGGGGAGAGCGGTGGCGGGGGTGGGGGTGCCGAGAACGGCGGTTCCGTCAACAGGGCCTTTATACCGCCTACGCTGGTCGCGTAGCGGACGTCGTCACATTGTGATGCGTATCGTATTCGGTCTGGCGGTGGCCTTGACGCTCGTCTCGGCGCGAGCGGAGCCGTTGCCGCGCACCATCCTGCTCCTCGATGAGGATACTCCGATATATCCGTGGTTTCGCCAAATGAGCGAAGCCTTTTACGCCACCATAAAGACGGAGACCGCGAACCCTCCATTTGTCTTTATCGAGAATCTGGGAATTGATGCGTATGCGACTGATGACTATTTCAATATCTTGCGTTCTCACTTCCGTGAAAAGTATCGTAATAAGGCGATCGGCGTCATCGTGTCCAACGCCTCGCGGTATCTGCCGTATACGCTGAGGTTGCGCGACGAGCTTTGGCCCGGGACACCCGTGGTCCTTGCCGGTATCCAAGAGCGCCGAGCCGCGCGGCTGAGTCTTCCATCCAACGTGACCGGATTCACGTTTCGTCACCAGCTGCAAGATATTGTCGCGACGGCGGATGCGCTCATTCCGGGTCTGAAACGAGTTGTTCTCGCGGGAAGCCGCATTCAGCGAGGTGGATGGCGGCAGGATTTTCTCGATGACCTGCCTGACGTTCGTGCGAGGTTCGAAGTGATCGACCTGACCGACTTGTCGTTGGCCGAGTTGAGACAACGCCTTACCGAGCTCCCGGGCGACTCAGCAGTCGTGTACGTCGGCTTCTCGACGGATGTTACTGGAGAACGGTTTCTCCCTGCCGAAGCCAGTCAAATTGTTGCCGAAGCTGCCAACCGGCCGACCTTCGTTGACAGCGAAACGTTTATCGGAGCCGGCAGCATTGGTGGTCTTGTGATCAGTCCCGGTGGCATCGGTAGGGTAGCGGCTCGGTTTGCGTTGCGCATTCTCGATGGAGAGAATGCCTCCGACATCCCCATTACCAATAGAGAAGAGATTCTGAGGCCGGTTTTCGATTGGCGGCAGTTGCAGCGGTGGGGCATCAGCGAGAACCGATTGCCCGTCGGGAGCGAAGTTCGGTTTCGGTCACCGACGGCGTGGGAGCAATACCGCTGGGAGATCATCCTGATTTCAGCCGTGCTGGTGCTGCAGTCGCTCTTGATCGGAGGTCTGTTCTACGAACACCGGCGACGCCGCCAGGCCGAAGTGGAAGCGAGCCGCCGCATGGCAGAGCTCGCGCACATGAACCGTAGCGCCGCCATCGGCGAGATGTCAGCATCGATCGCTCACGAGATTAAGCAGCCGCTGGCGGCCATCGTAACGAATGCGGACGCGGGATTGCGTTTGCTGGCAAAAGACGCGCCTGACGTCGAGGAGGCGACTCGTGCATTGAAAAGCATCGTAGGCAGCGGCTACCGCGCGAGTCAGGTGGTCGAAACCATCAGAGCCATGCTTAAGAAGGAAATAGCGAACCGTACGTTGGTCGACATCAACGACGCCATTCGGGAAGTGTTAACGCTGGTACACATCGAACTGGATGAACATGAGGTGTTGACGAAGGCTACCCTGAAGGAAGGGTTGCCCCGTGTGATGGCGGATCCTGTTCAGTTGCAGCAGGTTATTTTCAACTTGGTCAGGAACGCGATCGAGGCCATGAGTTCGACCGCGGCCGGCGTGCGCATTTTACAGCTTAGATCTGAGTCGACCGAGACCGGAGAGTGTATTGTTGCTATCGAGGACTCCGGCCCAGGAATCGAACCGGAAGCATTGAAACGCATCTTCGAGCCGTTCTTCACGAGCAAAAGCAAAGGGATGGGAATGGGGTTGTCGATTTGCCGCTCTATTGTTGAGGCTCATGGCGGGCGTCTATCGGCCGCTTCGGCCAAGCCGCGTGGTGCGATCTTTGAGATCTCGCTGCCGTTGCCGCAGGAGCGGCCATGAGCGGCGATGACTCGAATCGTATACATCGTCGACGATGATTCATCGATGCGCGAAGCCCTCGCGAGGCTTCTCGGCACGATGGGACTAAGAGCGGAGGCGTTCAAGACACCCCAAGAGTTTTTACACGCCAAGCGGTCTGACGCGCCGAGCTGCCTTGTCCTGGACGTGCGACTCCCGGGATTGAGCGGTCTCGATCTTCAGCGTGAGCTGGCCAATACGGATCCACCGATCCAAATCGTTTTCATCACCGCGCACGGTGACATTCCAATGACGGTGCAGGCCCTGAAGGCCGGCGCGGTAGACTTCCTCACGAAACCGTTTCGTGACCAGCAGCTGCTTGACGCCGTTCGCCAGGCGATCAATCGTGACCGCGCTGCACGACGTCAATGGGCGGATCTGGCCGAGCTTCGTCGGCGGTACGAATCGCTGACGCAACGCGAGCGTGAGGTTATGCCACTCGTCGTGATCGGCTGCTGAACAAACAGATCGCGGCGCAGCTCCACACCAGCGAGGCCACGGTGAAGGCTCATCGGGCACAGCTTATGCGGAAGATGGAAGCGGACTCAGTCGCGCAGTTAGTGAGGATCGCAGAAGAGCTTAGTCTTCTCCCCCCTCGGCGTTAGCCGCCCTCTACCAAGAGCTAATTCTCCCAACGAAGGTCGATCTGGCCGACCTAAGGCCGGCGCGGCTATGGTCGGATAGAGGTTCTAGAAGTCCAGTCATGTCGGTCATTGCCATCGTCGACGATGACGAGTTCTTCAGGCAAGCACTCGAAAGGTTCCTGGGAACGTTTGCATTTTGCGTTCGCACCTTTGCATCCGGGGAGGAATTTCTTCAGTCTAGCGAACTGCGGTTCGTCGCGTGCCTACTGCTCGACGTGGCGATGCCGGGAATGAGCGGTCTCGAAGTGCAACAGCAGTTGCGGGCTCGCGGTCTACGAATCCCGACTCTGTTCGTCACGGCACACGCCAATGACGAGGTGACGCAACACCTCGTGGCGGCCGGCGCGATCGCGATCCTCCCAAAGCCTGTGGACCAGCAGACGCTACTTCGCCTGGTGCAAGGGGTGATGGGTCAGCAGTGACGCGCCTGACTTTGCCAGGCATACCGATAGCCATCGCCGGGAGTCCCGCGCACACCGTTAGTAAGAATCGCAAGACGACGAAATCTTGCTCTCCCTCCGGGCTAGCCGTCCGCTACCAACATCTAACTCGGCTGACGAAAGTCGGTCTCGCGGTCTCGTGTCTGGCCCGCTAGCGTTCTGGTAGATGGATCGCGCCCAGCCCTGACGAAGAGCAACGAGGTTGACATGCCAACGCGACTCGATCCGGATCAAAAGCCGTTGACGGCCCTGCGCCAACGGAAGTCGACGGCCGCAGAGGCTCTTATCACCGCGTATGGCGATCGAGCCTATCGCTTGGCGGTACGAATCACGGGTAACCGGCACGATGCCGAAGAAACCGTCCAGGACGCCTTCTTGAGCATGGTCCGCAAGATTGACACGTTCAGGGGTGACTCGGCCTTCGGATCCTGGGTCTACCGGATCATCACCAATGCCGCCTATGAAAAGATCCGCCGACGCCCACGAGCCATCGTTAGTATCTCGCTCGACGAAGCTCCGCCGCTGTTCGATGAAATGGGCGTCATGCGGGCTTGATCAGCGATTGGTCATCAGACGTCGACGATCCAGCTGTGCAAACAGAGCACGATGGGGTCGCCCTCTCCGACCTCCACGTACGCCGAAACCGGGCAGGTCGGGAGCAACGACGTGTCGGCCTCCGCTTCTCGGTAGAAGATCTTGAAGCCGTCGTCCGTTTCTTCGACACGGGGCACTTCGCGTCGGAAACCCATGCCGCAGAGATCGCAGCGATCCGCGACTTCCTCGCACCGTGAACGCGCCCTTGTCCGTGTCCCTGATCTTTGCCGACAGCAATGGTGGATGAAGACGCTGCTGCTGATCGCAATGACGATCACGACGGTTGCAGGGTCCGTTGTCGCGGAGGCGCAGACTCCGTGGCGGACACCCAGGGGCCATTTCGGTTTGAGCTCGAGCAGGCCAACGGGCCTCGAGGACTGGGGGTCGAGGGGCACCAACGTTCGATTGCGAGTCGACAGCGTCGACGCGAACGGGATGGTAACCGCGTCCGCCTCGGGGTGGGTCGTGGGTGACGTGAAAGCCGGCGGGCGCGGTCATTTCTACGTTGCCGTCTCATCGCCACCGACCATGTATCGCGTCACCGTCGATGCGCCGCGGCTCGAGGCGCCTTGAACCCTGGGCGTCGCCGTCTCGCCGCGACGTTCCCGTCGAACCGTTTGCTACAGCTGTGCCCGAGAGTAGACTGACGCCGAGAACGTACGATGCCGCGGAATCGATGAGCGAGCAGTGGCTGAAGCGGCGGCTCTCCACCGGTTCAGACGGCCCCGCGAGACGCCGGTCACCCCAGAAAGGTGTGCTAGCAACTCCCGACGACATTGGGGTCCTTCGTTTCAGGCTAATGCTCTCAGCGCAAATTCAGCACCGGCCCGAAAATAACGCGCGGCGAAACTCGTAACGTACTAGTTTAAAAGCACGCGCCTGTAGCTCAGTTGGATAGAGCATCGGACTTCTAATCCGAGGGTCGCAGGTTCGACTCCTGCCAGGCGCACCACGCTCGCGCCATATCGTGGGCACGGTGCTGTACCCTCACGCCGCGCGCGAGCGCCAAGTAGACGCCCTTGACGTCGACGTCGGACGAGTATGTCCATCCCGTAGAATATTGAGCGGAACCGCATCTCGACGAGGCGTAAGCCCCTGACGCTTGGGCGGACGCGGTCACGCCGTCTCTGGCCGCTCTGACAAATTCCTTCTGGTTATCCACAGGGCCCCGCTACCCTGTGTGCGGATCCAGATTTCAGTGGCGTCACGTTACGATGACCGACCCCTCAGGGCCATCGTCCTGGGGACGGGCGCCTCCCGATCTGGGCTTGCCGAGCTTAGCGGGAGCGATTCGCCCCCCGGTTCGACTCCGCATCATTCTCCGAAGTCCCGTGAAAGTCGGTTGCGGTCGGCTCACGAAAAAACTGGAGGTGAGTGATGACGAGTGTCAACGTGTCGACGGATGGAGACCTGCTCACGATCCGAGTCGATCTGCCAGCCGTGGCGAAGGCCTTGAGCCATCAAGTCGAGGAGTGGCAGCAGACTGCCGAACGGACGCAAACGCAGTGGCAACAAAGTGAGTGGTATTTGGGGGAAGCCAAGGCCTCCATCGTGCGTCTCGAGGAGGAGCTGCAGGCCCTCAGGGAGGCCCATGGGCAGTTAGAAGCCAGCCATCGTGAGATGACGGCCCGGTTTCAGGAGACCGAGCGGGAGCGCGACGCAGCCCTTGAGGGAACGCTTCGACTGACCGAGCACCTGGAGGCACAGCTTACTCAGGTACAAAGGAACGCGGAAGAAGCGCAGCGAGCGGTCGAAAACCATCAGCAGCAGCTCACTGTGGAACGAGCCCAGCGCACGGCGCTGGAGGCAGAGCTTACCGCGCTGCGGACCCACGGGGAGCGTCGTCGAGTATTGCGGACGTTTCGCCCGGACATGACGGTACAGATTCAAAGCCCGACCGGAGAGGTCCTATTCGAGGGGCTGCCGCGAAACATCTCCTCCCGGGGTTTTCGGTTCGCTTCGGAGCACTCGTGTGCCGACGGCTCCGACACGCTGTGGGTCACCTTCCACAAGCCTGGGGTAGCGCGGCCGATCGAAGCGCTCGGGCGAGTAGTCTGGCACGGGCCAGAGGAGGGGGAGGGGAACATGTGGGGTTGCGAACTGCTCGACATGTCCCCCGGCTGCCGAAAGATCTTCGAGCGCGTTCTCGCGACACCCGCCTAGGCTCTCGAGGATAGAGAAAGCGGCAGAAGGCGCGGCTCCTTGACCCGGCCCCATGTTCGGCGCAGGATTAGCGGGGCTGTCGCGGGATAACTACCACCGGCGCTCGCCTTCTTCCCGCGTCGTGGCGTTTCGGTGCCGGCGGAGTTTCCAGTGAGCCCGGTCCCGCCGCACGGGGTGCACGGCGAGGCCGCCGCCAGCGTTACCTATGCGCTCCGACAGGAGATCGGCTGTGCGCAGAATCGACTTTGCCATTGGTATTGGCGGCGCGGCGGGCCAGGGTATTGCCACTCCTGGCGACATTCTGGCGCGGATCTTCGTTCGCCGCGGGCTTCACGTGAACGCTTACAATGCCTACCAGTCCATCATCCGCGGCGGCCACATTTTCCTGACCCTCCGCACGAGTGATCTGCCCGTTCTGAGTCAGGGCGACAAGATCGACGTGCTCGTGCCGTTGAATCAGGACACGATGAATCGACACCTGAGGCTGATGCGCGGGGGCTCGGCGGTGCTGTTCAACAGCGACACGATCAAGCCTGGTGTCGTTCCCGATGGCGTGCAGCTCTGCCCGTTCTCCGTCAAGGTCCTGGCGCCCACGGTCAAGGGCGATCTCGTCCAGAACACCATCGCGCTCGCCGCGATCCTTCGCTTGGTCGGAGTCGACTTCAAGATTCTCGAGGAGATCCTGGCGATCCAGTTCCGGCGTCGGGGTGCGGCCGCCGTGGCCGAAAACGTGGGCGTCGCCCGAGCAGGTTACGACTACGCCGCAACGCATTTTGCGCCCTTTCCCTTCTCGCTGCCCGACATGGGTAAACGCCTGGCCTTCTTCGAAGGCAATCAGGCCCTGGCGATGGGCGGCGCGGCCGCCGGTGTGCGCTTTTACTGCGCCTATCCGATGAGCCCGGCGTCGGGAGTGCTCCACTGGATGTCGCGGCACGCGCGCCAGCTCGGCATCATGGTGCGCCAGGTCGAGGACGAAATCGGCGTCATCAACATGGCAATCGGGGCGGCGCATACCGGCTGCCGCGCCATGTGCGCGACCTCCGGCGGGGGCTTTGCCCTCATGACCGAGGCCCTGGGCGCGGCTGCCATGATGGAGATCCCGGTCGTGTGCATCAACGTCCAGCGGGCGGGCCCGGCCACCGGCGTGCCCACCAAGACCGAGCAGGGTGATCTCTGGCAAGTGCTGGGCGCTGGTCAGGGCGACTATCCCAGGATCATCGTCGCGCCGACGAACATCGTCGACTGCTTCAAGCTTGTACCGAAGCTCTTCAATCTGGTCGACAAGTTCCAGTGCCCGGGCATCATTCTCTCCGATCTCTTGCTGTCCGAAGGCCGGTCGAGCATCGACCCCGCGGAGCTGGACTTTAACGTGCCCATCGACCGTGGCGAGCTCATCGGTCTCAACGGTCATGGAGCGTCCATCAACGGTAGCTTCAAGCGCTACCTGATCACCGAGAGCGGCATCTCACCGCGCGCAGTGCCGGGAACCCCCGGATATCTCCACGTCGTGGCGACCGACGAACACGACGAGGCCGGCGTGTTGATCAGTGACGAATTCACCGATCCGCACAAGCGTCAAGCCATCCATGAGAAGCGGATGCGCAAGATGGACGGGGTCCTGCCGCTTCTGCCGCCGCCGGAGCTTCATGGAGCCGCGGACGCGCAAGTCACGCTGCTGGGCTGGGGCTCGACCGAAGGCGTCATTCGCGAGGCCATCGAACAGCTGGCCGACGCAGGCATCGTGGCCAACAACCTCCAGATTAGATGGCTGGTCCCGCTGCATACCGACGCGATTCTTTCGATCCTGTCGAAGTGCCAGAAGGTCGTCGTCGTCGAGAATAACTACAGCGGACAGTTCGCGCGCTACCTGAGATCGGAGACCGGGTTCGCCGCCGACGGTCACATTCGAAAATACGACGGGGAGCCGTTCATGCCGCACCATATCGTGAACGGGATCAACGCCATTCTGGCAGGCTCGACCAAACTCTACGTGCCCGTGCACGAGATTCAAGTTTGAGGGAGACGACGATGGCCACCATGGTCCAGGCGGAACGGGCGAAGCTGACGGTCAAGGAGCTCAAGGGCAAGGTCGACCCCGACTGGTGTCCAGGATGTGGCGACTTCGGCGTGCTCGCCGCGCTGAAGCAGGCGATCGTCGAGGCGGGGCTCGAGCCCCACAAGGTCTTGACCATCAGTGGCATCGGCTGCTCGTCGAATTTGCCCGGCTATCTCAACACGTATGGCATGCACACCTTGCATGGCCGCGCCCTGGCGGTGGCCACCGGCGCCCAGCTCGCGAACCACGACTTGAGGATCGTCGTGACGGGCGGAGACGGTGACGGGTACGGCATCGGTGGTAATCACTTCGTCCACGCCATGCGACGTAATGTCGACCTCACCTATATCGTGATGAACAATCAGATCTACGGGCTGACGACCGGCCAACTCTCGCCCACTAGCATCAAGGGGATGAACACCAAGAGCACGCCCTTCGGCAGCGTCGAAAACCCCATCAACCCGATTCCGTTGGCGATCGCGGCCGGGGCGTCGTACGTCGCCCGGGGATTCACTGGTCAGCAGCGGCAGCTGGTCGAGCTGATCAAGGGAGGTTTGCAGCACAGAGGCTTCGCCCTGATCGACACCTTCAGCCCTTGCGTGACCTACAACCACGACAATACCCACGAATTCTTCAAGCAGAAGACCCGCAAACTGGAAGACATGGGTCATGATCCGACCGACTTGCATGGCGCTCTGGAGAAGGGCTGGATGTGGGGCGACGTCATCCCGATCGGCCTCTTCTGGAGACGTGAGAATCTGCCGGCGCTAGATCAACTGGAACCAGTCCTCGGTGAAGGTGGTCCGCTGGCGCACCGTCCGCTCGGTGTGGCGTCGGACATCGCGCAAGCTCTCATCAAAGAATTGATGTAGCGCTCAGCGCCGGGTCGCGTAGCAGACGCGACGCACCGCGGCTACGATCTTCTCTTGCGTCGGGGTCTTCAGCTGCCCGAGGTTCTTCGCGTAGGGCATCGGCGCATCGGCGGCCGTGACGCGCTCCACCGGTGCGTCGAGGTCGTCGAAGGCCTGTTCAGCGATGAAGGCGGCGATCTCCGAGTCCAGGCCGGCGAAACCGGCGCCCGACTCGACCACGACGGCTCGGTGGGTCTTCCTGACGGAGGTGACGATCGTCTGCTCGTCCATGGGGCGGAGCGTCCGTGGGTCGACGATCTCCACAGAGATCGAGTCCTTCGCAAGCTCCTTTGCTGCCTCCATCGCGCAATGGACCATTCCGATGTAGGCGACGACGGTCGCGTCGCGGCCCGGGCGGCGCACGACGGCCTCACCGAGCGGGATCGTGAAGTCCGGATCTTCCGGTACCTCGCCTTGGACGCCGTAGAGCGCCTCGGACTCGATGAAGATGACCGGGTTGTCGTCTCGGATCGCCGACTTCAAGAGCCCCTTGGCATCTGCGGGCGTCGATGGGCAGACAACCTTGAGTCCGGGCACGTCGTAGAAGTACCTCTCTATTGACTGCAAGGGCTGTGCAGCAAATTGGTGCGCGGGGTCGCCTCGACCCCGGATCACGATAGGAACGTTGTATTGCCCGCCCGACACGTAGGAGAGCCTCGCGGCCATGTGGATGATCTGATCGAGTGCCAGTATCACGAGGTTGAACGTCATCATCCCGACGACGGGGCGCAAGCCGACCAACGCCGCGCCGACGCCGACACCCGTGAATCCGGACTCCGAGATCTGCGTGTGCACGACGCGGCGTGCATCGAATTCGTCGAGGAGCCGCTGTGTCATCTCATGGGCACTGGCGTTCAGGCCGACCCCGTCGCCGATCACGAAGACGCGCGCGTCGCGACGCATTTCTTCGCTCAAAGCGAGGTTCAGCGCGTCGTGGTAGGTCATCGTCGCCATGTCAGTCGACCTCACGATCCTAAGGGCGGTGAACCGCGCGTCCTCGCGTCGTCGATGACGCGCGCGAGGTTCTCGTCGGCGGGATCGCGGACGGAGTAGGTCCTCGTCGACAGGACCGAGGCCACCGACCCGTCCCGCCTGGTCCCCTGGCGAATGGCTGGCAGGATCGCCCCCCGGGCGGCTTGAGTCAAGAGCACTGGTCTTGTTGGGTCGTGAGCGTTGACGGCGGTCAAAACGCAGAGCACGGCTGGGACCGCGAAGCGTTCCGTCGGCGAAACAAGGCAAGCGCTGTCACCGAAAATGTCACCAAGCGCTCGCGCCACAACGCAAAAGAGCGCACTCTCGTGCACTGCCGTCGAGCCGGGGTCTGGATGTAACTACCTGAGATAGCGAGCCTTGGACTCGACGGCAGCGCGAACTTCTAATCCGAGGGTCGCAGGTTCGACTCCTGCCAGGCGCACCACGAAATCAAGCACTTCGGGAACCCAGTCTCGATACTGTCGCCACAACACGAGCGAAATTGTCACTGAAGAGCGGGTTGTGGTTCAGCCGAGATTGAGTTAGCCGGTGAAGCTTGCCGGCGGAAAGGACGACGATGTCGCTCACGATGACGAAGGAAGAACGGGAGGCATTCCTGGCCGACGTTCATGTGGCCGTCATCAGCGTTGCGGAAGATGGTCATGGGCCGCTCGTCGTTCCGATTTGGTATTTCTACGAGCCGGGCGGCGAGGTCCGAATCATCACCGGTCCGACGTCGCGAAAGGGAAAGCTGCTGGAGCGCGCGGGCCGATTCAGTCTGTGTGTGCAAACGGAAACGCTACCTTATAAGTACGTCAGCGTGGAGGGGCCGATCGTCGCGGTCGAAGCGACAGACCGTGAGCGTGATCGGCGTCCCCTCGCGCGCCGTTATCTCGGGACCGAACTGGGCGACCGGTACATCGAAAGCACGCGGGACATGGTCGGTGTGCTCGTTCGTATGCGGCCAGAACGATGGCTCACCCGCGACGACGCAAAGCACGCTGAATGGCCGAGCGTTTCGGCGAGCATTCGTTGAGCGCATACGAGCGGATCAGGGGGACGGACCGTGCGACCGCGGCGCGGGAAACTTGCGTTGCCGCTGCTCGCTCACGATGGAGGCGCTGTCTTTACCCACGCTCGTAAGACCTCGGCCACGCTCCAAGCCTGAGCGATGCAGCCCCGCGGCGTGAACGGCGCCTCGGCGTCGAAGATCTCACTGATCGAGCCGATACCGGCCTCTCCCAGCTGGGTGGCAAAACCTTGAAGCATCCGGTGCGCGCCGTCGCGGTCCTGTGGGTGCGTGCGAAGCCACGCATCCACGAAGGGGCCGATCGAACGACGTCGAGAACCGCCGCCCACCGGGTTGTGTCCAGCACCGGATACCGGAGCGCGATGGCCAGGACCTGATTGGGGCGACAGCTGGGAATGGGCGATGATCTCACGATGGACGAGCGCGAATGCGCCCGGACGCCCATGCAATGGACGAACGAGCCGCGCGGCGGCTTCTCGCGGGCCGAGCGGCCCGTCCGGCCCGTCATCAGCGACGCGGTCTACGGTTACCAGAAGGTCAACGTCGCCCAGCAGCGCCGCGAACCGGAATCCCTGCTGAACTGGACCGAGCGCCGGATCCGGATGCGAGGAATGCCCCGAGCTCGGCTGGGGCGACTACACGGTGCTGCGCGTCGATGTACCCGAGGTGTTAGCGATCCGGTACGACTTCCGTGGCGTGTCGATGCTCACCCTGCACAACTTCTCGAGTCGACGGCAATCCTTCGCCGTGGACCCCAGAACCGATAACGGCGGCCGTCTCGTCGATGTGTTCGACGAAAACCACAGCCGGTCGGAGAGCGGCACGCACGAGGTCACGCTTCCGCCATACGGTGCTCGCTGGTACAGGGTAGGCGCTCCAGACAACGCGCTCGATCGAACGAGCTTCTAGTCGCGATCGCCGGAGAGTCAGCGCGAATCACTGACCTGAACGGCGTGTGTCACGGAAAGTGTCACACGCGGTCAATCCGAGCCATCTGAGAACAGGCTCACTTCCCTTTCGGCCCGCGCGGATCCACGGTGTCGGGTACGAGGCAGACGATATTGTGGGCGGTGATTTCTTCCAAGGAGTAGCTGCCTTTCATGCGCCACTTCGCGGCCTCGAAAGTACCCTCCACCGCCGCCATCCCCGACTGACAGGCGGGATCAGCAAACGCGACCACATGGATGGTTTCGGCACTGTCACTGAGATCAAAGGTGTAGACGGGACCCCAGCGGCGCCATCGGTTCACCCGAAAATTGCTGATGGTTCCGATCACCTTCACCGGCTGCCGGTTGTAGTGCTCAGCATTGGCGAGTAGGTCGCTCACTGACAAC
>Ga0126370_10000262_pt1 | contig 20427 bp, 21 predicted proteins | sample PanSoiMetaPlot_3_FD_92586 | JGI IMG/M metagenome (GOLD analysis project Ga0126370, IMG submission 92586) | Tropical forest soil microbial communities from Panama - MetaG Plot_3 | ecosystem: Environmental > Terrestrial > Soil > Tropical forest > Bulk soil | place: Panama | collected 2016-02-17 | reverse complement strand
CTATCCAGGAAGTCTTGAGGTTTTATTCTAGTTATTTGCAGCACTATGTTTAATCTTCTAGGGCCTCCTACTACACTATCTAGATCATATGAAATTTGAACGAACGAACATGTCACTTGTTTGTCACAATTTTTACTCACTATTCTTTTGTACTCGTAGCAGTAGCAACAGTTATGCCTTCCTTTGGTCTTCAGACCCGCTGCGAGAAACCAACTACCCAATAAACCAAACCAACTGAGTAATTGGTTACACGGCTCACAGCAGTAGACGATTGCGCGTAAGATGTGTGGTTTCATGACTGTTATATAGTTCTCAGAAATAGTCGTGTGAACTTTTAACAAGGTGTCAACAGCCAAATTGAATAGTAATAATTCTAGCAATAATTAATTACTAACGATTAATCTAATCAATTTACAAAACCTATCCTACGAACAAGAATTGTCAACTGCTGCTTGACTAGTCCTGTAACCAACATATCTCTTATCATCTCTTGCAAATGTGTCTTCGACTACAAGATCCTTTTTCATTTTCCATTAGATCATTCTACAGGATGATTATATAAGACGCTTTTCTAGAATAAGAGATCACATATAGACAGATTTGTGTATTAGTTCCTCATAATATCAAATATTGCAATCCACTAGTTTCCTTTTATTGCCATACATAAATCGCATATAACATAGTATAAAGAAGTAACTTGTATATCATAGATTTGTGGGAACGAACTGTGCATTGGTTTTTCTGTAATGCTATGGCTACGCTGAGACCCACTAAGACGAGACACGTGCAGGCACCTTAGTTTTTGCTAATGGAATAACATCGTAGTAAGGAATTAAGATGCTAAGAGATCGTCGATTTACTCCATGTGTTGATTAGTATCTCCAATAGGAAGTTTAATAATATTCATAGAATAGACCATATATCGAAGATCGATCGAGAAACAGCCGCTTTGTCTACTATTAGCAGATTAGCCAAATATCATAGTGATGTTGTCTCATACGATTGCTGGAATTGATTCGTTCTCTTATTCAGTTTCATTAGTTTCATTAGAGATTTAAACTGGTTTTCTCTTCTAGATCTATACTTAAAGATGCAGCTCAATTCCGACTTTTGACGAGGGTTTAATTACTGTCTATCAATTATCCGGTTGATAACAGCAAGTATACTTTCTTGTCTTCCAGCAAGAAGATATACTTCTTCTGACCATACTACTTTCTCTACCTCATCCATATGCTTCACACGTGATATTAGATCTACTAATTGTTCACTATCTTCATAAACAAACTCTCCAACTATATCAGAGTTACCAACATGAACTCCTGCTGATACTATACCATCATTTGATAATAATTCTTCTGCCATTTTTCTCATATTACCAGATCCTAAGTAAATATGAATCAAACCTTTGTTTAGTCCCAATTTTTTGTAATTAAGTCGACGTATTTGCTTTGCGTATTCTTTTTTTATTAATATTCTTGTCCTTCTTTGTATCGTACTTAGAGGGACTTTCAATTTTTCAGCAATAGTCTTGTTATCATCATCTTGTGTCATAAGGTTAAGAATTTTGTAGTCTAACTTGTCCACGCTATGTGAGCTATTAGTTAATAGATGATTACTCAATATAGTATCCGACTCCACTTATCAACCAAACAATAATAGTAATTTATTGGTAGTGGAATACTATATCCAGTACTAATTAAAAAAATCAATTATATTCATCCTTACTTATGTGACATGCTATTTAATGATCTTCAATTTCTGTTAAGATAGAAAGAATCAATTAGGCATGAATGTGACAGATTCTATCACATACATGGTGTCGGTGGTCATGTTATTAACAAAACCTGGGAAATTGTACCGGATCCATCACCAATTTAATTCACTTAGATTTGATCTCTATCTGAAAAACTATTAGGATGGTGGGATATGTGAGTGGGTGCACCTAGGAAGATAAACCTAAATGTGGAAGAGGGGCATAGATATAAAATGTTAACAAATTAATCTTTTTTACAATATGATGGATTTCTAGCGGCTTTCGGTAGCTCGAGTAGTACCGGAAACGGCATACGGTTTTTGACAATGCAATCTCGATTTGGTATTAAGTTTAGGTGGATTGGGTCTTATCTATTAATTGCCCTATATATACACATAATCCAAAATGACTTTATTATGTTAATTTAGCTATTTTGGTCATAAAAACGACATAAGTAATATCTAGAATCGAAATAGTTCATTACTGAGTAATAGTTTATCACATAGACATAATTTGTTTACTTGAGAAGTCATATAACTAACAATCGACTAATAATGGTCTAAAGATTGGCAATGTTATTGATAGTTGATGATGATAGCGATATAGCTTCACTAATCAGAACTAGCCTAGATAAAGCAGGGCTTATTGCCTATTCCTTTACTGATCCAATAATGGCATTAGAGGAGTTTAAGTCACATTACTATAACTATGACCTTCTGCTTTCAGATATCAAAATGCCTACTATGAATGGTTATGAATTAGTGCAGCAAGTGAAAAAGATAAAACCGAACGTCAAAGTTTTAATTATGAGCGCTTTTGTAATTGATGTAAACCTTGCAAACAACTTCTTGCAATCTGGTGTAGATTCATTTATAGAAAAGCCCTTTTCATTGATTAAACTGCAAAAACAAGTACTTTCTATACTCAATAATGACAAATAATCCAAAGATCTAATATCTATCTGGAATAACAGTTCAATACATATTCAACCTGGCGGCAATAGAATCAAAACATATAGACTTTCTTATTTGTACTAGAACTGAGGGAAACAGTATGGATACAAGGAAACATATTGTAACGATTTCAAAACATATCTGCTATAATCAATTCAAGTGCTATCTATTAATAGACGATAGATTTCAAAGATATCAAGCGCACAAATGTGAAACATTAAATCCTAGTACGTAAATGAATATTAGCCTACTCAAGCCCAAATGTAGAGGCAATTTGAGCGAATAATACGAATCACAAAGCAATCATGGTAATATTAATTGTCGTAACTTCATAGTATAAACCTTTTAAGTTATAAGTCAAAGCTGAGCGAGCCATGTACAATGGTTATTCATTGCTAGGACAAATCTTTTGCTTCATCTGTCAATAAAGAACCAGGCTTAATCGCTTCCTCTACTTCTATTTTATTAGCTGGATCTACAATCAAATCTTTTTTAGATCGTTTCCTATCTGAGTCCAATACCAGTAGTTAGTGGTGTTTGTATTTTTTCTACATTAATGAATCTATCCTTTACTACTATGCCTGCAGCACTATCGTTAATGTGAATTTTCTTATCCCAAGTAGCAACGTCAGGAGTGTCTTCAATATCTACTATACCCGTAGACATATCTACGGTATCAGTCTTTCTTTTCGTTTTTTGTTGTTGTTTTTTCATCTCATGTACTGATGTGTAATATGGCGTATCTTTGTTTACTTTTATCTATGTTTAGCATATCCTCATTTTCTAGGTGCCTATTCGTATTGAGCAATACAATGTACTCTGAATTTGATTACAAACGAGGAAGAACTGAGAGACACTTGCAGGAACTCATACTGATCAATAAGTGAATGATTGATGAGCCCTTGAATAAATACAGATGTATATAGGTCTACTTCTGGAGCACAAGTATAAGAGAGAGTAATGGCGGCAATGATATAGCAACCAAAGAATGCAATAACAGAATAACGATCAATGAGGCTCAGTGAGGGCTAAGCCAGATACAACAAGCAAGCAATTCCTATTCAAATAAAAAATGTCAGTCTGTACTAATAGGTGATAACAATGTCGGGATGTCGAGATGAGATTGTCCCACTAGCCGCCGCTCTCTGTGTTCAGTCCTACCAATACCTTGTTTTTTGTTGATAGAATCAGAAGATAATAAATTAAGACAACCCATTGGTAAGAAAATATAGTAGAACAGTAACATTATCACTCTGTCATACGTTGTGTTTCTTACATAGATGGATTTCAATGTCCCACCTCTCTTCCCTTCCGCCACACAATCGCCATGCAGTGTACCTGCCTGATAGTGTACCTTAGCTGGTTGAACGATGTAGTTTGTTGCGATTATAGCTGTTGTCATAACTTTTTGTCATATAGTTGATAAATTAAGAAAAATGTGAACCTTTGACTAATTTTATGTTTGATGGTCCTTAGTGGTATTTTATACCGTCTACTACCAACATTTATATCAAATAAGAATCAGAAACTTATGATGTCAACAAAAAGAGAATCAGATAAAGCTACGACAAGAATTTCTGCTGAAGATGATACCATAGGTGTAGAGACGAGTACATCAACTACAACATCATCATCATTATCAGGGCAACGTCACTCAGTTGAAAGGGCAATAGAGGAAACTAAAGATAATCTTAAAAAAACAATCGATGAAGCAAGAAGAGAGATTCCACGAAATACAGAAGCTATTAATGATTATCAAGAACATACTCTTCAAACAACTAAAGAGATTACAGATAGTTATCTAGACTCTCAGAAGGAAATTATAAAGTCATTTCAGTCAATATGGGTGCCTTATGTAGAGAACATGCGTACAGTATTTTGGGATAATTGGGCTTCTCCGCAAAGAATAACTGAAATTTATGCTAGAACAGTGAGTAATTGTGCAGATAATGCGGTAGCTACAACCCGAATAGCAAACAATGCAATCTTTGCAAATATGGGAGCATTCAGAACATTTATTGACCGTGAGAAAAATGATGTAAAAGAGCTTTCCAGAATTGCAGCTAATACTGCTAAAACGTTTGAACAAACAACAAGAGACACTGCTCAAGCTTCAGCACCAAGATATGGCAGCAGTAATTTCAGATAAGCGATAGATTATCATCATCAATCCAAAGTATTCGTAGAAGATAATGAAATAAATATTCAGCTAGAATTCCCTTTTATTTTTTTTCATACTATAATATATCAAAGGATTTGAAACCTCTTCATGCAAATCACATGCCAACATTGTTTACAAAATAGAGATATGCTAGAAACTTTTCTTTTTTTCTTTATCAAAACGAAGATTTTTTACTAGGAACCTTTGAAGAGTATTTTCGTAACTATAAATACTAACACCACTAACACCGATAACAATACTAACTTATGTCATTCTACCTTCCTATACATTCGAATGCTGTAAGTGTTACATTAATTATAGAAAAATAGAAATACAGACTGCTTCTGCAGTCTTTCTTTTATATACTTTATTTATTATAAATCATAAATTACTTTATTGTTCTTACTCCTTTTCTCCTATCATGTGTGCTTGGTTCATCCTTATTTGATATTGGTGTAGCAGGATGACTAACCTTTCGTGTGGGCTTTGGTTGTTCTTCTAATTCTAATTCTTTGGCCTCTTCAGTCCCAAGATTTGGCTCATCGATTTCTTTTTTATGGCTCATTCATAGTAGATTGGTCACTAAATTGTAAATATGTTTTTACTATAAACGATATTTCGAATCAAACCATATTTTTCATACATCTTAAATTGTAAGACTAAAAAGGTATGCTGAGTACTATTATTTTTAGATAGATATGGTAACAAGTGATAACAATAGCAATGATAATCGTAAACGAGGAAATCCTGAACAAATACCCAAAGAAGATGTGTCAGGAGAGGTGGAAAGGAAGATTAGTGAGCAAGGTGGAATAGAAGGTCAAAGAAAGGAAGTAAATGTAGAGAGCTATTCAAAAACTGCATCTCTAGGACAAGTATTAAAAGACCTCAAGTTCCCCACAAACAAAGTCAAGGTATTAGAATTTGTTCGAAAACAAAATTCTGATGATGATTTATTGTCAAGACTTGGAAAAATTGAAGATAAGGAATACCAAAATGTTTCAGATATCGCAAAAGCTACTGGATTAGTTTACATCTAATCTAATAGAATTGATCGACAAGATATTCTAGACAGAAACTTTTCATTTGTCATAGTATAAGTCCAAGTTTATTTTTCATTTTCATTTCTTAACGTGCTCTATCCTATATTTGTATAGGGAAGCAAGTGCAGTTTTTGAATTTTTCAGAAATTTTTCAGAAAGCAGATTAGTGATCTGATGATATAATATGATCACTTAATTCGTCTTCTGTTGTAAAGGTGTTATCACATAATCCACATTTATATAAATGAGGCACATCTGTAGCTGGTGGGCTTGTCACGGGATAATTATTCTGAGTATGTCTTAATGCTATCAATTGTAATTCTGGATAGTATGTAGACTTATAGTATGGGTAATCTTTAACGTAGTAAAGAGTTGGATCTGGTACTTTATCTCTCTCATACTTTCCTTTTACTTCGCTTTCAATAATCTTAAGCCACAACACCCTACCATCCCATCCCTCTACCTTACTTATAGGAATATAATAATAATGTATATTTACTATTCCTTTTTTTACTACAACAAAGTCTCTACTTACTGCATCAATATCTCCTATATCAGCGTCATCAGCAGTATGTACAGATTCGTTAATCAAATCGACCCAATCTTTTATTTTTGTATCTTGCTTATCTGATTCCAAATCCATATAATGAGATTGTTAACAAGTTATTTAGTAATTATAAAATGGAGAAAAATTGCCAAACTTGCATTAAAGACTATACTATGCCATAATGTTCCCTTGTCAAGTACAATACTAAACAAGCATAAAAGTTAGATTAGATTAGATTAGATTAGATTTAGCAGTCGAGGAAAGGGATTAATTAAATTAATCTCTAAATTATTTATACAACTATTGATGGGATTTTCTATATGGGCCACGTATTCTTCTCCGAGTCTTCTCAGATTTGCTTGTTTTCGTTAGAAGATTTAATTCCAACCCTTCTTCTTGTGCATCATCAATTGAATTTTGTTACTGGCAATAGAAGATCCAGATTCAAATGAGGAAGATAGTAATGATGGAATTGATGTGTAGTGAATCTTCTTTATATGCTCATTAAATTCATCAGCATTTCAGAGTATTTTATAACACGATTTACACTGATATAATTTATCAATATGAACATTAATTTCATGAACATCAAGCTCTCTAGAGTTCAAAAAAATCATACCACATTTCTTACACTTGAATGATTTTAGATTCATGTTAAATTCTCCCATCAAGTAATCGCTGGCTCCTTATACTTTATATAGAAAACACGATATTTGCAAATTCACAGTTTTATTTGCATTATAAAGCTAAAATATTATTGCTAAAATGTTATTGTCAATATTACAGGATAGTGTAATTATTAATGAATGATAGTTTGTGTGCGTCAAGTCTACATGAACTAACCCATTAATTCAGTCGAATTCAGTTAAACTACAGGGAATTCCGAATTAGGAAATTTCGTTTTACTTACATGCAATCTTAACCGTTAATCAGAAGATCACCATAGTCATAGCAGAATATAACATAGTTTACTTGATTTTGATATTGATTTTGAAAACGCGATGGAACAAAACATTATAGGACTGACAATACATATTGCTATACTATGTCGCCAACCGATTTTTCAACATCTGCCATATTACGATATTCTTTTTCCGGAAGGCGGTTTAATATATTTATAATATGATTTGAACTGTCAGAATTTATGCTAGATATATTCTTCTTTGCATAATCCTTTAAACTACGTTTGCTCTTTGGAAAATGTATTCCTACTAGCAGTCTTGCAATTGCTGCTGAAATTGACGATGTAGATGCAGATCTCCCTCCTTTTCTACTAGGTTGCTCAGATGCCTTAACTTCATTTGTGTTTCGTATCACTTTTCCACTCTTTAATTCACCTAGTACTACCGCAACGTCGGCAGAATCTCTATAAGTACGAGATGGAAGAGAGGTTATCAGATTAAAAAGATCTATTCCCATAGTTGACATTTTTTGAGACGAATACTGTACCAAATCATCTTTCGTTTTAGGATAGTCTATTCCGGCTAGCACTTTTTCAATATCTGCTGCTGAATGGGCCTGTGGCGGATGTGATGTGTTAATATGCCTTAGTAAGCGAGATTTCTGTTCAAATCCATCTCCACATATACTACAGGTAAATTGAGACAAAGCAATATCTCCTTTTCTTTACCATATCCTAGTTATCTTATATCACCTATGGCCTTTTCCACGTCTGCCATATTATGATAAGTTCTATCTGGTATCTCCTTTAAAGTACCGATCACTTGTTCTGGTTGGTGTAATTTAGTCTTATTCCTTTCTGCATGTTCTATGACCTTAGCCTTATTTTTTGGAAAGTCTATCCCAGACAGCACTTTTGCAATAGCAGCCGCTGACGGTGAATTACTTGCAGCAATCTTTCCACCCTTCTTTCCTCCTCGTCCGGGAGATTCATTTGTTGATAGGTGTTTCACTTCATGTGCCATAGGAATTTCTTCTTTGGCTGGAAATTTACCTTTTAATAGAGGCCTTAAAGGAACCTCTTCCTTTCTTACTTTCAATTCTTTAAATATATCTGCACTTCTTTGGGTTTCTTTTTCTTCATCTATATTAATTCCAAGTACCTCTTCAACATCTTTTTTCCTAGCTCCAATTAGCAATAGCTGTTTATTTTCGTAATCGAGTAATTCTGAATTTTCTATATCTATCCATCTTCTATCTCCAAACATTTCCATTAGTCTACTGGGATATTCAGGTTTTCTAGCAGAAGAAAATGCAGCAAAACCCGGTACGCTTATCTCGGGATTCTTTACAGAAATTATGTAACTAGCTTCTTTTCTTATCTCAAATTCTTTCTGGGTATGACCTACTTCTTGAGGAAGTTCTAATAAATATGCTAGTTCTGTATGTCCATCGTGTTTAACTATTGAATATTTGCCTTCTCCAGCCGGCGTGGCTGCGGCAAGTCTACGCTTACCTCTTGTTTCAGTTGTATATTCTGCAGGCAAAAGTTCTTTATGAATATCTTCTGCATTTGAGGTAGTCAATATATTTAGTGCCCAATTTCTCTCCTTTGAGGTGGATTTGCCTTCAACAATTTCTGGTAATTGTTTTTGTCCAACTAGGAAGAGTCTGTATGTGTCATCCTTTCTTTTGTTACTTGTTGTGCTTTCTGTTCCGGTAACCATGTAAAATCTTTGTACATCTTTTATATCTTCAACTTCTTCAGTATCTATTTTCGGTCTATAAAAGAAGAATATATTGCCCTGTTCTATAATCTCAGAACCATTCTCCTTATTGGCCATGAATCATGCGTGTGTAATATGAAAGATAAAAGTTATAATCTCCATAATCCTTTGGTAGCATGATTTCATAGTAATTGGCAAATAAAATGTGTATACAAAATCTTTAACAATAGTAGCAAATAGTATTAAATCATATAGTCCAATCTTTATTGTCTGTATGTGAACAGAGGCTTTGAGTTTAGGCTCACAAGTTTTCCAAGTAGCATACGGACATCTATATCACTAACATAATTTCAGCTAGTTTTAATTTCTTCATATAAATGATTAAATTTTCTTAAATTGTATCTCTAATTAATTCCTCATAATGATATTCAAATGTTTATATACTATAACACTAATTACTAGTTACTTTATTAAGGTAACTAAAATAGAGATCATATCATACACATAAGTCCAAATATTCAAAATATATGAAGTCTAGCGTTAAGAATCTGACGTATCATGCAATATAAGTTACTGTTACTCTGTATATTAACATACAATACTTGTAACTTAAAAGTATAATGTGATGTAATGTACTGCTATGACTGATAAGATTAATCAAAGTTTCAGACTAGATAGTTTCTTGCATCCACAAAAAAGATGGAAGGTAGCGGTTTCTATAGGTTCTATTATATTAGTTATTGGTATTGCTGGTACTGTTTATTTCGGCTCACTGAATGTAACACAAGAAGTTAGAGAAAATGTGAACCCTCAGACAGGTCTGCCAAATGCAGTCAATGGTATTCCACCAGCTCAGGCTCAGATAGTATTTGAGATCCTTATATTCATAGGTCTACTAATTCTGGCAAACGGCATAGCTACTCGTTATACCCGTCTCAATAGAAAGGAACAGTAAGCGTTTGTCTCCTGCAGAACAGGTGAAAGAAAAGGAGAAAAAGGAGAAGAAAAGTACAGGTTCGTCACCGAGATCTTTATGGAAAGGAAGTATAAGTTTTGGACTGGTAAGCATCCCAGTCAGATTATACAATGCAACGTATGATAAAGAATTTTCTTTCAATCAGTTGTGTCCAAATGGTCATAAAATACAATACAAGAGATGGTGTCCAGTTGAAGAAAGAGAGTATTCATATACAGAAATAAAAAAGGGCTATGAAATAGCAAAGGACAAGTATATTATAATAGAAAAGGAAAATCTAGACAAGATAAAACTAAAAACAACAAAGACTATCGACGTAAAAGAATTCATAAATATGGATGAATTTGACCCGCTATTTGTAGAAAAAAGCTATTATGTTGCACCTGATGTCAAGAAAGGTACTACTGCTATAATAGACAAGGCATATAGCTTGTTAGTTAGAGTACTAAAAGAAGATAACAAGATATGCATAGGCAAAGTTATACTAAGAGAAAACAAAGAGCACCTTGTGGCCTTAAGAGCATATCAAAGAGGCATGGTTATGCACATACTTCGTTATATAGATGAGATTAGACCAGTTGAAGATATTAAAGAGATCTCTGAAGCAACTCCTGCCAAAATCGATAATAAAGAATTGGAGCTGGGACAACTTCTAGTACAGAATCTCAGTTCTGAACAGTTTGACATTTCTCAATATTCTGATTCATATGCAACAGAGCTGAAAAAGTTAATCGAGGCCGAATCAAAGGGCAAGACATTTACTATCACAGAGGAAGCTGAACCAATGGCTGAAACAAAAGATCTCGTTGCTGCCTTAAAGGCAAGTTTACAACAATCTACAAAACATGATAAAAGAGGGCCAAAATAAGGTGATGAATAAATGAGCGAGAACGATAAGATGACTAAGAAGAAACGTAAAGTTTCCGTAACTCAGCCAAACAATTATACAAATAATGAAACTGCAAAAACAGATATAGAATCAAGGGATTTGGATGAATAAAAGGCGAAGCACAGTGCCCAAGTACATTAGACAGAAAAGGATTCAAATAAAGCTAAAGGGCGGCCTAAATAACATAGTGCACACACGGATAAGAAAGTAGTAGAAAAAATAAATCAGACCTAACACATTCATTCTAATTGAAGCCATTTGAGAAAATTAAAGAGATACTCGGCATAGCATAGAATCAGATACCCTAACATGATAATAGTATATTTGGTTTTATTGTTGAATTGATCTATTATAGTTGAGATTAATTGTCTTATAATTTATATTCTGATTCCAATTCTGTATAAATTGTAATAATTACTCACAAAAAGCATAAAAAACATAAGATTGAATTAATAATGTCTATAGATTAGACCTCTTGACCAAGTCGCTCATTCTTTATTTTTCCGTATCAAATACTAATATTTACGATATAGTTATTTATATGACGTATTTGACGTATTTGACTAAAGATATGACACATTTGACGGTACCTAATAGACGTGAGTTTAATAGGGACATACGCCAAAGCTTCCTGATGATTTCAAATCTCTAATACAGAATGGTTAAAAGGAAAATACCAAGGGATGAATTCGCTTCTAATAATGATATAAGCGCTGGAACTGTGACATATTTAGTCGAGGAGCATAGATTGTCCTGTATAACTCTTGTTGCAGTTTTGCAAATAACTAATTAGATTTCTTTTTTGATTCGTCTATTTTTTACTGGCTGTGTTACAACATGTCATAATCTTCTGGTAGTTTAATGAGAGAGGAAACAAAATGATGTCATAGTCGCTGGCATCCTACAATCACTGGTGAATGGTGGGCGATGGTAGGTCAATGTGCCAGCCAGCGACAGACACTAGAAATGCAAGTACAATTATCATCGAACTTTTATTTTATCAATGCTGAACCAAGTTATTCAATGTCATGAGCCCAAAACAATCAATCTTTAACGCCTAATAACATATAGTAATAGTGCAGTCAATCTAACATAATCTAATCCAGGTTTAATTCTTCCAATATTTTAATTATATCTTGTCTATTATTCAATATATCTTTCCAAGTGTCTATATATGTAGATCGGTTTATAATTTCAGACACATTGAGAATGGTAAAATCTGTGGGATAAATCTCGTTCAATTTATCCCATCTCACAGGCATAGATATCGTAGCAGAGGTAGTTGGTCTAGCAGAAAAAACAGATGCCATTGTCTTTCCTTTAGAATTCTGATTGTAATCGAAAAAAACTTTGTCCTTTCTCTGCGCAGTATCCCACTGCATCGTAATTTTGTTTGGATATCTTTTAAGTAACAACATACCTAAGGTCTTGGCAAAGCTCCTGGTCTGGCTATACGTATAAGTAGATGCATCAATTGGTATATAGATATGTAGTCCAGTTTTACCAGAGGTTTTTACATACATAGTAATCTTTAGCTGATCAAAAAGATCTTTCATATGGTATGCTATATTCACAGCTGCTTTGAAACCTTTAATATTATATTCAGGTTCTGTTGCTTCTGATGTATCCTCGTCTCCTTTTCGTCGTTCAAATCCCGAATAGATATAGGGATCTAGATCAAATACGATAAAGTCAGGAAATCCTAGTCCACATTTTTCTTCGTCTACTACTTGCATTTCCTTTCCATTACTTTGTTTAGCACAAGCATCAAAATTGTTTACACTACTATACCAGGGGTGAATTTCAATAGAGCCCAAGTTAGCTATCCAAAGTAACGTATCTTTATTGTTACAAACTAGGTAGTTTATTGTGTTGTTAGCTGATTCTGAATGTATTTTTACTGTCTCTACATACGCAGGCTTTTCTTTGTCCCAATTCTTATGGTAAAAGTGTTTACCTTCTATGCCATCCGGGTACCTGCTCAATGATAGTGGCCTATTCTTAAGGTGTGGGAGAATATAGTTACTAATTTTGTCATAAAACTCTATTAAATTTCCTTTTGTTAATTCTGGATGCTCTTTGGTTTCTGGCCAGAATACTTTGCCAAGATTGGAGAATTCAGGATATGATGACGACAATGCTGAGGATGAGAAGGATGATATGTCCAAGGTGGTGGAAGATGATAAAGAATGTGATGAGAGGTTCTTGTCCATTTTTTGCACAGTGTCATTATTCATAATTATTCCTGAGGTTTTTTGTTTGAATGCCGCTTTATTCTGATCTTTTGAAGATTTAGAAAAAGAAGTAGTATTAGTATTAGTATTAGTATTAGTATTAGTAACAATAACTTCTTCTACGCGCCGTTCATCTTCAATTGTGCACTCCTCAGGTTTTTTATCTTCCCTAAATCTAAGAAAGATTGGTGCTCGCATAATTCCGTCATTTGTCCAATTATTGTACTTTATTTCTGCAACAAGTTCAGGACTTATCCAGATCGGATCTCGATTTGTATATGGCACACATCTGATAGGACATTTGCTTGGTGTCATTTCTATCAGCTTTGTATATATATCATCTAGTTGTTCAAAATTAAATCCGCTTCCTGTATGGCCAACAAATCTCTGTTCATGAGCATTATTATCGTATGCAGCAAGAAGGAGGGATCCAAAATAATTCTCTCTATTTCCTTCTCCCCTGGTATATCCTATAACTACGCAATCTTGTGTCTTGACATCTTTAATTTTTAACCAATCTCTTGATCTTGTTCCCTGCGAATATATGCTGCTCTTCTTCTTTGCAATAATCCCCTCAAGGCCCATTTCTTTTATTTTATCATATAAGGAGATTCCGTACTCTTCGAAAAATTCTGAGATCTTAATTCTATGGTTTGTCTTGACAATACTTGAAAGAATTCTTCTTCTTTCTGCAAAATCTAGATTCTCAAGGGATTTGCCATCAAGATATAATATATCAAACAGATAATATGTTGCAGGGATTTGACGCGAAAGAATCTGTATATCTCGGCCATACTCAACATTCATTCTTTTCTGATGGCTTTGAAAATTTGGATGGCCACGGCTATCTAACACAACGATTTCACCATCTAATACAACTGACCTGCTACATGTTATGGTGTCAGATAATTCTAAGGCTTGTGTAATTTCTGGATATCTATGTAAAATGGATTTACCTGTTCTAGACGACAATTCTAATATTGGCCCAGTCTTGTCAGTTTTGTTAAGAAATAAAATAGCCCTAACTCCATCCCACTTGATTTCAAAAACCCATTCCTTATTATCGAACGGTCTATCAATGGGCATAGCTAACATAGGTTTTATACTATTTGGAAATTCGGAATCTTTTATAATTGATAAGTTTCTTAGTATTAGATCAGTGTTTTCAATTCTACCTCTACTTGTGTTTCCATAATCATCGCTGTCATTATTTTCATTATCCTCAGCTTGATTGTTGATAGTCAGTTTTGTCTTGTTCGTTCTAGTATTAGGTAACTTATGAGAAGGAATATGTTTGGATCTGAGGCTGGGGCCTGTTTTATTATGTATCTTCAAATCTTCGTTTGTCAAATAAGTTAGAACTGACTCTGGTCTACCAATAATCAAATCTTCAGTAGTAGATGCAAATTCATCTGCACCTTTTATCATTAGCCATTGGTTTTGCCGCGCAGTCCTCACCAAGAAATATTTACCAGCTAGCTTTTTTCCAAATAAACTGAACTCGATTTTACCATTATTAAACTGTTGAGAAAGTGTCTGTTTTGGATCTTTTGCCACATACTTGCCAGTATCCCAAACAATCACTGAACCAGCGCCATAATTTCCCTCAGGTATTACTCCCTCAAAATTCAAATAATCTAGCGGATGATCTTCAGTCAATACCGCGAGTCTTTTTACTTTAGGATCTATGGAAATCCCCTTTGGTACTGCCCATGACTTTAACACACCATCTTCTGTTTCTAATCTAAAATCATAATGTAATCGTCTGGCTTGGTGTTTTTGTACAACAAATCTTAGGGGGCGAGATCCTTCTTTACCCTTGTCACTTGTTATGTCAGTTGGTTCAGGTGTCTTGTCAAAATTCCTCTTGTTATGATATTCTTGTAATGACATGTTCTATTTGCTTGCATCCTCTACAACATATAGGGATGAGTAAGTAATCAAGCAAATGATAAATTTATGAATAAAATTTTCAGTCATAATAGATAATGACAAATGATGTTATTAAACACAATTATAAAAATTACCTAATCGTATGAGATGGATTCACTATTTACTATTAACTATGGAAATAACAATTTAGTGCATCGAGAGAGATATATAACAAATAATAACATAATACACAAAGAAAGCAGAGGCAAAGTGTCTAACAAGATGTACTTTATAAAAGAATATTTTGCAGTTGCAATTATATCAAAATACAAAAATATGTATGAATATGAGAATCCCATTTAGCCGATTAGTAAAAATAATAAAGATAAAATAGTCTTATCTTATGGTAGTTCTTGTGATAGTTACGGTTTGTCTAAGTGGGCACGTAACATCCATGCCATCTTTTCATGTTTTTCCATAACACCAATCAAAAAGTCATTAGTACCCATATCATGATATTCTTCGCACTTGTCAGCATCTGTACGTAGACTTCTAATTATCTGTTCATGGTCTGCTAGCAGGTTTGATATCATTGTTGATTCATCTGGATATTTTCCTAGACTTTCTTGAATTGAACCATGTTCTATAAACTCGGCGAGTGTACCAAGTGATCTACCGTTTAGCGTGCGTACACGTTCAGCAACTTCATCTATGATTTCATCTATTTCTTCATACTGCTCTTGGAAGAATTTGTGTCTTTCACTAAAATTAGGACCTACTACATTCCAGTGATAATCTCTTGTCTTTGTAAACAAGATATATTCGTCGCATAATCTCTTATTTAGAATTTGAATTACACCATGACGAGAGTCCTTGGATAAATCAATATTGATATCTTTCTTGCTTTCCATTACTAATTGGCTAGTCATTTCACTGTTATGATGCACAGCATAAGACAAAAAGGTCACACATTATTATGAAAGACATCTAAAAATTAGATAGAATCATAAGGTGTTGAAAAGGAATGCAAGATAAATGATTATGGAATATTGAAATCTCTATATGCTATTTAAGACAACTAGTATTATGACGATACATACTGCAGATACACATGACAAGTTAGAATATGATATGTCTAGAGTGATTGGTCTTCTCAGACCATTACGCCAATCGAAGTCGATACGGCTTTTAATTGTCATGGCATCAGTATTTTCACTTTCATATGCCATAATATTTACACAGTCCAATAGTAACACTGCTTTTGCAGCAAACAATAATAATAGCAGCAACACTAATAATAGCAGCAACACTAACACTAACCACAGCAAGAATACTGGCCTCATACAATCTGCAAATAACTCGAATTCAACCATCCCAATCATCTCAAAAATATCAAAGAATGGTACATACTTGGTTCAACTCAAATGGAGCAATCCAACTGCTGCCCAATCTCCTAATATACCTGCTAACAGAGGCTTTGATATGGAAGTATTATTCTTAAATTCAAGCGCCCCAATCCCTAATGCAAAAACCGTTCCACAAAGAGAGACAAAAAATGTGTCCGGAGAAACTAGTCTTAATGCAAGCGGATTTACCCAACCAGGGATATTACAACGATTGATGCCAGTAGATAGCTATGATATATCAATTTACGATAACAAAGGTCATGTTCTTTGGAATAAAACCAATGAAATGCCACGGGCAGGGAGTGGATTTGAAAGAGTAACCTTTTCTAATCCATATAAGGGAGACATAACTATTCAGATAAATAATATTAAAAGTGGGGCAGCAGCTGCAGCCAGGGGATCACACGTAGACTCGGTAAAGTTTGAAACAAAGATAACATAGTTACGTTACTAGACAAATATATCTTTTTTAATGTTGGTGCCATTAATAAATCTAAATAATAGTTTGGACTGCTTAGGATAATAAAATATAGAATAATATCAAATTTATTTTGCAAGTAGGTTACATTATTAAACATTTTATAGAATATTCAATGCCTCTGAAAAAAATAGATTTAGAAGTGTTAACACTTTGGTCAATAACAATGCATTTTTACCATATTATCACATAGGTCATTTTGATATATTCTTTCAACAAGTTACATCACTTAAATGATTAGTAACACATAACAACACAGAATATATTATTATTTGATGAGACCTACTTATCCTTAACATGCCAGTTGACCTGTTGACAGCGAGTGTTGGATATATGTAATAGCTTCTTCTATTGGGGCTCGTATTACGACAAAAAGATAGTATGACTTCCTGAATAAGTTAATTGATAGAGAAAGGGTTGGTAGTTGGTTAGACTAACGTAAAGGAGTAACTTGATGCTTTAGTTGAGATGCATTGACTTAAAGATTGCAGCACGACTAACACTAGCTTTCACTTAAGAATGGTCAAAGAAAAAATTGCCGCACAAGTTCTATCTTGATAAATGTAGAATTCGAATCATAATGTAATGTAAGGCAGATTAATCATCTTCTAAGGTCTTTTCATTTATTAAGACATAGGATTACTGAATCCAAATGTTATATTCTCATGTGCCCTTAATCCCCTGTGCAACAAGTAAAGAATAGCAGCCCAGGCCGCACTGCTCACATATTGGTTTCAACCCTTTGTCAGCAGATCCTATGCAACATGGCTGCTTGATTCTTCCCATATGATCTAATGAAAGTATAGCCCAAGAAGGACAATCAACTGGTGTTGTACCTCGTCCTCCCCAATTACCTTTCATTAGCCTTAATTGTTTTTCTCCATTGATTACAAATGAAGGGTATTTTCTTCTCAACTCAATAAGCTTGTCCACCACTTGATTTCGAACATCTCCAAACTCTAGCCACAATGGGTCTTGCTTTACGAATGGAGTGTGGAATTGGAAGCCTATTTTATTTACCTTATCCTTCCATTCATTTGTCAAATCTTCAATAGTGGAATAGTTTATGGAATTAATCGTCATAGTAATCCAGATATCTTTCCACAATGGTTTGCCATTTCGCTTTGCGTCTGATGAAATATAGTTTAGTATATTTTGCTTAGTTGCTGAATAGGAACCCTTTCCCCTAATTTTATCATGAATCTCTTCAGTTCCATCTAAGGAAATCCAATAGAAATATAATTTTTCAAATCTTCTAAGAGGAATTGTTCCATTTGTCACAACACATATTCTTTTCGGCATCTCCTCGCAGAATGTTTCTATAATATCCGGCCGCATAGTAGGCTCCCCTCCTACCAGAGTCACTACAAATATTTTTTGTTTTTTAAATGTATTTCTGATTATCATCCTCCAGTCTTGTGCACTCAGATCTTGTGTATCATTTTTTCTATTCAACCACCAATAGCAATGACTACAATGCAAATTGCAGATATTGTTAACGTCTACTGAGCCGTACATAGCTGGTTTTGCCTTGAAAGCCTTGATCGAAGCAACTTTTTTGAATATACTTAGGTAATATGGTAATTCATGTATAATATCAGTTACACCACGACCGTAAATAATATCTACCATAGCTCTACTTCTGCCTTCGATCCATAGTATATGATAATAAAGGTGATAGATAAGTATTGAGATTTTCTATGGCATAATTTACCCTAGAAGAGTAGTTAATAGACATCAATATAGTTAATTTTGCGGGTCAAGCAAGGGACCTTAGCTAGATAGATACAAAATGATATACTTGAATGCGATTCAAAAGTATTGATATATTTTTTTTGTTAATTCCTATCTAATTTTATCTCGAAAACTCTTAGCAATTATGGACTTGATTATTACATTTTTGTTGTCTCTTCGGCACAAGTACATGAAAAGGGTATTTGACTTGAAGGTAGGTAGATTACTAATAAACAAGAATGTGGTCTTGGAGGCGATTTCTTATCCCGATCCATACATTATACAATATCGTAAGATCTGCCTTCGATTACGGATTGGCATGAGTATATCAAGTATATCAATGAATAGTAAAATGTAAATGATTTCCTATTTAGAAAATAACGGTTGATAATACACTTATATGCTTATAAGTATATTATAGTAATATGTGTGGTAACACTTTTTAATGCAAAATAGTTTTCCAATGACAGACTGGCATGTTAAACATTTGGAAAAGGTAGTTTTGAAATTTGTAACAGGATTAGCCGAAAATGCAACCACTTGGGAAAAAAGAAATAACAAACGCTATGGTAGAATAGGTATAGTTTGTAGACAAATAAATTACGATATAAAACATGGAGCGACAAATGAACAGGTTGTTTCCCTTTTAACGAAAATCCGAAATGATTCTTCTTTTTCTTCTCTTCGAGATAAGGAGGGCTCTTTAGAAAGGTTAGGCGAATTAGAGAATTATTATCGGCAGCAACCTATAGAGACAAAGAGTTGGTGGTATTAACGTTGTTGAAATTACAAAAAAAGCTCACTCAATAAACTGATTTACACATCCTGCTCCAGGGTGGAAAAGTTATTCCTTTTCTATTTATAAAAAATATAGGTGAATGAGATGATGGTTTGACCTTAATTGATCCTTCATTCCTTCCGCAACTACCAATTTTGGAGGATTATGCGCACAACTTGGACTACAAAATGAAGAATATAAAACGCGTTATACTAACTCAGTTACATATTGATCGTGCACAGGCCGCTAACGAGGTAAGAAAGAGAACAGGTGCAAAAATTTATTCACATTGGATTGAAGCAGGATATTTGGCCCAAAAGCCACGATTTCTTGGTCCACCAACTACTCAAGAGGTACAAGAAATAGTCAAAAAGTCCGGACTATCAGTAGAGGAGTTAGCAAAGAAATTTTGGAGTATAATTTGGAGTCTATAATCGTGGATAATCAGGTATCTGATGGTGACATGATTGGAAGTCATTCACACACAGGGTCATACACCAGGCCACATATCACTATATTGTAGTGAAGACAGATTCCTTCTTGGAGCGGACGTCTTTTATAAGAATGTATTTGGAGCTGACCATATGTATATTTCTCCAGCTATTCTATTAATCGATCCAATAACAGCATGGTCTGCACAAAGGCTTTCTAAGGTTAAGTTTGATAAATTGTTGATGTCTCATCAAGATTCTATATTAGTAGAAAGGTCAAATGAAACTGTAGAACAACTTGTTTCAAAAAAAATTGAGCAAATAAGTGCACAAAGCAATTCTTAAGAAAGGAAGATCAGGATACTATGTTTAGCAGATCTATAAAGGCTAAATTTTACCTTAGCCAATAGTACAGGTTTACTAATTTTTTAAAATATTTTTGGATATGCAATCATGATGCTAACAGTATCTATACTATGCATGGTTGTCATAAAAAATGGTCTTGAAGTATTAGTAAAGGATTTGTCGAGAGATATTATTACTAT
>Ga0126370_10000261_pt1 | contig 20470 bp, 19 predicted proteins | sample PanSoiMetaPlot_3_FD_92586 | JGI IMG/M metagenome (GOLD analysis project Ga0126370, IMG submission 92586) | Tropical forest soil microbial communities from Panama - MetaG Plot_3 | ecosystem: Environmental > Terrestrial > Soil > Tropical forest > Bulk soil | place: Panama | collected 2016-02-17 | reverse complement strand
TCAGATCCGAACCATTATGCGTTTATGTATAATGAATCAGATAAGGAAAAAGGCAGGATCCATATACTAGACTCGACGCTCAGGGAAGGCGAACAACATCCCGGAGTTTCGTTCACAACAAAACAGCGAATTCAAATAGCTTGGATGCTCGATTCATTTGGCGTAGACCAAATTGAGATTAGTCCGGTGGTATCCTCTGATCATTTCGTTTCCACTAAGACAATCCTTAAACAGGGACTAAAAGCAGATATCGTAGCACATGTGAGGGCAATTAGATCGGATATTGATGTTGCATTAAGCTGTGACACAGAGTGGGTAGCCACATACATGGGAATTTCCGATATACACTTGTCAGCAAAATTAAAAATATCAAGGGAAGAAGCAAAAAATAGAGCATTAGATGTTGCAGATTATATAAAATCACATGGTTTGAAGGCGCGTTTCACGATGGAAGACGCCAGTCGAACAGATCCTTCATTCCTAATAGAAATGTGCAAGGAAATGAACAATCGAAAGATAGACAGGATCAGCATTCCAGATACGGTTGGCATTATGAGGCCTAAGGGGATGCATAAACTAGTTAGTGTTGTTAATCAGAACATTGATTCGTCAAAAAGCATGTTAGATGTTCATTGTCACAACGATTTGGGCCTTGCATTGGCAAATGCATTAGCCGGGTGCGAAGCTGGAGCAAATCAAATCCACACAACGATAGATGGATTAGGGGAACGGACAGGAATTCCGTCTCTGGCTGAAACTGCAGTAACATTGACGCTAATCTATAATTCCAGTAATGATCTTAGATTGCATATGTTGAAGGATTTATCAAGAACTATTTCACAGTATACTGGACTATCAATTCCTGAGTCAAAACCTATTGTAGGAGATAGTGCTTATAAACATAAAGCTGGCACTCACCTCGCTGCGATTCTACGAGATCCTTCTGCATATGAGATTATAGAACCAAGTATAGTAGGAAATAGAAGAAAAATTGTATTTGGCGAACTCGCAGGAAAAAATGGAGCAGCTTATCTTCTGTCTTTACTAGGATTGGAAACAAACATTCATGAAGCTGAAAAGTTAGCCAGAGGACTAAAGGATCTAAGAATGGGGGACATATTGGAATTATACTTGGACGATAAACTGGAAAGAAAGATACTTAATAATGTGAGTCCAAATCTAAAGGCTAAGGAGTAGTTGATAAGAAAATGGTTAAGTGTCCTGAATGCGATGCGGAAATTAAGCCTCCATCAGACTCCATCGAAGGAGAGATTGTGACTTGTCAAGATTGTGGCGCGAGTTACGAATTGGTAAAAGAGGGAAAAGAATTTAGCCTTAGGCCGGCCCAGACAGTCGGTGAGGATTGGGGTCAGTGAAGGATCAAGTTAAGACTTTCCCTCATCTCGCAATTCTTTACGATCAGATCAGATGGGAAGAAAAAGCATTATATGAAGCTGCAAAAAGACGTGGTTTTAACCCCATAAATATTGATTGTAAAAGCCTCATTCTAGATCTAAACGAATCAGAAATTCAATATCAGCAGTATAAGATCATCCAAAGATGTGTTAGTTATTTTAAGAATATCCACTCTACTGCTGCCTTAGAAGGTCTTGGAGCACTAGTATTTAATTCATTATCAACAAATTCAATATGTGGTAATAAACTCTTTACGCACATGCTACTTCAAAAAGCTGGCGTGAGGACTCCCAAGGCATTTGCAGCGTTCTCTGAATCATCGGCTATTGAAGCATTGGATCAGCTAGGCTATCCAGCTATAATTAAGCCTACTGTTGGAAGTTGGGGTAGGCTAATTGCTATTTTGGGTAACAAGGAGGCAGCTAAAGGTATACTTGAGCATAGGGAGCACATGTTTCCCTTGTATCAAGTGTATTATCTTGAAGAAGTTGTAGATAGACCACCTAGAGATATAAGAGCCATAGTTGTTGGCGAACAGGTTATAGCTGCTATCTATAGATATTCGGGCAATGACGAGTGGAAAACGAATATGGCCTTGGGTGGCCGGGCAGAAAATTGTCCCGTTACTGGTGAGCTCGAGGATATATGTCTAGATGCTAGCAGAGTAGTGAATGGCAAAATTGTTGGCGTTGATTTAATGGAAAGCAAGAATGACGGACTGGTAGTCCATGAAATCAATAACACGACCGAGTTTAAAAATACCGTTAAAGTCACTGACATCGATATTCCTGGAAAAATTGTAGATTTCGTGCACGAAGTAGGAAAGTATTAAGGCCCTAACAAATTGGTCTCAAGTAACTATGCAATCGAGTTGCTAAAAAGTGCCTTAGAACTATATACTCCATCTAGATCCGAAGCGGCTTTAGCTAACATGCTTAAGGCAAGATGTACTGAAGAATTAGGTTTCGAGCAGACATATATTGATAGTGTGGGGAACCTTATAGCTACTAAAGGCATTGGAGAACCTAGGATTCTGCTCTGCGGCCACATGGACACTGTCCCCGGACGAATTCCTGTCCGAATCGATGGTGGCTATTTGTATGGAAGAGGTGCATCAGATGCCAAGGCAGCATTAATTTCAATGTTACTCGCAGCTTCAGAATTCCCCAAACAAAATGGGACTATTTCATTTGTGGGAGCTGTAGATGAAGAAGGAAACGCAACAGGTGTGAAGAATCTTGTATCATCAAGGTTACCACTTGACTATGCGATCTTTGGCGAACCTAGTGGCATTCATAACATCACAATTGGATATAAGGGGAGGATATCTATTAGACTAACGTGCGATGTTGGGAACAGTGCCCACGCCAGTGCACCTTGGTTGGCTAAGAATTCTATTGAAGAAATTTATGATTTCTGGACTAATATAAAGTCAGAAGTAACAAGTATTAGAAATCATGATAGCAGAAGTAAAATGGTAAGCTGCAGCCTTACAGAGGTAGTTGGCGGATCAAGTCACAATGTTACTCCGAGGAAGGCGAGTATGACAATTGACATACGTATTCCGATAGGGATTCAATCTCAGGAGGTTTTGTCAATAATCAACCGAGTTATAGATAAAGTTGCAAACGAGAAAGGTTTGAAAGCGAATTATAGAATACAGGACCAGACCGAACCCTTTGAAGCAAATTACACCTCAGCCTTGGTAAGAGCTATGTCATTATCGATTATTGACATTAGAAAGGTTCGACCAACTCTTCTAAGAAAAACAGGCACTGGTGATATGAATATCTTGGGAAACGTTTACAAGATACCTGTAGTAACTTACGGGCCTGGCGAGCCTCATGGATCGCATACAATCGACGAACGAGTAAACCTGGAAGAATACCTCACTAGCATAGACATATTTTCAAGGGCTATGTTTCATATCTCAAGACTACATTCGCGCGGAAACATTTCTAAATCATTGAACAAGATTTAATTCTGGTTTGTTCTTCTGATTATTTATGCTTTGGTTCATTGGATTAGGAATCTATGGATACCAAGGCCTTAGCCTCTACGCTATAAATATATTGAAAAACTGTAAGAAAATATTCGTAGAGCGATTCACAAGCGAAATCTCAGATGATGATATGAAACATATACGCGCATTGGTCGAAGACGGAGGAATAGATATAATTTCCGTCAAAAGATGGGTTGTAGAAGACGGGAGAATGCTTTTAGAGGAAGCAAAACACAACGACGTAGTGCTACTATCATATGGAGATCCGCTGATCGCCACTACGCATTCGGAATTATTTCTTCGGGCCAAGAAAAATTCAATAGAAACGAAGGTTATTCACGCGGCATCAGGACTAACCTCTTTAATAGGTGAATCGGGCCTGCATTTTTATAAATGTGGTAGAAGCGTCACCATGATGTCTGATCCTCAATCAGCAATAAGTGTCTATAACGTAATACATGACAATTTAATGGTGGGAAACCACACTCTGATTTTAACCGAATATTCTGAAAAGGATTCTGGCAAACCTTCCTTTCTTGATCCTGTTTACGCCTTAAAAGTTCTATTGGAAGTTGAAAATGATCTCAAATACGGGATTATGAGTCATGATGTATTCGCTATCGTTGCTTCGGGAATAGGAACAAACAAAAAGAATATAATTTCTGGAAAAATTCAATCCTTGATCAAGTTGAACTTTGGTCAAGGTCCACATTCGATGATTATTACAGGACGGCTACATTTTATGGAAGAAGACGGTATTATCAATCTGACCCATAACTTGGACAAACCATCAGACAACACTTTGAATATCTATAAACTTTCTGTAAAGATGATCGAACGATATGCTCCAAAAGCTAAGCTGGCACTCGAAAATTTGAAAAAAATATTCGAAGACGATAAAGCTACACACAATAAAGGTATATTGGAGTCACTTGATAATGCGGAGCACTATATCTATGATGCTGAACGATTCATGGGACAGGGGAAATTGGAACTAGCAGTATTGAGCATAGGTTATGCAGAAGGACTGATTGACGCATCAAGGTTTCAGATGGGAGTAAATCCATGGTCTTAGTACCATTAAGCATGCTTGTTAAATCTAATTATGCCGAGCTCTGATACGCGTATATTGCGAGTTTCATATGTTATTACAATGAATTCGTTGTGATCATTATCTGGGTTACATGGATAGTATAAAAATGGCACGATTCTCAAAGAAGATGATATCCTGATGCAAATACCACCGGAACTGATGCAGTTCGTAAGACGTGATACCTACTCGTTGTTAATTAAAGGAAACTCAGGCACAGGTAAAAGTACCTTATCTCTAACGATATTGAAAGCGCTGCAAATTAGAAGTAATTTCTTTTATATCTCCACAAGGCTCTCACCCAAACAACTTTTCGTAAACTATCCATGGTTAGATAAGTTTGTGATTAGAGAAAATATGGAGGTAAACGATCCTTCGAACCAGCGGTCAAGTCTTTCTAGTTTCGAGGACGCACGTCTCGATGAGCCAGAGTCGCTATTCGAAAGAATAACAAATCAGTTGATGGATGTCAAGGCTCCAATCATAATCATCGACAGCTGGGATGCGATAGCCTCCTTCATGGATACCGAAGCTCGACTAAATAACGAAAGGGTTTTGCAAACATGGCGCGAAAGAGCTGGAGCTAAATTGATCTTCACAAGCGAAGATTCTCAAAATAACACGCTCGATTTTATAGTTGACGGGATAGTTGAACTAAGGCAAAAAACATATAGGAATACCGATGTTCGACAGGTTTTCTTAACAAAATTGAGAGGAACTAAGATTGATCGATCTTCGTACATGTTCACCCTGAGCAATGGTATTTTTAGAAGCTATAGTCATTACAATCCGTCTGATTTTCATCTAGTTGATATGAAAGCAAATTCCCAAGCAAAGAAGGATCTGCATGATCACACAAGGTTACTGTCGCGTTCCAATTCGAGTCTAAAAAAAGAAAAAAAGATTACTGGGATTCTCTGTGACAGCCCAAATATCGAATATTATAACTCGGCACAAAATAAAATTATGCTTATTGAAATAGACCAAATAATTTCTCCAAATGCATATGTATCATTCTTGGCGAAAATAGCTTCCCACTTTATGAGCGATTATGATAATGGAATTATAATACAGCCAGCGTCTAGCATAGAGCAAAAGCTTATCTCTGAATTCCTACATCCATATTTGGGCCAAAAGGCCGAAAAAAACGTCAAGTTACTTTATCCCATAGAAGCTCGGAGTAGAATTTCGAAGCAAACAGATGAACAAATTGAACTTACTATGTTGCAAGATAGTTTAAGAAAGTTTCAAGAGGCCGTGTCTAAACTTCGGATACGAAAGAACAACAACTACAATTTGCTTGGCATGTTTGTGGTGGACGAAATTGGTGGCAATTCATATGAAGATTTGCTGTTTTCAAATATACTTCCATACTTCAGATCTAGTTTAAACCTCTCGATATTGGTCACCACCAAACCATTTAAGCGTAAGGATATTGTACGCCACGTAGATGCATTTTTGAAACTAAGGCTTTTACATAGTACTCTTCTTATAGAATCTGTAATTCCTAGTGATCATTGGCACGCATTGTCAGTACAAAGGTCACTCGGCTATCCTATAATAACTTTGGATTGCTTAGTATAAAATATTTATACGCTCAGACGATAATATTCTTCAGTAAGGTTATCCTCTATTCCTACAGGTAGCAGCTCTTTCATTTGATCATAATATGACAGAAATTTATTTCCTTTGCTTGTAATTCGATAAACCACTTTTGTTCCATTTTCAACTTCTTGGATCAATCCACTTTGAAGAAGAGAATCTAGGTAAATTTTACATTGATCATTGCTCAACATTGCTTTGTACATGATCTTAGTTCTTGTCTCCTCCTTATTTGCAGATTTTAGAATAGCAGCAATCACTTCGTAACGACTACGATTTTTCATCTCAGACAACAAATCTAAACTGACATTCAATATAACAAGAGTGGAACTATCAGATAGAATTATTTTAAGCCTCGGATCTCACGGGATCTAATTAAATGACCGTAAAGAAGCCGGATCTTTATTGAATAAACTAACCAAGTTATGATAACTCTCAATAGCTTGTCTTCCCAAGATACTTGTCTTGTAGATATATCTCTTGGAGTTTGGATGCTCAGGGGTTTTTTCAAGCATTGTACATTGGCAGAGGAAATCTAAATACTCATTAATTTGTTTGGAGTTGAGATTACACCTATACATGACATGAGTTTTTCGCGAGCCCTCTAGGCACATGGACAGTATGAATTCAACTATTTCCAACCATCCTCTGTTAGTCCAACCAGTTGACCTTAAAGGCAATTCTTAAAATAGATCAGATCTCCTTACTAATAATACTAAGCATCATACAATAGACTACGTTTTGCTTTCATATGGAATTAATTCGATATGACTAGATTAGACATAATATGGTCCTATGGTCAAAGAAATACATATGATGCAACTAATCTCAAACTCTATAATAGGTTAGGCTTGAAATCTGTAGAAGCCTATCATTCACGGTAGGTATTCATGTGTTACTAAAACTTGACCAACTCAACATTCTATTACTATGTAACTTACTATCATATTTGCATTTTCTGGCATGTGAATTATGCAATACCTTTAAAAAAGGTGTTTGTAGAAATGATGGTATGGTGGATGAAATATTCATGTTTGCAATAACTTGTGGTGTTTTTGTGGTGTTTACGGCTATTTTGTTTGGTTCAAGGGCAAAAAGGAAATCCACAGAGATAAAGATCGGAAAATTGTCTGATACATGATTTCCTGATGTAATGTCTTTAGTATCTAGCGAAGTGGAATTAAATTCCTTCCATAATTGAATATAATTTTTAGTTAAATATTCAAAGTGTTTGCCTAAGCAAATAATCTATGATCAAACATTAAAAAAGTTCACAAACAGTTTATAGTAGAAGTTACTATCACATGGTACGTGCGAACCAATCATCATGAAATCAACATTGTTTACTCTACAAAAGATATTCCGACTATGCACTCTCCCGTCCTGATTTGTGGATTTCCAGGGAGCGGCTATGTTGGCAAACTGGCTGTAGATCACTTGATATACGAACTTGATGCTATACATCTGGCAGATATATATTCTACAGCTTTTCCTGCCCAGTTGTTAATAAAATCTGATGGTACTGCGGATCTTTTAAAAAATTATCTCTTTTACTCTGACACACCTAATTCTATGGGAGTTGGAATGCTTCTGCTTAGCGGAGACTCGCAACCAATCGCGCCCGATTCAGAATATCTTCTAGCAGAAGAGATTTTGGATATTGCCTCTAGATTCAACAGTAGCCAAGTATTTACACTTGCAGCTTATATTACGGGTTCATTTGTAACTGATCCGCGCATTTTCGGAACTGCAGGTGATCTAGAAACAGTAAAGAGCCTCACTGAGCAAAATGTGCATACCATGGATGGCGGAAGTATAATTGGAATGAATGGTATACTAGTTGGAATCGCAAAACGTCATGGAATGAAGGGAACGTGCTTATTAGCTGAGACTTCGGGATTTGTGATAGATGCCAAGGCTTCAAAGTCAATCTTAGAGACGCTAATGTCTATCCTACACCTAAAGGTCGATATGACTAATATTGATAAAAGAGCAAAAGATACTGAAGTATTAATAAAGACAATCGAACAGGAGATGACCAGCAATTCAATCCAACAAGCTGAAAATCAATCAGTTGCGCGAACTAGTTCATCCAATATGGGATATATAAGTTAGAACGCAGGTATTACTTCACCCAATATTATTCTAGATTCTAAAACAGATGGCATCGAAGGCATATACTAATATGCAACTTGACCATAAATAGCAAAATTTTAGAGTCTCTTCATTTTTCCATATCTTCCTATATTGAGGCTATTTTCTCCTCTAAATGCTTGAGTATACCCGTTCTCTATACTGACTGTGTCCCCGTCCTTGACCAAATTGATTTGATCATCCCAGAGTGATAATTTTATACTACCTGTCTCATCAGATATCATTGCATCTGCAACCTGTGCTGTTCCTCCAGTTCTCAGGTTTACAGTCCTTGGATCAGTTATACTATCTATTCGTCCCTCTATATTTACGCCTCGCATCCCAGGTTTTAACTCAGTGATCTTCATTACTTGTTTCAGATCATTATAATGCAATAATAAAGGTTCTGGATACAAAATTTCGATATTGAACTACGTATGTCTGAGGTTGGTAAAAGTCATGATGATTGACGTATTAGAACCTTAAATAGTAAGCAAGAAATAATGATCTCTGCTGTCACGATAATGTGGAGGGGTAGCGAAGCCCGGTCAAACGCGCAGGACTCAAGGTCAAGGTTTGTAATAGAACACACGCGTCAAGATGAAATGGATGAGTCATCCCGTCCTTTAGGGGTTCATGGGTTCAAATCCCATCCCCTCCAAAATTAGCGCGAGTATTTTTGTCAAATAGATTTTTCAAAAATGTGTTTCACCTGTGTTATTGTAGTTACTAGACTTCTAATACTATCCGGTGGATTGGACTGTTAAGCTGGCAGGTATATTTGCAATTAAACTTATGATTGTGGACGATTTAGATTCATATTGACGATAAATCTGATTGTTATTTATTTATCACATAAAAATCATAAACAGGGTTTGTACGTTTGTTTGCTGAATTCTTTTTTAGACCATATTCAATTATTGCAAAAAAAGCTGGAAACGTTTCGATCAGGCCAAGAATCGGGCAAAGTACGAGGGTCTGGAAATGCATTATGAACTTCTTGCTGAATTTTATTTTAGAATATCGTAAGTTCAAAAATAATCCAAATTGGTATGAAAAAAGCCATACAATTGATGACATAAAAATTAAAGACGCTATAGCCGCTTCGTAGTATGAACCTCCAACCCATAGGTGCAGAAACGATTCACTATAAAATACATCCATTGTCTTGCTAACTGTGCTATTTATCAATTCAGTATTGACCCCTCCCACACTCCAACCACCAGCCAAAATTGTAATTATGAGGGGTAAGTGCATCAGTACAGTGAGTACAATAGATGTTATTCCAGCCGCGAATCCAAGAAAATATGTTGTCAGTTTATAGATAACTTTGAGCTTGTGGACTCTGGAAAATTCATCGATGTTCTGGAGACTACCAACTACCCATCTCCGCCTTTGCATGAAATGGTCTTTTATATTTAGAGGTGGTTGTTCTAATAATATGCCACCGTGCCAGCCTAACGATTCTGCACCGTATTTCTGGTATACCTTGTATCCAAATAGTTGGTCTTCTGCTAGCGTAGGTCCAAAATCCCATCCTATCGAATCTTCAATATCTGCCCTAACCAGTAAATTACTGCCATGCATATGTAATGGAGGTGTTTTGATGATTGAACCATTTGTCATTTGAGATACGCAATCATAGCAAGAGAATGGCCTTACCGATTCTGCAAGTGCTGTCAAGAGATTTGCAGATTCAAATTTTAGCGGATAAAATATGGGGCCCTCTGCAGCGACTCCTGCACCTTCTCTGATATATTTCAAGAGTGAGAGGACAGTTTGAGATGTAAGAAAGCTTTCATCGTCCATATGAAATATCCAGTAGTCTTTGGTGTTCTCTAAGGATTCTCGGCGATGATTAACTCCAAATTGAAGTGCTCTGCCTTTCTTAATTGCCGAAGTCTTGAATGATTTGTCTACAAAGACGACTTCACATTTTCTTTTACTTAAAACTTGGATGTCTCTAATATCGTCCGTAACGACAGAAATCCTATAATTTGAATAATTAATCTGAGAACATGAATCGATAATTGAACTCAAACCGCGTAGTACAACTGGGGTATTGGTGGCCGACCTTGTTGTGATTTGAAAAATTATTGCGGGGTCATTATGAATTCTAACTGGGTCCTTATGTATGAAGATTTGGTAATTCGTGAAGCATCTCACGATTGCAATAAACGCAATAGGAATATTCAACAGCCAGATAACAGTCAAAATATCCATTATCAAGCTCTGTACCATAAAAGATTGTGACTTTGACTCAATATGAATACACTCTTTCTAGAAAATGACAATTTGCAACAAATAAGGCCTATTTGTAATATTAGAATATCTAATATAAAACCATATTTCATATCTGAAAATACCATAATAGCCACAGAATTACTCGAAATTCTCATTTCTAGAAAAACTATGGATAAAAATCCAAACTGCCTCTTCATTTGATGGAGCCTGTTAACGATTAGATGCCTTCAGAGAGCAAGTTAAATAATGCCAATGATGCCACTTATTGTGATCAATGTAAAAGTTACACGGTTATTTTTGATATGGTCTCCAGCGAATATGTTTGCAGCTCATGCGGTTGTGTCGCAAATGATAAATTTTTTAATAACGAAAGTGGGGCTACATTTAATGCACAATCAGGGTTTAGTGACAGGTCCAGAACTGGATTACCAGAATCGTTAGCAATACATCATAAGGGCCTCTCAACATTGATAGGATTAGGTGATACTGATGCTCGAGGTAAGGCTCTAGAACCCTCACAAAGATTGAAAATGCAGCGATTACGAACTTGGAATAATAGATCTCAGCTAAACGATTCCATTTCTCGAAATTTAGAAAAAGCATTGAAATTTCTTAATAATTTTGGAGACAAACTATACTTGAGTCAGGCTGTTATGGAAAGCGCTGCATATATATATAGAAAGGCTGCTGTCAAAAAATTGGCAAAAGGCAGATCAACTTTGGGCTTGGTGGGAGCTGCATTGTATGCAGCCTGTAGAGAAACTGCGACCCCGAAAACGATATCTGACGTAGCTGCTGTCTGCAACTTGTCCAGCAAAGATGTCATGTCGCATTACAAGCTTATACTTAAAGAGCTTTCGTTACAAATGCCAGTTCTTCACGGACCTGATTATGTAACTCTAATTTCGAATAGGTTGAATTTAAGCGAAAGAACCAAAAGGGAAGCCTTGAAGGTTTATTCGGAAGTTCAACAGAACCGGATATCTATTGGAAAAAATCCGAGAGCTTTAGCAGGTGCAGTAATATACCTTGCATCACAGAATTGTAATGAATTTCTCAGACAGGTCGAAATTTGTCAAGTGGCCGATATTTCTACAGTATCATTACGAAAACGATGCAAGGAAATTAAATCTACACTCTCTATTTAGTACCTTCATGATAGTTAACACTATTTCTGTAGTTAGATAGCTTGATTATATACTAGTATAAAAATCCTTGACGACTTTGACAATTTCATTATTCGCTGCTACGATTGCAGTTATGTATTGTACACAATTCAGCACGCAGCAGTTGGATGAAGATGAGGTCATCATACATGATCTACAAGAATTTGTACGGATACCGCGCTAAAACTGAGATGTAAGTTCGGGAATTCTTGTCCGGAACTAAAACAAAGATACTATCCAACAAACTTCTCTATATTAGAGTATGTCCACATTTTCTGCTAGATCATAGCCATCTCTTATTGAACGTAATTGCTTACCAGAAATCAAGATATAACCTATATCAAATTTTGGGTACGCTTCTTTACATGAAAATAAAGTTAGAACTCTGCCTTCGTGGTCTAGTTTGAATCCGTGACACGGTTCATGTCCCCTAACAATCACTTTGGTATTGGATATGCTTAACCATTTTTCAGAGATACTTGAACTGAAGTGTTTGCCCAGGCCTCTCCTCGAAAACTCCCATTCTTTCTTATCTGGTATAAATGTTCGGGGATCGTTCCATAATATTTCTTCGAATGATTCACTAAATGGACCATCTTTAGAAATAAGAACATCCAATTTACCTTCAATTTTGTTCACTCTAGTTGGCACCCCACCGTGAACAAGGAGCAATGTTCCTTGAATAATTACTATTAGATATAGCATATGGAAGAGTTCGATTACCTTAGTCTGATAAATTTCCATCCCAAATCGTTTACCAAACCTCTCAATCATTCTCTTGGGTAAATCGTGGGAAGAAATCGGAAACTCATTAGGAGCTTCATGATTTCCGCGCATAAGTATGACGGATTGAGGATGTCGGATCTTTAGACAACTTATTGTATATAATAACTCGATTGACGCCGATCCCCTATCCACATAATCTCCCAAAAAGATAATTTTATTATTCTGATTTATGACAAATTCTTCGATTTTAATTTTTTCAAATATCTTTAGTAAAGCTCTTAAATCACCATGTAGGTCACCAATTATAACAAGCTTTTCCGGAATTTCTAGTTCTACAATTTTATTAGCTATTTTTCCTCCAGTTACTCGTCCAGTATCTTGCTCTTCCCGTAAAATCTGGATCACAGCATCTAAGGCATGCACAAAGCCGGATACTGTCGGTTTTGAGATTTCTGGATCATCTATCAAATTTATTTAGTTACTTCGATCATGTTATGCAGTATGTAATTTATAAAAATAATTCTAAATATTCACAAATAAGATGCGATGAATAGAACCATTGTCGAGGCCATAGTACAAACCCACACGATCTTATTCCAGTCAAAAATTTTCTGTCCATCCAAAACCCCGAAGGGTAACAAATTAAACATCGCTATCCATGCATTAAATGAAGCTCCAATGTACATATAGGAACTATAAGGAAATAAATAGCTTAATATCAAGAATCCAAAACCCATAACCAAATTGGTAATAGGACCGATCAAAGCAACCCTTCCGAATCTATTTTTGTCAGAAAGACCCACCATGACTGCTCCAGGCGCTATGAATTTAAATGGCATAATTGGTAATGCAGAAATCGCCGTAATTATTAGACCATATAACTGCGCACGAAACTCTGCCCAGCTACCATAGTATTGGGCTAAAAATTTGTGGGCTAACTCATGAATAAGAAAAGCGCTCACAAAAATTGCAAGAAACTGCCAAGAAATGTATCTGTAGTGATTGAAGGATAATCCAACAGCCATTACAAGAAGCGTAGCAATAGATAGATGTAATAATTCAGTTTTGGAGCTTTTTATCTTTGCTGCCCTTGCCAGTGATCTTAGAAATGATGTATTTCTGGAGTTTCCAACAAAATCATCTTGCATCATAATTTTTCTTTTTTCTATGTATTGATTAACAAAAGGACATGAGTGGTTTACAGGAATCCTATGCAGATGACAAAACCATTCGTCACAATAGGTACACTTGAAAGGGATGCTTTCATCGTAACCACATGTATAACAGCTCTTCAATGTTATTAGTTGCCGTATATACTTTTGCGATAAGGTAATATCAACCTTTTATCTTTCCAATGCGGTGAAATCGGAAATAAATCGAATTAGAATCACTTGTTCCTTGCCTACGAATTGAAAACTATCATAAGTGAATCAATATGAATCACATAAGCCTGGATTTCATGAAATCATCGCCTAACTTTAGATCCACGAGACAAGATCATCTAGCATGCCTTATGTTCATCAGCCAACAAATAAACTTGGCTATTATGATTCCAATTTTCATTCGTAACTATCGATATTTTTTACTTATAAAATCATTGATATTAGTCAAATCTAAATTTCTTCAACTTTGGTAACTTTTGAATATTCGAGGAAATGCCAAGCCAGTCCTACCCCCGGGTGGTCGCAAAATGCTAAGTAGATAGTGACTTTACAATTTAGGCGATCATTTCAATGATGCTAGTTTACAATAAATGGTTTCAATATAAATTTAGCTTAGCATTATCAATGAGATTAGTTTTTGTATTAATCTGGCTACCACTTAACCCACAAAATAGAATCCTATAGCTATTATTATAAATACGCAAGTCAGCATGACTCCTTCAAACCAATTGCTCTTGCCATCGTGCGCGATCCAATTCAAGATTATTACAGCTAATAATAATGAAATCAATTCGAAAGTTGTAAAAACCAGTGTAAAAGGATGATGACTGATCATTCCGATTATTACTAATATTGGAGCAACAAACAACGCAACTTGGGTTCCAGATCCGGAGGCAATACCAATGGATAAATCAAGTTTGTTTTTTGTAGCTAGAATCAGAGCACTACCATGTTCCGCAGCATTCCCGATTATACCTACAATAATTGCCCCGATAAATACTTCACCAAATCCAAATTCTTTGGCTGCTATTGATACTGTTCCAACGAGTATTTCACTTGTTATTACGACTCCTAAAATGCTGAAGAAAAGTATTATGAAACACTTTTTTTTGCTCCACATAGTAGATTGTTGGTTCTTAGTAGAACTTCCTTTTGGATTTCTCCCTTGGATTTCTAACTCAACAACTTCGTTATTCTGAGTGAATAAATGCTTGTGGGTAACAAATGTAAAGATTATGCCTGCAATGTAAACCGCCAATAGAATAAAAGCCACAGACTCGCTTAAGACTTGTATTTTTTGTCCGTTAGAACTGACATCTGTAATAGAATTTAAAGAGGTTGCAGATAATATTGTTGGAATGATGAGTCCTATTATCGCTATAAATAGCATCGAAGTTTGCATGCCCGTATTTTCCTTGTTGAATGTTTGTTCCTTGTACTTGAAACCTCCGGCAATCAGGCTTAATCCAAGGATTAATAGGATGTTCCCCAAAATTGATCCTGTTATTGATGCCTTAACTAACGTGAAAAGACCGGCGTTCATAGCAGATGTTGCGATAATTAGCTCCGGCGCGTTGCCAAAAGTTACGTTAAGTAGTGCACCAGCAGTAGCACCAAAATGTAAGCCTAGATGTTCAGTGGAATCTCCGATCATCTTCGCCAACGGGACCAGGGCAATGCAAGCAAATACAAAAGTTACATAATGGTCACTATGTGTTAGTTCAGATATTAATGCAGCTGGTATGAATAAGAGTAGAATGTACATCACCCAATGCTTCCTTGGTTTTAAGTGTCCAGCCAAGAACAATCCTGATACCACGGTCGCTTGCCTTGTATTATGACTGTGATTTATTAGTCTTTACGGCTCATTGAAAACCATGTTTGCAGTTATACGTATATGATCTTACTAATTAATTGGTGGCCTTAAGAAATCATCTTGAATTAACTAATTTTCTGTAATGGACAGAAGGTGACTTCTACAGGGATGTATGAAATAGATCAGACCTCACTGACCAAAAATGGCACAACAACTGTACTAAACGTAGCGATTGTTAATCAAAACACTACTGGCAGCTACCGGCAGTTACGTTACGAGCTTCCGGGAAAGCCGAACTACGAAGATTTAATCAGTCCTTTTAGTCTCTCCTTAAACTCTGGAGTAATATCCTCGGGCTTCATTCCGTGTTCCTTCATCGCGTGTTCGCCTCCGTTTTTGAAGATCTCTTCTTCAGTCTCACCGTTTACAACATAATCACAATCAAACCCAGCTTCGCGACATGATAATGTCTTCATCAATTAATAAATCTCTTTATACTATATAATTACGTTTCTTGAATGAACTTAACAAGACATAAATACAAAACCAAAGGGTATGAATATATTGACTAATCTTTGTCTTATATCTGCTACCGTTTATTTTGATTGCAGATTCACAATTAATCCTTAATCATAAAAGTCGGGAACTGGTTAATATCGTGATGGACGGAATTGCTTGACATGTAGTGTCACTTCATACAAGGACTTGCAAAAAGTGCTTTTTACTCCGAATTACTAAATAGGGATTAAGTTATATGAAAAAGATTCCATCTAATAGTGAAAATATTGATTCGGGTTAACTTATTACAAGAGAACAGATAGATCGGACTATTTTCTAATTTAGTTTAATGAACAAATTTGAGTTAGGTCTAGTCATTCATAGAAGGACCTTATTTGCAAAAAATGAGTCTGCTGGAATGCCAATTGAAAAAGCGATACGAAGATAAACCCATGAATATTAGCTTTATTTCGATTATGCGGAATCAAGAATCTCATTAATCCTCTCAAGGATTTCGTCATTTTCAATTGGCTTTTGTACATAGTACCGCTGTCCAGTTTTAGGAAAGACTTCCTTCTTGAATGCATCATAGTCATGCAGTTCACTTAGGGCGGTCAAAAAGCATACTTTGATATTTTCATCAATCTTCTTTAATTGTCTGTAGAGCTCGAATCCATTCATTTGTGGCATTTTGATATCTAAAATCAAAAGATTGTAAGCATTTATCTCAAAATTTTTTATTGCCTGGCGTGGCTCTGTGTATGTATCTACTTTAAAGTTGTTTCTTTCAAGCACAGTTCTTAATGTAATTACAATATCTGGTTCATCATCTACAACTAGAATCGATCCTCTCTTATTGACATTTGACAAATCCCCTTCACGTGTCGTCATTTTCTACGGTAATTATATCATCAAATAATATAGGCTTATTGCCTCTTGCAATGACTGCATCCTTATTTGAACTGCGATTCTTAGTAGATTTGAAATCTACGGGTTTATGGTAACACCTTGCACAAGTGTAATACGTAATTTTTCGAAATCCACCGCGTAGGTTCCGATGATCTTTTGAAGTAATTGGACTGAGAACATCTAATTTTGACCAATAACTCTGTTTGTAGTACCGTTTATTACGGTAATTGCGTTTGCATCCTGGCTTGTGACATACACAAGGTTGTCGTTCGGGTTTACAGCTATGTGACTCGCGAAATCAAAATCATCGGCCAGATTAGGGTCACCAATAAAAACAGTTTCAATGGGGCGATTTGCGGTTGCATCAACAACCGTCACGGTGTTGGAACCTACATTACTCACGTATAACACATTTGTTCGTTGATTAAACGCTTCACCATGTGGTTGACTACCTGAGCTAATTGATGCGATTATTGTTCCCAGATCCTTGGACCCGTTTATTATTGAAACAGTCCCATCGTCCTGATTTGCAACGTAGATCAAATTCAAAACCTCATTGACAACTATGTCTGCGGGAGAATTCCCAACATTAATTGTCTTTATTACCTTGTACGTGTTGCCATCAATAACTGATACAGTGTTATCATCAGCATTGGTAAAATATACTAAGTTGGTTCGCGTGTTGATCGCTGCTTCTTCAGGTGATTTCCCAACATTAATTGTCTTTATTACCTTGTACGTGTTGCCATCAATAACTGATACAGTGTTATCATCCTCGTTACTCACGTACGCCATATTCGTTTTTGGATTGACCACTACACTGTGCGGAGAATTGCCAGTAGGGACTTGTGCAATAACTCTATTTGTTCTACCATCTATAATTGATACTATACTTGAGTTAATATCAGTAGTTCCCCAATTGGTAACATATATCTTATTTGTGATAGGATTAACAGCTACAACATGAGGATAAGTACCTACAGGGATATTTCTATATACTACACTTCGAGTAGTACCGTTTAGAACCGAAATACTGTCAGATTCTTGATTGGTCACATAAATCAAATCGGTAGTACAATCCACTGCAATTCCATGAGGCGCAACGCCAACTAAAATTCCAGGCAGTGTAGTTCCAGGCTGTCTTATTTGACTAGGAATAATCTTTCCAGTTACTAAAATCTTATGTTGATTGGCTGGTGTTACAGATTCAAGGTTTTTTAGAGTGCTATACTCGATTTTCAGAACACTAACTACATCAGCATCCTCATTAGTGACATAGACTTTATTTGTTTCAGGATTGACTGCAATGTATGTTGCTAGATTATAAACTTGAGGTAAGCTAGTAAAATTTTCAGAGACTAAATCAACTTTGGCTAAAACCTGAAAATATTCAGCTGACCCTTCCAAAATTGAGACACTGTATGAGCCAGAATTTGCTACAAATATGGTCCCTTTAATTGGATCGACAGCTATTCCCTCTGGTGACTTGCCTACATACAGAGTTTTTATTACTTTATTAGTTCCACCATTTATCACGGATACTGACATTGAATCCGTCACCGTTGTTATGACCCCGTCGATCGGGAAACCTCGATTAGTGACAAATATCTCATCAGTTTTAGGATTAATACCTACACTGTACGGAGAATGACCTACAGGAATATTCGTAACTACTGTGTTCGATCTTCCATCTATAACAGATGTAGTATTGGAGTCCTTATTTGCGACGTAGATTTTATTAGTAAATGGGTTAATTCCTAGTGCCGATGGAGAATCACCAACCGTAAGCATCTTTAGTATATTGTATGTTTCTCCATCTATTATGGTTACGGAGTGCGTGAGTGAGCTAATTACGTAGATCAGGTTTGTAATTGGATTAATGCCTATGCTGGTCGGCGAAAGCCCTGCTGTGAAATTGGTTTTAACTTGATTCGTTTGTCCATCGATAACTGAAACGCTATTCAGACGTTCATTGGTTACAAATATGAGATTTCTTGCAAGATCGATTGCGAGACCAGCTGGTGATCTGCCGACCTTGATAGTGGTTTTAACTTGATCCATATTCTTGCCATCAAGCACAGATATTGTATTTGATATATAATTAGCAACATAAATTGTATTTGTGATGGGATTTACGATAACGCTTCTAGGTTCGCTGCCAACCTTTATGCCTGCTAGTGTTGAACCTTCTGTTGTAGTATTCGCTGAATATTCTTGTCGATTATTTTCAGTTTGAATGTTCGCAAACGAATAATGGTTTGCTGACGAGTTTCCGTTAGGCACATGATTACCTAAAGCCATAATCTCTGTCTCGAAAGAACAAAAATAGGATACAAGACTTGTCAGCAAGATAATTGACATAACTATCGACGAATGAGGAAAGCATATCTCATGGAACTTCTCGCACATCTGGTAAAAATCTTGATAGTACATATCGCTTATAATCCGTATCGATCTATTGACTCGCTGAGAGTTCCATTTGCTGCTAGACAAGATAACGATGCCTTGATCTCAGGTGTACTTCATACCAGATTCACATTTTATAGAGTAAAACTAAATCCGGTCACACAATGACTGTGCCGCCATCAATTAATATAGTGTTGCCTGTTGCATAGGAAAAATTGTCGCTAGCAATACATGCAGCTATTTGGACCACTTCTTCAGGTCTGCCCCATCTTTTCATCGGGGATTCATTGGAAGCCTTCTGTCTTTCGTATTCATTCATAGTGCCAAATGTTGCAAGGGTTGCGACGTTATCAAGAGCAAGTGTATAACATCTTATGTTGTTTTCTGCATACTCTTTTGCGATACACTTTGTTAAGCCAAGGATCGCTGATTTTGTAATCGTGTATGGAGATCCTTCGACATTTCCTTCCATCGCAGGTGTTGATGAGATATTTATTATGATGCTGACTCTATTACCCTTATTTTATGGACCTGTAAATTCAATCATACCTACAACTCACTGTTTTGATATCGTACAGAATATAGAATAACATAAGTGAATTGAAGCTATTATTTTACAGCAAAAAATTTCAAGATCCTATTTGAGGATAAAATTTCGTTCTATCTACGATAAAATAAATTGAGATATTTCGAGGCACAATAACCGTCCTAATTGAAATAAGTCAATTGCACCAGCTTTTACTTATTATGGCTCGAGATTCAATCATGGCAATTTTTGTTATTGTAGTTTTATCTACTCTGCTTATCCTTTCAACTAAATTACCAATGTATCAGGATGTGATTGGTAAAAATGGCGACACGGACCTAAAGTTAGCTGAATCTGATTCATGTCATTCTCAAGTTCCTCAAATCATCTCACTTTGCCGATTCGAAAGTTCGGAAATCCAACACTACAATGCTGAGACAAGAGGGCATTATGCTGATGAGGGTAGTCCCTTGACCAATATTGGCTCAATAATAAAACATCATAATGAGTACCAAGAGGAGCAGTTAGGACTATCAGATTTTGATCAAAACAACAATCTAACAAACAGTGGAGACTCAAATTATAATGAGAGTGTCTCGCCGGCTCTTGTTGGTCATGGCGGCAGCAGCGGTACAGGAGGTGGAGGCAGCCATGGCGGCAGCAGCGGTACAGGAGGTGGAGGCAGTCATGGCGGCAGCAGCGGTACAGGAGGTGGAGGCAGTCATGGCGGCAGCAGCGGTACAGGAGGTGGAGGCAGTCATGGCGGCAGCAGC
>Ga0126370_10000260_pt1 | contig 20474 bp, 17 predicted proteins | sample PanSoiMetaPlot_3_FD_92586 | JGI IMG/M metagenome (GOLD analysis project Ga0126370, IMG submission 92586) | Tropical forest soil microbial communities from Panama - MetaG Plot_3 | ecosystem: Environmental > Terrestrial > Soil > Tropical forest > Bulk soil | place: Panama | collected 2016-02-17 | reverse complement strand
GTCAGGTCGAGCAACCAGGAACTGACCACGCTCCCGCGCCGCCAGACCTCGGCGATATCGGGAAGGTTCAGGTCGTAGCGCATGTCGTCCGGCAGTTCTTTGCTGGTCGCATTTTTGAAGATGTCGAAGCCTTCGGCATAAGCCTGCATGATGCCGTATTCGATGCCGTTGTGCACCATCTTGACGAAGTGTCCGGCGCCCGACGGACCGCAATGGACATAGCCTTCTTCAGCGGTACCGCCAAGTTTCTCTCGTCCTGGAGTCCGCGGAATTTCACCTCGTCCGAGAGCCAGAGTCTTAAAGATCGGATCAAGACGCTGCACAGCTTCTTTCGGTCCGCCGATCATCATGCAGTAGCCGCGGTCAATGCCCCAGACACCACCGCTGGTTCCGACGTCGATGTAGTGAATCCCTTTGGGCTGGAGTTGATGGGCGCGGCGCACATCGTCTTTGAAGTAGGAATTGCCACCGTCGATGATGGCGTCGCCGGCTTGCATATGCTGCGATAGCTTCTGGACGGTCTGCTCGGTCGGCCCGCCCGAAGGAACCATGATCCAGACAGCGCGGGGAGGTTTGAGCTTGGAAATCAGATCTTCCAGCGAGGACGATCCCGTCGCTCCTTCTTTGCCGAGTTGCTGGACCGTGTCGGCGCTCAGATCGGAGACTACAAGCGAATGTCCACCGCGCATGAGCCGCCGCGTCATATTCGCGCCCATGCGGCCCAGCCCTACCATTCCCAATTGCATGACTTACTCCTTACAGAGGCGCCGAACTCGTGCGCCAATCTTTTCGCTTTGGGTGCCCCATTTCTCGCTTGTTTTGCGAGGAGTGGGGGATTTTTGATCGGCAGCAGTGATCGCTGCGGCAGATTCACAGCGCCTTCTGTATCGCCGCCTGAAGAGTGGCAAGACCACCTTTCAAATCTTTTCCCAGATGTACACGAAGAGCTCTCCGCCCGCGCTCAGCGAGAACCTGGAAGTCTCCACGGGCCTGCGCCGCTTTCACGACTCCGAACGTGTATTTCTGACCGGGCACGGGAAGTTCGACCGAGTCGTCACACGTGATCTGCAGAAAGACTCCCGAGTTCGGGCCGCCCTTGTATGCCTGTCCGGTTGAGTGCAGAAAACGTGGCCCAAACCCCAGGCATGTCGCAACGTGTTTCTTATCGCGAACCGCATGCCGCATGACCTGCAACGCCTGCTCATGCTCGGCATTCATTTGGATGTAGGCAAGCACCGCGAAGTAATCCCCGGCATGGATTCGATTCAAATGAGCCTTCAGGTATCCGGCGAGAGATTTGTCGCCAGCGTTTTTGGCAAGATCAGCCGCATTCTTTTCGTCCGTGAAGAGTTTGATGCCATTCTCTTCAAGAATCGGTTTCTCTGCGGGAAGCGAACCCTTCTGCTCGTACTCCGAGGTTAATACGCGCGTAGCAACCTTGCTCGCTTCCACGTCCGGCTGATTGAACGCGTTGATTCCGATAATCGCCCCGGCCACTGCCGTGGCAATCTCCCAGCGGAAGAACTCGGCGCCCAGATCGTAGATATCGGACATCACGATCCTGACCACCGGGTGCCCCGCTTTTTCAAGCGCGGCTACCTTCGCGTCCTGCTCAGAATCTGCCTCTTTTTCCAGACGAATGTATGCGAAGACACGATCACTGCCATAGACATCAGGCGAAGCCAAATGCTCGCGGTCTACGGGAATAATGCCTTTACCGATCTTTCCGGTGGACTCGGCCAGCAGTTGCTCGAGCCACGCACCCAGATCCGCAATCCCCGCCGAGGTGATGATCGTGACTTTGTCGCGGCCGGCATTCGCAGCCGACCCAAGAATGATTCCAAGCACGGCCCCGGGGTTCTCTTCTACGTTCATGCTCACGCCGCAAGCGCGTACCATCTCCGCAGCCCGATCGAGAAACTTCTTCGTATCCAGCCCCATCGCCGCCGCAGGCGCCATGCCGAAGTTCGACAGTGCCGAGTAGCGCCCACCGATCGAGGGCCTTCCGAAGAAAATGTGCAGGAAGTGATCGCCTTCCGCCACCTGCTGCATTTTCGACCCAGGATCGGTAATCGCGACAAAGTGACTTCCTACTTTGTCGGATCCGACCACCTGCTTGGTGCGCTCAAAGAAGTATTGTTTGAAAATGTTCGGTTCGAGCGTGCTGCCCGATTTGCTGGAAACAAAGAAGAGTGTCTTCGGAATGTCGATCTGATGCTCGAACGCTTTCACCTGCGCCGGATCGGTAGAATCGAGCACATGCAGATTCGGAAAGTGCGGAAACTTCCCAAACGTGATCCGCAGAACTTCCGGACACAGGCTTGATCCGCCCATGCCTAATAGCAGGATGTGCTCGAACCCTCGCGTCTGCACTTCCTTCGCAAACTTCACCAAGGCGTCATGCTGCGCGAGTTGCTCGTCAACGATATCGAGCCACCCCAGCCACTTCGACTCGTCTTCACCGGTCCACAGGCTAGCGTCTCGGTCCCACAACCGCTTCATCTTCCCGCCCGACTGCCAGTCGGCAATCGTCGATTTCACGGTGGCGGCCAGCGATTCGGGCAGGGAAGTCTTTATTCTGCTCACGGTCTTTCTTCTATCCTTTTTGGTTGGTGCTTCGTTCCACGGCGGCCAGAAGTTTGTCGAAGGCGTCGGCGAACAGCTTCACTCCATCTTCTGTCAGCTTGTCGGTGACTTCCTTCATCGAGATGCCGGCTTTGGCGAGATCGTCCATCGTCTTCTGCGCGCCGGGGATGTCCTCCGTCAGACTCTTACGCAACTTCCCATGATCGCGGAAGGCATCGATCGTCGCCGGGGGCATGGTGTTCACCGTGTCTGGTCCGATCAGTTCCTCAACGTAGATGACATCACGATAGTTCGGATTCTTTGTGCTAGTGCTGGCCCACAGAACGCGTTGCGTCTGCGCGCCCCTCGCGGCGAGTTTCTCCCACCGCGGGCCGCTGAAAATCTGCTCATACTTCTGATACGTGAGCTTGCCATTCGCGATTGCGACTTTTCCAAGCAGGCTCTTGAACAATGCCTGCTGTTGCGGATCGGATGTGCCCTTCAGCTTGTCGTTCAGCTTCCCGTCGATCAGCGTATCGATGCGGCTGATGAAGAAGCTGGCAACGCTGGCCAGCTTCTTTAGATTACCGCCGCGTGCCGCGTACGCTTCGGCTCCGTTGATGTAAGCCTCGGCAACCTTCTCATAGACTTCCTGAGCGAATAGCAAGGTGATATTGATGTTCAAGCCTTCGCTCACAAGTTGTTGAATCGCCGGGAGGCCCGCGCTCGTTCCAGGCACCTTGATCATGACGTTGTCGCGCTGCACCGTCTTCCACAAGCGCCGCGCTTCATCGATCGTCTCCTGTGTCTTCATTGCGAGATAGGGCGAGACTTCAAGGCTGACGTAACCATCGTGGAAATTTGATTCCTGGTAAACGCCGCGCAGTGCGTCCGCCGCATCCTGAATGTCGCGGATCGCGATCTGCTCAAATTTCGCTGTCGCGTCCAGTCCCTTTTGCGAGGCCAGAGACTTCAGAATGTCGTCGTAGAGCGAGCTGTCGGCGATCGCCTTCTCGAAGATGGCAGGGTTTGATGTCATCCCGCGCAGGCCGTCGTTTTCGATCATCGTCTTCAGCTTCCCGGTAGTGAATAGATCGCGCCGGATGTAGTCCAGCCACATCGACTGGCCGTATGCGAGAAGCTCTTTCAGTGGATTCTTCGTGGCCTTCGAACTTTCCAGGACCCCAGTGGGCTGCATGACAACCTCCATACTCTTTTGGATGACAACCAGCGAATTAGAGACGCAATTGAACTGATGGAAACTACGATTTGCCGGAAATTGCCCCGCGTGCTTCCTCGACGACTCTATCAACCGTGAAGCCAAAGTACTTCAACAAGTCCTTTAACGGTGCAGACGCTCCGAACCGGTGCATTCCGATATTGCGCCCTTTCGGCCCCGTATAGCGGTCCCAGCCGAAAGTCGCCGCCATCTCAACCGAGACTCGAGCGGTAACATTTGCGGGCAACACGCTCTCTTTGTACGCCGCATCTTGCTCTTCGAAAATCTCCCAGGAAGGCATGCTGACCACACGCGCCTTGATGCCTTCGGCCTTCAGTTTCTCGTACGCATCCACGCAAAGCGACACTTCGCTGCCGGTCCCGAGCAGAATGACCTGCGGCTTGCCGCCCTCGGCGTCAGCCAGAACATAGGCTCCCTTCGCGACGCCTGCTGCCGAAGCATATTTCGTACGATCCAACGTTGGCATCGCCTGCCGCGACAGCACGAGCGTCGCTGGACGATGCTTCTGCTGAATTGCGATCTTCCACACTTCCGTGACTTCGTTGGCGTCACCCGGACGCAGCACCAACATGTTTGGCATGGCTCGCAACCCGGCCAGTTGTTCGATCGGTTGATGCGTTGGTCCATCTTCGCCGAGCCCGATCGAATCGTGCGTCATCACATAAATGACCGGCACTTCCATTAGCGCCGCCAGACGCATGGAAGGTTTCATGTAATCGGTGAAATTAAAGAACGTGGCATTGAATACGCGTAGCCGCGACATTGCCATCCCCGTGGCAGCCGCCGCCATTCCGTGTTCGCGCACGCCGAAGTGCAGGTTCCGCCCCGCATAATTGTTGGCCTGGAAATCACCAGCGCCCTGCATTTTCAACTCAACCTTATTCGACTTCGCCAGATCGGCCGAACCGCCAATTAGCCATTCAATATTTTGCGCAAGAGCATTCAAGACTTTGCCGGAACTTTCGCGGGAGGCCACGCCTTTAGCATCGGTTGGAAAAGTTGGCAGGCTCTTGTCCCATCCGTCGGGAAGCCGTCGACCTTGAATATCGTTAAGCTCGGCTGCAGGGGTGGGGAATTGCTTCGAATAGTCCGAAAATTTCTTCTCCCAGGCGGCGTGCAACTCCGCGCCGCGCTTTCCTATTCCGTCCTTGAAGTTTTCGTAGACGCCGTCAGGCACAAGGAACTTCGCGTCTTCCGGCCAGCCATAGAATTTCTTCACCAGCTTGACCTCATCCGCGCCCAGCGGTTCTCCGTGCGCCTCGTAGGAATCTTGCTTGTGCGGCGAGCCATAACCGATGTGGCTGTCAACGATAATCAGGGTGGGGCGATCTGTCGTCTTGAGGAATGTGTTGTACGCCCGTGCCAGCATTTCGAGATCGTTCGCGTCAGCCACGCGCGTGACGTTCCATCCGTAGCCCAAAAAACGCGTCGCAACATCCTCGGTGAACGACCAATTAGCAGGCCCATCGAGGGTTACGTGATTGTGGTCGTAGATCCAGCAGAGATTCGAAAGCTGCAAGTGCCCGGCGAGCGATGCGGCCTCGCTCGCGACACCTTCCATCAAGTCGCCATCGCCACAGATCGTCCACACATTGAAGTCAAATATGTCGAAGCCTGGACGGTTGAATCGCGCACCCAGCCACTTGCTAGCCATCGCCATGCCAACGCTATTGCCTGCTCCCTGCCCCAATGGACCAGTCGTCGTTTCGACTCCGGTCGTGATGTGCGATTCCGGATGTCCCGGTGTTCGGCTATCGAGCTGACGGAAGCGCTTGATCTCTTCCATTGAAACCGAGAGTTCGCTCGTGACTTTGTCATCCACGGCTCTGCGCACACCAGCCAGATGAAGAATCGCGTACAGCAGCATCGATGCATGTCCCGCCGACAAAACAAACCGGTCGCGGTTCGGCCATAAAGGATTTTCGGGGTCATATCGAAGGAACTGCTGCCATAAGCAGTAGGCCACGGGGGCCAAGCCCATCGGGGCGCCCGGATGGCCAGAATTCGCCTGCTGTACGGCATCGATAGCAAGGGTACGAATCGTGTTGATAGAGAGCGTATCTAACTGCTGTCCCGTCGCCAAAACCTGCTCACTCGCGACCATGCGACTCCGTTCCTCCAGTGGCATCTCATGCGGCCCACCGGTTCTCTTTAGTTAGAGTTCAATGATAAAGAAAGGGTTCAATAACGAGAAAGTGTATCAAGTTCCACGCGTGAGTGGATTGAGCTGAGGTGAAAACGATTAACGAGAGGTTGGTTGCTACTTCAGGAGTTGGATGTAGCTCTTCTCACTGCTTAAAGCCCGAGTGGTTTCCTGCACAAACTTCAAGAACTGGCGCAAGCTTTCACGCTCGGCTTGGCTCATGTTCTCGAAGCGGACACGTATTCCATTGGCCGGAGCGCTGCGTGTCACCACGCCGCTTAGCGCGAAACCCTTCACCCAGATTTTTCCATTCGGAACCCACAATCCGATGTCTACCTTTGCGCCCGCCTTCACCGGGTTTGCAGTTTCGACCAGGCAGCCACCGGCGCTGGTGTTTGAAAGATTTCCCCAAATTGGATTCGGTCCTTCATCGACACGCAATTCAACTGCGACGAAACACTTGATGCGAGGATGCTTGCGCCGGTCACTTCCCCAGTTCGGACTGAAAAAATCTGGCTCGAACGGAGGTGTCGTCGTAGCGACCGAAGGGGTGGGTTGTGCATCGAGTTGCGGCTGCGAGCCATCACTGTTCTTGCCGGCTTTCGTTCCGGCCTTGATCTCTCGCATCGCCGCCAGCAGAGCTTGTTCCCGCTTGTCAGGCGGAGCCTCGCGATAGGCCTGCAGCAGTTTCCCCACCTGCCGGACGAGGTCCGGATCAGACAGGATTCGAGTCCAATCAGTTGCGGCAGCAGTACTCATTATTTTGTTCAGGCGGGAACGGGTCACGCCCCTGCGGTCTAGATTGGAGCAAAGGTCACCCTTGTTCAAGATGACCTAAGTCATCGGGAAAAGAACGTCTGAGAACCTTGCGCCTCGATTTATTGAGATTCGAAAACGAGCTGGACGACTTCTGTGGTCTCGGCTTGACCGGGCTCGAATTTCCACTGGCTGACAGCGTCCTGTGCGGAAGTTACCAGAACTGGATTTCCACCCAGCACACGCGTCGATTTCACCGTGCCGTTTGGCCGCACAATGGCTTCGACCCGTACCGCCCCGTGAATGTGCATTTTCTTCGCCAGCTCGGGATACACGGCCGTTACCCGGTTTGCCACTTTTCGATCCGAAGTTGGCAGACCGGTTGGCGCAGCGCTCTGCGCGCCCGCTAGCATTAACGTCAACGACATCAGTACAACGATTAGGATGAGTGCACGTCGCTGCATTTCGCGTTCAGTCCTCAGTTACGGTTACCGGCTTAGGTTACTGTCCCGGCGAAGAACCGGCAAAGTACGGAAGGCTATGGACCGCAGATCAACCTCTTCTTACGGTGTGAAACTCATGATTGCCGACTGCCAACCATGAATTTTCGGCATCGAACCTATCGATCGCAAACGTTGCATCGCCAATACCCGTAAACGAATCACACTTGACGAGTTATGCTATAGGACGGATTGGACGTCGGCCTTACTCTCGATTTTGCCGCGCCGTCAGAAAAATCAAGAATGCAACGCTCATTGAAAGTCTCCGCCTTTGTAATCTTTTGTCTGCTATTCGTCACATCTTCCGCGCGTCGTTTGGAGTCGCAATCCACATCCGCCCCTCCTACCTCGCCTTCCGTAACACTGCCCGGCTCGCAGAGCCCTTTTCTCGGGAGTGCTCCTGAAGGAACTGTTACCTCTGGCGTCTTGCAGATTGACTTCAAGGAAGCCATCGACCGTGGCCTACGCAACAACCTTGGATTGCTTCTGGCCTCGGATCAAACTCTGGCTGCGCGTGGGGAACGGTGGCATCAATTGGCCGAGTTGCTCCCGAACATCGGTATCCGCGGTCAGGAAGCGGTTCAGACCGAGAGCCTTACGGCGCTTGGCTTGAAGGGCACCACCCTTGGTGTACCAGTTCCGCGCGTAATCGGGCCGTTCAACTACTTTGACCTGCGCGCAAATTTCGCGCAGAGCATTTTCAATTTCCGATCGCTCGAGAAGGAACGCGCTGCCACTGCCAGCCTTAAGGCCGCACAGTTCTCGTTGAAAGATGCCCGTGAGGTGGTCGTGCTCGCGGTTGGCAACTCCTACTTGCAGGAGATCGCCGCTGCCGCGAGAGTGGAGACTGCGGAAGCTCAGGTCAAGACCGCGCAGGCTCTCTCCGACAAGGCTGCCGATCAGCTGAAAGCTGGTCTCATCCCGGCCGTCGATGCCTTGCGCGCCCAGGTGGAATTGCAGAACCGCCAGCAACAGCTCATCGTCGCGCGCAACAATCTTGCCAAATCGACTCTCAGCGTCGCCCGCGTGATCGGACTTCCTCCCGGCCAGCAATTTGTTCTCACCGAGAAAGCTCCTTATGAAACGTTCACTCCGCAACCCGTCGAGATCTATCTGCAACGTGCCTACGCGGGCCGTGCTGACTACAAATCGGCATTGGCTCAAGTAGAGAGCGCTGAACTAAGCAGAAAGGCTGCGTCTGCTGGACACTATCCTTCTCTCGATATGAATGCCAACTTTGGCGATATCGGCACCAATCCATCTCAGTCCAATGGAACATGGCAGGTCATCGGAGGAATCAACATCCCGGTCTTTGCGGGAAACCGCGTCCATGCGGATGTCCTCGAAGCCGAAGCGCAATTGCGGCAGGCACGCTCCAAACTTGGAGACCTGCGCGGTCAGATCGACTACGAGGTTCGGACCGCCGTGCTCGACTTGAACGCAGCCGCCGAGCAGGTCGAAGTGGCACGCAGTTCTGTCGATCTGGCCGAGCAGACGCTCACCCAGTCGCAGGACCGTTTCTCGGCAGGCGTCACTGACAACCTGGAAGTGGTGCAGGCCCAGCAGTCCGTTGCCGACGCGCACGAAAGTTATATTCAAAGCCTTTATGCTCATAATCTCGCGAAAGTCGAATTGGCTTACGCGATTGGCGATGCTGAACAAGGTGTAAAGCGATACCTGAAAGGCCATTAATAACCATATGGAGCAAACCACAACGCAGACTCCACCTGCGGCACCCGAAAAGCCTGAGTCCCCGCACAAGCCGCTTCCATCTACGGAACGGGATTTTCACACGCGTCCTTCACGCGCCTCCAATCCAGGCTTTCGCATTGCGGTCCTGATTGGACTGGTAGTGCTGTTGGTCATCGGTTTTTTTGTTTATCGTTACCTCACCAGCTACGAGTCCACGGACGACGCTCAGGTCGACGGCCACATCAACTCCATCAGCGCGCGCATTACCGGTCACGTCGTCAAACTGAACGTTCGTGATAATCAGTACGTGAATGCTGGGGATGTCCTGGTGGAAATCGATCCTGCGGACTACCAGCTTGCCCGCGAGCGAGCCAAAGCCGATTTCGCCGACGCCCAGGCCGCAGCAACCGCGGCAGGTGTGAACGTTCCGATCACCGATGTGAACACCGCCAGCCAGGTGTCGGCCAGCGAAGCTGACGTTAATAGCGCACGCGCTGGAATCCAGGTGGCTGAACAACAGCTGCAGGCGGCGAAAGCTCAATTGGCACAAGCTCAAGCGAACGACGTGAAGGCACAGAACGATCTCGGTCGCTACAGGCAGCTCGTCGATAAGCAAGAGATCTCTCAACAGCAATACGACCAGGCAACGGCCGCCGCGCGGGCCAGCACCGCGACCGTGGAAGCCGCACGAGCCAACGTGGACGCGGCCCAGCAACAAGTGACGCAAGCGAGAGGCAAGCTGGTCCAGGCGGAAGCGAACCAGCGTTATGCCAATACGGCTCCCAAGCAGATGCAAATTACCCGGGCGAAGGCGCAGTCGGCGCTCGCTGAAGCGCAGCGCAAGAAAGCCGATCTCGATCAAGCTGAGTTAAACCTGCAGTACACCAAGATCGTTGCTCCCGTGAATGGCATCGTTAGCGATCGCACCGTCGAAGTCGGACAGAACGTCGCTCCCGGTCAAGAGTTGATGAAGGTGATCAACCTCGACGACATCTGGATTACTGCGAATTTCAAAGAAACCCAGCTCCGCAACATGAGGGCAGGCCAGCGCGTCACCATCGAAGTTGATGCTAATGGCCGCAAATACAACGGTATCGTCGACAGCATTGCCGGTGCCAGCGGAGCTCGCTTCAGTCTGTTGCCTCCGGAGAACGCCACTGGAAATTACGTCAAAGTCGTGCAACGAATTCCGGTGAAGATCGTGCTTGATAACGGCTCGAACAATGATCATCAGTTGCGGCCCGGGATGTCCGTCACTCCCAAGGTCTGGATTCGTAGATGAGTGCGGCTGCTGCGACCTTGGATCAGTCCGATGCCTGGCGGCCTGCAGTCAACCCGTGGATCATCGCCCTGGCCGTAACGCTCGCGACGTTTATGGAGGTACTAGACACTTCCATCGCCAACGTCGCCTTGCCGCACATTGCAGGTGGGCTTTCCGCCGGCCAGGATGAAAGCACCTGGGTCCTGACTTCTTATCTCGTCTCCAATGCAATCGTTCTTCCGCTAAGCGGATGGCTCTCGTCGGTCGTCGGCCGCAAGAACTTTTACATGGGCTGCGTGGCGCTGTTTACGATCAGCTCTTTTATGTGCGGGCTGGCGCCGAACCTTGCGGTTCTGATTATTTGCCGCGTCCTGCAAGGTGCAGGAGGCGGTGGACTACAACCGAGCGAACAGGCAATACTCGCCGACACGTTCCCGCCAGCGAAACGTGGCATGGCATTTGCCATTTATGGCGTTGCCGTCGTAACCGCACCCGCAATCGGCCCAACCCTTGGCGGATGGATCACCGATAACTTCACCTGGCGCTGGATTTTCTTCATCAATATTCCGGTCGGTATTCTCTCGATCCTGCTTACATCCAGGCTGATCCAGGATCCTCCCTACTTCCGCCGCCGCAAGTTGGCCGAGACTAACATCGACTTCGTCGGCTTGGGATTCGTGGGGCTGGGGCTGGGCACGCTTCAGGTTGTCCTCGACAAAGGCCAGCGCGATGACTGGTTCGAATCGCGCTTCATCGTCTGGATGACACTGATCGCCGTCACTTCCTTGATCTTCGTGATCTATTGGGAGTGGCACCACAAAGATCCCATCATCGATCTTCACCTCTTCCGCGAGCGGACGTTCGGCATATCCAATCTGCTGATGTTTATGCTGGGCTTTGCCTTGCTGGGCAGCACATTGCTTTTGCCGCTGTTCATGCAGACTCTGCTCGGATACACGGCGCAACAGTCGGGCCTTGCACTCATGCCCGGCGGATTTACCATCATGTTGCTTCTGCCGCTGGTGGGATTTCTTTTGTCGCGCTATTCGCCGCGCTGGTTGCTGGTGTTCGGATTAGTGATGCTCTCTGCGTCTCTGTTTCACATGACCAGCTTCGATCTTGAAATCGATTTTCGGACCACGGCCATTGCCCGGCTCTTGCAAGCGGTTGGAATGGCCTTCTTGTTTGTGCCCATCAACACCGCGGCGTACGCATTCCTTCCGCGGGAAAAGAACAATGCCGCTTCAGGTCTGATGAATCTTGCGCGCAACATGGGCGGCAGCGTGGGCATCTCGGTTGTGACCACGATGCTCGACCGCCGCACGCAGGTGCATCTCACCGATTTTGCCCGCCATCTGAGCGGAACGAATCCCGCGCTGAAGGCGATGCTAAACGGGGCGTCGAAGGCGATGCAGGCTCACGGGGCCAGCGCCGCTGGTGCAAACCAGCAGGCCTATGCCCTCATCCAGGGAACGGTGCAGCGCCAGGCGACCATGCTCGCCTACATTGATTGTTTTTGGTTTCTCGGGGTCTCGATTATGCTGATGATCCCGGCGGTGTTCCTGATGAAGAAGTCGAAACCGGGTGGAGGAATGGCGGTACACTAGAGACAGGTTATGTTCCGCATCGTAACCATCGAACGCGAGTTCGGCTGTGGCGGTGCCGTAATTGCTGAGCAGTTAGGAAAGCGCTTGGGTTGGAAGGTGTGGGACAAGCTTCTCACCGAAGAGATTGCCCACATTGCCCAAGTGACTCCTGCCGCGGTGAAGCGTTGCGACGAGCGTATGGATTCCCGCCTGCATCGTCTCGCGAAAGTCTTCTGGCGCGGAAGCTACGAGCGCAATTCTCCTCTAGGCGGCCAGGTGTTCGATACCGACCGCATGATGCATATGATGCAGGACATCATGGATCGCATCGGCCGGGAAGGGAACTCAGTCATCGTCGGTCGAGGAGCGCCGTATTTCTTGCGCGAGCATCCCGACGCATTTCACGTTTTCCTGTATGCGCCGCGCGCTGAGAAGATTCGCCGCACCGTGGCCGATGGTCATACCGAACAAGAAGCCGAAGAGATGGTTGGATCCATCGACCGCGAGCGCATGGCCTACGTGAAACATTACTTCAACGCGGACTGGCCCACGCGCTCTCTCTATCACGTGATGCTCAACACGGCCGTGGGCAATGAGCCTGTCGTCCAGACCATCCTCAAGACGATGCATCTGGTGGCTGGAAGTCCAAAGGCGACGGATTACGAACAGCCACAGTCGCCGGTCGCCTCACATAACTAGAAAATCTATCGCGCAGTTTGCGGCCGCGCGGGACGCTGCGGCGCGGGACAACAACTTTCGGCGCAAACGTCTTCCTGCGCCCCTAATGCGCCCAGCGCGCGGCGTTCGGCTCCCTCCGTTCTTTCTACGACCAGCTCACGAATCATCGAGATGAACTTGGGATGCACTCCAACAGTTTTCGCGCGCGCCATCGGGAGGCCGAGTGAATCACAGAGTTGCTTAGCCTCGATGTCGAGATCGTAGAGCACCTCCATGTGATCGGAGATGAAACTGATCGGCGCGATCACCACGGCACTCGCCAGATTTTTCTCCTTCACTTCGCGCAGGTAGTCGAGGATGTCGGGTTCGAGCCATGGCTGTCCGGGAGGGCCGCTTCGGCTCTGATAGACGAGAGCGTCGTTCTTGACGCCGACGGCCTCGGAGGCCAGGCGTCTCACTTCTTCGAGTTGCTTCACGTAATCGGACGTATTTGCCATCGAAAGGGGAATGCTGTGCGCGACGTAGACGACCTGTACTTTCTGAAGCGCATCCGCGGGAAGCTGCGCCAGTGCCTCCGTGAGCCGATCTTCGGTTGCTCCGAGAAATCCGGGATGATTGAAGAAGGCGCGGAGCTTTTCGACCTGCGGCGCGCCCTCGCCAACTTCGGCCTGCGCGCGTGCGATGTCCTCCCGATATTGGCGGCAACCCGAGTACGAACTGTACGCCGACGTGACGAAGGCCAGCGCCCGCTTGATGCCATCTTTTTTCATCTGGCGCAACGTGTCGGCGAGCATCGGATGCCAGTTGCGGTTTCCCCAATAGACCGGCAACATCGGACCACGTTGCGCGAGTTCATCTTTCAACGCGGCGATCAATTCACGCGTCTGCTGGTTGATCGGACTCTTTCCGTCAAAGTGGTAGTAGTGCTCAGCAACAGCAAGCATGCGCTCGCGAGGCACATTGCGTCCGCGCAGCACATTTTCGAGGAAGGGAATCACGTCATCATGCCCCTCCGGACCACCAAACGAAACCACCAGAATTGCATCGTAGTTCATGGGTTAGCCGCGAGTCGTGAGTCCCTAGCCCCGAGAAAACTGTGCACAAGGCTACGGGTGATTGCCGGACTCGAAGCCCCGAGGATACCGCATCCGAACGCCTGTGAGTGGAACGCCGAGGAGTCGTGTGAATCCTGTTTTCTAATTTTCCCTGCATCGGTGTTCAAAGTATTGAGTTCGTTGGAGTTAGTTCGATCTGCCAAGCTTCTTACCGCGCAAAATCTTGAATCTAAATAACTTGCTGGCAAAATATTGAAAAATAAAGACTTAGTAGCGGATGCAGGGGGATGACTTTTTCTAGATATTTCTTCTAAATCGTTACAGGCATGGCAGTTAGCAGAATGGTCAGGCCGGGAGGTCCGGCAAAATCTTGAAAACAAATGTTTTATCGGCAAAATATTGGGATTTAAGGACTTACAGTGTGTCGGCTGCTGGGTTAGGTTAGTACTGTCTGCTGCTTGATCGAAGGGCTGTGGATATGGTCCGCGCACGGATTTACTATGCGCCATTGGTATCCTCGGTCAAGGTTATATGTCACAACGCAGTACGACTCTGGTGTGGATATCTGTTGAAAAGGGCATGGTTCGAAGCTCTGATCAAGTATCGGGAACGTCCTGTTCCCACATTGATCCGCATTGATCAACGCAGGCGTGAGCACTCCTCGACGCCGTTTAGGATTACCGCACCCAACCGAGCCTTAAGATCGCCAGATGAACTTCTGGATGTTGGGGTCGGAGATAATCATGGGCTGGTTGTGAACTTGGGTGGCGTGCTGATTGAGGGCGTGGGCGGCCTGCGTGCGGAGGTTGCCGTCCTGGAGGTCGAAGTCAAGCGTGCGGACGCTGTACGGGCAACGGACGCAGGTGAACTGGGTGCCGCCCTTGATCCGCTGAGTAGTGTAGTGCGCCACAACTTGATTGTAAGTCCCAGGAGGAGAGGGAACGCGGCACTATGGTCGGGTGGCGAAGGTAATCGGGGCCGACCCTAGTTTGCCCTCCAGTGCTCCCACCGGACAGATGCGTTATCCTGACAACTATGGACCATCTTGAAGTTCTTCGGGAAAAGATTGCGCGTCTTCGGTCGGAAATCGCTGACATTCAAGAATTGAACGAACAGTATCGATTTCGAGGCCAGAAGGGAGCGGATGCCGAGATCGCTCACAGCCAGAGGCAGGAACGACTGCAACAGATTCAGGAAGAACTTGTCCAACTCTCCCAACTCGGTCACAAAACTCTTTCGATTGAGCAGATGAGGGAAAAGCATCGCTCCCGGCTGCATCTCGTCAAGAACGCCTCATAAACCTCACATTCCCTCGTAGTCCAAGCACGCCAGAGCGAAATTGTGCGCAGTTCCAGGCGATTAGACTCAAAAGCTGTGTCCGGGGACATTGAGTGAAATCGCGATGTTTCGCCAACTCGTGATCGAGATAGGTTAAGTGCACTCTCTTGTGTAACGTTTTGCGGTTTCTCTTCACTATTGTGTTCAGATATCGACCGTGACCAATCTTTATCTTTACTAAACTGGCAATCCTGATGTGCCGCAGATGCGATAGATTCTTGGAGAGAAGGCGAATTAACTCGCCCTACGAGTACCGCGATTTGGTCCGCCAGATTCTGGAAACAGTTGGACAAGGAACGCTTCGACTACTGAGCGGCACTTGTCCGCTGGAGCAAGTCCTCACCGCAAGGCCGTTGACAAGCGACCTCATCGTTCACATTGTGGGATGCACAACTTGTTCACGCCGGTTTCGATTGAGGGTTGAAACGCACCACGGTAGTGGTGGAGCGTGGGAGGTAATGACATCCCCTGCGCCTTCACATACACAATAGTCAGTAAGTGAAAAGGCGATTTTTCGCCAATCATCAACCGTAAGAGGGACCGCAACCGCTGCAGCCGCTTTCTTCTTGCCTTGCCACACTCGTCTCGTGCCGCAGCGGTAGCAGACCAGAAACTTGTTTTATTGACGCTCCGCAGTTCTGGCACGAGTGCTTATGCCTGCCGCCGCTGGCCGTCTTTTGGATGCGTTCACCGCATATGGGACATGCCTTTTTGATCGTGTTTCATGGGTTCCGAGAGATGATGAGTGTAATGGCGATGTTATGCCAATCATCTTCCGAGGTTCCTCCTCACTGCACTGCGATTGTCCACTCAGCTTTTCGACACAGAGGACATTCCCTTGACCACGAAGTGAAACCGCCCGGCATATGGACCATAACGGCCACCTGCGCTTTTCGAATGTGCCAGTAAGCCTCAAATGGGGCCTGCTTACCACTCGTTAGAAACATTCGAAGCTGCTTCCCGCTACTTAAGGATTCCCAACCGCTCGGCAGTACAGTCTGCAACGTCCGGGACCGCTTTGTAGCTCTTATGTCCGTCTCGGAACCTTTCGCTCGCCAAATATGCTGCCTGATCCATACGCTTGGGTCATGAAGACACTTATTAACTGGGTCATGAAGACACTTATTAACAAAGATACCTTGATCAAGATGGCGCTCTTCGTATGCTTCCTGTCAGCACCTCTGATTGCCCACGGCGCGGAAACGATCACGATCACCATGACAGCTGACCACTGGGAAACCAAGGAGAACGCTGAGTTCCTCCGGGAGCTAGGTTTTTATCGCGGCTTGATGCGACTGAACAGCGGCGATGCGGTACTCAAAGGCATCACGTTCAGCGACGGAACGATCGAGTTCGACGTCAATACGATCGGGCGGGGTGCACCCGGAATCGCCTTTCGTCAGCAAGACGAAGGTAATTTCGAGCTTTTATACCTTAGGCCCGATCCGGCGTGTCCGGCCTTCCGGGCATGCATACAGTATGCGCCGCAGACTCATGGTGTCCTGCTATGGGACCTCTTTCCGCAATATCAAACGCGGGCACCGCTCCGGGAGAATGGGTGGAACCACATCAAGATGGTCGTATCCGGCCGACGGATGAATGTTTTCGTGAACGATGCAGCATCGCCCACACTGGAGGTCGGCAGGTTAGAGGGGGATACGATGAAAGGCGCCCTGCGACTGCAGGGACCAGGCACTTTCGCAAATATGGTGATAACTCCCGATGCAGTGGACGGTCTTTCTCCGGAACCGGCCAGAGACCCGCTGGATGGGGACCGCGGCCTGGTCCGAAATTGGCGTCTTTCGACCTTTTCCACGCTGCCGAACCCTAAGGACCCCATGTATAACGAAATGCCGGGTGCTTCGCAGGAATGGAAAACCATCAGCACGGAACGGAACGGGCTGGTAAATCTGAGCCGCGAGTACGGCCGGCCTCTACCCGAGCCGAACCGAGCCGTAGCATGGTTGAAAACGACAATAACTTCGGACAGGAAGCAGACGAAGAAGGTAGATATTGGGTGGACGCGCGAACTGTGGGTATTCGTGAACGGGAAACTGGTGTATGCCGACAAAAATCTATTTGAGTCGGAAGAAGCGAGAAAAGCTCCCGACGGGAGATGTTCGCTGGAGAATGGCGCCTTCACGTTGCCTCTGGAAGCGGGCGATAATGTAGTCGCGGTGGCACTCGCGAACAACTTCTTCGGATGGGGACTGATGCTGCGCCTGACTGATCCGGAAGGGGTTCATCTGGCAGCAAAGTGACAAACCCGATGGCTGGCAAACAATGGATGAAGACCCGTCCAGGCCACGTTGCTCTTGCGGCTCTGGCATGGACGATTCTCGGCTGTGTGTTTGCTTTGCCGGATCTCTCTGCCGGCACTGACTGGCGCCATGCTCTGCTTCTTTCCCTTGCGATATGGTGGTCCTGGGGTATGGTCACACCCCTCATTCTTTGGGCGGACCGGCAGATCCCCGTTTCCAGCAGGCAATTTGCCCGACGAGTTCTGGCGCATTTCCTTCCGAGTCTGCTGGTGACGTCTGTGTACGTTTATCTTTTGGGGGCGCTTCGCGCCGCGTTCGGGATTGGTGAATGGAATGGCTTGCCTAGTATCAGGTTTCTTGTCGATTCATTGCGAGGGATGTTCCTCTGGAACTGGCTCAACTATTGGCTGATTCTGGGAGCTTGGCAAGCATATCGCTATTACGATCACTACGTTGCCGGTGAGTTGCGTCTGGAGCGTTTGGAAAAGAACTTCTCCGAGGCTCGTCTGAATGCGCTTCGAATGCAATTGGATCCGCATTTTCTTTTCAATGCGCTGAACACGATCTCATCTCAGGTGGAACGGGACCCGAAGCTTGCGCGTGGGATGATCGAGCATCTTGGCGACCTTCTCCGACTGTCGCTGGAATCGAAAGACAGGCAGGAAGTCCCGCTCGCGGAAGAACTGGCCTTTCTTGAACACTATGTGGCGATCCAGAAGATCCGTTTCGGAGACCACTTGCGGATCGAGACACAAATTGCGCCGGAGGTGAAGCATGCTTCCGTACCCTGCCTTTTCGTTCAGCCACTCGTGGAGAATGCAGTCCGGCACGGGATTTCAAGGCGGGCTTCGGGCGGAACGGTGATCGTTTCGGCAAATCGGGTAGGAAATCGACTTGACATTCGGGTGGTCGACGACGGCGTGGGGCTTCCGGTGGGTTGGACGCTTGAGACCTCCGGCGGCCTAGGGCTTTCCGTGACGCAGCAGCGTTTGGCAGGGCTTTATCCCGATGGAGAAAGCTGTTTTGCGGTGAACCGTCGCGCCGGTGGTGGAACCGAGGTTGAAATATCGCTGCCTCTGCGATGGATTGGAAAGGACGCCCATGCCGCTGTCCGCGCCTGAAAGCCTCTGCGTTATGGTGGCCGATGACGAAGCGCCGGCGAGGCAACGGATCATCGATCTGTTGCGCCGCGATTCTCAGGTGGCGGCAATCATAGAGGTCGCCGACGGACTTTCCGCAGTGGAGATCATTCAGAACCGCAAGCCCGATCTGGTATTTCTCGATGTGCAGATGCCGGAACTGAATGGACTGCAGGTCATCGCTGAAGTGGGAACCGAACGCATGCCGCTAACGGTCTTTGTGACCGCTTACGATGAGCATGCAATCCGCGCTTTCGAAGCAAATGCACTTGACTATCTCCTCAAGCCGTTCAGCGACGAGCGCTTTGAGGTGACCATGGCTCGCGTCAGCTCTCGGATGGATGAGCGAAGCATGCAGGAGTTTGGACAGCGCATTCTTCGCATTGTTTCCGCGGCGCCTGCGCGCGATCTGCCACTGGACCGTCTGGTCGTGAAATCCGGAGGTTCAACCCGCTTCGTACGGGTGGCCGATATCGACTGGATCGAAGCTGCTGGTGTTTATGCGAACCTGCACATCGGAGGGAAGGAGTTGTTGTACCGGGCCGCGCTGAGCGAACTTGCCGAAAGGCTCGATTCCGTTCGTTTTGTGCGCGTCCATCGTTCGGCTATCGTCAATATAGAAAGCATCCTGCGCTTGGAGCCGATCTCCCATGGCGAATTTGAAGTGATCCTGAAAGACGGTTCGAGATCCAGAATCAGCAGAACCTATCGCAGGCAGCTGGAAAAGAGATTGGGTCAATCGCTGTAATCCCATCCGTCAACTAATGTAACCAGGCGTTAACACTCAAGTTCCGACTGCTTACGATTCGCTTCACATCCGCACGTTCGGATGATGAGTGCAATGGCGATTTAACATCAACCACCCGAAAATGGCTCGGTATTATTACAAACATGCTGAGGCTCCTTGCTTGGTTTCTAGCCGCCCTCATCGTGATCGTGTCGTTAGCGGTTGTCTCAGTCATCAGGTCCACGTTCGACTGGACCTTGTGGCCTGCAATCAGACGTGCAAAACGAAACATTAAAGCGGTCGCTCGAAGGAGAGTTGCGACTGCGGAGGTAGCCAGTCATCAGGGAGCCACAAGAATAAATCCGGGGTACTTGAGTTTTTGCATCAAGACGCAGACTGACAGAGAGCGGGATATTCTTTGCCACGACCCGGACATTTACGTCCAATTTCGTGAGGCGCTTGTCAAGGCTGGCTATCCGGCTGATACTCGCCCAGTCGTACATTTTGGTATTCAGTCCCAGGAAACAGTCGACCGCGATTACGGAGGCAACTGGTACGCGGCGTTAGGAATGCTCTGAGCCATGCTGCTGAAAGTCACTAACGGCTGCAATCGAGGGGTTTTGAGCGTAATGGCGATGTTACGCCAGCTTAAGCATGCGTTATGCCTTATCCCACTCAACCGTATGACGAGCTTGCGCCCTACTACGACCAGATATTCGATGACTGGGAAGCCAGTATCAGGCGACACCAGACCCATTCGGGTGCTCGATTGCGCCTGCGGCATCGGAACCCAGTCGCTGGGGCCTCGCGACGATGGGTTTCGAGGTCACGGGTTGCGACGTCAGCGGCGGATTTGAATCAGTGGACAACTGTCTAATGCCTACGCCCGTTTCGGTGTTTCAAGGCTCTCACGGAGACTCTTTCCTCTAGTTTCATTTTTTTCCTGTCAGTGCTGGTATTTCGTACGGATGGGGAGGTCAATCGTCGTCACTATTCTCGACTTTGGTAGCGGCGAGGATGCGAATCGAGAGGGCTGGAACATCGACGTTGAGAACTCGAGTGTTTCCGATTCCCAAAGCCCGGGAAGTGTTGCAAAGGTCGAAAATCGAGCCGAGATGAATTGAGGCAGCATGAAAAGACACCGGTCGGCAAGCTTATTTCTCGTTTCCTTCCTACTGAGCGTGGCCTTCCCGTTATCCGCGCAACAGAAGGGTCAATATGTCCCCGGCCAATACGGCTTGAATGCCGGTGTCGCGATTATGCCTCCCCCAGGATTCACTTTTGCCAATCTCGATTTCAACTACTCGGCAAACGCGTTGAAAGACTCACGTGGCTCCGCAATTCCCGTGAAAGGAACATATTCATTTTGGTCGGTCGAGAATATTTTTATGTACGTACCGGAGAGCAAGATTCTGGGCGGCAAGTTTTCTAGCTGGGCTGCGGTGAATTGGGCAACCGGCGACGTGACGGCCGACTTTCAGAGTGCTAATTTCGGTATCAACGCCGGAGGAGTAGGACTCACTGACACCTGGG
>Ga0126370_10000259_pt1 | contig 20536 bp, 15 predicted proteins | sample PanSoiMetaPlot_3_FD_92586 | JGI IMG/M metagenome (GOLD analysis project Ga0126370, IMG submission 92586) | Tropical forest soil microbial communities from Panama - MetaG Plot_3 | ecosystem: Environmental > Terrestrial > Soil > Tropical forest > Bulk soil | place: Panama | collected 2016-02-17 | reverse complement strand
GGCTCGGCATTGCGCGCGCAGATGTATTTCCTTTTCGAGCGGCAAAAGCGTTTGCGCGAAGCGCTTGCGGCGGAATCGCCGGCTCCGCTGCTCTCCGACTTCTTGATGGAGAAAGACCGCATCTTCGCGAACCTCAACCTGGACGACGAAGAACTGAAACTTTACGAACGTTACTATGGAGAGCTGACAGCCGAATTGCCAGCGCCCGATCTGGTGATCTATCTGCAGGCCAAGCCCGAAGTATTGCGCGCGCGCATCGCGAAAAAGGCGGCCAAGGATGAAAACCAGATTTCCGAAGAGTACGTGGAAGAGGTTTCGCGGGCCTACGAACATTTCTTTTTCCACTACGAAGCTTCCGACCTTCTGGTGATCGATACCTCGGAGATAGATTTTGTGGCGCGCAACGAGGATTTGCAGCAGTTGCTGCGCCGCCTGCAAGAACCGGTGAAGGGTACGCAGTACTTTCTTCCCTTGGGCGAGAGCACCTAACGGTTTCTGCGGCCTGCCCCGCCTCGACCACACCCAGTTGTTCCGTTAACGCGCTGCAGCCCAGGCCAAGCCGTCAGGATTTTTACCGGTGGACAGTTCGGCTGTAACCTCGAGCTTCCCTAGGTCGATAGCGACGACCTTGTCCTTGGCGCTGACGGCGACGTAAGCACGGGAGCCGTCGGGCAGGACGAGGATTCCGCCCGAGCCGCCGCCCAGGTTGAATTTCTTGATTTCCTTGTGCGTCGCAACGTCGATGACTACAAGATTGGGAGCGTCGGAGTTGGACTGGCCGGCGCCGAGGCCGGAAACGAGAACGCGCTTGCCGTCGGGCGTAAATTTCAAACGATTGGCGCGCTCGACGGAAATCGGAAAAGTGAGGCGCGGTTTTTTCGTAGCGAGATCAATCACCGTGACGGTTCCATCCTGCGCGTTGGCCGCCCAGAGCTCGGTGCGGTTGATGCCAACGTCGAAACCCTCCGAACCTCGGCCGCTCGGTACGATCGTGATTATGGAATCCTTGCGCGCAGCGCCTTGCGGCTGGGGCGGCGCAGCGGCACCCGGGGGTGGACCGGGAGCGGGAACGACGATCTGCTCGATGATGCTGATGGTTCCAGAATTGACGTTCGAGGTGAAAATGCGGTTTTGCGTTTCGTCGGCCAGGACCATGTGAGTGCGATCCTGTCCAGTGCCAAGAATCCAGTCGATCGCATGAGTGGCGGGATCATAGCGGCCGACGACCTTGTTGGTCTCGGCCGTGAAATAAAGCTTGTCGCCGGCGTAGTCTAGGCCGTGTGGGGAGCGCAGCGCGCCCAGCTGAATCGCGGGCTGCGGTTTTCGTGCCGAGATGTCAACGACGGTGATGGTGTTGAGGTTGCTGTCAAGGCCGCCGTAGTTCGAGATGTAAGCGAGTTGGCCGTTGGAGGAAACGACGATTTCGTGAGGATCGGGACCGGCGGGCACGCGACCGACAATTTTGAAAGTGGCGGGGTCCACGATGGCCATAGCGCTATCCGATTTTTCAAGAACGAGCAGAGCCGGTGAGGGAGACTGCGCTAGCAGCGGCAGTGCGAGGGTCAGGAAGAGAACCAGAAGCGGAAATAGAGAAGCTAGCGGGCAAAGAGCCTGGCGGAGGGTCAGCGGGGATTTCATGTCGTATCCTCTTGCGGGTGGTCTTCCGGAAAGCGGATTCCTCGCCTGTATGGAATGACAAGCCCGATCGTCTGGGACGCCATTCACGCTGGCAGGGGGACGGCGTCCAGCATACTGAACGCGGCAGAGACTCGGCAAGGCGTAGATTCGCCGAGCCGCCGTGGAACGAGAAATCCGCGGGCCGCATCGAACAGGGTCTATGGAAAAGCGCAAAGCGAATTGGGGGAAGGCGCCATGGACAGTGGACTTTCGGGCCAAGGCCCAGAATCTGCCTGAGGGTGTCGTGGACGTAGCGATTGTGGGAGGCGGGTTTACGGGCCTCTCGTCCGCAGCGTTGGTGAAGAGATTGGCTAGCGAAAAATCGGTACTGCTGTTCGAGGCAGGGCGAGTTGGAAACGGTGCGAGCGGGCGGACAGGCGGGATGGCTCTGGCGGAAACAGGGGCAGGGAACCTGCCCGGGCTTGGCGATGTCTTGCGGGGTTACCGGGAAATTCTGCGGGAACTCTCTATCGCGGCGGATCTGACGCTGCCGGGAGTGTGGGAGCTCGCGAGAGGAAAGCGAACAATGGACGGCAAGCGGGTGCGCGCGATGCGGCGTTCTCCAATCACCTGGAACGATTCCGGAAAATTGCGGGCGGTGCGCAAAGTGCCGGGCGGGAGTGTGGATCCCGCGAAGGTCGTGGCGGGATTGGCGCGGGCAGCAGAGCGGGCCGGTGCCTATGTCGCCGAACGGACCGAGGTTGTGGGCGTCGAGTTTGGCGAACCCCTGAAATTGCACATTATCCAGCACCGCGGACGTGCTCGAAAACGCAAGACCGTCTTGGCAAAGCGCCTGCTGATTGCGACCAATGCGGGGTCAGTCGATCTGGCGGGCGGCCTCTTTGCCGGCAAAGAGCCGGCCGAGCCGAAGTTGACTTTCGCGCTGGCAACGGAGCGGTTGAGCAGGAAGCAGTTGCAGGCGATCGGACTCGGATCGGGGAGGCCGTTTTACACCGTCGACTTGCCGTACCTGTGGGGGAAAATAACCCGAGATAGGCGGCTCATCGTGGGGAGCGGGCTGGTTCCCGGATGGGGAGAATCGCTCCGGGTCGAATCGCACGACAAGAAAGCGGCTGAGCTAGACAAAGGGAAAATGTGGAAGGGACTCGAAAACCTGGATGTCCGGACAGGAGCGGCGGCCGAACGTCTAGAGAGCTTGGAAAGGCGAGTACGGGCCCTGCATCCGGCCCTGGAAAAAATTCGAGTAACGCACCGCTGGGGCGGGCCCATACTGCTGACGCGCGGATTCGTGCCGGTATTTCACAAACATCCGAAAAGTGATCACGTCATTGTGGCCGGCGGATATTCGGGACACGGCGTCGCCTTGAGTGTTTATCTGGGAAAATGGGCGGCCGAGCACCTGGTCAGCGGAAGAAAGCTGCCGAAGTGGAAGCTCCCATAGTCGGCAAAAACATTTGCCGACTACCACAAAACGGTGCTGATCGAGAGGGCCGGTACGGTGACCTGGAGCGTGCGGCCCTTGTGCACCAAGTTGAGCGGCGAATCCGACCGGTTGCTGTTCAGCACTTGAGCGACGAGTCCGCCATCGGGCGCGAGGAATGACATGACACGCAAGCCTCGCGCATTGCCCGCGGTTTGCACGCGAATAGCGCCCGGACGCACGAACTTGCTGAAATGCGCGAGATAGTAGTACGTGCCGGTGTAGGTGATTTCGTGCGTGGTTTTGTCGATGATCACCACCGGATGCTGAACGTTCGGGTCGGGATTGCCGTGAACCGGGGACACGGCCCAGGGACCACCGGTTTCGTCGAGGATAGCATTCCAGTAGATCCAAGCCGACGTGCCCGCCTCCAGATCGCTGAAAATGATGTTGCCCCATTTGTCGCCGTCGGCAAACTCCCTGATCGGCAGCTTCTTTCGCTTGGGGTAGCCGGCCTCGTAGGCATAACAGAGCTCATCCATCCAGAATGGAAGGTCCGGGTATTTCGCTTTGAGCTCTGCGATTTTTTCGAAATGCCGGAAGTCGTATCCGTGGTAAGCGACCGCGGAAACAAACTTGCGAGCGGCCGGATCATCCAGAATCACGGGGTACCGCCTGAATGCTACCAGGCGCTCCGGCGCTTCGCTGATCATCATCTTGGTTGAGAGGCCGGACTGCTGGAGGGCGGGGCCCACAAAATCGCGCAATAGGGTTAGAATCTCGGGATACTTTATTTTTGTGTAGACCGTTTCGGGCTCATTGAAGACGCTCAAATAGTCGATTTCGATTCCGCGTTTTTTGTACTCCTCGAGGTACTTCACAAAATATTTCGCGAGCACTGCGTAGTATTCGGGCGGAATATCCTGGTGTTTCCGCACGTCGTACAGCATCCAGTCCGGCGGATAATCCATCGGAGCCTGCAACAGGAACTTGCCGTATTTGCGCGCCCGCAAAATATAAGTGCCCACGCCCATAGGAGCAAAGTCACGCTCGACGGAAAAATCCTTGAGTTCGACGTCGCCGGGTGTGTCGTCATAGGTGAACCAGGGCCCGGCGGACTGAAAATCGGTGCCGGCGAGCGGCGTTTTCATTGCGGTAAAGCCGGCGCCGCCGTTCGGATCGAAGAGCGCGCGCAGCACTTCCTCCTGCTTGCCCGCGGGAAGGGTGTTCAGGGTCATCAACCCCGCTTCCATGAACGATGCGCCGAAGCCGTCGATTTTTTGGAAACGTACCGCCTCGTTGATTTCGAAGGTCGCCGCCGTGGTCGGTTTTTTGTCGGTGAATTGGACTGCGGGCTTGGCGTCGAGCCTGTCGCCGGCCGCCGAGGACACGTAAACTCTGGCAGTCTGCGCGTTAGCGACGACCGTCGCGGCAAAGACGATTGCAAGCAGTCCCAGGTGTCTAAAAGGCATTCCGGTCCTCGCCAGGAAATTCAAGTGAGCAACTGCCGCGCATACTTGGGCCCTTTCCCTGCGTCTTCGTGTTTCACGTAGCAATATACGTCGATGCCCTGCTGGGTCCAGCCGTCAAAACGCTTCCGCCAGGCTGCCAACTCCTTCGCCGAGTATTCCTCGCGCCGCAGGCGCACGTAAACGAAACCTGCCGTAAGCACATCGGGGGGCGCGGCTTCGTCCGTCTCGGCAAGGCACAGTGCGGTGTCAAACTTGCGCAGCAGTTGGTAGGTCTCGTCCGTATACCATGACGCGTGCCGCACCTCGAATGCAAAGCGGAAGGCGGTCGGCCGCAGCGCAAGGAATTCGGCAAGCAAAGCCGAGTCGAACTTGAAATTCGGCGGCAGCTGCACCAGGATCGGGCCCAGACGGTTGCCTTCCCGCAGCACGTTTGCGACTTCAAGAAAGCGCTTGAGAGTGCTTTCGCAATTGCGCAGGCGAGCTACGTGCGTGATTTTTTGATTGGCCTTCAAGGCGAACTGGAAGTTCTCGGGCACATTGCCTGCCCATCCTTCCAGCGTGCTTTCCTTCGGCATTTGGTAGAAAGAATAGTTGATCTCTACCGTGCGAAGCTGCGAGGCGTAGAACTTCAGCATTTCTTTGTCGGGAAGCTTTTCGGGATAAAAGGTTCCTTTCCACGGTTTGTAGGCGTAACCCGAAGTTCCCACATAAAGTTTTCCCGTCTCCGCCATATTCCTGCGAGCTCCTTTATTTCTTGGCCTTTCCGCCGTTGGCAACGCTTGCGCTAAGCTTGTCCATCACACTCTCGAGCTTCAGGCGTTTGCTCCAAAAGTCGGACCAGAGGTCGCCCTTTTCCTCTACGCGCGCGGGCATGGTCTTGATGTTGAACTTCTCGGCGACCAGATTCGGCTTCAACTCGCGCGCGGAAACCGGCGCCGAGACTGGCGCCCGGGGAAAGGCCCGCACGACGTAAGGCGCGGCCAGCGGCTTTCCGGTGGCGTTCTGGTGCACGTCAATCAGCACACGGCCTTTCGGACGTTTTGCCACCATGCGCTCGTGCGTGACCAGACTCGGATGTTCGGCCGAGACCATTCGCGCGACGACTTCGGCAAACGTGCGCAGCTGCGAGTAGGTGTAGACCGGCTCGACTGGGATGTAGAGATGAAATCCCGTCGCTCCCGAGGTTTTGAGGAACGGCGCAACGCCGATTTCCTGCAATTTCTTGTGCAAAGCGCGCGCAATAGTCAGCACGACAGAAAACTCCGTTTCGTCCGAGGGGTCAAGATCGAAGAAAAAGTAATCAGGGTGCTCGATGCTGTCGATGCGGTTGCTCCAGGGATTGTGGTCGATGCAGCCAAGGCTGGTCAGAAAAAGCAGCGAGGCCAGATCGTTTGCGACCACATAGTGAATGTCCTGGCCCTTCTCTTCGGAGCCGATGGCAACCGTCTCGAGCCAATCCGGGATCCCTTCGCGCACGTCTTTCTGAAAAAACGACTGCCCTTTGATTCCGTCCGGATAGCGCCGCAGTACCAACGCGCGATTTCGCAGAAAGGGAAGAATGTAGTCCGCCATGCGGTAGTAGTAGGCCAGCAGTTCGCGCTTGGTGTAGCCGGACTCAGGCCAATACACCTTGTTCAGGTTCGACCAGCGCATGCGCTTGCCGTCGATTTCCACCACCGCACTTTCCGCGCTGCCTTTGAAGAGTTCATTCTCAATGCGCGCTTTTTCCGTCAGGACCTTGCCGACGACCTCCGGCGCGCTGACGACATTGGGATTCCGAGCAGGAGCAGGAGGCGCGGCCTTCGCAGCTTCCACTTCGTTTTTCCAAGTCAAATCCTGCGGCCGCGCGTCGTTGCGCAGGCCCAGAAACACCGGATGGCGCAGCCGCTTGTCCGGCGTCCATTCGGAATACTTCACTCGCGCCACGAGCTCCGGCTTGACCCAATGTTCGGGCTCGTTGGCGTCGGGAATTTTGTCGAACGTGCATAGCGGGACTGCACGCTCCTTCAGCATCCGTCCAATCGACTCTTGCGTATTGCCATCAAAGCCCGAACCAACATGGCCGACAAATCTCAGCTTTTCGCCTTCATACAGGCCCAGCAGGAGCGCGCCAAAACGCAGTCCTGGACTGCGCGGCTCGGTCCAGCCCCCAATCACGGCGTCAATGGTCGTGGTCTGCTTGATCTTTACCCACGAGTTGCTGCGTCCTTCGCCGTACAAGCTGTCGGCGCGCTTGCCGATGATTCCTTCCAGGCCGTTCGCGCCTGCCAGTTCGTAGAGTTCCCTGCCTTGCTCGATCTGATGGTCCGAAAAGCGCACGTGATTCGCGGCGTGCAGCAAAAACCGGAGAAATTCCTTGCGCTCGACGAGCGGGACGTGCCGGAGATCGTAGCCGTCGACGTACAGCAGATCGAACAGGTAATAGGTCACCGGCACCTGCGCCACCAGCGTCGGCGCCGGCGCGCGTACGTGCATGCGCTGCTGCAAGCGCGCAAATCCGCTGTGGCCGTTTTCATCGAGCGCCACGATTTCGCCGTCGAGGATTGCTTCCCGTGCGCTCACTATCTTCGGCAGTTCGGCCAGTTCGGGATATTGCTTGGTGACGTCAATTCCGTTGCGCGAAACGAGCTTCAATGCTCCGTCTTCAATCCGTGCAAGGGTTCGCACGCCGTCCCATTTGATCTCAAACAGCCAGTTGGGATCGGAAAAAGGCCGTTCGACGCTGCTAGCCAGCATAAAGCCGACTTTGCCCGGCATCGGAGCCTTCTGAGCTCCGTCGAGCTCCTGCGGGGCGAGCGGACTCGGCTCGCGGTGCGGCGGCACTTCTTCGGCAATTTCCTCGATGCTCCGTCCGGTCAGCGCCGATCCGTCATGAGCGTCAATGTCCCAAGCGGGGTCCACGTCAGCGTCTTTGTGTTTGATCATCAGCCATTCGTTCTTCTTTTCGCCGTGCTTCAGTTTGACCAGAACGAAGCTTCCGCGCAGTTTTTGGCCGCTCAGGTGGAATTTGATTTCTCCACGTTCGATCTGAGTAAGCGCGTCGGCGTCGCCAATCGGACTGAAGGTGCCCCGGTCCCACACCATCACCGTGCCCGCGCCGTAGTTTCCCTCGGGAATCTTCCCTTCAAAGCCCGCGTAGTCGAGCGGATGGTCCTCGGTGGCGACGGCCAGCCGCTTGTCTTCAGGATTGAGCGAAGGTCCTTTCGGAACAGCCCAGGACTTCAGCACGCCGTCCACCGCCAGGCGGAAGTCGTAGTGCAGGCGGGTCGCCGAGTGTTTTTGCACGACAAACGTGTCGCCGTGTTCGCGCGACGCGGGCTTCGCGCGGACCGAAGCCTTCCATCGCGCATCCTCTTCACCCGAAGTCGCAGACGCGCCCAGTATCTTGCGTCTGGGCGGCTTGGCCCTTTCTTCTTTGGCCGGCACGGGCGGCTGATCGCCCGAAGGCTCGGGTGTCCGGTCAAACTTTCTCTTTCGCCGGTATTCTTCGAGCTGGGCCATGCGCGCATTCTACCCTACCCGCGCGAGCGGCCCGCACGAGTAGTTCTGGTACTCGCCGGTGCGCTTTGCTTCACATTTGCTTACTTTGTAGGGCAATCTTCTTGCTTCCCCGGCGGTTGCTTACTACCCTTGTAATTCCTGGACAATTTGCGCGATTTCGCACAAGGAGCGGCTTCATGGCTTCGACAGTCTGGAAGGGCCACCTCACGTTCGGTCTCATTTCGATTCCGATTCGGCTCTTTTCCGCCGCGCGCGGCGAGCGCATCAGTTTCAACCAGCTGCACTCGGTTTGCCACTCGCGCGTGAAGCAGCCGCTGTTTTGCCCGACCTGCAACCGCATGGTCGAGCGCAGCGAGATCGTAAAGGGCTACGAGTACGAGAAAGACCAATACGTACTTTTCAGCGACGAGGAACTCGACAAGATCGAGCCCGTCTCCGCGCACACCATGGAGATTCTTGAATTTGTCCGGGCCGACGAGGTAGACCCGCTCTACCTCGACGCTTCCTATTATGTGAATCCCGAAGAGGCCGGCCTCAAGGCCTATCAGCTTTTGATGAAGGCCATGACCGATTCCGGCTATGCGGCCATAGCCAAGCTCACCATGCACCAGCGGGAGCACATCGTCATCATACGTCCCGGCAGCAAGGGACTGACGCTGCACACGATGTACTACACAAACGAAGTGCGTGCGGCCGAGGCGTTGCCGCCGGGCAAGGTGGAATTGAAGGACGCAGAAAAGAAGCTGGCGCAGCAATTGATCGAAAGCCTGGCGGCGCCGTTCGAACCGGCCAAGTACCACGACGAATACCAGAACAACGTGCGCGGGATGATTGAGGCCAAACTCAAGGGCCAGGAAATCACGGCCGTGGCGCAGCCGCAGCTTGCTCCCGTGATCGATCTGATGGAAGCCCTGAAAAAGAGCATTGCGGAAAAGCAAACAACCGCGCAAGCTACGGCTGCGAAGAAGCCGCCGGCCCGTGCGGTTCCGGAACTGGTGCCGGCCCAGAAGAAAAGCAAGAAGTCGCAGGCAGGTTAAAATTATCGTTCCATGGGAACGACCGACCGATTCAGCCGAGGCGAAGTTCAGCGCATCCTGGATGTGACGGAAAAGCAGCTCGATTACTGGGAGCGCTTGCGGATCGTTTGTCCCAAAAAGGGCCGCGGCGAGAAATTCTACGATTTCCGCGACCTGATCGGCCTGCGTACGGCGAGGCAGCTCATTGCCGCCGGGGTTCCCGCCCATCGCCTGCGCCGTTCGCTCGACGCCCTTCGCGAAAAGCTGTCAGTCATCCAATCGCCGCTGGCCGAGCTTCGCGTCCTATCCGATGGCCGGGACATCATCGTGGAGCGCGACGGCGCGCGTCTCGAACCGCTTTCCGGACAATTCGTGCTGAATTTCGAGACGCGCGAGCTGGACGACAAGGTTCACGTGATGCCCGAGCGCACTGCGGACGAATGGCTTGCCGTCGCGCGCGCTTATGAAGCCGACCGGCAAACCTGGCCTGACGCCCTCTACGCCTATGAACAGGTGCTGCGCATCGATGCGCGCCGGGTCGAGGCCGTGATCAATTCCGGGACGCTGCGCTACGAACAAGGCGACTTGCTGGCCGCGGCAGAATGCTTTGTGAAAGCCGTCGCTTTGCAGCCGACTGACGCCCTTGCTCAGTTCAATCTCGGCAGCGTACTCGACGAATCCGGTCGCTTGGAAGACGCGCGTCACCATTTGCGCCAGGCGGTTTCGCTGAACCCGGACTACTCGGACGCCCACTACAATCTCGCGTTTGTTTGCGAAAAACTGGGTGCGTTCGAGGAAGCGCGGCGGCACTGGCGCCGCTATGTTGAACTCGATCCGACCAGCCCCTGGTGCGAGTATGCGCGCCAGCGTCTCGGTCAAAACTCCGCGCACGCCTGATCCGGTTAGATTTATTGATTTGCCTTAGCCGTCCGCACGCTTTCGCTGACGGCCCGGCAGGTTTTCACGACTTCATGCTTGCGACCCTCGCGCAACGCGGCAGCGTCGATCAGATCGCTGCCCATTCCCACCGCAAAGGCCCCGGCAGTGAAGAATTCAGAGATGTTGCCGGGATTGACACCGCCCGTCGGAATGAAATCCAGTTCCGGGAACGGTCCGCGCAAGGCCTTGATGTATTTCGCTCCGCCCACGCTGCCACACGGAAAAATCTTGATCGCTTTCGCGCCGGCTTCGGATGCGGCCATGATTTCGGTGGGCGTCAGCGCGCCCGGAATGGCGGGAACGCCCAAAGTGCGCGCCACCTCCAAAACGGCGACGGAAAGACCGGGGCTGACGAGAAAACGCGCTCCGGCGTCAATGCTCTCTCGGGCCTGTTGCGCATTGCAGATGGTTCCCGCCCCCACCAGCACGCGATCGCCGTAGCTTTTAGCCACCTGCCGGATGGTCGAGATGGCGTTGGGGACGGTCATGGTAATCTCGACGATCGGAATACCGCCGGCTTCGATTGCTTCCACCGCATCCAGCGCGTGCTCGGAACTGCTGGCCCGCACCACCGGAACGATGCCGATCTCGCCGATTCGTTTGAGAATTCCTTCAGAAGTCATGGCTTCGGGGCTTCTCCGCCAAAAGGCCGTTTCAGGCGCCGGCCCAGGAAAACTTCAGCGCGCGATGCGGGCGGACTGTCCTTTCATGAGGTTTTGCACGTCTTGCCAGGTGGCCATGGAGGTGTCGCCGGGCGTGGTCATGGCCAGAGCCCCGTGTGCCGCGCCGCACTCCAGGGACCATTGCACCTCTTGTCCGGTGAGAAGTCCATACAGCAGACCCGACGCAAAGGAGTCGCCGCCGCCTACACGGTCAAAGATTTCCAAATCCTTTCTGGTAGCGGTTTCGTAAAATCTGCCGGTGGCGTCGCAGGCTATTGCACTCCAGTCGTTACGACTGGCGGTGTGGGCAGTGCGCAGGGTTACGGCGATCAGCGAAACGTTGGGGAATTCCTTTCTAACCGCGTCCATCATGGTCCGGAAACCGGCGGTATCGAGCTTGCTCAGATTTTCGTCCACGCCCGGCACCGAAAACCCCAACGCCACCGAAAAGTCCTCCTCGTTGCCGATGAGCACGTCCACCAGGGAAGCCAGCCCGCGATTCACTTCCTGCGCTTTGGCTTTTCCGCCGACGGACTGCCAGAGTGACGGCCGATAGTTCAAGTCGTAGGAAATGCCGGTGCCGGCGGCCTTTGCCGCCTGCATCGCTTCCTTCGCGACCAGAGGCGTGCTCTCGGAAAGAGCGCAGAAGATTCCGCCGGTATGAAACCAGCGCGCGCCCTCACCGGCGAAGATCCCGTTCCAATCTACGTCGCCGGCTTTCAATTGCGAAACAGCGGTGTGGCCGCGGTCAGAGCAGCCGGCCGCGGCGCGCACGCCAAATCCGCGCTCGGTAAAATTCAGGCCATTGCGCGCGCTTCGTCCCACGCCGTCATATTTCACCCATAGCAGATGGTCGAGACCTACGCCGCCTTGCAGCATCAGGTCTTCGACCAGACGTCCCACAGGGTTGTCCGCGAGCGCCGTAACCACCGCCGTCTTCATCCCGAACGTCCTGCGCAGGCCCCGCGCCACGTTATATTCCCCGCCGCCTTCCCACACGCGAAACTGGCGCGCAGTATGGACGCGGACGTCGCCGGGATCGAGGCGCAGCATGACTTCACCGAGGCTCACCAGATCCCAGCGGCACCCTTCTTTGGCGCGAATCTTCATGCGGGTTCCTTTTGTTCAGAAAAGCCGGCTGCGGGCGAAGGCGACAGGGTAGCGCGCGGGTCGACGAAAAGCCAAGCAACCGCCCCTAGGGCGGCGACTGCGGCGGCAACGCGAAAACCCGCATGCCAACCAAATTGTGCGGCCAGAAGCGGCGTCAGCGAAACCGTGATCATGCCGCCGATCTGATTGGCCATGTTCATGAAGCCGGAAAGCCCGCCCGCCGACTTTCCTCCGAGGTCCGCGGAAACCGCCCAGAATGCGCTTTGTGAAAGGTACAGCGATCCCGCGCCTCCCGCGAGCACGAAGCTGGCGATGCGGGTATCCTGCGCGGCCGAGCCGAAAATGATAAAAACTGCGGTCAACGCGAATGCAAAAACCGCTACGCTCGAACGCCCCAAGCGCGCGCCCAAATGTTTCGCAAGAGCGTCGCTCACAGCACCGCCCAGTGGACTGCACAGAGCCATGGCAAGAAAAGGAAGCGTCGCGTAAAAAGAGCTCGATTTCAAGTCCAGGCCGCGAACTCGTGCCAAGTACAGGTAGAACCAGCCGAAGAAGATCCACGCGACATAGCCGAAGCAGAAGTAAGCCAACGAGAGCATCCAAACCGTGGGGCTGGTCAGGATCACGAGCCAGGACAGCCGCCCGGAGGTTGCTGCGCTCGCTTTGGGAATACCCCGCGCAATAAGATCGCGTTCGCTTGCCGAAACCAGCCGATGCGATTCAGGAGTATCTCGCGCGGCAACGTACCAAACCGCTCCTACGGCCAGCCCGATCAGCGCGCTGAGCAGAAACGACGACCGCCATCCGTATTGCAGCATGATGGCCGAAATGAGCGGAGGCGTTATGCCGGCGCCGATCCCGACGCCGGCGAAAATGACGCCGTTGGCGATTCCGCGTTCTTCGCTGGGGATCCAGCGCGCAACAAACTGGTTGGAAGCGGGATACATGATGGCCTCTCCCGCTCCCAACAGGAAGCGAATGCAAATCAGTATCATGACCGCATTGCTGATGTTGTGGGAGATGGCCGCTGTCAGCGCGCTGAATATTCCCCACCAGATGACTCCGCCCGTTAGAACACGCCGCGGGCCGAATCGGTCGGCCAGCCAGCCCGCAGGAGTTTGAAAAAGCGCGTAGCCCAGCAGGAACGCGCTGAAAACCAAACCCAGCTCCACATTGCGGATGCCAAATTCTTCCGTGAGCTTTGCGCTGGCGATGGAAATATTCACGCGGTCGAGATAGGCGACGGCGCTCAGGACGAACAGCCAAAATATCAATCCCCAGCGGACATAAGTCGTTTGCGTTGGCGCCAGGTTGTCAGCCGTCAGAGGCACGCTGCTCCTTTTTTAACCCATTGTGGTAAATCGCGGGCAGCGCCGCCGCCATTAGCCAAGGCGAGCGACGCGGCAGTCCTCAAGCCGGATGCGACTTGAGCAGTTCGACCAGTCGCGCCGCAATGATTTTTTCTTCACCCGCCTGGAGCATAAAGGAACTCATGCCCAGCCCGTTTTCCGATCCGCCGATCACAATGGAAGGTTTGCCTTCGCGCAGTGCTTTCGAGGCGTCGTGCGCGGAAAGAGAAATCTTGCGCGGGTCCCAAAAAATGTCCATGTGCGGCACGTGGTTTGCGACATCCGGGACGTGATAAGACGTCGTTACGCCCGGGATGCGGGTAACTTCCGCAGAAATCAGATCGAGACGCCGCCACCATTCCTTCTCGATCGCGGCGTGGTCTTCATTCAAATAGACCTCAAGCGCCTTCACCATGCCGACGATCTCTTCCTTGCCGACTTTCTGGCTGCGGCCTATGACGTCCTCGTGCGGGCTGTTGTTGAGGAGGGCGTTGGCGACCAGCTCTTTTTTGCCGATGAGCAGACCCGCGCACTGCGGCCCGCGAATGGCCTTGCCGCCGCTGAACGCGATCAAGTCATAGCCCATTTTCGCGAAGTTCCACAGATTGGAAACCGGCGGAGTATCCGCGGCCGCATCGATGAACGCCGGAAGGTTGTTGTCGTGCGCCAGCTTGACCCATTCGTCCACCTTGATCTGGCCTTGCGCATTGGCAAAGTTGGAAAAGTGCATCATCGCCGTCTGTGGATTGATGGCTTTCTTCAGGTCTTCGCGCGTCTCCACCACCACCAGCTTGACGCCCGTATTGCGAAGCTGATGATCGAAAGGATTGCGGTGCGACTTCTGGATAATCACTTCGGACTTCATGCCGGTCAAATCTGGAATCTGCTCGATGAATTTCGCATTGTTCCCCGTGAGAATGCCGGCGAGACCGGACTGCATGCCCGCCGCCGCCCCGCAGGTAACGATCGCGTCATAGTCCACCGGCAGCTTCAGCAGCTCACAGATACGCTTTCCCGCGGCAACTTCGAGTTCGACAATGGGAACGAAATGCCGCGCAGCCAGCGCCATCACCGCTTCCACTTCCGGATGCGGCAGCGAGCCACCGAGGTAGGTCATCGTCCCTTGCGCGTTGATGACCGTGGTTACGCCCAATTCCTCATAGACGTTCCCGGTTGAGCCGAAGCCCGTCAGTTTCTCCGGCAACACCCGGGAGACGAGCGGAGCCGGCCCGCCCGCCAACCCGAAAGCCCTGCGCGCGCTGTAGAGCATTCCGGCGAAAATTCCGGCGCTGCCCAAAAACGTTCGCCGGTTCCAGAGCGTAGGGAGCTTCATCGGGCCGATCATCCTTTCTTCACGATCGCCGCGATACAGTTGATTTCCACCAGCGAATTTCCGGGCAACGCCGCCACCGCGACGGTCGTGCGCGCCGGCCCGCCATTCGGAAAATAGGTCTTGAACACCTTGTTCATCCCGTCGTAGTCGTCAATCTTGGTCAGGAAAACCGTAAGCTGCAGGATGCTGTCCATCGTTCCGCCTCCGGTTTCCACCAGCGTTTTTACGTTTTCCATGACCTTTTTCGTGTGCGTCTCGATATCCATCGGGAACTCGCCCTTGGGGTCGTGCGAATGCGCGCCTTGCCCCGCGATGTAGATCGTGCCGTTGTATAGGACCAGCGGAGTAATGAAGCCCGTTCCCGCCGGCTTGCCTTCGTAGTCAAGCTTCTTAACACCCGAACCTGCCTGCGGAGCCGGAGAGGCGGGTTCGGCATGAAGAGCCGCCCCGGACGCTGCCAGACCGGGAAGGATTGCCGCTAGCCGGGCCGCAAAGCCGCGCCGCGAAGTGAGTGCAGAAAACATGGTTCCTCCTCCTTTGACCTTCATTCGAGAGTTTTCCTTCAAGGCAAAGCAAAACTGAAAACGTCGCTCCCGGCGGCAATCGCTACGTATTGCTTCGAGTTCACCGCGTAGCTCATGGGAGAAGCCGAAATGGTCTGGCCGGTATGGAAGTGCCACAAAGGCTTACCGGTCTTGGCATCCACGGCTTCAAACGACTGCGCGTCATCGCCGAAGAAAAGCAGACCGCCGGCAGTGGTCATGACGCCCGCCGACGAGCGGCCTTCGCCGGTTTGCACGTATCGCCAAACTGGTTTGTCACCTTCAAGCGTATAGGCCACCAGCGCTTTTTCCGCGTAGTCGCCCTCGCTACGGCGTGCGCCGGTCGAGTAGTACATCTGGCCCGGTTTGAACGCTTCCGGCTTGCGCATGAAAACGTGGCAATTTTCCAGCGCCAAAAAATAGAACATTCCCGTTTCGGGATGGTAGGAAGGCGCGTACCAGTTCGTGGCGCCGGTAAAACCCGGGCAGATCCGGGTGCCCGCCTCGTCTGGCTTGGCCTCGGTGCGAATGGGCCGGCCCTTGGCGTCAATGCCGCTGGCCCAAGTCAGTTTTTCTACAAACGGCCGCGCCGAAAGGAAGGTTCCATTGGTGCGATCGAGCACGTAAAGAAATCCGTTGCGATTGGCCTGAACCAGCAGCTTGCGCGGCTGGCCGCGAAACGTTGCGTCCACCAGGACCGGAGTCTCAACCGCGTCGTAGTCGAAAAGATCGTGCGGCGTGAACTGAAAATGCCATCGCAGCTTCCCGGTATCTGCGTCAAGTGCGAGCACGCAGTCCGTGTACAGGTCGTCGCCCGGCCGTACCTCGCCGTCGAAGTCCGGCGCCGGATTGCTCGTCCCCCAAAAAACCAGGTTGAGTTCCGGATCATAGGTCCCCGGCATCCAGGTGGTGCCGCCGCCGAGCTTGTAGCTTTCGCCCGGCCAACTCTCGGAGCCAAACTCGCCGGGCGCGGGAATGGTCCAGAAGCGCCACGCTTCCTTGCCGGTTTCCGCGTCGTAGGCCGCTACAAAACCCCGCACACCGTCATCGCCGCCCGAAGTACCGACCAGCACCTTGTTCTTCACCACCAGCGGAGCGCTGGTGGCTCCGTAGTTCCGGTTGCCGTCGGTGTAGGCAACATCCCACAGCAGATTACCCGACCGCGCATCCAGGCAAAGCAGGTGCGCATTATCGGTCTCCATGAAAACGCGCTGGCCCAGGATGGCGATGCCGCGGTTGTGGTGCTGCGACGCGTCGTCGATCAGCCCTTCCGTGATGGGCCGCGAGTAATGCCAGATGGTTCTGCCGGTCTGCGCATCGAGCGCAAACGCGTCATTGGCGGCGGTAAGAAACATCACGCCGCCAACCACCACCGGTGTGACTTCGAGCCGGTTCGAGTTCGCTGCGTGGAACGCCCATTCGGCCCGCAGCTGCCCGACATTCGCCGGGTTGATTTCCTTGAGCGCACTGTAGCGGCGGCCGGTGTAATCGCCGTTGTAGGACGGCCAGTTTTCCGCCACCGGGGCCAGCAGATGCTCGGTTCGCACGTCGATCGCGGTGGAGAGGGAAGCGGCAGGTTTGCCTTGCGCGGCAGAAGACATGGCTGCGCTCATGGCTACCGCTGCGCCCGCGAGCAGCCGGAATCCCAAGCGCAAAACGCCGCCTGCTGTGCAGTCACCGAAAGCGGTTCGACCAATCTTGCTCAAAGCGCGAGGCACCTGGAAAATGTGGATTTCTATAGTACAAACTGCAGCGCGAAAATCCAGAAAATTATAAGCGTCCGAATTTCGCCACCGCTTCTTGAATCGATTTAAGCCTTTCGATGTGAGCGTACATGGAGTGCTCCTTGAAGTCCATCTCCTGCGCCAGCTTCAAGGCTTCCGCGGCCACGCCCAGCGGAACCACCACCACGCCGTCAGCGTCCGCTACGATGAAATCACTGGGATTTACCGCCACGCCGTCGCAGGTCACCGGGATATTCGAGCCCGCAAAGCGGTAGTGGCCGATCGAAGTCGAAGGCACCACGCCCAGTGCATAGACGGGAAAGCCGATCTTCTGCAAATAAGCCGTGTCGCGCACTCCGCCGTCGATCACCGCTCCGGAAAAATTCCGCGCCGCCATGGCCGTCCCCATCAAGCCGCCCATGCCCGCGATGTCCGCGCCGTCTTCGACCACCATCACGTAAACGGAATTCGCCGTGCCGCTATCAATGGCCTGCAGCATTCCTTTGAGCGCCTCAGGATCGTGATTGGTCTCTTTCTTCAGCAAGACCGTCAAAGCCCGTCCGGCAAAGCGCGTAGTAAAGATGGGGCGCATGCGGTGCGTCATGTACATTTTCCTTCCGGTCAGCTGTTCGAGCGCGTCGGAAACCGACGCCACTTCGACGTGCCGGAAGCCTTCCAGCAGCGCCGCGTCCTTGTCGGAAGGTGAGGGAGCGAGTTGAGCGGCCGGCTGTACTGCCTGCCCGCCGGTTCCTGCCCACGACGCCAGCAGCAACAGGAGCAAAGTTGCACCCAGGCCGAGAAAGGCCAAGACCCGCCTAAGGCGATAACGCTCGAAAAATCCCGCTTTTTCCGTGAGTGATCGCATGAATCCTCCGCAAAAACACGCGCGGGCACTCTAGCACCTTTGCCCGATTCACGCATCGGACATAGGTCCTAGCAACGGTGCAGGAAAAATAGGACCCCGAAAAAAAAAGAGGCGCGAACTCTCGTTCGGCCTCTTCGGCTGCCTTAGGTTATTGAATCGCTCCGGCTTCAGTGGATCGCTCGCGGCGACTCCGCGGCCGGTCGCTTTTTCGGCTCGGCTGGCGGCACCGCCGGCGGAGCAATCGGCTCCTTCTCGAGCGCGTTCTGTATCACCTCATCGAGCGTCCGGACGTAGGTGATCTTCAGGTCGCCCAGCAACTCCGGCGGCAAGTCCGCCTTTGCGTTCGCCTCGTTGTCCGCCGGAAGGAGCACTTCCTTCACGCCGGCGCGCTTTGCTCCGAGCACCTTTTCCTTGATGCCGCCGACCGGCAGCACCACGCCCGAGAGCGTCATCTCGCCGGTCATGGCCAGACGATTGCGAATGGGGCGCCCGCTCAGCAAGCTGACCAGCGATGTCACCATCGCCGCGCCGGCTGAAGGACCGTCCTTTGGTACCGCGCCCGAAGGCACGTGGATGTGGATGTCCTGCTTGCGGAAGAAATCCGGATCGATTCCGAACTTTTCCGCATTCGACCGCACCCACGTCAGCGCCGCCGTCATGGACTCCTGCATCACTTCGCCCAGATGTCCGGTCGTGGTGAACTGCTTTCCGCCGCGCATGCGGCTGGCCTCGATGAATACGATGTCGCCGCCGACCGGCGTCCAAACCAGGCCCACGGCAACGCCTGGTTGCTTTACGCGTTCGTCTATTTCCTTCTCGGTCTTGAACTTCGGCACGCCCAGAAATTCCTTCACAACTTCCGGCGTGACGACCATCTTGTCCATCTTGCCTTCCGCCATGCGCCGCGCCTGCTTGCGCGTAATCGTCCCGATTTCGCGCTCCAGGTTGCGCACGCCCGCTTCGCGCGTGAAGCTGTGAATGATTTCCTGCAAGCCCGCTTCGGTGAACTCAATCTGTTCGCCGACCTTCAGGCCGTGTTCACTGGCCTGCTTCGGGATCAGATACTTGTTTGCGATGTGGATCTTCTCTTCGCCGGTGTAACCCGGGAGTTCGATGATCTCCATGCGGTCACGCAGCGGCTCCGGAATCGGGTCCATCCAGTTGGCCGTGGCGATGAAAATCACCTTCGACAAGTCGAATGGCACGTCCAGATAGTGATCGCGGAACGTGGCGTTCTGCTCCGGATCAAGCACTTCCATCAGGGCCGCCGAGGGGTCTCCCCGGAAGTCGCGGCCGAGCTTGTCCACCTCGTCCAGCATGCAGACCGGGTCGTTCGACTCGGCGCGCTTTAGTCCCTGGATGATCTGTCCGGGCAACGCGCCGATATAGGTACGGCGATGCCCGCGGATTTCCGCCTCATCGTGCATGCCGCCGAGCGCGATGCGCACGAATTTGCGGCCCATCGCCCGCGCAATGGACTTGCCGAGTGAAGTTTTGCCCACGCCCGGAGGCCCGACGAAGCACAGAATCGGTCCCTTCATGCCCGGCTGCAGTTTTTTCACGGCCAGGTAGTCGAGGATGCGCTCCTTCACTTTTTCGAGATCGTAGTGATCGTCGTTCAGGATGTCATGGGCTTTCTTGATGTCGATCTCTTCGGCGTTGCTCCCGGAGGATTTCGACCATGGCAGCGAGGTCATCCATTCCAGGTAGGTGCGCGACACCATGTACTCCGCCGAGGCCGGCGTCATCTTGGCCAGGCGCTTCAGCTCGCGCTCGCACTCTTTTTTCGCTTCCGCGGTCATGCCGGCTTCTTCGACCTTTTTGCGCAGTTCGTCGATTTCCGCAGCACCGTCGTCCTGTTCGCCAAGTTCCTTTTGGATCGCTTTCATCTGCTCGCGCAACAGGTATTCGCGCTGGTTCTGGCTAACCTGCTCCTGCACCTGCTCATGAATTTTCGAGCGCAGCTCGAGCACTTCCAGTTCCTTCGAAAGTTCGCGGATCAGCGATTCGAGCCGCTTGCGGACGTTTGCCGTTTCCAATAGTTCTTGCCGCACCAGCGTTGAAAGCGACGGCAGCGTGCCGGCGATGAAGTCGGCGAGACGGCCGGAATCGTCAATGTTGGCGGCCACGCCCTGCAGGTCGTCAGACAATTGCGGCGAGTGGCCCACGACATCGCGGAACAGATCCTGCGCATTGCGGTGCAGAGCTTCCAGTTCGTTGTCCTGCTCGCCATAGGTATCGGGCAAGGGTTCGACCAGCGCGGTCAAAAAAGGCTTCAACCCGAGCAGTTCGTTGACCTGAAAGCGCTGCAGTCCTTCCAGGAAAATGACTACGTTGCCGTTGGGCATCTTTACCGTCTTGTGGACGCGGGCGAACGTGCCTACCTTGTGCAGGTCGGCAGCGGCCGGATCTTCGACGCGCGGATCGTGCTGCGCTACCACGCCCAAGAACTTCTCCTCGCCTTGCAACGACGCAATCAGCGCCAGCGAGCTCTCCCGCCCTACCGTCAGCGGCAGCACCGCCCCAGGAAACAGTACGGTGTCGCGAACCGGCAGGATCGGCAGCGAGCTGGGCATTGCTACTTGTTTTTCAGCCATTGGGTCCTCAGTTCACAGGGCAGCCTTCCCAAGAAAGGTCAGGTGCCTGTCCACCTTTGATGCCGCACCTTGCAAAAGGATACCGTCAAGTGCGGTCATTACAAGCATGAAATCTTAGTCTAAGATGCTCAATATTCTAACATGGCTGCCTTGGCTTGCAAGGTTCCGGTTAAAGGGTTCATTTTCTGTTATTTACAAAGTTCCTCCTAAAGCCTCAACTTCCTTTGGCCTGCACAAAGTGGGTGCGTACAAAGGACTTAGCTTCTTCCGCACTCCGGAGCTCCCCATTGAGCTGCGCCTCTTCGACGCTCGCCAGAATCTTCCCCAGCAGGGGCCCGGGCCGATAGCCCTCTTTGAGCAGGTCATCT
>Ga0126370_10000257_pt1 | contig 20547 bp, 14 predicted proteins | sample PanSoiMetaPlot_3_FD_92586 | JGI IMG/M metagenome (GOLD analysis project Ga0126370, IMG submission 92586) | Tropical forest soil microbial communities from Panama - MetaG Plot_3 | ecosystem: Environmental > Terrestrial > Soil > Tropical forest > Bulk soil | place: Panama | collected 2016-02-17 | reverse complement strand
GCCATGGGTTGCGAATCGCCAAACCCGTTCGTCGGCGAGTGGCATCCGCCGCAGGTATTGTCGTGGTGGAGGGAGTGAATCTTATCGAACCACAACATGCGGCCAAGGTCGGCAAGCTTTGGATCAATGGGCCGGCCCAGATTGGCTTCCAGCCGTTGCTGGAAGATTTGCTGAATACTCCCAGTGAATCCGGCATTGGAAAGCACCGCCGCCAATGAGTTATCCAAACTACTCTCGTCGTCTGTCGATGCGTAGACCGTCTGCACCACTCGTGCTCCGGGTGGCTGCAACAGCATCAGGCCTAGAGCACCCGTCCAAAACAAGGCCACAACAGCGACAGACTTTTCCACGCGCGTCATGTCAGCCTCCTCCAACTAGAATTTGCCTTGGGTACCGTTAGGTTCTCCAGAGAATACAGCCGTCCGCTTCAACTGAACTGCTGCTCCGTATCCGTCATCTAACAGCGCAAAGCGGCGCCGGATTTGATCATTGGTGATCGAAGAATCTTTCGACTCGGGCGAAGTGTCGTAACCTTCTGATTTTCTGGCATCGCTGACGAAACAACTCCGGAGTTGGGGGCCGGCTACTAGTTCGACCGGGGCAATGAAGCGGTAGCCGAGCCGGGGAAGCGTCTCAATATAAAGGGGTCTACGCGCGGAATCGCTAAGCGTCTGGCGCAGACGCTTGATGGCCGTGTTCAGTGCGTGCTCAAAATCCACTAGAGTGTCGTGCGACCGGAGCTTGGCGCGTAGCTCTTCCCGTGCGACCACTTGCCCCGCTCTCTCCAGCAGGAGAGCCAGAATCCGCAGCGGCTCAGGGGCAATGCGCACGCGCACGCCGTGCTTGCGCAGTTCGCGCGCGGCTAAATTGACCTGGAAAACTCCAAAGCGGACGGTGCCCGGAACGAAATGGTCAGTCACAGGCATATACTCCTGGTCCCGAAACGGTCTGCTAAGCTCGGTTGCCGCCCCGAGTTCATAAATCGCATTGCCGCACTGGCTTGCCTGGACATCGCAATTCCTCAGAGATGGCGTGTTGTGGGCATCGAGCAATCTTTGGTAATGGAGTCTAACTGGCCTGTGTACTTCTCCCTCTGCCTCCTAACAGCGCAAAAGCCGGGCGGGTTTAATCATTGGGGTGCGAAAAAACTTTTTGAGTCATCCGAACGTCGTAACTTTCTGATTTTTCATGCCGTTTGCCGATTGACACCCGAAACCCAAACCGATACGCTTCGCTGACAGGTGTCCCCACTCGGAGGAATTCGTTGGAGCCCGGGCCTCCCAGCGAGTTCACACAGTTGTTGCAGGCGTGGCAGGGCGGAGATCGCGCCGCCCTAGATGCCTTGCTTCCTCTCGTCTACAAAGAATTGCGCCGCCTGGCGCACTTTCAGTTGCAAAAGGAACGGCCGGGCCACACGCTACAGAGCGCCGCTTTGGTGCATGAGGCCTACCTGCGCCTCGCAGGTTTGAACCCGCCGCAGTGGAAAAGCCGCACGCATTTCTTTGCCATCGCGGCGCAGCTCATGCGCCAGATTCTTGTGGACTATGCGCGCCGTCATCGCGCCGCGAAACGCGCGGGAAGCGTGTGCAGACTGTCGCTGAATGATGCGAAGATGGTGCCAAAGAGCAAAGACGTGGACATAGTGGCCCTCGACGATGCGCTAAAAGCGTTGGCAAAAATCGATGCGCGACAGAGCCGCGTGGTGGAATTGCGATTCTTTGCGGGCCTTTCACTGGCGGAGATTTCTGAGGCCATGGAAATCGCTCCTGCCACGGTCCAACGCGATTGGACGGCCGCACGCGCCTGGCTTCATCGGGAGATTTCCAGGGATTCGCGCGTATGAGCACGGAACGGTGGGAGCAGACCAAGCAGATCCTGGAGGAAGCGCTGCGGCTGGCGCCCAGCCAGCGGGCCGCCTACCTGGATTTAGCCTGCAGAGCGGACGACGAACTTCGCGCCGAAGTGGAATCCCTCATTGCTTCCCACGAGGAAGCTGGCAGCCAGTTTCTCGCTGCCGCTGCTTCAGAAGTCCTCGACTTCGGCGCTTCCAGTCGATCAGCGAAACCACCGTTTGCCTCGCCCGTGAACCAAGTCATCGGGCACTATCGGCTTGTGGAAGAAATCGCAAGCGGTGGCATGGGACAAGTGTGGCTCGCAGAGCAAACCGCTCCCGTGCGACGTCGGGTCGCGCTCAAGCTCATCAGGGGCGGAATGTTTGACAGTTCCGCTCTGCAACGCTTTCAATCGGAACGCCAATCTCTGGCGATGATGGACCACCCTTCGATCGCAAAGGTCTTTGACGCCGGCGCGACGCCCGATGGCCAACCTTACTTCGTGATGGAGTACGTCCCCGGAACACCCATTACGGACTACTGCGACCAAAAGAGACTCAGGATTCGTGAGAGGCTCGAACTATTCATTAAGGTGTGCGAAGGCGTCCAACACGCGCATCAGAAAGCCATCATCCATCGGGACCTCAAGCCCGCGAACATTCTGGTCGTCGAGATGGATGGCAAACCCCTTCCTCGCATCATTGATTTTGGCTTGGCCAAAGGCGTGACCCCGGATGTGCTGGGAGACGCTCAATTCACGATGGCCGGGAGTTTTCTGGGAACACCGGGATACATCAGCCCGGAACAGGCGGACTCCATCGCGCAAGACGTGGACACGCGCACGGATGTGTATTCGCTGGGCGCGGTTCTTTACGTTTTGCTCACAGGATTTCTTCCCTTCGAGACTGTGCAGCGGACGAAGCAGCCGCTCCATGAGGCGCTGCGGCAATTGCGTGAGGAGAATCCGCCCCGGCCTAGCACGAAGGCCGGAAGACCCAACGAGTCGACGCAAACCACGGCGCAGGCCCGGGGGACGGAACCTAAGCAACTAGTGAGCCTGCTGCGTGGCGACCTCGATTGGATTACATTAAAAGCGCTCGAGAAGGACCGGGGGCGCAGATACGCGACGCCGACTGAGCTCGCTGCCGACATCCGCCGCCACCTTAGGAACGAACCTGTGCAAGCGCACCCGGCAAGTGTCCGGTACCGCGCGCGCAAATTCCTGCGACGCTACTGGGTGCCGGTGACCGCCGCGGCCATTGTAATCGCCAGCCTTTCGGCTGGCCTGTACGTGGCGAATCGCCAGCGCCTGATTGCGGAACGCCGTTTTGGGCAGTTGCGTCAATTGTCGCACCAGGTCATATTTGATTTGGACAAAGATCTATTGGCGCTCCCGAGTTCAATCAATGCTCGGAACAAACTGCTCGCCATTTCGAGCCAATATCTGGCTGGTCTCAGTGACGAAGCTCTCGGCGACCGAGCGCTTGCGCTGGAGGTCGCGGAGTCCTATGTTCAGGTCGCTCGAACGCAGGGGGTCCGTTCCTGGAACAACCTCGGGCAGTACGCCGAGGCTGCGGAAAGCCTGCGCAAAGCGGACCTGCTCTTAGATTCCGTTCTCGCCGCGGACCCCCGCAACCGTGACGCGATATATCTTTCGGCCAACATTGCCCACGATCGCGCGGACGTTGCAGACGCCGAACAACAGCCAGAGCAAGTCACCGCCAGCGCGGCGAAAGCCGCCGCGCGTTTCGAGCAACTTGCGCGCCTTGGGGATCTTAGCCTCAAAGAGATCAATGGCGCGACTTATATGTACGCGGAACTGGCGGAAATGCAGATCGGGATGCACCGGTTCGAGGATGCGGCTCGTTATGCCCGGCAGGGAATTGAAATCTCGCAGACCGTTTCTACGGTTCCGGGAGTGCGCACCCAGGCGTTTTGCATCCTGGCAAGTGCGCGCAAGTATTTGGGGGACTTTCCGGGTGCGCTTGAAGCGATCCGGGAGGCGCGAAAGCAAGAGGAGAGTTATCGGCATGGCAACGATTACTGGCCCCTTTATGGCCGGGAGATTCTGGCGATGGTCCGTTGGCACGAGGGCCTCCTTTTAGGCGAAGACGGCGGCGTCGACCTGAACCGACCGCTGGAAGCGGCTGAATTGTTCCAGGAGGCATTTAAGGCCCTGGAAGAGTCCGCGAAGAACGAGCCCAAGGACTACCAGGATCGAATCGCTTTGGCCGAACCCGGGCTTCACCTGGGCAATGTCTTGCGCCACAGCAATCCCGGACGTGGTCTAGAGGTCTATGACAATACTCTAATCAGAATCCGCGAGGTCCCGAACGATATCATGGCGCGGCGGAAGGAAGCTTGCCTTTTGGCGAGTTCTTCCTACGCTGCGCGGCGGATTCATCACGAAAAAGACGCTAAGGCCAGGATAGATGCAGCCTTCGGTCTCTTACGCAAGACTAAGGACTATCCCGCCGAGACGATCAAACCAGGCAGTGAGGCCGACACCACCATGCGCGCGCTGGCGGACCATTATGCCGAAACCGGCCAGCCCGACAAAGCGGTCGAAGTCTACCAGGAACTGCTTCGCAAACTCATGGCATCGAAGCCCGATGAGCAGAACGACTTACTCAACGCCGTGTACCTCTCGCGACTGGACGCTTCTTTGGCCGTACTTCTCCGCCGCGCGGGTCGCACTGACGAGGCTGTCACTCTGGAGGGAAAACGCATGGAACTCTGGCGGAACTGGGACGGCAAGCTGCCCAACAATCCCTTTGTGCAACGGCAGCTAGCTGCGAAACCTGTCTTCTAGCTGACTCCGCACAACTACCCTTCATTCGGATTATCCTCACCACGCTCAAGGTAGAACCGCCGATTCACTGCGCGGCGCCCATGGTTCCAAGAGTTGCGGCGTCTTGTTCATCTGTTCACCTGGCCCAGTAGATGTTTCGTATCCTTGGAGAGCACAGGGACCGACGCTCGAGAAAATGTCAAGAAGACCAATTCCAGGCACGCCGCGCGTCGTCGTGATTTGCTGAGTCGCCCCGCGGGGGACATGTGGGGGACAAGAAAAAGGTGTTTGGGAATCATCCCGAAGCTGTTAACTGACGCCAGACAAACGAGTTATTGGATTTAGAGTTTTTTGTTAACCGCCGAATGCTCTACCGTTGAGCTACCGGGGATCATTCCCATTTTGTGATAGTTACGCTGCCTTTTCAAGCGACGGCTTCGACGTTTTTGAGTGCGGGACGCCAACCAAGCAGCACATTCATTAGAGCGTGATGGTGAATATACGATTCAGGATTACACTGAATGCCCGCGGAGATTTGCAAGCACGCCTATTGGTACGAACCCCTTCTTGTCCGCTCCCGCCATATCTAGCTTTCCAAACCTAGATGGTGTAAATCAGCAGACTGAAAGCAATTCAGCAAACACGCTGTCCAAACCCATTAAAATGTGCCGACAGTGTGGATCCAAGGAGAAGTTCTAATTGATGGAAACGTTGGGCTGGCCTTTTGAAGCTAATATAGGTCCTTTTTAGGCAGGTGTTAATGTCAAACGAAACGTCTGGACTGCTGGGAAAAACACCAGATGCAGCAAGCGGCGTCCCGCGACGCGAGGCGCTAAAAATTGCCGGCGCGCTCCTCCTTTCGGGCTTAACGCCAATCCCTATTCGAAGTCAGACGAAACGAGCCAAGAAAATCATTGTGGGAGGAGCAGGCATTGCAGGGCTGTCGTGCGCCTATGAGCTAATGAGGCGAGGGCACGATGTGACCGTGCTCGAAGCTTCCCCACGCACTGGAGGCCATGTCCATACAGTTCGAGAAGGACTCGCCGACGGGCTTTATGTGGATGCGGGAGCCGAGCACTTCACACAACCCGGCTATGACCGTTACTGGCAATACGTTCGAGAGTTCAACCTGACGGCAATCCCCTATCCCCGTCGGAATCGCATGCTTCGTGTGCTCCAAGGAAAAATGTACCCCGAGGACGACCTGCAGAGTGCGCGCGTGCTGACGGCGCTAGGCTTCAACCAAGGAGAAGTGCAATTTCTCGCGCGGCATGCCTGGTGGGAGCTTCCGTCGCTCTATTTTGATCCGGTCCTCGACAAATTCACGGACGAATACAAGCCGTTTGATGCCGGCTTGAATCATTTGGATCAGGTCACGATGGACCAGTGGCTCAAAGAGCAAGGCGCATCTGTGGCGGCGATTCGATACATTGGCGGCACAGGTGTGTCGGCGCTTCATGTCTTGTGGCATGCCGCCATTCTGAAACTGCGAAAGGTGCCCTTGTTCCCGCCTCAAGTTTTTCGTTTGAAGGGTGGGAACGATGGGATGACCGATGCGTTTGCGGCAAGGCTCGGCGATCGGGTTCACCTCGAAAGACCTATCACTGCCATCGAGCACAGCGCGAGCTCTGTGCGTGTCCGGTACCGCGAATCAGGTGAAGAAAAAACCATGGACGCGGAATACCTGGTTTGTTGCATGTCAGCCATAATGCTACGGCAGATTCCCGTTAAACCAGTCTGGCCCGAGAACAAGCGTTACGCCATTGCGACTGTTCCTTATTACACGGCTTCGCGGCCCTTCTTTCAATCGCGCAGCTGCTTCTGGGAAAAGGATGGAGTGAGCCCGAATATCGAGTTCGGTGAACGCTCACTCAGTCATATCTGGAGGATGGGGGATGATGTAGATACACAGCGCGGTCTTCTGGTTTCCACGGCAGATGCATTGACCACGAGTGAAGCCGCGTTAAAGACTTTTCGAAAATACTATCCCGGCAAATCGGAAAATATCGAGTTGGCGCTGGTCCATGATTGGTCGAAGGATCCATGGAGGATGGCGTGCGAGACACTGAATTATCGCCCTGGGGACCTCGCGCGGCTTTGGCCCGCGCTCTTCGAACCTCACGGAAGAATTCATTTTGCGGGGGCTTATGCGGACAACTTGAACTGGGGGATGGAAGCAGCCACGCGTTCCGCAAATCGCGTCGCTGAGCGAATTCACAGCGAATCGTGACATTGAAAGCTGTGTTGCTCTCGAAATACAAGCACTTGGAACTTGCTGCCTGCCCGCAATTTGAATCTAGGCTAAACAAAATTTCTTACGGGATTATCCTGGCGGCCCAGCCCCCGCCCGGGGCCAGCTTGATTTTCAATTTCGTTGCTTTGCTGACTGGGGCGCGGACCAGCTTGTAGTCGCTTGCCATGCGATCGGCATTCACACCATCTTCATAAGCCGCCATTTGGAAATTACCGTCGCTTAAAAACGAAAGATCCACTTCGAGTTCTCGCGGCGTCCAGTCCGTCATCGCGCCGATGTACCATTCGCGGCCATTTCTGCGGGCTACCACAACATAATCCGCGATCTTAGCATCGAGGACTTTCGTTTCATCCCATTCGGTAGGCACTGCGGCGAGAAATTCCATTGCTTCCGGCTCGCGCAAGTAGTTCGAGGGGCTGTCAGACAACATTTGCAGAGGCGCCTCGTAAACGACGTACATGGCAAGCTGGTGGCAGCGTGTGCCAAGGCTCATTGGGCGATTGAAGACCGGAGCGAAGCTGGCTCTTTGCGCATTGAGCATCGCCCCCGGGGTGTAATCCATAGGGCCGAGAAACATGCGGCTAAATGGCAGCGTGACATTGTGCTCCGGTTCGGTGTCCGCGCTCCACTTGCTCCATTCGAGGCCCCGGACGCCTTCCGCATTGATGAGGTTGGGCCAGGTTCGCGTCATCGAGGCGGGCTTCTGGTCACCGTGAAAATCCACGAGCATTTTCCGCTGGGCCGTTTCGCGACTGACCTTGTGATAGTAATTGATCAGCAGTTGGTCACTTCGTTGCATGAAGTCGACTTTGATTCCTTTGACGCCCCACTTGGCAAACTGGTCCAGCGCTGGCTTGAGCTGATCGTCGAGCGTCTTCCAGATGACCCAAAGAATGACGCCCACGTTTTTCTGTTTGGCGTAGGCGGTCAGTTCCTCCATGTTGATTTCGGGAACGATATCAAGCACGTTTCCTAGCTTGTACCAGCCTTCGTCGAGAATAATGTAGGGAATGCCGTACTTTGCGGCGAAATCAATGTAATACTTATAGGTCTGCGTGTTGATGCCGGCCTTAAAGTCTACACCATAAATATTGTTGGCATTCCACCAGTCCCAGGCCACCTTGCCCGGTTTGATCCAGGAAGTGTCCTGCACCTGCGAAGGCTTTGCCGTTAGCCAGACCAATTGATTGGTCAGAAGGTCGCCGTCTTTCTCCGCTACGCCAATCAACCGCCAAGGAAATGTACGCGTTCCTTTTGTAACAGCAATATAGTCCGCGCTCTCCACTACCTTGAGATCACGATCCCTCTCCAGTTTTTCCTTCAGCGGATACGGAGGGAAAATCGCTGCCAATCCATTTCCGCTGGTGCCCCGCAACCATAGACCTGGGTAGTCCTCCAGGTCGGACTCTGCAATGGCGACTTTTGCGCCATCACCCACGTCAACCACCGCGGGAAGAGTGGCTAGAAATGCGGGAGCAATTTCCCTTAAGTGTTGAGGGACGTATCTTCGTTCGTTGTGCGAGAAAAAGCTGTCTTCCTGCGGATAATAAACGATAAAATCGCTTGGGAAATTGAAGTTGGCTTCTTCTCCGTAAACTTTCACTTGTTGCTGAGGGAAGGATGTTTCCAGGCGATACGCCGCTCCCTCGTTGTAGGCGCGAAAGACCACAGTGTAGCGTCCTTCCATGTCGAGCCGCAGTTCATTGTAGCTCTCGCTTATCTTTGCAAATTTCTGGCGCACGACTGGCTCAAGAACCTGGTTGGAGCTGTTTTCTTTTGACCTTAGAACCCTGGCTTCTGCGCCAAACGTTTTTTGGTCGATGTTTATGGAAAGTGAAGAATCCTGGAGAAGCACCTTCCCTTTCAGAAGCACGTCGTAGCGTACGCCATTGGCGGTACGAATTCGAAGTTCGATCCTCCTGTCAGGCGAACGCAGGTCATAGCTCGATTGCGCCGCCGCGCTCGACGCGCAAGACAAAAGGATGGAAGACAATGCAACTTTCCATGCGAGGCTGTTCATTAGAATTCCCTTCATACTTCTTTTGAAGTCATGGATTCTACAAATTGCTGGCGGAAACTTCCTCTGGAAAATGGATACCGACTCTTTGGGTCAATTTGACGTTGCAGAAATCCCTTCTTGGCGCGACAAAAGGTTCAGTTCTCTCCGGCGGTGCGTGGGGTGTTGGCCATTCACTCGCGAGAGTATGTTAAGGTCGGTGATGTGAATGCCGTCAGTTCCACCGATCTGGCCGGACCTCAGATTCACCTCTGCGGCGTATAACCGTGATGCCCCATTGGACGCGAAGGAAATTCCTCTACGGACTCTCACTTGCTAGTAGCGGATGGCTACCAGGAGCTTCAAAAATCCCGCTCTGGCCGAAGCAAACTCCTGCGAAGTCAGCAAATCCTCTGCAAACTTCAGTCCGGCCATTATTTGAAGAAGTATCCTCCGTCACGAGCGGAATAAGTTGGCGGCACGTAAACGGCCGCTCACCCGATTACTACTTGCCCGAAACCACGGGAGCTGGTTGCGCTTTCCTGGACTATGACAACGACGGTTGGATGGACCTTTACCTAGTTAACAGCGGAAAGTGCGATTTTTATGCTCCCAATCCTCCTCTGCGCAACGCGCTGTACCACAATAATCGCGACGGGACGTTCACGGACGTCACGGAAAAAGCAGGTGTTCTCGGGGGCGGTTATGGCATGGGCATCGCCGTGGGTGATTACGACGGCGACGGCTGGCCCGATATTTACTTGACGCAATACGGCAGGAGCATTCTATATCACAACAATCGAGATGGAACATTTGCAGAGGTGACCCAAAAGGCGGGCGTGGCGGCCCCTGGCTGGGCCTCGAGCGCTGTATGGTTCGATTATGACAATGATGGCAGACTGGATTTATTCGTATGCCGTTTTGTGGATTTTGACAAGTCAAAGAACAAATTTTGCGGTAACGAAAAAACTGGGGAACGGTTCTATTGCATTCCGCGCGTATACGCCCCGGCAGCCAGTTGGCTGTTTCACAATAACGGTGACGGAACGTTTACAGACGTCAGCGCCGAGTCGGGGATTGCGAAGGCACTAGGAAAAGCCTGGGGAGTGGTCGCAACAGACATCAACAATGACGGCTGGATGGATCTGTTTGTGGCCAACGACACCGTCGCCAACTTTCTTTTCGTCAACCAGAAGAACGGGAAATTCCTTGACGCAGGACTGCAGGCTGGCGTGGCTTACAGCCAGAATGGCCGCGAGCGATCCGGCATGGGCGTTGATTCGGCTGATTACGATCAAGACGGCTGGCAGGACCTCTTCGTCACAAACGTAGATCAGGAGATGTATTCCATCTACCACAACAACCATGATCTCACTTTCGAGGACAAGGCCGGCTCTACGGGCCTGGGCCGCTTAACGCGCTTGATGAGCGGATGGGGAGTCCGGTTCTTTGATTACAACAACGACGGGAACATGGATCTTTTCATCGCGAATGGACATCCCGATGACAAGATTGAATCCCATTCGAGCCATATCACTTACAAAGAACCTCTGCTGCTCTTGCACAACAATGGCCGGGTGCTGGAGAACCTCGGCACGCTTGCGGGCCCGGTTTTCACCAAGAGTTTTGCGGCGCGCGGGATGGCCGTCGGAGATTTCAACAATGATGGTGCACAGGATGTGCTGGTCGCGGTTAATGACGGGCCACCTCTTCTGTTAAAGAACAACGCCGCAGCCGAAAATCATTGGCTTGGCTTACGCCTGATCGGCAAGAAATGTAATCCCGATGCGATTGGCGCGACTATTATGTGGCAGTCAGAAGATTTGACCCGCAGCAAACTTAAAGTTGGAGGCGGCAGCTATCTTTCTTCTCATGACCCCCGCGAAGTGCTGGGAATTGGCAAGAGGAAGAAAATGGACAAGCTGGAGATTCGCTGGCCACAGCCGAGCGGGCGCCTGGAGACTTTCACCGATCTTCCCGTCGACCGCTACATCACCATTGTTGAAGGTTCGGGAATCAAGTAATCCCGGATCCCATTCAATAAGGGTAAGGCTCGCGTGGTCGCGCAATCCGAATACGATGGTCGGTAAACTGGAAGTGTGAGCTGGGCACTTCCACCTTGGGCATGTGACAACTCATGCATTTATCGCCGGCCACAGGGCATTTCATGCGGGGCGAAGAACCCTCCCGACGTTTGGCGCCTGTGGATTCGGTTTGTTTCGCGGATGGCGTTTGCGCGACTATTCCGGGATCATGACAGGTTTTGCAATGAGCGTCATTGCCAGCGTCCTGCTGATTCAGATCTAAGTGTGGATCGTGACAGGTCGTGCAGGTAAGGCGCGGATCCTTGGGATCGTGGCCGTGGCTGTTGAACAATCGGTAGGGCTGGAAGCGGACATTGCTGATGCCGCCGAGGTCCGGCATCATAGCGACGGAATCTACACCCCGATGACATGCCCCGCAGAATTCCTGCGATAACGTCTCCGCGTCCAGCGTCTTGGGGTTAAAGATCGTGGCATCCGCCCCCGTTTCGAGGAGCTTGGCCATAGCGTGTTTTTGTCCCGGCCCATGACAGGCTTCGCAACTCACTCCAGGAATCAGGTGATCAAGTTGAAGTTTTCGACTTGCGAGTGCCGCGGTTCCATGACAGCTGAAACAGTTGCGTGCCTCCTCGCTGTCGATGTCGCGCCCTGCCGCCTCTTCCAGGTTTGGCGGAGGATGAAGCGCGTCCCCGACGGTCCAGTCCAATCCATCGATAGCCGCATAGTAGCTCACGCGTCCTTCGAATAGCTTCCCTCCGTGACGGAATACGAAGGTTTGGGCAACATGCGCATTGCCAAATGCATAGAGAATCGGTTCAGCAAAGGTTTCCTTGCCGTCAGTTACGCGGTACAAGCTCTGCGTTCCGTCACTTACAATCTCGTAGGAAAACTGTCCGGCGCGAAAAGTCATTCGGGGGTGTGTCTGCAGCACAACGCTTTGCACGGGCTTCTGCAAAGCGTGTGCCATAGAAGTCTGCGAATGCGAACTGCCCTTTTGAGCGTGGCAACCCACGCAAGCCTGCGGACCTATGAAGCCTTCCCCTGGCAATTCCTGTCGCGGGCGAAACCCAGAAAGGCTGCTTGTGTGGTTTGATTTTGTTTGAGCGAGCGCTGGACAGGAAAGGAGAAGGGCGCTCGTAGCGACCCAGAAAAGGGAAACCGACGGGCGCCGCGACATCCAATGAGCAGTCCGGAGCTGAAACAGCACACTCAAGGCAAGAATCCTGGGATAGTTTAGAGAATTTTGTGGATCCTATTTCTCAACAACTCCCTTTCCTTCCACAACCGTCAGGATTCGATCCACCCCCGATACACTTATTTCTTCCTTCTCACCGCTAGGCCAAAAAATCTCAACTTTTTCCACTCTCGTCGAAGAATTTAGTCCGAAATGAGGCCGCAGATCCGAACTCGATCCGTAGCTCCCGCCGCTGATCACGTCGGCACGTTGCCGAACGCCTCCGGCAGTCACAAAAACCTTCGCGCCGATAGCATCGCGCCCACTTTTTGCTCCGCAAATCAATTTGAATGCGATCCAATGATTGCCGTTCTTCACGACGTTTCTGAGGAGGGCGGGCGCCGAGTCCATGTTGTTCAAGACAACATCAATGTGGCCGTCGTTGAAAAGGTCTCCAAACGCCGCGCCGCGCGAGGGTATGACGTCCGCTAAGCCGCTTCCTGTTGCGGGCGCAACCTCTTGAAACTTAGCTCCATCCAGATTGCGGAACAATTGCGGCCGCTGCGCCCAGGTTGTGCCCCAGTCGTGCTGGTCCACGGCAGGGTAAACGTGACCATTGGCCAGGAAAATGTCCAGGAGCCCATCGTTATCGTAATCCAGAAACCCAGCCCCCCACCCGAGGAAAGGAATGGTCGGACCGCCCAATCCCGCTCGAAACGTAACGTCGGAAAAGTTATTTCCACCATCATTTCGGTAGAGTGTCTTGTAATCGTCCGAGAAAGTCGTAAATAAAAAATCTACTTTGCCGTCCCTGTTGTAGTCTCCCACGGCGATTCCCATGGTTGCCTGGGCCAGCCCTTCGTTGGTCAATGCGAACCCCGACAGGTAACTCATATCCTCGAAAGTGCCATTGTGAAGATTGCGGTAGAGATATCGAGGGACGGAGTCATTGGCGACGGCCAAGTCAAGCCAACCGTCATCGTCCTCATCCACAAATACCGAGGCTAGACCGTAATAATGCTGCGGGTCAGCGACGCCCGCTTTTTGACTGACATCTGTAAACGTGCCGTCCCCGTTGTTGTGAAATAGATGATCGCTTTCCCCTGGCAGACCGCGCGGCCCGCACATGGCGAAGCTGACGCCGCGATATTGACATGCGCTCAGGTTGATTCCCCCTTGCCCGGCGACAGGAGGATGGTCGGCATCGAAATGCACGTAGCCAGGCACAAACAAATCCAGCAAACCATCCCGATCATAGTCGCCCCAGGTTGGCCCCGTGGACCAACCGCCAAGAGTGACGCCAGCTTTCTCCGCCACATCCGCAAAAGTTCCATCATGGTTGTTGTGGTAAAGACGATTCTTGCCGTAGTTCGAGACGTAGATGTCCGGCCAACCATCATTATCGTAATCGCCCACCGCCACACCGAATCCCCATCGCTCATTCGCCACACCGGCTTTTGTCGTAACGTCGGTAAACGTCCCGTCATGATTGTTGTGCAGCAACATAGCGCGCGGTGCGGGTTCCTTTCCCTTCAGAGCCGCGAACGTGGAGCCATTGAGCAAATAAATGTCCAACCAGCCGTCGTTATCATAGTCAAGCAGGGCCACACCAGAACCGGGGGTTTCTAGAATGGTTGCTTTTTCAGGAGTTCCAGAGCGATGCCGGAACTTGTCAAGACCGGCTGGTTTCGTAATGTCGGCGAATACGATTGGCGCGCCGTCTACAAATCCTCCCGCGGTGATCGGGCGGGACAGCGCGTCTTTCACGGGAGCGTGAGGCGTGCCCGTCGCAACGCCGGTAGCTTCCTGCTTTTGCGGCTTGCCTTCCTCAGGTTCTTGAGAAGAGCCGCTTTGCCAAAACCAAGACAACAGCAAGGCTGCAGTCAAACAACTCCAGTAGAGAAATCCCTTTCGCATGATTCTTCGCGGAATAGCATCGCACTTTTCCGAGGGACGTGCTAGGCTCCACGTAAGCGGTTACCTGTGGCTTTTATGCGAGGATTTCAACCATGACACGCCCTTCCGCGGTCGCGCGTTTTGCGCTGATCTTGCTCGTTATCGCCGCATTTTGGTTCGCCCCATCCGCCTTCTCCCAGGTTTCTGGTTCGCTGGCGCTGACCCCGCCGATGGGTTGGAACAGTTGGAACAAGTTTGGCTGCAACGTGAGCGACAAACTCATTCGCGAAATGGCAGATGCCATGGTCACCAGCGGGATGAAGGCGGCCGGCTATCAGTATGTGAACATTGACGACTGCTGGCAGGTAAGTCGTGATGCCCAGGGAACTATCGTCGCCGATCCGGATAGATTTCCGTCCGGCATTAAGGCGCTTGCTGACTATGTTCATAGTAAGGGCTTAAAATTGGGAATCTACACTGACGCCGGCACAGGCACCTGCGAGAAGCGGCCGGGAAGCTTAAATCACGAAGCACAAGACGCGAAAACGTACGCATCCTGGGGGATCGATTACGTGAAGATTGACTGGTGCAACGCGGAGGGTTTGGACCCGGAAGTGCAATACGCGAAGTTTCGTGACGCGTTGGCGCAGTCCGGCCGCCCTATCGTGTTCAGCATTTGCAATTGGGGCGTGAAAGCGCCATGGCGGTGGGGACCAAAAACCGGAAATCTGTGGAGGACCACGGAAGACATAAGTGACAGTTACGACAGCATGTCCCTGATAGGATTTGGGCAAAACGGTCTGGAGAAATTTGCCGGTCCAGGACACTGGAATGATCCGGACATGCTGGAAATCGGCAACGGCAAAATGAATCGCGACGAATACCGCACGCACCTGGCGCTCTGGGCGTTGCTTGCCGCTCCCCTTCTTGCGGGAAACGATCTCCGCGATATGTCTTCAGAAACGAAGGAACTTCTCACGAATTCTGAAGTGATTGCAGTTGACCAGGATTCGAAAGGTGTACAAGGGCACCGCTTTTGGCAGGAAGGCCCGCTCGAGATTTGGGCGAGGCCGCTGGCAGACGGCAGTCAAGCCGTAGGGCTTTTTAATCGCAGCGAGTCTGCAATCAAGATGACACTTGATTTCAAAACAATCGGCGCGCCAGCCTCAGCGAAGCTTCGTGACCTTCTGGATCATAAAGATCTTGGCGCGGCCCAGGGTTCTTACACCACAGAAGTGCCAACCCACGGCGGCGTGCTGCTGAAAGTCTCCAAATAGCTGAGATTCCGAGAACCCACGGTAGCTTCTCCTCTGGGAAAACATCGGAGTTTCTCCGGTTTTGGCGTGACCTCGCCCGATATCTTATCTTTCGTCCGGCACTTCGGAGCGATTGAGTTCGTCGAGCTTCTTGATTGCAGCCCTTGCTTCTTCCGGCCGCCCAAGCTTGGAATAGGCCCGACCGAGAAGAAAATATGCCTGCTTCATCCGCGGTTCCATCTTCAAGGCAGCTTTCAACTCGGGGACAGCTGCCTCGAATTGTCCGTCTTGAAACAAAGCGTTGCCGAGGGCAAACCTTCCTGCAACAGCGTCTGGAGCCAGGGCCACCCCCTTCTTTAGCCATTCAATCGCTTGGGAGTATTCTTGCTTGTATGTATAGCAAGCGCCCAGCCCATAGGCGACGTCATAATTCGGCGGTCCATTCTTCTCTGCCCGCATATAGTAAGTAATCGCCTCATCGAATTTCGACTGCGAACGCTTCAGCTCGGCTAATTCCGTTGAGACCTCCGCAGAGCGAGGATTCACCTCCAAGGCTTTGTCGAATTCACTTTCAGCTTCCGTTGGATTCTTGGAACTCAAAGCGGCCTCGCCGAGAAGCTGGTGTACGCGGAAGGAGTCTGGAGCAATTGCCAATAGCCGCTGATATTCGTTTTGTGAAAGTTCTTTGGAGACGAAAGACAAATAGTAAAGTGTATCCACATTCTTCGGTTCCAATTCCAGCGCCTTCCGCAATTCCTCGAATGCTTGGAGGGGCTTCCCTTGAGCAAGTTCCGATCGAGCCAGAACTATTCGGACCTGTACGTCCCTGGGGTACTTGCGCAGATGTTTCTCCGCCAATTGAGCAGCTAAGGTATAGTCCCCGCGGTAAAAGGCCTGCGTACATGTGCTAAGCGGAGATGACTGAGCATATGCCCGACTCGAAATGACAATCATAAGAATCAATACGGAGAAATGTCGTAAGCTCGATGACGAAACCGAACCCTTAGATTTCCAGATAAGCGTCTTCATGGCGTTTCGAATGGACGTACTTCGACAAGGCGCAGGAACTCCTGATTCTTTTCCGCCAGTAGTTTTTTCAGCTCCTCGAAACGCTTAGCCTGTGTCCCTTGCTTGGCATCGTTAGTACGAGTGTAGAGCATCAAAAGGTAGAAATTCGCCGCATAGTGGTCCGGCTCAATCTTCAATGCCCTTTGAAGCTGTTTTCCCGCTTGTTGGTAATCTTTACGATTCAAATACCACCGGCCCATCTCGGCGAGAGCGTCCGGAAAATCCGGCTTGGTTTTCAACGCTTCTCGCAGCTCTGTGAAGGCTTCGTCGAAGCGGTCCTGTTCCAAAGCAATCGCACCCAAATAGTAGTGGGCCCGAGTGGCGGTTTCGGATCTTCCTTTTTATTGCTTCAACCAGGGAAGCTCATGTTCGTAGTCTTTGGCCCGAAAAAGTGCGGCGCCCAGAGCCAGCTTGCCTCGCGGATCGTGCGGTCTCAGCTTAAGATATTCTTCGAAGTACGGAACTGCCTCCGCCGGGTCTTGCCGGAAAGCAGAGGCTGCGCCCATTGCATAGTTGTAATCGGCGTTCTCCGGTTCGAGCTCGACGGCTTTTGCAAACGAGTCTCGCGCTTCTGCAATGAGACTCAAATCCACACACACGATCCCAAAGTAGTAATGCAGCCCCGCTTTGCGAGGCTCCAGGTCCCGCGCATGAGCCAGGTAACCAAGGGCCCCCTGATAGTCTTTTTGGAGCCGGGCAACACGCGCTAATTCCAATAACAAAGCAACGGACGGCTTTCCATCCGCGAAAGACTTCTCCAGCGCGGCACGCCCTTCTGCGAGCCTGTTCAAATGTACGTAAGCCACGCCGAGCGACTCCAGCAAAGAAAAACCGAGTGGCTGGCGCCCTTGCAGATTCTCCAGCAGGGCGACGATGAGGTCGTCGCGCTTACCTGGGATTAGCCCCAACAAGGCTTGTTGAGCATCTGGCCCGGAAAAATCCGGGGCGCTCATTAACCGCGCGGCTGCGTCGTCCGCACCCTTGCGGTTCGAGAGCCCGGCATAATCGGCGCAACGGATGGATAAGGCCTGCGCGCTTATCTGGTCTTCTGCGGGAAGGCCTGAAACGTAGTTGAGTGACTGTTGATACCGGCTTTGTCGCAACAAAAGGGCTGCAGTCTGATAGAGGGCCTCGCTATTTGCCGCGTCATACTCGAGCACCCGCCTGTAAATGTCGAGCGCCTTGTGCACGGCTTGGAGGTCTTTGGCGGCGTTCTCTTGATACAGCCTCCCCAGGTTAAGGTATGCCCCCGTGAACTTCGGGTCCCTGGTGATGGCTCTACGAAGGCTTGTTTCGGCTGCGACGTAGTCGCCTTCCTGCGCCTCGACAATGCCCAGCAGATTATCGAAGCCCGCATCGGCAGGGTACTGGCTAGCAGCCTCTGCGAGCGCAACGCGAGCCTTTTCGAGATCATTTTCCTGAATCAACTGTTGGATCAACAAAATTTTCTGGTCTCTGGCGCGAGTTTGGATCTGTGGTGAGCGTACGGAGCACAGGAGCTGCGGGCACAAAAAAACGGCCAGAGACATTACTAGGATTGACATGCGTGCTCGCATCAGCAGCTACCGCACCCATTCTCTCACAGGCCATATCGAAGTTTGGAGCTTCGGTCCAGGTGCTCCAATTAACACTTGGATGAGGCTCGCCTTTCGCTGTCTTATAATATTTGCCGCCAGGATGCCGGCTTGCGAGGCTTAGGAACATGATATGGCTAAGATTCATGCGGGTTGCAGACGATTCTTTGAAATGCGGACGTAGCCACCTCCTTCTCCTGCTGTTCTTCTGCGCGGCGACCTTTTGTCATGCCCAGGAGAATCGGCTTCCTTCACTCGAAACCCAAGTGGCTCCCGGCATAGAGGCGCTGAAGTCTGGCGATCTTGACACCGCGGAAAAAGTCTTTTCAAACGCCCTCCGGCATGGAGCGAAACATCCGCTCATCTATCACAACCTGGGAGTGATCGCGCAGATGCGCAACCGGCATTCAGAAGCTGCCCAGAGATTTCGCGAGGCATTGGCACTCCAGCCAGCTTATGGTCCTTCGCGGCTACTGCTCGGCGCCAGCCTGCTGGCGCTTGGAAAGAACATGGAAGCGGTGCGCGAACTGGAGCGCGCCGTCAAATTGATGCCAGAGCAGCCGCCGGCCCGCCTTGAACTGGCGAAAGCCTATGAGGCCTCGGAAAATTGGCTCTCCGCCGCGGACCAGCTTCAGAAACTGGTCGAAATGGCTCCGCACGATCCGGAATACGCGTATCAGATGGGCAAAGCCTGGATGCGGCTTTCCGGCTGGGCCTATCAGCAGATAGCCCGAATTGCTCCGAAGTCCGCTCGGTTGCAGCAGGGTCTCGGGCAGGAGTATTTAGCTCAAGAAAAAAACGATTTGGCGCTTGAGGCCTTCCAGCATGCCTTGGAAGCGGATCCGAAACTGCCCGAGGTTCACCTGGCTATTGGCACAGTTCTGCTGGAACAGAAGAAATACGACCAGGCACTCGAAGAGATTGATGCAGAACTGAAAATCGTGCCGGAGAGCAAGGCGGCGGCAGAGCTTAAGGCCAAGATTGAGGATGCGAAAGCTGTCTCAGCGCCCTGATTTGCGCACCGTGTAGGAGCTAATGAAGCGAACCGTCCGTCTGAAAGCGCTCGCTTTTTGTCTGATTTTGTTTGTCCGCGCGCAAGCCCCTATGCCGCAGCAAGACGAGCCGGCGCCATCGAGTCTATCGCGCCAATTATCCGATTTGCAGCTGGAGCCATCTCGCCACGCGGAGATGGAGAGGGCCATTCGCACGAGGGACTACCCGGCCGTCGAAAAGATTTTGGTGGAAGAAGCCGAACGCGATCCGAAGTCGTCACGTTCCGCACACTTGCTGTCCATCGCCGCTGGCGTTTTCTTCCTTGATGGTCAATACGCAAACGCAGTCATCGCCTGGAAAAAAGCTGAAGCCATTGCGCCCCTGGACGATCGAAGCCGCTTCACGCTGGCAATGGCCTGCATCAAACTCAACCGGCGGGATTGGGCGCGCCCGGAATTGGAGAAGCTCGCAGCGGCACAACCGCAAGATCCCCTTTTCCTGTACTGGCTCGGACGTTTGGATTACGACGAGCGGAACTACAATTCAGCTATCACGCGATTGCAAAAAGTCATAGCGCTGGACCCGAAAATGATGCGCGCTTACGACACTTTGGGGCTGTGCTTTGACTACCTCGGCAAGTTTGAGGAGGCGGTAAGGAGCTACAACCGGGCGGTTGAGCTAAACCGGCTGCAACCGAAGCCCTCTCCCTGGCCCCAAGTGGATTTGGCCATTTCGCTGATGGCGCTGAATCAGCTGCCGGAAGCGGAGAAAAGTCTTCGTGAAGCAGTGGCGTACGATTCACGGCTTCCGCAAGCGCACTATCAGCTTGGCCGCGTTCTGGAAATGCAGGGGGCTTATCAAGCGGCTGCTGAATCGCTCAAGACTGCCATTGCCCTGGCGCCAGAATATCCCGAACCGCATTATCTGCTTGGCAAAATTTATCACCGGTTGGGGAACGAGCCACTCTCGAAAGCAGAAATTGATCGTTTCCAGCAACTCAAGAAAGCCAGCGAATCGCAGGCGGTGCCACGGACTGACCAACGGCAAGAGTAGCCGGAGGCTGTTGATTCGGCTATTTGAGATTCTCTCCGCGGATTTACTCTCCGAGACTACCTGAAAAACAGACGCCCCGATTCTTCATCGGGGCGCCAGTGCTGTGTTTCGGGGTGTCTAGGGTGGTCAAAATTCAAATCGGGCGCCAAACTGAATTCTGCGTGGAGCGCTGACGTTGCCGGTCCAGGCACCAAAGCTCGACGAGCTGATGTCTGTGTTGAATGCGTTATTTCCGCCGATGTTGAAATTGCTGTCGTCGACGAACATGTGGTAATTGAACGCATTATAAAACTCCGCGCGGAAAATGAAGTTGACCCTCTCGGTGAGTTTCGTGTTCTTGGTTATGGCAAAGTCCACGTTCTTATAGTTTGGCCCTCGGAAGCCAAAGATGCGCGGGCCTTTACCCGTGTATCCAAACACGCCTGTGCAGCCCGGGCACGCGCCGGCTGGCTCAAAGGAGGTTAGGGGTTCGAATGCGCTTACGTTGAGGAGTGGTCCTTTCCCAGGATCGAAATTGTTGGGGTCTTGCAGGAAAGGGTTTGTTCCAGAAATAAGCGCTGGTAAGCATCCTTGCCCAGTGTAAGAGGTCAGGCAAGCCCCGGAGCGAACCCACAAGGG
>Ga0126370_10000256_pt1 | contig 20554 bp, 13 predicted proteins | sample PanSoiMetaPlot_3_FD_92586 | JGI IMG/M metagenome (GOLD analysis project Ga0126370, IMG submission 92586) | Tropical forest soil microbial communities from Panama - MetaG Plot_3 | ecosystem: Environmental > Terrestrial > Soil > Tropical forest > Bulk soil | place: Panama | collected 2016-02-17 | reverse complement strand
TACCGACGACACGTTTGCCACCGAAAAAAAACGCGCTCCTGAGTGGGAGCACCTGGGCATCATGGGTCCCCTCATCCGGGCGGAGGTTGGCGACACGATTGTCGTCCACTTCATGAACAAAGCGACGCAGCCCTACAGCATCCACCCGCACGGCGTCGCCTATGATCGCGACTCAGAGGGTACGCCCTATCCTGATACAAGTATGGACGGCGCTGGGCTGGTTCCACCAGGGCAAACGCATACCTTCGTGTGGAACGTGCCGGAGCGCGCCGGACCGGGTGACGATGATGCCAGTTCCGTCGTCTGGCTCTATCACTCTCACAATTGGGAACCCCGGGACATCCATTCTGGCTTGATTGGGCCCATGGTCATCACGCGCCGTGGCATGGCGCGTCCCGACGGCAGCCCCAAGGACGTGGACCGCGAGTTCGCCACGTTGTTTATGCTAATCGACGAGAACACATCGCACTACCTGCAGCAGAATATCGATGCCTACATACAAGACCCGAAGTCGGCGAACAAGTTGGAGATGATTCCGATGGATTTAGAAGGTAACCTCGACCTCGCCGGCCAGGGCTTTGCCGCCGCCAATTACAAAGCTTCGATCAACGGATACATGTATGGCGATCTGCCTATGCCAGTGATGAAGCTTGGTGAGCACGTGCGCTGGTATGTGATGACCATGGGTGGCCAAGTCAATCTCCACACTCCGCACTGGCATGGAAACGTGGTGACGGTGGACAAACACCACACCGACATCTTCTCAATTTTGCCCGCGCAATTCGTGACGGCCGACATGGTTCCAGACAAGGTCGGCACGTGGATGTTTCACTGTCACGTGGACGAGCACATGGAAGCAGGCATGATGGCAATGTATCAAGTTCAGCCATAGGATATGTCGCTTCCGATCGAGGAATTGCGAACTGGGAGTCAAAAGGGGCCTAAATGCTAATCGCTAACTGCTAACAAGTTGTAACAAAACCCCGGACGGCAACTTTCCCGGTGGCGAAAACATCGTCTTGCCAGAGGTGCTCATGGCTGCCGCCGCGCTTCTCCCTGAGGAGCTGTGGGATCTAGTCAAGCCCCTTCTCCCAGCACCAGTCCCCAAAACACACGGTGGTCGACCGCGTTTAATCTGACCGCGCCTGCCTCACTGGCATTTTATTCGTGCTCCGCAGCGGCATTCCGGATACTCCCGAAGGAGGTGGGTTGCGGGTCCGGGATGAGCTGTTGGCGACGACTGCGTGATTGGCAGCCGGCCGGCGTTTGGGATTTGATTCACTTCGCGTTCTGAACTGGCTTTCACGTGAGACCGGATTGACTGGTCGCTATCATCATCGACTGTTGTTCCATGCGGGCAGTTTTTGGGGGGCAGCAAACAGGACCGAATCCGACGGATCGAGCTAAACGTGGCGGTAAGCGCCACTTGATCTGCGACGGGCATGGCATTCCGTTGGTCATCAGGGCGACAGCAGCCAACTGCCACGATGCAACACAAGCTTGGGCATTGCTCGACGGAATCCCACCGCTCCAAGGGCGACGCGGGAGGCAGCGCTGTCACCAGCTCTGTGCTGGGTGACCGGGCTTACGACGCCGCAAACATCCGTCGCCAGATACGTGCCCGGCGCATCCTGCCTCTGCTTGCAATGCGCCACACACGGCATGGTAGTGGCTTAGGACGAGCGCTGGGTTGTGGAACGTACCTTCGCATGGCTGAATCAGTTCCGTCGTCTTCGCATGCGGTATGAAAAGCGAGCAGATAGACACACAGCATTCATCTATACACACAGCATTCCTCTCGCTCGCGTGTGTCCTGATCTGCTGGCGACGACTCCAGGATCCGTTACGATAAGGCGTACCCATCCTATGCTAATCTCCTGCAAACTGCGTTTTGCCACAAAAGGTTAGGGTTCCAGCATTTTGGCTCAGGCTGGCAGTTTTAACAGTTCTATTAGGCGACTGCAGATTGTAGAGTTTCTCGCCACAATCACCGAAACACATTCTGACGTTTCAACGGGGGACAGGAGACGGCCGGGTCGCACATAGCGCTCTGGGAGAACACATGGATACACCCATCGCAGTACGACCTCGTCGCACGCAACAGTTCCCGGTCTTTGCCGCGTTTGCGTTGGCAGCTGCTTTCACTGGAATACTGACTTCCTGCAAGAAATCCCCGGCGCCGCAACCGACTGCTCAACAAGGCGGCGCCGCCCCGGCCGAGGAGCGGATCGAGAAGAATCCCGACCGCAATGCCTACTTTGGCGAGGAGCACATCCACACCAGCTGGTCGGTGGATGCGTGGGTGCTCGGCAATCGCATCACCGGTCCGGACGACGCCCTTAAGTACGCGCAGGGACAAACCATCAAACATCCCATGGGTTACGACATCAAGATCGAAACCCCCATGGACTTCATGGGTGTGACCGACCACTCCGAGTACGTTGGCGTTACGAAGGAGGCGAACACTCCCGGCTCGGCGATCAGCAAGCTGCCCGAGGCGCAGCCGATGATCCTCCATGATCCCAATAATCAGGCCGAACAACAGAAGGTCTTCATCTACCTGCTGTCCCTCACCAGCAAACCGCCGATTAAGGCTTTTATGAGCCCCGAGGTCGCCGGTACGATCTGGAAGGAAAACGTCAGGATCGCCGACGCTAATAACCACCCGGGCAAGTTCACCGCGTTCTGTTCGTACGAGTGGACTTCCATGCCCAGTAATCACAACCTCCATCGCAACATCTTCTTCCGTGACTGTACTCACATCCCGCCGATGCCGTTCAGCTCGGTGGATGACAACCATCCTGAAGCGCTGTGGAACTGGATGGACGCGCAGCGCAAAGCAGGTAACGAGCTGCTGGCCATCTCGCACAACGCCAACCTGAGCGACGGTTGGATGTATCCCATCGATCTCGACAGCTTTGGACGCCCGATTGACGCCGCATGGGCCGCCTCGCGCGACCGCAACGAGCGTCTGGTCGAGATTAAACAAGTTAAGGGTGCCTCGGAGGTTCATCCCCTGCTGTCGCCCAATGACGAATTCGCCAGCTACGAAATATTCACTGGGCTGCTTGGTCTTCCGCCAGACAATGGCCGCATTGACCACATACAGGGGAGCTTTGCCCGGCAGGCGTACAAAGACGGCATAACGATGCAGGACACGCGCGGCTATAACCCATACAAATTTGGTATAGCGGCCGGCTCCGACTCGCACAACACCGGCAGTCCGTATCGCCAGGACAATTTCTACGGCGTTCACGTCCAGATGGACGACAGTCTCCAGAAGCGCATGGCCGGTGTCCTGTTGGGGCAGACCATCGATGTACGCCTTGAAAACCCCGCCGGATTAACCGGCGTATGGGCTGAGGAGAACACCCGCGAGTCTATTTGGGACGCCATGTATCGCAAGGAGACCTTTGGCGTCAGCGGGCCGCACATCAAGGTGCGCTTCTTTGGCGGCTGGGGCTACAACAAAAACGTTTTGAAAGCCAAGGACTGGGTACATCAGTCTTATGCGAACGGTGTTCCGATGGGCGGCGACCTGCCGGCACTGCCTCAGGGAAAAGGCACTGCGCCAACATTTGTTGTTTGGGCGGTCAAGGACCCGACTTCAGGCAATCTCGACCGCATTCAGATAATTAAAGGCTGGACGAAGAACGGACAGAGCTTCGAGAAGATTTTCGACGTGGTCTGGTCGGGCGACCGCAAGCCCGATAAATGGACGGGACGTGTCCCCGCGATCCAGAGCACAGTGGACCTTGAAAAAGCCACCTATAGCAATAGCGTTGGTTCAACTGAACTGAGCACGGTTTGGAGCGATCCCGAGTTCGATGCCAGCCTGCATGCTTTTTACTATGCGCGCGTGCTGGAAATTCCAACGCCTCGCTGGACGCTGATTCAGGCAGTGAAGGCCGGGCTTCCGCCGCCGGACGTGGTTCCTAACACGGTGCAGGAGCGCGCCTGGAGCTCTCCCATTTGGTACACACCCAGCGCGGACGCGCGAAAGAACGCGCCAGCGGGTACGACCGTCGCCGACCTTAAGGCGAAAGGGGCAACTGCTTTGGGCGACGCGCAACTGAAAGCGCTGGTCGTCGGTAAGGCCTTCTGGGTGCAAAACAACGTGACCGGAGAGCAATACAGCGAGAGCTTCACCGCCGAGGGCCACACCACCATCTTCCATGTTGGAAAGTACTCCAACGTTCCCAGCGGTTTTGGGAAAGTCATGCGAGACGGCTACCAGGGCACAACGACACCATATAAGGTCGAAGGCGGCAAGCTCATCACCTTCGTCTCGCAGGATCCCTACGCTTACACCTTTTACAAGCTGGGCGATAAGTACTATGGCGCGCGAAGCAACGAGTTCGGTTATGCCAACTACGAGATGATTCCGACGCCGCTGTATGTAGCTAACCCGATTACGGCGTTGCTTAACCAGTATTCCATTGAGCTTGGTCTGACAGCAGAACAGAAGCAGCAGATTATTCCGATCGCCAAGAGCGAGTTGCCGAAACTCCAGGAGCTGAAAAAGAACACCTCTATGAAGCCAATGGAAAAACTGGAGCAGCTCAAGCAAATCAGCGACGACCTCGACGGGAAGATCACGCCACTGCTGAATCAAGAACAACTGAAGAAGTTCCAGCAAATCCGCGAAGAGCACCGGCGCGCGTTAGTCGAAAAGCTGGCCAACAAGGCAATGCAGAAGGCCGAAGCGGACGTCAGGGGAGTGTTTTAGGGGAAGCGCCTTACGAGAGTCCAGCTTGGGGGGAGACCGTTGGTGTATCAAGTGACAGTAGTTGATCAGGCGCAGCCCGCGACCGAGGGTTCTGGGCTGCGCAGCTCTTTTGTTTCCCGCTTGAAACAGATGCTACGCGAGCCCCTGCTCCACTTCCTGATTATCGGTGCAGCCTTGTTCGGCATTTACAGTTATATGAACCGCGGGCGCGTGGGCATCGATCCTTCCCGGCAGATCGTCGTCAGCCTAGACGACCTTCGCGTCATGGACACCTATTTTGTATCCGAGTGGCATCGCCAGCCGACACCACAAGAATTCCAGGCCATGGTCGAGGACAAAGTTCGGGAAGAAGTCCTCTATCGCGAGGGCCTTGCGATGGGCTTGGACAAGGACGACACCATCGTGAAGCGCCGCATGGCGCAGAAGATGCAGTTTCTCACCGAGGACGTCGCTGCCGCGCACGAGCCCTCCACAGCGGAGCTGAAAGCCTGGTTCGACAAGAACAAAGACAAGTTTGCGCTGCCCAGCCGCTATAGCTTTCGGCATCTATTTTTCTCTCCCGACAAGCGCGGCAAAAATGCGCAACAGGACGCCGCCAACGCTTGGGCAAAGACTAGCGGGCAACCCGAAAACTCTACTCTAGCGGCATCCACCGGCGATTCGTTCATGTTCCAGGACTACTATGGCGACCGCACGCCGAGCGCGATTGCGAAAGAGTTCGGCCCGCAATTCGCAGTGGCTCTTGAAAAGCTGAAGCCCGGCTCTTGGCAGGGACCGGTTGAGTCCGGTTACGGGTGGCATTTGGTTTTTGTAGATACAGTTATTCCGGGGCGCATTCCTGCCTTTGAAGAAATCGAGCCTGACGTGAAGACCGCGTGGCTCGGCGAGCAGAAAGCAACAGCTTGGCAGAAAGCGTATGCGCAGATGCGTGCCAAGTACACCGTCATGTTGCCGGCTCCGCCTTCGAGCAGCGAAGTCACAAAGAAACCAGCCACCGCACCGCCGCCGAGAAGACAGGTGCCCAGTTCTTCAGGCGAGGAGCCGCTGTGAGTCCCGCACGTCTGCGCCTCATCCCAATCCTCGCTTGTGTTCTGCTTAGCGGGATTTTCGCGTCAGCCCATGAGGCGCGGCCTGCTTATCTCGAACTCAAAGAAGCCGCTCCCGGTCAATTCACTGTTTTGTGGCGAACTCCAGTCCTTGCGGGAATTCGTCTGCCAGTTGCACTAGCTCTGCCTGACGACATCAAGAACATAACCGAGCCGAAAGTAGAAGAGCTTGCTGATTCTGTAGTCGAACGCCGAGCGATTGATGCCGGTCCGAACGGTCTCGCCGGCAAGCGCATTGAGTTTCCGGGACTCGAACTAACGATTACGGACGTGTTGGTCCGCGTCGAAATGCTCGACGGACGCAAGTGGACGACGATTGTGCATCCCTCGCAACCGTGGATTGAAATTGCCGCCTCGCAGTCGTGGCTAGGTGTCGTGGAAACCTACATCGTCCAGGGTATTCGGCATATTCTTTTCGGTGCTGACCACATGCTATTCGTGCTCGGACTGCTGCTGATCGTGAAGGAACGCTGGATCCTGCTCAAGACGGTCACGGCTTTTACGGTGGCCCATAGCATTACCCTCGCGATTGCAACGCTTGGCTACGCTGAGGTACCCGTTGTACCGCTGAATGCAGCAATAGCGCTGAGCATTCTGTTCCTTGGTCCGGAAATCGTACGCTGCAGGCGCGGCGAGACCAGCTTCACGATTCGTCATCCCTGGGTTGTCGCGTTCGCTTTTGGATTACTGCACGGCTTCGGTTTTGCCAGCGCACTCACCAGTGCAGGGTTGCCGCATCATGAGCTGCCACTGGCACTGGTCAGTTTCAACGTCGGCGTCGAACTGGGGCAATTAGGGTTCATTGCTCTGGTACTCGCTCTGGAATGTTCTTTCCGCATACTCGAAGTGCTTTGGCCGCGCTGGGTGGAGAAGCTTCCCGGCTACACCGTCGGCAGCTTGGGAGCATTCTGGACGATACAGCGAGTTGCGATCCTGTTTGGAGGTGCGCGATGAAAAGCTGCAAAGTGCACACTATGGCCCGCGTTTTTCCCATACTGATATTCGTGATGTTGTGTGCACCGTCAGCACTCGCACACCCGCAGAAGGGAGAAGCTGTCGGTTTCCTTACCGGATTTCGTCATCCCATCTCCGGCCTCGATCACGTGCTGGCAATGATCGCGGTCGGTCTTTGGGGCGCACAGCTCGGCAGTCCTGCAATCTGGCTGTTACCGGTTGCGTTCCCCATGGTGATGGCTGTTGGCGGAATGCTGGGGCTTATGGGCATACCTCTTCCTGGAACGGAGTACGGAATTGCGCTTTCCGCGATGCTGTTAGGCGCTGCCGTTCTGTTGGAACTTCGGCCCTCTTTAAGGATTGCCGCGCTTTTGGTGGGATTCTTCGCGATTTTTCATGGGCATGCACATGGCACGGAGCTTCCGCGGGGTCAGAGCGCACTGCTTTACAGCATGGGATTCGTGATTGCGACGGGATGCCTGCACGCCGTGGGCATTGGTATCGGGACCGTTCATCGCTGGGGCTGGGGGCAAAAACTTCTGCGTGCCGCTGGTGGTCTAGTCACAATGGGAGGAGTCTTCTTTCTCTGGAAGGCGGCGGCATGAACCGCAAGCGCAAATCGCACCTGTCGCTGTATGCATTTGTCGCATTTTCATTCGCGATGTCCGCTGTTCCCGCCGAGGCGCACCTTAATTCAACTGGAATGGGACCGTTCTACGACGGCCTAATTCACTTCCTGATGAATCCGGAGGACATCGTTCCCGTGGTCGCGCTGGCGCTGCTCGCTGGTTTACGGGGAGCGAATTACGGACGTCGTGCGCTGTTCGTTCTGCCAACTGCCTGGTTCCTGGGCGCGCTCGCCGGACTTAGCGCACTGGCCGCCAACCCGCATCCTTTCATCGCTGCGGCCTGGTTTGTCCTGCTTGGCGGGCTTGTCGCCGCCGATGCCCATGTTTCTCTGCGTGCCACTACGGTGCTCGCAGCGCTACTTGGTCTCTACCACGGGTATCTGAACGGAACGGGCATGGGCCAATCACTTTCGACGACGGTCATCCTTGTTGGATTGGTTTTTGCCATCTTTGTTCTGATCGCACTCGTTGCGGCTTTTGTGGTTCGACTTCGTGCATCATGGGCGCGCGTTGCCATTCGCGTCGGGGGCAGTTGGATTGCGGCCAGCGGTCTGCTCATGCTTGGCTGGGCAACCCGAGCACGGTGAGTTCTCTTCACTTTAGCGAAAGCTTCGAGGGAAAGCACTCACCGTGAATGCCGAGGCTCAGCCAGTATTCTTGTGGGGAGATTACCCCCTGGAAGCCTCGTTCCCCACGGGGAAGGGCGCTCACGGCGAGGAGGGACCTATGGTCGCCGTTGCGGGAACTGTGTTACCGGGCAGGCAAGCACGCAGCCGACCGGGAAGACACCCACTGTGAGTTTGCTGGCGCGAGATCCAGGGATTGATCCTTTGAGTCGCGGCCTATCCCAGCTCTTGCATGATCTGCGCCAATATGTCCTTGCTGGGGCGGGTCACCGATTCCGGTAGCGTGGCCAGAGAATCCTCGGTCATGTTGAGCATATCAATGAAGGTCGGTGCTTGCGGATTCACGTAGAAGATCCCGGTAAGCACTTCGTTATTCTGATGCGATTCCATCAGGCGCTTGACGGCGTTGATCTTGTCGGTTGGATCATAGTCTTCTTCCAGTTTGCGCAAGCGAAGGCGCGAGCCATCATGCATTGTGACCTCGACGGTGGCGCCCGGATCGTACTCGACGTCGATCTCTCCGAAGCTCGGGATGAAATTGATGTCCTGCAACGGCTCCTCGTGGTCTTTCATATACTTGTACGACTTGGTCGAGCCCTCATGATCATTGAACGTAACGCAGGGGGAAACAACATCGAGCATGGCGGTTCCGCGATGCGCAATAGCCGCCTTCAATATCGCCAGCAGCTGTTTCTTGTCCCCGGAGAAGGAGCGTCCGACGAACGTCGCTCCCAGTTCGATGGCTAGAGCACAAGTGTCAATCGGAGGCAGGTCATTGATAACGCCCGTCCTCAGCTTGGAACCGAGGTCGGCGGTGGCTGAGAATTGCCCCTTAGTTAAACCGTAAACGCCGTTGTCTTCGATAATGTAAATAATGGGAAGGTTGCGGCGCATCAGGTGAACAAATTGCCCGATGCCGATGGAAGCCGTGTCGCCGTCTCCGCTGACTCCCAAGGCAAGCAGTTTGTGGTTGGCCAGCACTGCCCCGGTCGCCACCGATGGCATGCGCCCATGCACCGCGTTGAAGCTGTGCGCGCGTGACATGAAATAGGCGGGCGATTTGGACGAGCACCCAATGCCGCTGGGCTTGATCACCCGCTCCGGCTTCACCCCCATCTCGAACATGGCGTCAATGATGCGCTCGGAAATAGCGTTGTGACCGCAGCCGGCGCAGAGCGTAGTCTTTCCGCCGCGATAATCGAGCACCGAGAGGCCAATAATGTTTGTCTTCGGTCCCGGCGTGCTTGGCGTGGTTGCCATTTACTTCCCCTCCATGGTCATAATCTCGTCGGTTACGGAGCGTGCGTCGAGCGGCAATCCGTGAATGTGAGCGATGCTGCGCAAGCGGATTACCAACTCTGGCCTGACATCGAGCTTCAGCAGACTCAGCATTTGGGCGTCGCGATTCTGCTCGACGACATAGACGCGCTCGTGCTGGTCAACGAACTCATGCACTTCGCGCGTAAACGGATACGCTTTGATTCGCAAGTAATCTGTTTCCAGGTGGTACTCCTTACGGAGTTGGTCGCGCGCTTCGGTAATGGCCCAGTGCGAGGTGCCGTAAGCGATGATTCCAATTTTCGACTTCCCGGTGTACACCTCAGGACGCGGTACAAATGAGCGGGCCGTCTCGAATTTCCGGTTGACGCGCTCCATGTTGCGCTCGAAATCGTCCGGGCGTTCGCTGTACTGCGACCTCTCGTTGTGACCGCTCCCGCGAGCAAAGTACGCAGCCGCAGGATGATCGGTGCCTGGCAAGGTGCGATATCCAATGCCATCGCCATCCACGTCCTGGTAGCGTGAAAATCCGCCGAGCCGGTCCAGATCTTCTTTGCTCAGGATCTTGCCGCGCTTGATCGGCGTATCCGGATACTTGAAAGGATCTGACATCCAGTTATTCATGCCCAGATCCAAATCCGACATGACGAACACCAGAGTTTGGAAATGATCGGCCAGTTGAAACGCATTCTGCGCCATGTTGAAACATTCCTCCACCGAGCCGGGGATCAACATGATGTGTTTGGTGTCACCGTGGGAGAGAACCGCGGTCGAAAGTATGTCGCCTTGCGAGGTCCGCGTGGGCAAGCCGGTCGAAGGACCGACCCGCTGGATGTCCCAAACCACGCCGGGTACTTCGGCGTAATACGAGAGACCCGCAAATTCAGCCATCAACGAAATCCCGGGACCAGCAGTGGCAGTCATGGAACGAGCGCCTGCCCAGCCCGCGCCCAAAACCATGCCGATCGCCGCCAGCTCATCTTCGGCCTGAACGATGGCGAAGGTCGCCTTGCCATCCGGTCCTATCCGGTGTTCCTTCATGTATTCGATCAGAGTCTCCACCAGTGAGGAGGAGGGTGTAATCGGATACCAGGTCACCACCGTGACCCCCGCGAACATGCATCCCAATGCCGCGGCAGAGTTGCCATCAATGATGATCTTGCCCTTCGTCTTATCCATGCGCGCGATCGAAAAGGGATCGCGCTTGGGCAGGCTGGCTGTGGCGTAGTCGAATCCTGCCTGTACGGCAGCGAGGTTCAAATTGGCCGCTTTCAGCTTGGTCGCGAACTGCTTGCGGATAGCCTTTTCGACCTCGGGCAGTTCGATACCGAGCAACTTGGCCACAACGCCGACATAAATCATGTTGCGCACCAGCTTGCGCAATTTGGCCTCGGGACAGACGGGGGCAACCAATTTGTCGTAGGGTACGGCGTAGAAAATCAGATCATTGCGCAGTTGTCTTAAGTTGAGCGGCTCGTCGTACACAACCACCGCGCCCGCCCCGAGCGATTTAACATCTTCCTGGGCAGTTTCGGGATTCATCGCTACCAGGAAATCAATTTCCTTCTTGCGCGCGATATAGCCGTCCTTGTTAGCGCGAATGGTGTACCAGGTGGGCAGTCCCGCGATGTTGGACGGGAACAGATTTTTGCCCGAGACCGGCACACCCATCTGGAATATGCTGCGCAGCAGAACGGTGTTTGAACTTTGCGAACCGGAGCCGTTTACCGTCGCGACCTGAATGCTCATGTCGTTGACGATGCGTTTCTGCTCCATACGCCCGGATTCTGCGTGGAGCGCGACATCTGTTGTGGCCATTCCCTTCCTTCCTTTTGGGTGGGCGATCAAGGCGCCCATAGCTTCGAATTACCAGTAGTGAATTCTTACATTATAAGGCACGGTAGGGCACAGGAGCGTAACCGCGGCGAGTCATCTTCGTCTCCTCCGGGGGTGGAGAAGAGCCTTCACCACAAGCGAGACAAGGACACGACTGCTCTATCCCGGCACGCTGAAGAACTGAGCCATGTTGCGGAATTTATTATATCGTGAGACGAGTAATTCACGGGTGGGAAGTTTTCGGATGGCATCGAGGTGAGACTGCAGGGCTGCATCGAGCAACGCGGCGGCGGCTTGGTGATCGCAATGTGCCCCACCCTCCGGCTCCGGAACAACGCCATCGATGCAGCCGAGCTGAGTTAAATCGGACGCGGTGATGCGCAGCGCTTCGGCAGCTTGCTCCTTTTTGGCAGCATCCCGCCACATGATGGAAGCGCAACCCTCGGGAGAGATCACCGAGTAGATGGAGTTCTCCAGCATCAGCACTCGGTCCGCAACGGCAATGGCCAGGGCACCGCCGCTCCCGCCCTCGCCGGTGATGACGGCAATGATCGGCACCAGTAAGCGCGCCATCTCGCGCAGGTTGCGCGCAATGGCCTCTGCCTGTCCACGCTCTTCCGCCCCCAGACCTGGATAGGCGCCCGGCGTATCCACGAAGGTGAAAATCGGCCGGCCGAATTTCTCGGCCAACTTCATGGCGCGCAGGGCTTTGCGATAGCCCTCCGGATTGGGCATACCAAAATTCCGATAAACCTTCTGCTTGGTGTCGCGAGCCTTTTGGTGGCCAACGATCATCACCTCCTGGCCGTGGAAGCATGCCATGCCACAGATGATGGCCGGATCGTCCGCGAATCCGCGATCGCCGTGAATTTCACTCCAGTCGGCGAAAATGCGCTCTATGTAATCCAGGGTGTAGGGGCGCTGGGGATGACGGGCGAGTTCCGTCTTCTGCCAGGCGTTCGTATGCTCCAGGATCTCGCGGCGCAGCGCATCTACCCGCTGATGCAGGTCATGCAGCTGCTCAGCGGCATCCTGATGCTGGCCGGCCACCGCCTCCATTTGCGCGATCTGCTGCTCGATCTTCTCGAGTTCCTGCTGCGCTTTGCTGCCGCTGCTGTCCATTGTATTTTGCCAGCCGTTGCCGGAATCCTTCCATGAGCCCTCAACCAGGGACACAAGCAGCTCTGACGCTGCCAATAATTCGGGAATGTCCGCCCTTCCGCGGGCAGCGCCGACAGCGCCGTTTCCTTCGGAGCCTCTCATGGTAGCAGCCATGGGTGGGTAACAACTGTCAGTCTATGATACGCACCGCACCACGCCCGCAGAGCTCCTCAACACGGGCAATGAAATTCCGGTCCGGTTGGACATTATAGCCGTCCGGTTCCATCACCACCATAAAATCCCCCCGTCGTTCCACATCGAATAACACCCTGGCTGCGCCTTTGCGTTCGCTGCATAGGGAAGCTAAGGCGTCCACCATAAACTCGGTAGCAGTTTCCAGCGGAATGCGAATTCGCAAGGAGCGCGGTAGCTTGGGCTTAGCGTCTTCCAAGGGAATGATTTCGCTAACCGTCAGCTTGGGATTCGAGCCTTCTTCAACGCGCACGCCTCCACGCACCAGTACCGGCACTTCCAGTTTCACCCGTTCCTGCAGACGCCGGTAGGCCTCCGGAAATACCAGCATGTCAATGCTGCCGGCCATATCCTCGAACTGAGCTTGGGCATAAAACTCGCCCCTCTTCGATTTAAGCACGCGCACATTGACGATCACACCACCGCTGTAGATTTCATCCTTGCCGGTCGAGTTCTTCAGGGCACAGATCTCTTCTGTGCTCAAAGCGCGGAAGTCTTCTAACTTATCTTTGTACTTCTCGAGTGGATGGCCGGTGATGAAGAAGCCGAGAATCTCCTTTTCCGCCGCCAGGCGCGTATGCTCATCCCAGTCAGAGATGTTGGGAAGATTGTCGTTGTGCTGGTGAACTTCCTCATGGTTGAAAACACCGAACAGTCCATGCTGGCCCGATTCGGCATCCCGCTGCGCTTTCTGCGCCCGCTCGATCGCCTTATCGAGAACCGTCATCAGCGCCGCCCGGTTGCCCAGTGAATCCATGGCACCGCTCTTTATGAGAGATTCAACGACCCGTTTGTTAAGCAGGCGCAGATCGACGTTTTCGCAGAATTCGAAAATTGAGCGGTAGCGCTCCAGCTTCTGGCGTCCGGCAAGGATAGATTCGATGGCATTGTGTCCCACATTCTTCACTGCGGCCAACCCAAAGCGGATAGCAGGCCCGTGCGGCGTGAAGTAGGCGTCGCTGACGTTGATGTCAGGCGGTTCGACGGCGATGCCCATCTCGCGACATTCGTTAATGTACTTCACCACGTCATCGGTGCTACCGGTGACAGAGGTGAGCAACGCCGCCATGAACTCGACCGGATAATGGGTTTTCAGGTGCGCGGTGTGATACGCAAGCAAGGCATAAGCGGCAGAATGGGATTTGTTGAATCCATACCCGGCGAACTGCGCCATGAGATCGAAAATTTTCTCAATCTTCTTTTCCGGTAAGTTACGTTGCGTCGCGCCCCGCACGAAGCGTTCGCGCTGCTTGGCCATCTCTTCCGGCTTTTTCTTGCCCATGGCGCGCCGTAAAAGATCAGCTTCACCAAGGGAATAACCGGCCAGTTTGTTGGCGATCTGCATCACCTGTTCCTGGTAAACGATCACGCCTAGGGTTTCCGCCAGAATTTCCTTCAGCTCCGGCAATTCATATTCAATCTTGCGCCGGCCATGCTTGCGCTCGATGAAGTCATCGATCATCCCGCCCTGGATCGGGCCCGGACGATACAGAGCATTGAGTGCGGTGAGGTCTTCGATGGAATTTGGCTGATAGCGGCGCAACACATCGCGCATGCCATGAGATTCAAACTGGAATACGCCGGAGGTCAGTCCCTTGTGAAAAACCTTCTCGTAGGTTTCGTTATCCTCTAGGGGGATATCGTCCAGAGTCATCTTCTGTCCGCGAGTCTGCTCGATTAGCGTTAGGGCATCGTCGAGAATGGTCAGGGTGGTCAGCCCGAGAAAGTCCATCTTCAAGAGGCCGAGCTTCTCGATTGCCACCATATCGAAGGCGGTAACGATTTCGTCGTTCTTGGTTCGGTATAGAGGAACCAATCCCTTCAGCGGCCGGGGCGCAATGACAACTCCGGCTGCGTGTACTCCTGCGTTGCGCACTAATCCTTCCAGCTTCTGGGCGGTGTTAAGCAGTTCTCGGACCTGCGCGTCGCCGGCGTAGGCTTGCTGCAGCGCGGGCGCATCCTCAATCGCCTGCCCCAGAGTGATGTTCAGCTGGTTGGGCACCATCTTAGCGATGCGATCGACATCCACGTAAGGAATGTCCATAGCGCGGCCGACGTCCTTGATTGCCGCCTTGGCCGCCATGGTTCCGAAGGTGATGATCTGGGCTACGTTCTCCCGTCCGTATTTGCCGGTTACGTAATCGATCACCTGGCTGCGCCGGTTCATGCAGAAATCGATGTCGATGTCCGGCATGGAAACGCGTTCGGGATTCAGGAAGCGCTCGAACAGAAGTTCATGCTGCAGGGGGTCAAGGTCGGTGATTCCAAGCGAGTAGGCGACCAGCGCTCCTGCCGCAGAACCACGGCCCGGTCCCACAGGAATTTTGTTTTCCTTCGCATACCGGATGAAGTCCCAAACGATCAGAAAATATCCGGAGAACTTCATCTGCTGAATGATGGCAATCTCGCGCGAGAGCCGCTGCTCGTAGTCGGCAAAGCTGTGCTTCAACTTCCCTTCCCGCTGGCGGAGTGTCTCCCAGCGTCGCGCGAATCCCTCTCGCGTTACCTGTTCGAAGTAGCTGTCGAGGGTGTATCCAGGAGGAACTTCGAAGTGCGGAAACGGGCTGCCGACCTTCTCCAGGCGCATGTTGCAGCGTTCGGCAATCGCTACTGTACGCGTGAGCACCTCGGGCAAATCCTCGAAGGCGCGCGCCATTTCTTGATGGCTTTTCACGAAGAACTGGCTGCCCTGGAACTTCATCCGGTTCGGTTCCTGAATGGACTTGCCGGTCTGAATGCAGACCATCACGTCTTGAGCGTGAGCGTCGTCTTCACATAAATAATGACTGTCGTTGGTCGCAACCAGTGGCACACCGAGATCTTTTTCTAGCCGAAGCAGGCCAGGACGAATCTTGTGTTCCTGCTCCAAACCTTGATCCTGGAGCTCAAGGAAGAAATTATCTTTGCCAAAAATGTCGCGGAAGGTGCCGCCCGCCGAGCGTGCTGCTTCGTACTTGTCCTCGCTCAGAAATTCGGCCACCTCCCCTTTAAGGCAGCCCGAGAGGGCGATCAAACCTTTGGCATGTTCCGCCAGAAATTTTTTGCTTACCCGAGGCTTGTAATAGAAGCCATGGAGCGAAGCCTCGGAGGTGATCATCATCAGATTGCGATAGCCTTCTTCGTTCTCTGCCAGAACCACCAGATGGTTATAGGTGTCACCTTCGGGAGGCGTGCGCTCAATGTTGTGATCTTCCTTCTTGCAGATGTAGAGTTCGCAGCCGACGATGGGCTTGATACCTTCCTTATGCGCAGCGTTCACAAAGTGCACCGCGCCAAAGATGTTGCCATGGTCGGTCATGGCGACGGCGGGCATGGAGAGCTCCTTCACGCGCGCCACCAGCTTCTCGACATCGCAAGCGCCGTCCAGCATGGAGTAATCGGTATGTAGGTGCAAGTGTACGAATTGAGACATTTCCGCCGTTAATCAAGATCGCCGGTCGTTGAGCGCTGGTCGCCAGCGAGTTCGAGGGTAATTACATTGTAATCGCTAAGAACGCCGTGCGTGGGGCTGCGAGCAGCGGGTCGCTGCTGTGGAAATTCCGGAAATTGTGCACTGGCTGGACGTACGTGGTAAAGGTCATTCGGCGTCTTGACATATCAGATCCAATTTGGGCCGATGTCGCCGAATACCGAATAAAGAGAACTTGAACTGGGGTGCTCGGGTCAATCTTAACATTCGGGTGTGCGGAGAGCCTTACTGGGGTTCACTTAACTGCTTGAATCGGGGAGCGCAAAATCTACATCTCGCGCCTCATTTGCCTTGCGTGTTGCGTTCAGGTCGAGCCTCGAGAGCGGAATCTTTATGGCCTGCTGCTCGTTAAGCACCCAAAGAGTCTGTCCGACGATGGCGTAATTCTCCACTTCCCGGGTGTGGCCGTCCCGGTATATCAGAACGGCAGGGCGAACCGGTTCGCTCTTCGAATGCTCCGGGGGCCGTGCTGCTGGGGCTGGAGCTGACGCCTGCGTCTGCAGCCGCTCCAGTCGATCCTCGAGCGCGCTAATGCGCTGCTCAATCTGCTGCTGATTGTTCATCATCTCGAGTTGGTATGCCTCGAGCTGCTGGCGCTGACTATCGTTTTCATCGTAGTTGGAAAAACCCCAATCCAGAGGATAGTAGCTCGAATACCACGGAAAGCCGAAGGCACCGCATCTAAATGAGGGGCAAAAAAAATGGTGATGATGGAATCGGAAGGGCACGCCGAATCTCGGGTTTATAAAACCGGTTCCCCGTGCGAAGCCCAGGCCTCTCGCGTTCGGCCGGCCAGCAATCACCGGTCCACGAGCAACGCCCATGGGACGGCCTCCCATACCGCGCCCGCCTCTCATCTGCGACCAGGCGGGCAAGCAGAGTAGGGCAACCAACGTCGCGATGCTGATTGGGCGACGCATAAGGCAATTATAAATTCATTGTGAGTCTCAGAGGGGAGATTCAGCGTTTCTTAGCCTTTTTCTTGGCCGCAGGTTTGGCTGGCTTTGTGGCAGGCGCGGGTTTGGTTGGCCTGGCGGTCCCTTTTGCCTTCTGCTGTTTTGCAGCGGGTTGTGGAGCAGTTGCGGCCGGGGCGGGACTGGGCGCCACCTTGCCTTTCTTCTTGCCCCCAGCTTGTGCAACGGCTGCCGTCGGCGGGTGGGTACCAGCAGCAGCAGCCTTGGCCGCGCGCCCGCGTTTCGGCGGAGGCGGTGGTGGCGGCGGCGGCGGCGCCAGGGGCTTGAGGAACTTCAGAATTTCGGTGCGCGAACGCAGCTTGCCGTCTAGCAGGAGCATGAATGCTTCTTGCGCGATCTTGGGATACTCCGGCAATTGTGGGGTAATGTGCAGTTCCGCCATTTCAGGCAATGGCAATTTCTGTTGTACTTGACGCCACTTGCCAAGGAAATTTCGGATCTTCTGCACAACTGTCTGCTGCTTGGCTGTTACCTCCAGAAAAAGGATCGTCTCCGGACGGGACTCGGACAGCAGCTTCCAAGTGCGCGACGGGGTAGCAGCCTCTTTGCCGGTCAGCCTCCTGACAAGATCTTTGGCCTTATCCTCCAGATCGCGCCAAGCTTCGACCACATCCCTGCGTGGGATCATCTTCTGCATGTCCGATATTTCTTTGTCGCTGAGCCGGGCGGTCAGAAAATACATCACGGCCGGAGCCGGATCCGGATTGAGTCCAAACTCACCCATCTGCTGCCGTGTCCTCATTAGTTGCGTGAGCCCGGCGGTGTCAATCTTGGCAGTCGTCCAGTGCGGACTGAGTACCTTGAGCCAGTCTTCCTTCTCGAGCATCTTGATGATGTGGACTGGATCCTCTTCGTAGGCCAGTTGTTCGATTTCGTAACCGACGGCACGGTTACTGATGTATTCGATGTAGTTGTTCTCTTTAGCCGCCTCGAAGCGGGCCTGGGTGCGCTCCTCGAGAGGCCAATGAAAGCGCGCGGCAAAGCGGCTAGCCCGGATCAGGCGCGACGCGTCCTCGACGAAGGCATAGTTGTGCAGGATCCGGATCAGCTTGGCCTCAATGTCAGCCGCGCCGTTGAACGGGTCCATGAACAAGCCGCGCGATCCCGGATTGAGCGAAAGGGCCATCGCATTCACAGTGAAGTCGCGACGGCGCAGATCTTCCAATATAGTCCCCGGCGTAACTATCGGCGGCTTACCAGTTTTCTCGTATCGTTCGGTGCGCGCCATGCTGATTTCCGCCCGCACATTGCCCTGACCGGTTATGTAGAGGACTTTCAGATCATCGTCGGAGAATTGAATGCTGGCCCCGCCCTTCTCCAACTCCTTTTGCAACTTGAGGGGATTTCCCTGGACGGTGAAATCCAGATCACGAATAAGGAATCCGCTGATCAGGTCTCGAACAGCGCCGCCGGTCAGGTAAACGTTCATTCCGGCCGCCCGGGCAACATCCTGCACCAGCGTAACCGTCCGCAACTGGTCCGGGCTGAGCCGGGTCTCTAAGGTATATATGTAATCGGCCATGCCTAGCTTTTGGACTGCCTATTCGACCCAAATTAGCTACAGGTAAGTATTTCCATCGATCGGCCGCAGGGCACAGATCAGGCTCGCTACTTCCTCGTAAGTAGCTATATACATTAGACTTATACTGCCCGGGATGGTTTTTGGCAAGCACATGAAAATACCATACCGTTGATCTTTTGGCTACTGTTATTGACAGAGTTGCTGGAATTTAGGAGAAAGGTGCGACAATCGGAGCATCGATTCGCGCCAGAGGCAGCGTCCAGAGCCGTTAGCTGGGCTGGGAGTTCAGCTGCGCTGCGCAGCGGCGTAAGACTTATGTCCCACACCATAAAGCATGGGTTGGCGAACGGAAACCAGCGAGCCCCAAAGGGCGAACGAATATTTGTGCCTCGTAGCTGATGTCTTCAACCCACAAAAAAGTCATCGTCCGTAAGATTGACCGCGACACGCTCAACGGGTACGTGGCTCCGGCCAACTTCGTCCACCATGGCAAGTTGGAAGTCTTGAACACCGCGGGGAACGTGGTGGCAATCGATCTGACAGACATAAAGGGCGTGTATTTCGTTCGTGAATTCGCCGATTCGGAGAGCTTAAGCCGTAAAACATTCACCAGCCGGCCGCGCAGCGAGGGCCTCTGGGTACGCCTGAAGTTTAAGGATGGCGAAATCCTGGAAGGCATGATGCCTAACGACCTTAGCCAGACCCTGCCTGAGGGCTACCTGATCAATCCGCCCGACCTACGCTCCAATACGCAGCGCATTTTCGTTCCCCGCGGCGCACTGTCGTCCTTAAGCGTGCTCGCCGTAATCGGTGGAGCTCACCGTCGTCGCAAAGCAACCGCTGCGGATGGCCGACAGGTTCAGCTGTTCGGAGAGTGACTTGTATAGCAGGGGCGCTCTCGCCGCAGGTTTCTTGAGTCCGCTAAAGCGACTCACATCATGAGTCATACAAAGATTTTTTTCCTCTTGGCAATCTCGCTCGGTGTCGATGAATAGGCAGTTCACATTACACGATTCGATCTCAAGGGCGGTTTACATCGCCATGATTGTCAGTTGGTTAGTGTTTTTCTTTGGATTTCGTTGGTTTCGCTTCCGAAGGCCGGAGACGCGTGAGAAGCGTCGTGACCGGGTTTCGGTGATCGGTATCGTGTTGCAAGGTACAGGATACGGGACCGTGTGGGTCCTCGAACGACCACTTTTTGCTCCTATCTCACCGATGCCAACATGGGCTGAGGCGGTGCTCGCGATTGTGACCGTAGCCATCGCGCTAGGTTCGATTTGGCTAGTGTTTTCCGCGGTAAAGACGCTCGGATCACAGTGGGCGTACCTTGCAAGGGTGACCGAAGGACATCGTCTTGTAATGGAAGGCCCTTATCGTTGGGTACGGAATCCTATCTACACGGGGATGTTCGGAATGATGCTCGCGACGGGCTTGGCTATAAGCCACTGGATCGCTTTCCCGATTTCGATTGTCGTATTCGGTGTGGGAACCTACATCCGTGTAAGCAGAGAGGAAAAGCTACTGCGCAGTGAATTTGGTGAGCAATGGGATGAGTACAAACGACGAGTTCCCGCCGTACTACCGGGCTTGCTTTAACCTGAGCCGAGTGCGTGAAACACCCTTGGATGAGGTCAAGCATGCTTCTTCGGTCAATCGGGAACTTGCGTGGAGGTTCTCCTGGTGGGTGACAGCCATTTCTTATTCCTGCTGTGCGCAACGAGTCTTGAATGAATTAAGCAGTTAATGAATTCAGAGCAACTCAAAACGACGAACATTGGTGGCCCTAAGTCGGGAGAGCACGAAATTTGCACATGGCTTTCGCAATCGCCATTGATTTTCAAGCTGCCCCCAAATCACTCCGGGGCGCTCAGAGAAACCCTTTTGGCACCAGTCGGGTGTTTTGGCGCAGTTAACTGCTCTCATAGGATGAGTGTTATATCGCCAACTATTCCAATGTGCGGCCCGGTTTGACGCGGCGGGTAATGTGGGTCACGTTCGAGAAGTCTCTTAACGGATTACCGGACAAAACAACAAAACTCGCTTCGTAGCCTGGCGTCAAGGTCCGATGCGCCGTGCGG
>Ga0126370_10000254_pt1 | contig 20589 bp, 20 predicted proteins | sample PanSoiMetaPlot_3_FD_92586 | JGI IMG/M metagenome (GOLD analysis project Ga0126370, IMG submission 92586) | Tropical forest soil microbial communities from Panama - MetaG Plot_3 | ecosystem: Environmental > Terrestrial > Soil > Tropical forest > Bulk soil | place: Panama | collected 2016-02-17 | reverse complement strand
CGGAGACGATCTTGTAAGGCGTAGCGGCCAGGAACTGGTGGATGGTGGCGGCGGTCAGGCGCTGCTCGATGCGGTAGCTGGTGGTCTTGTTCTCGAGGGCCGGAACGGCAATCACGTGAATGGTCTTGGGAAGAGCGTCGTTGTGGCCGGCCACGTGGTAGCCGCAGCCTGCAAGAAACGTTAGGGCCAGGAGAATTGTCGGCAAAGCCCGGGAGCCGGGAGACAACCGAGCGCCAACGGAGCGCAGCGGGTCGCGAAGCAAGCAGCCGTCTGCGCAGCGCCGTAAGTGACTGGTGCGGAAGTTCATCCGAGAAGAGACTCGGCCAATTTTACCGCGTTCGACGCGGGGAGGCGAAGGTTGTCGGCCGCCGCCCAGAACCAGAAAGAGCCGCGAGCGGCCGAATCAGCCGCCGGAGGTGCGAGCTGCAGGGCGATTTCACCAGCCGAGGTGACGTTGCTCGGAGCGCTGTCGTTTTGCGCAAGGCTGAAACCGGCTTCGCTGCACAGTCGCGCGATCCCCGCAGCTTCGGTCTTACCGTCGAGGAAAGCGCAGGCGGAGACCGTTGTTCCGTAGAAGACCGGCGCGTGCAACAGCTGAATCGCGGGAGCATTCGCGCTGCCCGGCAAAGCGGCGCGCACTTCGCTGCGCAGCAGCGCGAGCGATGCCGCAAGCGAATGAGAGCTCGACGGGCCAAAACGGTCGAGCATGGCGTAAGCGACTTGTGCATCGAAGACCTGCTTGCCGACGGACTGGAAAGAGAGCAGCTGGCCGGTTTGCGACTCGAGTTCCTCGATGCCGGATTTACCGGCGGCAGAAACCGGTTGAAAGACGACGGCGCCAAGGGCCCTAGGCTGGAGCGAGCTTAAGGCCATGCTGAGGCGGGCGATGATTTCGGCGGCGGAGGAAGGAATCGCGAAGGCCTGCGGGGTAGCGGGCGATGGGAAGCCGGAAAGCTTTGCTAGCCAGAGAGCGACATCGGGCTGACCGGCGAGTTCGCCCGAGAGGTCAACGACGATTGCGCCGCTCCTCTTGGCAAGTGCGAAATTCCTTTTCGTAAAGGCGGGCGAACCGGTGAAGAAGACCACCCAAGCCTTGGCGAAGCTGTCCTCCTCGACCGGTTGAATGAAGGCTGCCTGGCCGCCCGCTTCGGTCAGAGTGCCGGCCGCGATTTCTTCATCCACCAGTCGAAAATCAGAGGCGGCGAAGCGGCTTTCTTCGAGCAGGGATTTCAGTTCGGCGCCGAGCAGCGAGGAGGCACCGGCAATCACAATCTGACGCGATGCAAGCGGAGTGATCATGGCTGGGGTCAGGAGGATGCAGTGCGTGAGACCAGGCGATGGCGGAAGAAGCGGATCAAGTGCAGCGTTACGGCGGTAAAGGCATAAGTGCAGGCGATCAGAAGCAAAACGATTTCCGAGTAAAGCCAGATGACGCCGCCGAGAAACAGGAAAAGCAAAATGAGCACTCCGGGCTGCTTGCGACCCCAGGGGAGATCCTTAAAGCTGTAGAAGCGGATGGTACTGGTCATCAGGCCGCCCAGCGCAACCGCCAGCGCCAGCCATGCTACCGACCAGTGCCAATCCTTGATGGGCCCTTCATGGAAGGCGTGCAGCGGCCCGGCATCGTGAAAGGCGTGCACGATGGCGGCAATGACGCCGGCCGAAGCCGGAGTGGGCATGCCGACGAAATACTTCGAACCGCCGGGAGCCATGCCTTGCACGTTGAAACGGGCCAGCCGCCAGGCACAACATATGAGAAAAGCCAGGCAGCAGAGCCATCCGAAGCGGCCCAACTGGCGAAAGGCTTCGGGCGGAAGGTTGGCGACAGAACGGACGCCCCAGGCAAAGGCGAGAACCGCAGGTGCTATGCCAAAACTGACCACGTCGGCCAAAGAGTCGAATTGCACACCGAATTCGGTATTGGTGCCGGTCATGCGGGCGATGCGGCCGTCGAGCGAATCAAAAATGATGGCGATGCCGATGGCTTTGGCGGCGTGGTTGAAGTCCTCGGCAGTTCCCATTAACGAAGCCACCACCGCGTAGTATCCGCAAAGCAAATTCGCGGAAGTCATCATTGCGGGAAGCAGGAAGATGCCGCGGCGGAGCCGAGCCTGTACGCGCGTGCGCCGCCCCTCGAAGGGGATTTCGTGCTGATCGACGTCAGCCATCAGTGGTGTTTCTCCGCCAATTGAGCATGTTCGTCAGCGGGCGACAAAGGTTTGACGGCCGGCCAGCGGGCCAGCGTGCTGGAACCGCCGTGCACCGTATGTCCCACTTTTACCAAAAGTTCGGAGCCTGCGGGAACCCAGAGATCAACGCGTGATCCAAAACGCACCAGGCCGATGCGCTCTCCTTTCGCGACGACGTCCTGCGGTTTTTTCCAGGAGACGACGCGGCGGGCGACCAGGCCGGCGATCTGCTTGAACTCGATGTTTCCGTTGGCAGTGGCCAGAGTGAAAATGTTCTGCTCGTTTTGTGCCGAGGCATTGGCATCCCAGGCCGCGAGGAATTTGCCCGGGCGGTAGTCGACCTTGCTGATCACGCCCGCGGCGGGGGACCGGTTGACGTGGACGTTCCAGATGGCCAGGAAAATGCTGATGCGTGTGCCCGGCCGGCCGGCGTTTGTTTCATCCGTGATGACCACCACTTGCCCATCGGCGGGAGAAACGATGGCAGCCGGGTCTTCCGGAATGGCGCGTTCCGGGTCGCGAAAGAACGAAAAACAGAAAAGCGCGAAGACCACGAGAGCAAGTCCTGCCATGGGCCAATGCAGCGCGATAAGTACAATGCCGACAACCAGCGGCGGAATGCCGAAGAAGTAGCCTTCTTTGACCATGCGTAGATGAAGATACCACAGCACGGGCGACCGCGACCGTCGTACGGTCTGCGGGCGAAGGTCGCGGAGACACAACGCTACCGCACCAAGCAGAAATCGACCGGACTTCGTGGCGAAAGGCGCGCGCTACGGATCAGGCGTGTTGCGCGCGCGCGCGTTGGATACGCGTGGCGATCCGCTCCATTTCGTCCTTGCAGTGGAGCTTTAACTTTTTCAGCTTGATCTCTTCGAGGAGGTCTTCCGAACTGAGGTAGGGTTCTTTGAGGATGCGCTGCAACTCTTCGTCGTACTTGTGATGCTGCTCTAACAGACGCTGATAATCGGCGTCTGTATCGAGGAGTATGTCCCGAGGGCTCCGCTGCAATGCTGCCATGCGTTCCTCCTCCTTACGGCGATTCAATTGTTTGACTGCACCGTCCGCGCCGCAACGCGCGGCAAGTTCTACTTCCCCTGTGCCGGGATGGGTTGCGAGGATCCCGACGAGCGACGGTAACTCCGCGCAAAGTGAGAGTCAAGAGAGAACCGACGGTATCTTTGTACTAGGCCTTCGTCGCCAGCACCATCAGCAGCGCGTCTTCCTCAGGATTCCGGTAATAGTGCGGACGCCGGCCGGAAATTTCGAAACCGAATTTTTGGTAGAGCGCGATAGCGGCGGCATTGGATTCGCGGACTTCCAAAAAAATCTTTTTCCCCGCCGATTCAGCCGTGCAGCGCAGGAAGTTCCGCAGAAGAAAAGCGGCGTGGCCCTGGCGGCGACAGTCCGGATCGACCGCGAGGTCGAGGATTTCAACTTCCTCACCCAAGTTGCACCATTGCAGCACGCCAAAAACTTGGCCGCCTTTTTCGACTACGCAGCTTGTGATTTCACCGATCCGGGCGTGCGTGGCCCGCTCCAGGTCGCCAACCGCGGGCGCGCAAAGATTCGAGCGCAGCAGAAGCGAGTGTATCGCTGCCGCGTCTTCCGGAAGCCCGGCGCGAAAGACCGTTGCGGGACTGGGCTCGACCTTCATGGTTTTGCTTCGGTCACGTAATCTTTCCAGAAGAGTTCGGCGTCAGAACGCCGCACGTAGTTGGCATCGAGCGCTAGCGCGTCGGTGGTCTTTCCCTCGAGAAACTTTCGCCAGGCCAGTCGGCCGAGTGGCGCCGAAAAAGGGGGCTCGACGGTCTCGAGGATGTCCCCGGCGTCCCGGCGGGCGGGCCATGCGGGCAAGGCCTCGAGCAGACCGGGATCGGGTGTTTTCCACAGGGTAGTTCCTTGAAGCGATGCGGCCTTAGAGAGAAATGTCTCTAGGGTCAGGACGGTTTCGGGTTCCACGACGTGCGACGACCGGTCGTAAAGCGCAGCAAAGACCTGGCCGCGGCGCGCGTCGCAATAGACCGCGGTGCGGTCCAGATGCGGAGTAGCAGAGCGAGTGTTGCCAGAAGCAAAGGCTTCCAGGCGCGAGACGGCCGCGATGGGCTTCCGGTAGATTTCGGCCCAAGCCTTTACAGAGGAAAGACCGACGCGTAATCCGGTGAACGATCCGGGACCGGAACAAACCGCGTAACCGTCGAGATCCGTGTGACTTAGACGGATGCGTTTGAGGATGCTTTCCACCGCGGGAAGCAGCCAAGCGGAAAACTCTGGCTCGGCTGGATAGGCATCGGTTGCAATGAGTTCCGCGGAGCGGAAAACAGCGACCGAGCCACGCGCGTCGGCGGTATCGAGCAGGAGAAAATGCATCATCTCAAAGTATAGGCGAAACGGGCAGCGGAACAGAGCGAAGCAAGTACCGTTACTTGTGTACCGAGCAATTCCATTGCCAAAATTGACAGGTGTGGGCGGTAACTCGCTCATTCCAAACGATATAGCTTGACTCAATCGACACAAGCTCCTACACTTGTTTCGGTACCTCAAGGGGGCATCCGAAATCATGGATTACAAAATTGGAGACAAGGTCGTATATCCAAACCATGGCGTTGGAATCATCGAGCAGATCAATTACGGAATCTTGAACGGAAAAACCGAACGGTACTACATGATCCGTATCGTATCGAGCGGTTTGCGCGTCATGGTGCCCCAGTCGAATGCGATGAGCGTGGGACTGCGGTCGGTCGTGAAAACGATTGACACCAGCAAAGTGTTGGGATTTTTGGAACGCGGCAAGTTGAATTGTCACCACGATTGGAAACATCGCTTTAAAGAGAATTCCGAAAGAATGCGCACCGGGTCCCTTCTGGAAGTTGCCGTTGTCCTGAAGAGTTTGTGCTCCCTCAGCAGAAGCAAGCCGCTTTCCTTCCGTGAGAAGAAAATGCTCGAACGAGCCAAGTATTTGCTGGTCAGCGAGATGGCGACGGCGCGCAACACCTCGGCTGAACTTGCGGAAACGATGGTGTTGAAGTCGCTGGCCAAGGCGAAGCTGCAGCTGCCGGTGATGCAGGAAGGCTTCGAGCAATAAACGAAAAGAACGATTTGTAATGTTAGGCGGGGACAAACCGAAACGTTTGTCCCCTTTCTTTTTGTAAACGACCGACAAATCGCCCGTAAGCGATTACGATTTTGTGACAAGCCCGCCGAGGCGAATGCCGGCCGCGCGAAGCACCCGCGCCACAGCCGCAGCAATTTCGGGCGCGCCGGGCGTGTCGCCGTGGATGCAGATGGTTTGCGCGGCCAGCTTCAGTTCGCAACCGTTTTGCGCCGTGACCGTGCCACGTTCCGCGATAGCGAGGGCCTGGCGGGCTGCTTCGTCCGGGTCGCGGATGAGCGCATCGTGAAATCTGCGGGAACGCAAGGTTCCGTCCGGTTCGTAGCGTCGGTCGGCGAAGGCTTCGGCCGCCACCGGAAAACCTGCCTTGCGAAAGACAGCGAGCATCGGCGATTCGGCAAGTCCTACAAGCACCAACTCCCTGCTGCACCTGGCGACGCCTTCGGCGATGGCTTCGGCTATTTTGCGATCGGCCACCGCCTGGTTGTAGAGAGCACCATGCGGTTTCACGTGGTCGAGCCTCGCTCCACAAGCAGCGGCGATTTGGCCGAGCGCGCGCACCTGCTGGCAGACGGAATCGGCCAGCGCTTCAGGCGACATCTTCTGCTCCAGGCGGCCGAAATTCTCCCGGTCCGGGTAACCGGGATGCGCCCCGACCGCAACGCCCGCGCGCAGCGCCTGCTCGATCGTAATCCGCATCATTTGCGCATCGCCCGCATGGCCACCGCAGGCGACATTGGCGGAGGTGACCGAAGCGAGCAACGCTTCTTGCGTCCCGTCGGCAATGGCTTGGGGCAACTCGCCCATGTCGCAATTCAGGTCCAACCTCGTGACTGAATCGGTCATTGTCCGGACACCATCCATTCGTCCGATGCCAGAAGTTTTTCCTGCTCGAGCAGAAGGCGGCTGGCGGTTTCCCAATCCACCGCCTCAAATCGGATTTCGTCGCGCGGGCGAAGCTGTCCGAGGCTGCTCCAGTCCGCCGAAATCACATTGGCGATCTTCGCATATCCGCCCGTGGTCTGCTGTTCCACAAACAGGATGATCGGCAAGCCAGACGGCGTGATTTGCACTGCGCCCAAGCAAACGCCCTCGGTCGTCATCTCGCCCTCGCGGTCAACCGGGAGCGCCTTCCCCTCTAGCCGCAGTCCCATGCGATTCGACTCTTCGCGGACGTGGTAGGCGCCGCCGTAAAAAATCTTTTGCGCGGCTTCCGGAAACCGTTCGCACTGCGGTCCAGGCGTCACGCGCAACACCTTGCGTGGTTCAAGATCGCGCAGCGATTCCGGCGTCAAGGTTCGTTTACGAAAGGAAGCTTTAAACGGACCGACCTTCAGCACGTCGCCTTTTCGCAGTGCCCTTCCCTCGTGGCCGCCAAGCCCGCTCAAAAGGTGCGTCGAACAACTTCCGAGGAACGGCTTCACATCAATTCCGCCGCCGACGCACAGATAGCAACGAGCGCCGGAGCGCGTCGCGCCCGCGTGCAGCGTCTGTCCCCTTCCTACTTCGACAGAAGACCATAAAGGAAGCGGGACGCCATCGAGTTCCGCGCCAAAGTCGGCGCCTGCCAGAGACACGATGGCACCTTCCGGAAACAGCAAAGTCGCTCCGAGAAGCGTCATTTCAAGTGCCGCGGCGCCCTCGGCGTTGCCCAGCAAGCGATTTCCGAGCCGCAAAGCCGTCGGATCCGCCGCACCGGAAGGCGAAACGCCCAGCGGCCCGAATCCTTGTCGCCCGAGGTCCTGCACCGTGGTGAGCAGGCCCGGCGACCGCACTTCGATCACGCTCATGCCTTCTCCAGCGCAAATTGCTGCCGGGAAATCGCTTTGAACTGCACGCGATCGCCGATCGACAGCAGACTCAAATCGCGCCGTTCCGGGCGGAACATGGCAAGCGGAGTCCGCCCGAGCAGTCTCCATCCTCCTGGCGTTTCGCAAGGGTAGACGCCTGTTTGACGGCCCGCGATCCCGACGCTTCCCGCTGCGACCGCCCGCCGTGGCGTTTTATGCCGCGCCGTTACCAGACCTTCGGGCAGTTCGCCCAGATAGGCAAAGCCCGGCACGAAGCCCAGGAAGCAGACCAGATAGGTTGTCGAGGTATGAAGTTCGATCACCTGCTCCGGCGTCATGCCGTGCATTCTGGCCACGTCGTCGAGGTCGGGGCCGAATTCTTCTCCGTAGCACACCGGTATTTCCGCCAGGCGCGGTTCAGGCAGGCGAACCTCTTCCAATTGTTCGAGGTAGGTGCGCAGCTTTTCTTCCAGTGCGCTGTGTCGCCAGCTTCGCCCGTCAAAGTTCACAAGCAGCGAGCCGTAGGCCGGATGCAGATTGCGGACGCCCGCTACCGGCCGCAACGTTAAAAGCTGCAGCAATCTGTGCACGCGGCGATTGGCTGCGAGCGGCAGCCTTCCGTCCGGCCCTCGGTGTAGAGAGCTGTCCTCGGGCCCGTCGAAGTAAATGAGCAGCGATTGATCGCTGGCCTTTACAAATCGTGCTCCGGCAACGGAGGAGGTACGCATCGGCCGGTCTCAGGCCAGAGGAAGAGAGGCCGAAGCGTTGAGGCTTACGTCGGCCAGTACGTGATTTTTCAAGCGAGGATAGGCGGCTGCGGCGATCATGGCCGCGTTATCGGTCGAGAGCGCCAGGCTTGGAAAATAGACCTGCACGCGCAAAGCGGCGGAACGTTCGTCGAAGGCGGCGCGCAGCTGCCGATTCGCGGCGACGCCGCCTGAAACCAGGATTGTCGGTGCGCCAAATTCCGCGGCGGCTTTCGTCGTACGGTCGACGAGTTCGCGAACGACGGCGTTCTGGAATTCCCTGATCAGGCCCAGCGTCTTCGGAGAGCACAAGGAAAGAAGCTGATCAAACTTGCGTTGGCCATGGCCGATTGCGGCTTCGCGCGCTGCGATCTCCGGCTGGTAGTCCGGGTTTTCCCGCAGATGATACAAGACGGCGGTCTTCAAGCCGCTGAAGCTGAAGTCGTATGCATTGCCTTTGATCCGGGTCGGGCCGAACGTGACGGGTGGCGGTGCATCGCCGGCCGCGGCCGCCAGGCGGTCCAAGACCGGTCCACCCGGGTAGCCAAGACCCAGCAGCTTCGAAACTTTGTCATAGGCTTCGCCGGCCGCGTCGTCGCGGGTTTGGCCGATCTTTCGATACGACCAGAGCGCGGCCGCGCCCGGGTTCGCCCCGTCCTTCAAGCGAACGTCATAGAGCACGGTGTGGCCGCCCGAAACGATCAAGCAGACGGCGGGCAACGCCGGCTCGATGCCGGACTTGTGAGCTTCAAGGAACACGGCGTGGATGTGGCCTTCCAGATGATTCACAGGCACCAGCGGCTTGCCAAGCGCCGCCGCGAGCGTTTTGCCGTAGGTAATGCCTACCAGGAGTGAGCCTACCAGGCCGGGGCCTTCCGTCACGCCGATGGCGTCAACTTCGCGCAAGTCGAGATGGGCATCTCCTAACGCTTCCCGCACCACGGGCACGATCTGGCGAAGATGCTCGCGCGAAGCTAGCTCCGGCACGACACCGCCGTACTTCCTGTGTATGTCGATCTGCGAAGCCACTACGCTGGAGAGGATTTCGCGGCCGTCGGCCACGACGGCGGCGGCGGTTTCGTCACAGGAAGATTCAATTCCCAGAATGCGAACGCTCATTGCGGTCTAGACTCCTGGTTCGATGCTATCACGCGCCAAAGGGAACCTTTCGGCTCACGCACGTTACAGCAAGAATCCGATTGAAAATCCAGCCGGCTTCTTTAACCTGAACAACATGACGACATCTCCGGCTTCCCACGCCAACGCCACCACAGCCATCAAAAAAGTCCGCAAAGCAGTTCTTCCCGCCGCCGGGCTGGGCACGCGGTTCTTGCCCGCGACCAAAGCGCAGCCCAAAGAAATGCTGACGGTGGTTGATAAGCCGCAGATTCAGTACGTCGTCGAAGAGTGTGTGGTCAGCGGCATCGAGCACATCATCATCGTCACCGGCAAGGGCAAGAATTCCATCGAAGACCACTTCGATTACAACCCGACCCTCGAGCGCTTCTTGGAGGAGAAGGGCAAAAAACATCAGGCCGAGCTGGTGCGACGCATCAGCGACATGGTTCAGGTCAGCTACACCAGGCAAAAAGAGCCGCTGGGACTTGGGCATGCCGTGCTGGTGGCGAAGGATCTGGTGGGTGACGAACCGTTCGCCGTATTGCTGGGGGACGTTTTGATCCCGGGGGACAATCCCGCGACCAAGCAGCTGATCGGCGTTTACGAACAGACCGGCGTCGGCGCCATCGCCGTGGAAGAAGTGCCGCACGAGAAGACGCAGCTCTATGGAATCGTGGCCGGGGACCCTGCCCCGCAAGCCCAGTTCGGCCAGCGGTTGCTTCGTATCCGCGACCTGGTGGAGAAGCCTAAACCGGCCGAAGCGCCGTCCAATCTCGCGATTACCGGACGCTATGTTCTGCCTCCGGCCATTTTTGGCTGCCTCGAGCGAACCGAAGCGGGCGCAGGCGGCGAAATTCAACTGACCGACGCCATGAAGATTCTGGCCAGAGAGCAAGGCCTGTGGGCCTACATTTACGAAGGCATTTCCTACGATGCAGGAGAAAAGCTCGGCTTTCTGAAGGCCACCGTGGAACTTGCCCTGCAGAACAAGGAATTTGGCGAAGCGTTTCGCGGATACCTCAAATCGCTGAAGCTCTAGGCGGCCGGCGCTTATTTCTTTTTGGCCGGCTTCTTTTCCTTGCCTTCCTTTGCCGGCGCCTCTTTGGCGGTTGCCTCTTTGCTGTCGGACGATTCTTTCTTCTCGGACGAAGCGGACTCGGCGGTTGCGCCTTCCTTGCCGCCCGATTTAGCGGCATAGTCGGTGACATACCAGCCGGAACCTTTGAACTGGATGGCCGGGGCGGTGAGCAAACGCTCGACTTTGCCTCCGCAGTGCGGGCACTTTTTCAGGTGCGGGCCGGAGACGCTTTCGATTTTTTCCGTCTTCCTGCCGCACTTCGCGCATTGGTACTCGTACAGGGGCACCGCCAAACCTCCAAATGTGTGTGAAAAATGCAGTATATACCATGCGGGGATGCCCGCGAAAACGCGTGCTAGACTGCTCGCATGAAGCCGTCAGCCAACGGGCGATCGGGTTGCCTGTATCTTGTGGCCACGCCCATCGGCAACCTGGAAGACATTACTTTGCGCGCGCTGCGCATCCTCAAAGAGGCCGACCAGATCGCTTGCGAGGACACCCGGCACACGCAAAAACTCCTGAACCACTATGGCATTGCCAAGCCCCTGGTCAGCTATCACGAGCACAATGAGATGACACGCGCGCCGGAACTGGTGCTGGCCATGGAGCAGGGCGCACAAATTGCCCTGGTGAGCGATGCCGGCATGCCCCTTGTGAGCGATCCCGGCTACCGCCTGGTTACCCTCGCGCTGCGTCACCATTTGCCGGTTGTGCCCGTTCCCGGCCCTTCTGCCCTGCTGGCGGCGCTTTCGGCCTCCGGGTTGCCCAACGAGGAGTTCCTGTTCGCAGGCTTTCTCCCCGCGCGCAGCGGCCAGCGCAAACGCGCGCTGGAACGCCTGCGCATCGAGGATCGGACCATGATCCTTTATGAAGCGCCGCACCGCATCGAGGATACTCTCGCCGATGCGCGCGCGATTCTGGGCGACCGGCCGGCTTGCCTGGCGCGTGAAGTCACCAAGCTCCACGAAGAGTTTCGGCGCGGCACTCTGTCGGAACTGGCCGCTTCCCTTTCCGAAAAACCCGCGCGAGGCGAAATTACGCTCTTGATTGGGCCCTTTCCCGCCGAGGAACGAACCGCGCAGCGCGATAGCTCGCAAAGTCTCGCAGAACGCGTGGACGAGCTCATACGCCAAGCCAAACTCGACAGGAAAGAAGCGCTGAAACTCGCGGCCAAAGAGCGCGGCTTAACCAAGCGCGCCGCCTACAGCGAGCTGCATCTGGATTGGAAAGAGCCTGAGGTCTAGCGCTGCCCGGCCGGGGTAGACCGGCTAAGCCGCCGACTCCCTGCGGAAGACGCGCTGGAACCGCGGACCGGTGAACTGCACACCGACCAGTCGCTCCCCTGGCCCGGCCGCGGGAGCTATGTGCACTACCCGGCCGCGCGTCGCAAAATTCGTGTCCTCCCGCTTCCATGCCTGCTGTGACGAGGTAGGGATGCGGATGTCCAGGTCGGTGCCGACCGGCAGATCAAAACGGGTCAGGAATGCGGCCCCGCCGCGGCAAAGATTTTCGCTCAAAGTTTCTTCCGTAAAGACCACGCCGCGCGAATCGCGGCCGGTCACCTGCATCGGCAGGCGCACTGCGATTCGGCGCTCAGTTCGCTGCTTCGAGAGGTGCGTGCTCGGTTGCATCGTGGGCCGGCTCCTCGTGCGACACACTGCGGTCGGTAACGGTACGCGCGACGGCCTGGCTCTCGAAAAAACGTTCCACTCGATCGAGCACTTCGCTGGGCGTCCGTGCCGCGTGAACCGTTCGTCTCAGTTCGCTGCCGTTCCCCACGCCGTGCGTGAACCAGCATGCGAACTGCTTCATTTTGCCTATGGCGTCGGGTTGATCCGCATTCCGAATTTCTTTGTAGTAGCCAGAGAGTAAACGGTGTCGGTCGGCATCGCTCGGTTGCGCATACGAACCCTTTATCCGGTAAGCCGCCATCTGCGAAAAAATCCACGGATTGGTGGCCGCTGCCCGGCCGATCATTACCGCGTCGCAAGCAGTTTCCTTTACCATGCGCGCCGCGTCTGCGGGCGTTTGGATATCGCCGTTGCCGATCACGGGAATCTTGACGCCCTGTTTTACCGCCGCGATGATCTTCCAGTCCGCGCGGCCGGTGTAGCCTTGCACCCGAGTGCGCGGATGCACAGCCACGGCTTCTACGCCCATGGCCTCGGCCATTTTTGCAACTTCCACCGCCACGATGGAGTTTTCATCCCAGCCCGCGCGCAATTTGATGGTGAGCGGAATACGCACCGCGGCCCGCACGGCGCGGAAGATCTCGCCGAGCAGTTCTAGGTCGCGCAGCAGGCCGGACCCCCCGCACTTCACGACTTTCTTGGCTGGGCAGCCAAGGTTGATATCCACCGCGTCGAAGCCGTGGTCCTCGACCATCCTGGCGGCTTCGCCCATGACTTGCGGGTTTGCGCCAAACAGCTGCGCCGCGATGGGATGTTCGTCGGGTTGGAAATGGAGGTAGCGCAGGGTCTTTTTTGCGCTGCGCGTGATCCCCTCCGAGCTCGTGAACTCCGTCATTAGCAGGCCGCAGCCGCCCTGGCCACGGATCACGCGGCGAAACAGCGTGTCGGTCACGCCGGCCATCGGCGCGAGCACGGTCGCAGGTCGTATGGTCAGGTCCCTGACCTTATATTCGGCGGGAATCATTACATCCACTCTAGCGCAGCTTAGCCGCCCTGGCTGGCCTTTTCGATGGCCTGTTCGATAGACAGCTGCAAGGAGGTTTGCGCCGCAGGCCCGACGTCGACGGCCGGCCGGGTCTCGACCGGCGGCCGTAGATAGCGATCCAGTTTCAGAAATTTTCGTCCGAGCGCACCGCTGTAAACCGACCATTCCTCCTCGCCCGACTCGCCCGCCAGAGCTGCGCGGGCTGCGGCCATCTTGGAGTCCAGATCGTCCAGGTAGTGAAATACCAGCGCTTCCCGGATCATGGGCAACTTCGGGGAACCGAATTCATATTCTCCGTGGTGGCTTATCAACAGGTGCTGCACCACCGTTTTGAGCTCCCGCGGAAAGCCTTCGATCTCGTCGATGGCCTTGCCTACCGTCTCCACCTCCATCACGATGTGGCCGAGCAGTTGACCGTGCGTCGTGTATCCGATGGAACGCTCGTAGCAAAGTTCGTCGAGTTTGCCGACGTCGTGCAGAATTGCCGCGGTCAGGAGCAAATCAAGATCCAATTCAGGACGATAGTGCTCCGCAACTTGCTTCGCCAGCCCGCAGAGTCCAACCACATGCTCCAATAACCCGCCCAAATAAGCATGGTGCATGACCTTCGCCGCCGGAGCCTTCTTGTAGCGCGCAGCTATCGCAGGATCGGAGAGAAAGGCCTGCACGAGTTTTCCGAGCCAGGGATTGCCGATGGACTGCGCTTCGGCGAGCAACAGCGCCCACATCTTCTCGACGTCTTCTTTGCTATGCGGCAGGTAGTCGGCGAGGTCGATCTCCTCCGGCCGGGCCTTACGAATTTGCAGCAGCGCAAGCTGTGTGCGGTCGCGGTACAACTCGACGCGCGCTTCGATTTTGACGATGTCCTCGCGCGCGACTTCCTGGGCGGCGATTTCGAATTTCGTCCACATGCGGGCTTCGACAGTGCCCGAGCGGTCGCACAGCTCGAGACGGAGATACGGCTTCCCTTCTTTGGTATTGCGCAGCTCTTTGGCGCTAACCAAGAAGAAGCTGGTGATGGTTTGTTCGCTCGTCAGGTCAGAGACAAACGCTTTTTTCATTGGCCGGAAGTTTCACCGGAGCGTTTGCCGAACAGAAGAAACTTCTTGTGGCCCTTTTTGGCCTTGGTCGCTTCCGGTGTGGCGTTAACTTCTTGAATTTCTGAATTGCCGCCGCCGGCGAGTTCGGCATATCCGGGTTTGATCACCACGTAACTCTGTTCGCGCAGCGTCTTCAGGTATTCGCGGACCGCGGGCTCCAGCTTCTCGTTGTAGAGGTGGTCCATGATTTCGCTCTTGACCTTGTCGAAGCCCTGCTCGCCTTCGTCGTAGTGTTCCAAAACCTGGAAAATCAGATAGCCCTGCTTGGTTTCGATCACCTCGGTCAGCTCATTGCGCTTCATCTTGAACACGACCTCTTCCAGCTGCTTGGCCAGTTCGCCGCGCTTGAACATGCCGATGTAGCCGCCCTGGTCCTTGGTGGTGCCGTCAGAGAGACGTTTGGCGATTTCGCCGAAGTCTTCGCCATCCTTCACGCGTTTGAGCGCTGTTTCCGCTTTTTTCTTCAAGTCCGGGAGTTCGGTGTCCTTCTTGCCTTCGGTGTTTACGATGATTTCACGGATCGCCACCTGCTCCGGCCGCACAAACTCGGATTTGTGTGCTTCGTAGTATTTTTGCGCGTCGCTTTCGCCGATGGAGATGTGCGAGCCGACTTCCTGGCTGACCACCTTCTGCGTCAGAATGCGATTGCGGATGTTGTTTTTGAAGTCTTCCCAGTTGAGGCCCTGGCCCGTGACGGCCTTCTCGAGTTCGTCCATGTCCTTTAACTTGTTCTGGATGCGGACCTGGTCCAGCTGCTTGATCACGTCGGTTTCCACGCTGAGGCCCAGGTCCTTGCCGCGCTGTGCCAGCAGCGACTGGTCTATCAGGTCGCGTAGCGTATGCTTTTTGCGCGCCTCCAACTCGCTTTGCAGCTGTTCGGGCGTGCACTTTCCCTGGCAGTCCTGGCGCGTCTCCTCTTCCGTCTGCGCCATGGATTTTTCGTATTCCGTGCGCGTGATGATCTCGTTGTTCACGCGGGCAATGATCTCTTCCACCACGGCGCCGCTGTTCGGATTAGGCTTCAGCGCGGGCGCCGCCGCTTTGGGCCGCGCTTCTTTGGCCGGCTCTGCGGTTTCCGGCGCCATCTTTGGCTGCTCCAGGGTGGGGGCGGGAGCCGGTGGCGGCTGCTGTTCAGGATCTTGCGCAGCCAGCGGATTCGCCAGCAGCGGGGCTAGCAGAACCACCAGGAGAGCCAGTTTCCGCTGTTGTCGTAAGACCAAGCTACTCATTCCATTGCCTCTCTGCCTTCAGTTTAGCCCTGCCCTTGCAGGCCTAGCAATACGTTTCTGAGCGCTCCCACAACCGGTTCGCCGCGCTGCAGTTCGATCCACAGGACTCCCGAAGGGTCGAGCCGGATTCCGTCGCGCGACCGCACTACGCTCACCAGCGTCGCCGGATCGAGAGGAGTTTCCTGGTGGAAGCGGACGGCCAGACGGTTGCCCTGCCGCTCGACGGTGGAGATGCGCAGCCGCTCGCAGACCGATTTGAGGGCCGCATACTCCAAAAGGTTGGCCACCGAGGAAGGCAGCCCGCCGAAGCGGTCTTCGAGCTCCTTGGCGACATCGCTTTTCTCTTCATCGGTCTTGATGGACGAGATGCGCTTGTAGGTCCGCAGCCGCAGGTTTTCGCTGGGAATGTAGTCCTGGGGAATGCGGACGTCCAGACCGAGACTCAACGTCGTGCGCAGCTCGGGTGCGGCCTCTTCACCTTTCAGCTTGGATACGGCTCGTTCGAGCATTTGCGTGTAAATATCGAAGCCCACCGCCTCGATGTGCCCGTGCTGCTGCCGGCCGAGCATGTTGCCCGCGCCGCGCAGCTCGAGGTCCAGCGCCGCAATGCGGAACCCGGCGCCCAATTCGCTGAACTCTTTCATGGCCGAAAGCCGTTTGCGCGCCACTTCCGAGAGCACGGTCTGCGGCGGCACCAGTAGATAGGCGTAAGCGCGCTGATTGGAGCGGCCGACGCGGCCGCGTAGCTGATAAAGCTCCGACAGCCCGAGCCGGTCCGCCCGATTGATCAGGATGGTATTGGCCCTGGGGATGTCCAGCCCATTTTCGACAATCGTCGTGGCCACCAGCACGTCCGCCTCGTCGCGGATAAACTTGAGCATTACCTGTTCGAGTTCCTTCTCGCCCATCTGTCCATGACCGACCACAACGCGGGCCTTCGGCACCAGTTTGGCGACCAGTGAGGCCAGCGAATAGATGGACTCGACGCGGTTGTGGATGAAATAGACCTGCCCCTCGCGTTCGAGCTCCGTTTCGATGGCCTGGCGCACCAGTTCTTCGCTGAAGGAAGACACGGAAGTCTGAATCGCCAACCGGTCGCGCGGGGGAGTCTCGATAATGGACATATCGCGCAGACCGACCAGCGACATGTGCAGCGTCCGGGGTATCGGCGTGGCGGAAAGCGACAACGCATCGACGTTTTTGCGCATTTCCTTGAGCCGCTCTTTGTGGGCCACTCCGAACCGCTGCTCTTCATCAATAATCAGCAGACCCAGATCCTGGAATTGCACGTCTTTAGAAAGCAGCCGGTGCGTGCCGATGACCACGTCCACCCGTCCCGCCTCCAGTTCGCCCAAAACCTTCTTCTGCTCCGCCGCGGTGCGGAACCGGCTCAACATTTCGATTTGCGCGGGAAAGGCCGCAAATCGCTTCTTGAACGTCTCAAAGTGCTGAAATGCAAGAACCGTGGTGGGGGACAGCACCGCCACCTGCTTCCCGTCGCCGATCACCTTGAACGCGGCGCGCATGGCCACTTCGGTCTTGCCATAGCCCACGTCGCCGCAGAGCAGCCGGTCCATGGGCTGCGGCTTTTCCAGATCTTTTTTTATGTCCGCGATGGCCAGGTTCTGATCCTGCGTCTCCTCAAATTCAAACGCATCTTCAAACTCGCGCTGCCAGATGCCGTCCGGTGAAAAGGCAAAGCCTTTGGCGGTCTTGCGCGCGGCGTAGAGGGCCAGCAGCTGTTCCGCCATGTCTTCAAGCGACTTGCGCACTCGGGCCTTGCGCGTGTTCCAACCCGTGCCGCCAAGCTTGTCGAGCGTCGGCGGCGCGCCTTCCACCACGCGATAGTTTTGTACCAGGTCCATGCGTTCGAGCGGCACGTAGAGACGCGCCTCTTCCGCATAGCGCAGCAACATGAATTCGCCGCGGCGGCCATCGGATTCGATCCCGCGCAACCCTTCGAACTGGCCGATACCATGGTCCACGTGGACCACAAAATCCCCGGGCTTCAAGTCGGCGAAGTCGCTGAAAAATCCCGACGTGCGGATCTTCCGGGTCGGCCGTTCGACCTGCGGCGCAACGTCGAAAAGGTCGGCGTTGCCATAGATGGTAAGCTTCGCGTCGGCAAAGGCCGCACCGGCGCCAAAGGGCGCTCGCAAGAGCACCAGTCCTGCCGATTCGCTGGCGCTTTCGGCCGTAAATCCCGCCGCGGCACTCTCCGATTCGCCGAGGACATACGGAACTTCGTACTCGCGGCAGATGTCTGCGAACCGTTCGAGCTCGCCGGTGCTTGCCGCCGTCAGGAAAACCGTACCGCTTTCGGCCAGCTGCGACTTCACGTCGCCCACGCAGGCCACCACGTCGCCGTGAAAGCGCGCACTCGGCCGCGACGCCAGATGAAAACGCTTGGCCTCGCCTGCCGTCAGCCCCAACTCTTCCAAATCCACGCGAGTCGCGAGTTCGAGCGCCAGCGCAAACTCTTCTTCCGTCCAGAAGAAGACTGCTCCTTGCGGTGAATTCGCCGCGCCCTGTTTTTCGTAGGATGTGGTCACCTCGCGCAGCACGTCGGCAACGCAGGCAGCTACCGCCGCTGGTTCGTTGACGAAAACCAGAGGCTCGAGAGAGCTCGCGGCCAGTTCGAATAGCGTGCGCACGCCAACCGCGTCCGCCGGCCCCCAATAAGTCGGCAGCGGCCAAGCTTCTGCGCCCGGTTCGCGCGCAATCTGCCACTCCGTCAGCGGCAGCACGGCGGTTCTATTCACCGGCGCAATGGAACGCTGCGTGCGCGGGTCAAACTCGCGGACCGACTCTACCGTGTCGCCCAACAATTCGACGCGCACCGGCCGCGGCGCTTCCGGCGAGAAAATGTCCACGATGCCGCCGCGCACGGCGAACTGCCCCGGCAACTCGACCATTTCCGTGCGCGCATACCCGGTCGAGCCCAAATGGCCCAAAAACTCCGGCAGCGGCACGTCTTTGTCTTTTTCCAAAACGCGCGTCAGGCCGGCGTAGTCCGCGGCGTCGCGATACCGCCACAACGCTGCGGCCACGGGCGCAATCAAAAGCGACACCTCTCCTGCAGCCAGCCGATAGAGAGCGGCCGCGCGCCGTTCGAGAATGTCGGCGTGCGGCGCTCGCGACTCCCACGGCAGCGTGTCGAAAGCCGGCAGCACTGCGATACCGCCGGTCGCGCCGGGAAATACCGAAAACCAGAACCGCAGCGTTTCCTGTATGGCTTCGGCTCTCTTGTTGGATTCCACCAGCAAAAAAGCGGGCCGCCGAAGTTCGTGTGTGAGGTGGGCGACGGTGATCGCTTTCGCCACCTCCGTCAGGCCCGCGCAGCCCGCCGCCTTCGCGCCGCCGCGCAACGCGGTTAGCAGGCCTTCCAGCGCGGGCTGGCGCACCAACGTCTCAAGTCGCTCGCGTACAACGGGTAGAATCATGCAGTGAATTTAGGAGTTGCTGCCGCCGGAACCGCCCGGCTCCTGAATCTTTCTGACCATCGCCGAGGTGGAATAGCCCGACACCACCGGTACCTGAACCACGCGCCCGCCCACGGCTTCCACTTCCTCGCGCCCGATGATTCGATCACTCGCCCAATCGCCGCCTTTGACGAGGACATCCGGTCCGAGCGCCGAGACAATTTCCCGCGGCGTCGGCTCATCAAAAATCACGACGCCATCCACGGGATCGAGGGCCGCTAACAGTTCCGCCCTTTCCTGCTCCGGCATAATCGGACGGCCGGCTCCCTTCATTTCCCGGACGCTGCGGTCGCTGTTCACGCCCACGATCAATACGTCGCCACAGGCGCGCGCGCGCTCGAGGGTCTCGATATGTCCTGGATGCAGCAGGTCAAAGCAGCCGTTAGTAAACACCACCCGGCGGCCATTGCGTTTCTCCCGCGCACGTCGGACAATCGCTTCGTGCCACGTCAAAACTCGCCCGCTCAACGAAACTCCTGGTCGGAAAGCGCTTGGCGCGCGATTCCGTCCGCTCGTTCAGTTTATCACGCGGACCTTCGACGCTCTTTTCCACCGCTCTCGCTCCAGCTGCAGCCTGCGCGATGAATCGCCGGGCACTCCTCGAGGCCGCCCTGGGCATCCTTCTCTGCTTTCTCGGCTATCTGCTGGCGCATCGCGAATCCTACGAAATGCACACCGTGCTGGCAACTGCCGGCGGCTGCCAAATGGCGACCGACATTTATGAACCGCGCTCCGGACCTCCTCTTGGTTCGGTGGTTTTGTTTCACGGGCTCGCGGCCAACAAGAAGGTGATGTCGTTCAACGCCCAGGAGTTCGCCAATCAAGACCTTAGGGTCTTCGTGCCCGACTTGCCGGGGCATGGCAGGACTCCCGGCCCCTACTCGGCCGATCGTGACGACTCCTGCGCTCTGGCGCTCGTCCGCGACCTGGCTAGCCGCAAAGCCATCATCAGGGAACGCACCCTCCTGGCCGGGCACTCGCTCGGCGGAGCCATCGCCATCCGCGTCGCAGCGCAGTTTCCTGTCGCGGGCGTCATCGCGCTTTCCCCCGCTCCCATGCGCGTGGCTCCCGGCTTTTCTCCGGAGATGATTCCCTTTCATGACGTCCCCGCTTTGCCACCGCATTCCCTGGTCCTCGGCGGCCAGTGGGAACCCGGGCCCATTACGTCGCTCGCACAGCAGCTCGTGGGACCGGTCACGTCAACTCTCCCTGCGCCAGCATCCAGCAGCAAATACCAGATGATCCCGCGCACCACGCACGTAAGCATTCTTTTCTCGCAAGCTACCTTTAGAGAGCTCCGCGCCTGGACCTCCGGGATCCTCGGCACGAGCCGCGACGCTCCGCTGCCGCGCAATATGCCAGCGCTCGGATGCATTCTCGGCACGGTCGGCCTCTCCCTCCTGGTGCCACCCTTCCTGCGCGAGATGAACTCTGCGGCGGGACCTGCGCCGGATGGCCGGCCTTCCGTGCCTTCTTTCGCGAAAGGCTTGCCGGTGGCGATGGTTGCGGCGTTCGCCGCCGCCCTGCTGCTGGCCTCGCCAGTCATTCCTATCCGCTTTGTAGGCGTCCTTAACGGCGATTACCTGGCGCTGTTTCTCTTCTTGACCGGTCTGCTGGTGCTGGCCGTCTGTCACAAGTCTGTCCCGGCCTGGCAGCGGCTTCTGGCACCTGTGCTCGCCTCGGCTGCGGCTCGGGCGATGGTTCTGGTGCTGCTCTTCGCCGGGTGGTTTGAACTTACCTTCTACGAAGCATGGCCCACGACCGCTCGCTTGATTCGCTTTCCGCTGCTGCTCTTTCTGCTGCTCCCCTGGCATCTGGCCGAGGAGATTCTGATCGGACCGCCCGTCTCTTCTTTCGACCTCCGCCGCCTCGGCAAATCGTTCGCGCTGCGATTTTTGGTCTACCTAGCGCTCTTTTCCGGCATTCTCTATCTCCATTCCGGAGCAATCCTGCTCTTTCTGCTTGTCGGTTATTTCGTCGTCTTTTCCTTGCTGCAGCGTCTGGCCTCGTACCTCGTTCGTTTCAGGACCCAGTCCTCTGCCGCCGCCGCAATCTTCGGCGCTATACT
>Ga0126370_10000253_pt1 | contig 20616 bp, 17 predicted proteins | sample PanSoiMetaPlot_3_FD_92586 | JGI IMG/M metagenome (GOLD analysis project Ga0126370, IMG submission 92586) | Tropical forest soil microbial communities from Panama - MetaG Plot_3 | ecosystem: Environmental > Terrestrial > Soil > Tropical forest > Bulk soil | place: Panama | collected 2016-02-17 | reverse complement strand
CCAGGGAAAAGTCCTCAAAGTGCACCGCGCGCGCACCGGCGCTCGGACGGGCTCGCCGGGAACCGTGCTGGCTGTTGGAGAGCAGGGCATTGAGGTGGCGTGCGGCGAGGGTTCGCTTTCGCTCCTCCAAGTTCAACCCGAGGGAAAGCGGACCATGAGTTCGGCAGAGTTCCTCGCCGGGCATCAGATCGCGGTTGGAGAGCAGCCGTTCGGCGCGTAAGTTCTCGCTGGGAGTGACCGATGAAAGTGCTCGTACTGCATGGCCCGAACGTGAATCTCCTGGGCCAAAGAGCTGGCGACAATCCGGAATGGAGCCTCGAAACGGTGAATCACCTCATCGAGGAAGAGGCCGCTTCGCTCGGGCTCGAAGTGAAGATCCTCCAATCAAACCATGAGGGCGTTCTGATCGACACGCTGCACGGCGAACGGCGGTGGGCCGAAGCGGTGGTGATCAACCCGTCCGCCCTCACTCACACCTCGTACGTCCTGCGAGACGCGATCGCCGCGCTGGGAAAACCGACGATCGAGGTTCACATGACCGACATTCGCCGGCGCGAAGCCTGGCGGCGGCGGACGGTTCTAAAAGACGTCTGCGTCGCCCGAGTGATCGGCAAGGGAGTTGATTCCTACTTGATCGCGCTGCGCAGTCTCGCCGGGAGCAAACCTTCAAGCGCGGCGTCGCTGAAGCGCCCACGGGCGTCGAAAGCAAGGTCGAACAAGACGATTGGGCGGCGCGCCGAGACTGCGGCGCCGAAAGGCAGAAGCGCGTCCGCCCCTTTCGACGAGAAGAACGGCCTGCCGCGGGACCTGGCTCGTGCTCCGAGCGCAGCGCCCGCCAAGTCGATGGACCGAGCTGCTGCGGCGGGGAATCGGCCGGGCGCCGAGGGATTCCTCACTCGAGCGTTCGTCCGGCAAAAGATCGCCGACCGCCTAGCGGGAAGGCTCACCGCATCGGGGTTGGCCACCTGGGCTCGCCAGCATTGGCTCGAGGTACAGCGAGGCGCGCCTGCGGAAAGCGGGTACCGCGAGCTGCTCGAGGAGTCTCTACAGAGCCTTGTTCTCTCGGCGATGCCCGCTTCCAAGCTGACGGAGGATCAGTTGCTGGACTTGATGACCCAGCTCGAGTGATGAACGCCCGCGCTCTGGCCATTCGCGTTCTGGAGCGGGTTCAGGTCAGCGACGCGTTCCTCAATGCCGCTCTCGACTCCGAGCTGCGGCGCGCCCGCCGGCTGGATGCTCGCGATTCAGCCCTGGTCACCGAGCTGTGTTATGGCGCAGCCCGCCGGCAGATGGCCCTGGACGGCGCGCTGGCCCGCTTTTCGGCAAAGCAGCTCGAGCGCCTTGAGCCGCGGGTGCTCTGCGCGCTGAGGGTCGGCGCTTATCAGCTCTTCTACATGCGCATGCCGAAGCGCGCCGCGGTAGCTGAAACGGTGGAGGCGCTCAAGCAGCTGAAAATGAGCCGAGCGGCGGGATTCGCGAACGCCATTCTGAGAAAGCTGTCGCAGCTCGAAGAGCTTCCGCTCCCGCCGAGCTCCGATTCCGTCGCTCACCTCGCGGTCCGCGAAAGTCATCCACTCTGGCTGGTGGCGCGATGGACAAATCGCTACGGCGAAGAAGGCGCCGAGGCGATGCTGCTGGCGAACAATCGGCCGCCGCGGCTGACCCTTCGGGTGAACTCGACGAAGTTGGGGCGCGAGGCCCTTCTGGAGAAGTTCGCCGCTTCGCGAATCGACGCACAGGCGACGTCCGTCTCGCTCGCTGGAATCGCGCTGGCGGCGCCGGGGAAGGTCCAGGACGTGCTCGGATACGCCGAGGGGCTGTGGCAAGTCCAAGACGAGGCAGCTCAACTGGTAGTGGCGTACGCCTCGATTCCCGACGGCGCTCGGGTGCTCGACGCCTGCGCCGCTCCCGGCGGAAAATCATTCCACCTCGCCGAGCGCACGCGCGTGCTCGCCAGCGACATTCACGCGGGCAAGCTTCGAAAGCTCGAAGCCGAGGCACAACGCTTGGGGCTGCGCGAGCGCCTCGAGCTGCTTGGGCACGATGCGCGCCTGCCGTTTCCGGAGCAACTTGCGCCCTTCGACGCGGTGCTGGTAGACGCGCCCTGCTCAGGCTTGGGTACGCTGCACCGCCATCCGGAGCTTCGGTACCGGCGTAAGGAGGGGGACATCGCCAGATTCGTCGAGCTCCAGCGAGCGATTTTGACGAGCTGCGCGCATGCCGTCGCACCCGGCGGACTGCTCGTCTATTCGGTGTGCACCACCGAACCGGAGGAAGGGGAAGAGCAGGTGCAAGAGTTTTTGCGCACCCACGCGGCCTTTCGGCTCGAAGCGCCGGCGCAGGCCGATCGCCTGCCGATTGCGAAAGGGTGCTTGCACACGGTGCCGGGGGAACGCGGATGGGATGGATTCTTCGCGGCGCGCCTGCGCCGAGCGGGCTGAGCCGCTACTCGTCTGCGTTGGCAGCGCCCTTGAACGCTTCCAAAACGGCCTGGGCAGCGCGGTCGAGATACTTGCCCTTGCGAACCAACAGGCCAATCGTCCTCGTGAAGTTGCCCTCCGCAAAGGCCTTGGCCACCAGCGTCCCTTCGGCAACTTCGTGCTGCACGGTGGCTACCGGCAGGACGGCCACCCCGAGGCCCATCTCGACGGCGCGCTTGATCGTCTCCACGTTGTCCATCTCCATCACCGGGTTCAGCTCCAGTCCCTTCTCGCGAAAGAGGCGATCGATGGCTTTTCGCGTCGGGGCCTCCCGGTCGAAGGCAATGAACGGAACGCCGACGAGCGCGCTCATGGGAATTTTTGCCTTGCTCGCGAACGGATGATTCGACGCCGCGACGACGGCCAGCTTGTCCTCACGGAACTGGAGCAGATCGACGCCGGCTCGCGGCGCCGGGTAAGCGACGATTCCGATGTCGGCCGCGCCGAGGATGACGTCGTCGTAGACCTGGTCGCTGCGCCGGTAGCTCAGGCGCATGTTCACCTTGGGATGGACCTTGAGCAGATTTTTTTGGACGCTCTGCAGCTCGTGCAGGCCGACGGAGTAGATGGTTGAAACCGTCGTGGTCCCGGCGATCTGCGTCCCCTGCTCGCGGACCTCCTGTTCGACCTCGGAAAAGCGGGCCAGGATTTCCTTGCACCCGCGAAAGAGTCGCTCCCCCGCTGCAGTCGGTGTGACTTGCCTCGCGCTTCGAGAGAGGAGCTTCTGCTCGTACCGCGCTTCGAGCGCCCTGACCTGCTGACTGACAGCCGACTGCGTCACGTGGTTGAGCTGGGCTGCCCTGGAGAACGAGCCTGTCTCAACGACGTCGCAAAACATCTTGAGCGACGCGAGCTGCATAAGGAGCCCTCTCCAACGAGGTAGATTTAATTAGCAACCCTGCTGCTGCGCGGCAATCAAATGCTCCGGCAGGGCGCCACACTCGGGCGGGGACGGCAGATGGCGCCGCCCTTCACCTCGTCCGAGCGGACCCGAGGCTTTCTTCGAGAACGCGCCTGCCGAGTGCGGTTGGACTCTAATCTTGGCTGAAGATCGCGGCCTCCGTCGCCTCGGCAAGCACGTCGAGCAGGCGATTCCCCTCGAGCGCAGAGGCGCTGGATGGCGAGCCGAAATAGGCCTGCTCGCCGCCGCACTCATGAAAGGTCCGAGCGCCCGCCTTGATCAGCGCCGGCAGATTCACCGGCAGGTCGGCGAGCGCGGTGCGCATCGACTCGTTGACGAGGCCCGGGGCCGCGGCGAGCATCAGGGAAGTCTCGTACTGGCCGGCGTGGCTTCCGCCCCGGGTAAATTCTTCGCCGAGCTGAGGAGCGATCGGCTTTCTTCGATGGTCCGGCACTGCGATGGATGCGCCGCTTCTCGCCGCCGCGGCCCGCGCTGCTTCATGCACCAGCTCAAAGTGGTCCGGCTCGAGGTGGTGATTCACCACGCCGATCGGCGAGAAACCGTGCGAAGCAATCCCGACCAGCACGTCCGTCAGCCACGCCAGTGCAGCAGTGCGCGAAATGCTCACCGTTCCGGGAAAGCTCGCCGCGAATTCAGTCACCGCATAAGCCACCGGCGGAAAGATCAAGCATCGTCTTCCTCGCGAGCCGAGCCGCAGCGCGGTGCGGCGGGAGACCTCTACCGAGATCACCACGTCCACATTCAAGGGCAGGTGCGGACCGTGAGCTTCGGTCGAGCCGATCGGCAGCAGCGCCACCGACTTTTGGCGGGCGAATTCACGGATCTCCGTCCATGGCAGCTCTGCCGCGAAGATCGCTTTCTCGACAGGCGCGCTCATTCTTCAACCCCGAAGCTGTGACTTGAGCACCTTGCCTCGGTCGCTCTTTGGAAGTGAGGCGACGAACTGGATCGATCGCGGAGCCTTGTACGGCGCGAGCGACTGGCGGACATAGGTTTTGAGCTCTTCGGCGAGTTGATCCGACGCGTTGTATCCTGGCGCGAGGACGAGAAAGGCCTTGGGCTTTTGCAGACCGTCCGCATCCTCAAAGCCAATCACCGCTGCCTCGCCCACGGCGGGGTGGGTCAGCAAAGCGTTCTCTACCTCCCCCGGCGAGAGCCACTTGCCGCCGACCTTCAGCATGTCGTCGGCGCGGCCGCAGAACCAGAAGTAACCCTCCTCATCCTGGCGAAACTTGTCGGCGGAAACGCACCAATCGCCGCGAAAAGTCTGTTTGCTCTTTTCGTGTTGTTGCCAGTACTCGAGTGCCATCGAATCGCCTCGGATCCACAGCGTTCCAATCTCCCCGCGTGCTACCTCGCGGCCCTGATCATCGCAGATCTTCGCCTCGTACCCGTCGACGACTCGCCCCAGCGAACCGAGCTTCACATCGCCAAAGCGATTGGTGATGAAGATGTGAAACATCTCCGCCGAGCCAATGCCGTCGAGAATCTCGACCCCCGTCGCTCTCTTCCAGCGGTGGTAGAGCTCCGACGGAAGCGCTTCGCCCGCGCTGATGCAGACGCGCAGCGAGGAGAAATCCACCGAGGAGACGCCGGGGGCGCTGACCATGGCGTTGATCGCGGTCGGAACCGCAGTGAGGATGGTCGGCCGCTCTCTGCCGATGAGCTCGAAAATCCGCTCGGGCGTCGCCTTGTCGGGGAAGATCACCGACGAGCCGCCCGCGAGAAGCGGAAACAGCAGGTTGGTCCCCAGCGCGTAACCGAACGCGAGCTTCGGAATGGAAATGGCGATGTCCGAGTTCCGGTAGCCGACGATCGGCAGCCCGTAGACAAGGGCGTTGAACAGGAAGTCCCGCTGTTTGTGGACCGCCGCTTTTGGAAAGCCGGTCGATCCCGAGGTGAAAAGCCAAACCGCGGGATCGTCTCGGTGCGTGGGGGCGAACTCCGGATCGGGTTTAACCGCAGCAATTTCTCGCTCGAACGAAAGATGGCGGCCGGGAGAGCCGGCCACGATCAGCGCTCGCGTTTTCGAGGCCGATCGAGCCAGCGCGGATTCGAGTGCCGCTCGTGCCGAAGCATGGGCGACCACGATCTTCGCCCGGGTATAGCGCAGGTAGTACTCGATCTCCTCGAGCTTCTGTTCCGGATTGATCGCCGCCACCACGCCACCCGCCTTCAAGGCTGCCAACCACGCGGAAGCAAACTCGGGTATGTCCGGAAGCATCAGGAGCACGCGCTGCTCGAGCTCGAGCCCCAACCCGCGGAAAACCGCAGTGGCCCGATCCACCTCGTCGGCCAGAGCGCGATAGCTGATCGCCCGTCCTTCGAATCGAAGCGCTGGCGCATCAGCCCGCGCAGGCAACTGGCGATAGAGAAACACCTCCGCGAGATTCAGCTGCTCCGGCAAATTGCGGAAATCCAGCGCCGAGTTCATGAAACCTCACGCGCCACCGGTAGAAAGAACGTTCTGTCTACCGGATGGCCGAGCCGGTGGCCTAGACTAGGCCTTCGAGCTTGCTCTAAGCCAGATCCGATTGCGATTGTCAGAAGCGCGAGATTGCCACGGTTCCGCAAAGCGGGACGGCTCCCGCTCAGCGCTTCGGTCCGGTCATCTTCTCCGGACGCACCCATTGATCGAACTGCTCTGCCGTGAGGAGCTTCAGCTCCATCGCCGCCTGCTTCAGCGTCTTTCCCGTCTTGTGTGCGTGTTTGGCGATCTTGGCTGCATTGTCGTAGCCAATGTACGGATTCAGCGCGGTCACCAACATCAGCGAATTGCGGAGAAGCTCATCGATGCGCTCGCGATTCGGCTCGATCCCTGCCGCGCAGTGATCATTGAAGCTCGCCGATGCATCGGCGAGCAGCCGCAGGCTCCAGAGGAAATTGTAGATGATGAGGGGCTTGAAAACGTTCAGCTCGAAGTTGCCCATCGCTCCACCGTCGTTCACCGCGACGTCGTTTCCCAACACCTGGCAGCAAACCATGGTCAAGGCTTCGCTCTGGGTTGGATTTATTTTGCCGGGCATGATCGAGCTTCCTGGCTCATTCTCCGGAATGGTGATCTCCCCCAGTCCGGAGCGCGGTCCCGACGCCAGCCAGCGGATGTCATTGGCAATTTTCATCAGCGACGCCGCGAGCGTTTTTAGGACCCCATGGCCGTGGACCAGTGCGTCGTGGCTGGCGAGAGCTTCGAATTTGTTCGGCGCCGAAACGAAAGGATGGCCGGTCATCTTCGCCAGCTCCGCGGCCACGCGCTCCCCGAACTCCGGGTGCGCATTCAATCCAGTTCCAACCGCGGTGCCGCCGATGGCCAGCTCGCAAAGGTGGGGCAGTGCGTTCTCCAGGTGCTGAAGACCGTGATCCAGCTGCGACACGTATCCCGAGAATTCCTGGCCCAGGGTCAATGGGGTGGCGTCTTGCAGGTGGGTGCGGCCGATCTTGATGATCGACTGGAAGTCCTCCGCTTTGCGCGCAAGCGTGTCGCGCAGCTTGCGGATCGCCGGGGCGAGCTGCTCTTTCAGGGCGGTGATCGCCGCCACGTGCATCGCGGTCGGAAAGACGTCGTTCGACGACTGCCCGCGGTTTACGTCATCGTTCGGGTGGATCTTCCGCCCTTCGCCGCGCGGGCCGCCGAGCAGCTCGCTGGCGCGATTGGCGATCACCTCGTTGACGTTCATGTTCGTCTGAGTGCCGCTGCCCGTTTGCCAGACCACCAGGGGAAACTGATCGCCGAGCTTGCCGGAGATCACCTCGTCCGCCGCGCGGATGATCGCCTTGGCCTTGGTTTCATCGAGCTGCCCGAGCTCGAGGTTCACCTGAGCGCAGGCCCGCTTCACCTGCGCGAGAGCCGCGATTAAACCCTGCGGCATGCGCTCGCTGGAGATCTTGAAGTTCATCAACGAGCGCTGAGTCTGTGCTCCCCAGTAGACGTCGGCCGGCACCTCGACTTCACCAAACGTATCCTTCTCGATCCGGAACTGGGCCATTGCCTCTCCTTACAACGGTTCTAGCGCGGTGGCGGGGATAACACTCCGGCCTGGAGCGCGAAACCCCTCGTGGCCGTAAAGGCGCTGATGAGCTGCTCTAACGCGCGGGCTTAGCGAATCAAAAACCCGCCCTGAAGCGAGGGCGCGTTTGGCCATTTGCGGTAGTAAATTGCCTCCGCGCCAGTATTCTGCGCGCGCTTTTGCAACCGATGGGAGCTGACATGGCGAACGGCCCGGCTGCTTTGTCGCGAGTGCGTTTTGGCCAAACCTCGCGCCGGGACGCTTGGTGGGCGGCGCCCGCGCTGGTGTTCGTCGTCCTCGCCTCCTTTGTCGTCTACGCGACCTGGGCGGCGTTCCAGGGGAATCACTACACTTTTGGACCGTACATTTCTCCCTTCTACTCGCCAGAGTTGTTTGGCGAGTCGCCGCACGCCTGGTTTGGTCCCAAGCCATCTTGGTGGCCGAGCTGGCTGGTGTTCTCACCGGCGCTGCTCATCCTTCCGTTCCCCGCGGCGTTTCGCTTGACCTGCTATTACTACCGCGGCGCTTACTACAAAGCGTTCTGGGCGGACCCGCCTTCTTGCACCGTCGGCGAGCCCCGCACGAGTTACCGCGGCGAGCTGTCGCTGCCGCTCGTCCTGCAGAACGTGCACCGAATCTTCCTGTACATCGCGCTGGTGTTTCTGGTCATTCTCGCGCACGACGTCTGGGAGGCGACGTCTTTCACCAATCCCGCGACCGGCCAAGAGCAGTTTGGCATCGGCGTGGGAACTCTGGTGTTGGCCGGCAACGTCATCTTGCTCGGCGGGTACACGTTCGGATGCCATTCCCTGCGGCATCTCGTCGGTGGATTTCGCGACCAGCTCTCGAGCGCACCGGTTCGGCGCCGAGTCTACAACTGCGTAGGCTGCTTCAACCGGCGGCACATGACCTGGGCCTGGTGCAGCCTGGTGGGCGTGGCTTTCACCGACGCCTATGTGAGGCTGTGCTCGATGGGCGTCTGGACCGACTGGAGAATCCTCTGATGGCGCAGTACGAGGCGCATGAGCACGACGTGCTGGTGATTGGCGCGGGTGGCGCCGGCCTGCGCGCCGCGATCGAAGCTTCCTCGGCGAAGGCTTCGGTGGGCCTGGTCTGCAAATCGCTCCTCGGCAAGGCGCATACGGTGATGGCCGAAGGGGGAATCGCGGCTGCGCTGGCGAACGTCGACGAGCGAGACAACTGGAAAGTCCATTTCGCCGACACGATGCGCGGCGGGCAGTACATGAACCATTGGCGGATGGCGGAGCTGCACGCCAAGGAGGCGCCGGAGCGCGTCAAGGAGCTCGAAGCCTGGGGAGCCCTCTTCGACCGCACCAAGGACGGGCGAATTCTTCAGCGCAATTTCGGCGGCCACAAGTATCCGAGGCTGGCGCACGTCGGCGATCGGACCGGACTGGAGATGATTCGCACGCTCCAGGATCACGGAATTCACCAGGGACTCGAGGTTTACATGGAGTTCACCGTCACCGCTCTTCTCAAGGACGGCGACCGCCTGGTGGGAGCCTTCGCCTACGATCGCGAGAAAGGGCTCTTCCACGTCTTCAAGGCGCGCGCGATCGTCCTTGCCACCGGCGGGATCGGAAGGGCCTACGAAATCACCAGCAACAGTTGGGAGTACACCGGCGACGGGCTCACCCTCGCTTACGACGCCGGCGCCGAGCTGATGGACATGGAGTTCGTTCAATTTCATCCCACCGGGATGATCTGGCCGCCCAGCGTGCAGGGGATCCTGGTCACCGAAGGGGTGCGAGGCGAGGGCGGCGTCCTGCTCAACAACCTCGGCAAGCGCTTCATGTTCGATGACATTCCTGAGAACTATCGAGCGCAAACCGCGGACAACGAAGAGGAAGGGTGGCGGTACACGCAAGGCGACAAGAACGCGCGGCGCCCGCCGGAGCTTTTGACTCGCGACCACGTGGCGCGGTGCATTCTGCGCGAGGTCCGCGAGGGTCGAGGAAGCCCGCACGGGGGCGTCTTCCTCGACATCTCGTGGATCAAGCGGAAGCTGCCGAATGCGGAGGAGCACATCAAGAAGAAGTTGCCGAGCATGTATCACCAGTTTCTGAAGCTGGCGGACATCGACATCACCAAAGCGCCGATGGAGGTTGGGCCGACGACGCACTACATGATGGGTGGCATCCGCGTCGATCCGGACTCGCAGATGTCCAACGTCCCCGGTTTGTTCGCGGCCGGGGAATGCGCCGCTGGCCTGCACGGCGCGAATCGGTTGGGCGGGAATTCGCTTTCCGACCTCTTGGTCTTTGGCCAGCGCGCCGGGAAGTTCGCGGCGCAGTTCGCAAAGGAAACCAAAGTCGGCCAAATCCGTGCAGATCAGATCGACGACGCCGCTCGCCGAGCCTTGGAACCTTTCGACCGCGGCGCTCCTCAAGGCGGGGAAGGCGCTTATCAGATTCAGCACGAGCTGCAGAAGATGATGCAGAAGCTGGTGGGAATCGTCCGCACGGAGAAGGAGATGGTCCAAGCACTTGCCGAGCTGGAGCAGCTCACGCAGCGAGCGGTCCAGGTCCGAGTGGAGGGAAACCGCGCCTTCAATCCCGGGTGGCACACTGCCCTCGACTTGTCGAGCTTGCTCGCCGTCTCGGAGGCGGTGACTCGTTCCGCGCTCGAGCGCCGGGAGAGCCGCGGAGCGCAGTTTCGGGAGGACTATCCCGACAAGGATGATGCCTTCGGGAAGGTGAACATCGTGGTCCGAAAGGAAGTGGATGGGACGATGGGAGTGCGCCGGCAGCCGCTTCCGGTGATGGCTGCCGAGCTCAAACAGGTCATCGCGGAGATGAAGTGATGCGAACCGCGACGTTCAGGATCTTCCGGGGCGACGCGCAGGGCGGGGCATTTCAGGATTACACCACGCAGGTCGCCGACGGGATGGTCGTGCTCGACGCCGTCCTTCAGATTCAGGCCGAGTCAGCGCACGATCTCGCGGCGCGCTGGAACTGCAAGGCGGGCAGGTGCGGCTCCTGCTCAGCGGACATCAATGGCCTTCCCAAGCTGATGTGCATGGCTCGCTTGAGCGATCTCAACCTCGACGAGCCGGTCACCGTCGAACCGATGAAGGCCTTCGCTCGACTCAAGGATCTGGTGACGGACGTCTCCTGGAACTTTCAAGTGAAGAAGAAAATCCGCAAGTTCAAGCCGCGCCCCCCGGATGCGCCCGATGGCACCTGGCGGATTGCGCCCGAGGACATCGAGCGAGTTCAGGAGTTCCGCAAATGCATCGAGTGCTTTCTCTGTCAGGACGTCTGCCACGTGCTTCGAGATCACCACCTGCATGATCGCTTCATCGGGCCGCGGTTTTTGCTCTACACCGCCGCGTTGGAGATGCACCCGCTGGATACCGAAGACCGATTGGAGGAGCTCAGGCAAGCGCTCGGAATCGGGCTGTGCAACATCACCAAGTGCTGCACTCGGGTGTGCCCGGAAGAGATCGCCATCACCGATAATGCGATCATCCCCCTGAAGGAGCGCGTGGTGGATGATCACTACGACCCGCTGGTCAAGCTCTGGCGAAAGTTTCGAGGCCGCTCTGGATGAAGGGAGGTGGCGATGTTCCACTACAAACAGATCAAGCTCGAGGCGGTGCCCAAAGCGCTCGCCAAGGCCGAAAGGTACCGGCTCCTCAATGAGCCAGAGGAGGCGGAGAGCATCTGCCACGACATCCTGGGCATTGATCCCAACAACCAGCAGGCGTTGATCACCTTGATCCTCGCCCTCACCGACACGTTCCATCAGGCCTCAGCCGCCGGCGCCCTCAGCCGGTCCAGGGAGCTCCTTTCCCGGCTGAGCGGAGAGTACGAACGAATGTACTACGAGGGTGTGATTTGCGAGCGGTGGGCCAAAGCACAATTCAACCCCCACCGCCCCAGTCCGTTCGCCTACCACAGCCTGCGCGAGGCGATGGCGTGCTACGAGAAGGCAGAGTCAATCAGCCCTCACGACAACAACGATGCCGTTCTGCGCTGGAACGCCTGCGCGCGGTTTATCGAGGGAAGCAGTCATCTGAGGGCAGAGCAAGACAGCGTCGCCTCCGAGCCGGGGTTCGGCGACGAAGTTCCACCGCGATGAGGGTGGTGGGCTCCAGACAAACCCGGTGTCGCGGCCTCACGGCGAGCTAACCAGCGACGCAACCTGGGCCGAGCACCATCTTCATCTACTCGTTTCGCGCTATCGAGCCCAGCAGCGAGCGAGCAATGACGACCTTCAAGACTTCCGAAGCCCCCTCGTAGATTCGAAGCGCGCGGATGTCCCGGTACAATCGCTCGGTGACCGCGCCCTTCACCAGCCCATTTCCGCCGTGAATTTGGAGGCAGCGATCGATTGCCCGCTGTGCCGCCTCGGTGGCGAAGAGCTTGGCGGTTGCAGCTTCGTAGCCGATTCGCGCGGCGCCTCCATCTTTTTTTGCTGCGGCTCGCTGCACCAGAAGCCTGGCGGCGTCGATCTCGGTGGCGCTTTCCGCCAGGAGGAACTGAACACCTTGCAGCAGCGCAATGGGAGCGCCGAACTGGTGTCGCCGCTTCGCGTAAGCCACCGCCTCATCGAGAGCGCGGCGGGCCATACCCACCGCCGCGGCTCCGACAGTGCTTCGAAAGACGTCGAGCGTCGACAGTGCGAGCCGCATCCCGTCGCCTTCGCTTCCGATGCGAGACGACGCCGGAACGCGGCAATTCTCCAGCGCCAAGTCGCCGATGGAATGCTCGGCCAGCATCTCCAGGCTGGAAATGCGAAGCCCAGGCGAATCGCTCGGCACGACGAAGGCGGACAGCCCGTCGCGCCCTTCGTCGGTGCGCGCGAACACGGTGTAGTGAGAAGCTATCCCCGCGTTCGAAATGAACCGCTTCGCTCCGTTGAGCAGGTAATGGTCCCCATTTCGGCTGGCTGTGGAAGAGATGGCCGCGACATCCGAGCCGGCATCGGGCTCGGTCAGCGCAAAGGCGAAGATCGCGCTTCCCTCGGCGACCTGCGGAAGCAGCGACCGTCGCTGCAATTCATCTCCGGCCATCAACACCGGATGGCTGCCAAGGCCTTGGACCGCGAAAATCGAATCGGCGGCGGCGTTCCGGTAGCCGAGCTCTTCGCGAATCGCGCACAGCGCGCCAACCTCCACGCGCTCTTGGCGCCCGCCATACGCCAACGGAACCAGATGTCGGAAGCAATCCATTTGCGCAAGGCGCGCCGCGAGTTGTCGGAAATCCTCACCGGCGCCTGGCACCGGCTCGAGGGAAGCGCACGCTCGGCGCAAGTCTGCCGCGAGCTGCAGATGGCGCGCCTCGAGAAGGTCGCCGCTCATCTCAGTGCCCCGTGAAGCGAGCAGGGCGCTTCTGAACGAAGGCTTCGTAGGCCTCTCGAAAATCCTCGGTGCGCATGCAGATCGCCTGGCCGCGGGCTTCGTTGTCCAGCGCGGAGTGAAGGTCGCTGCTCAGTCCAGCGTTCAAAAGCTCCTTGGTGATCCCCAAGCTGAACTGGGGCCCGTTCGCCAGCCGCTCAGCCCAGGCGCGCGCTTCGTCGAGCAGCTTGCTCTTCTCAACGACTCGGTTGAACAATCCGTATCGCTCCGCGGTCGGCGCGTCGATCGCGTCGCCGAAGTAAAGGAGCTCCGTCGCCCGACTCAATCCCACCACGCGCGGCAACAGGTAGGCCGCGCCCATGTCTGCTCCGGCCAAGCCAACCTTGGTGAAGAGAAAGGCGATCTTCGCATCGGGGGACGCGAGCCGAAGGTCAGCGGCCAAGGCGATCACCGCGCCCGCGCCGGCCGCGATGCCGTTGACCGCGGCAATGACGGGCTTTCGAACCGTGCGCATGTTCCGGATCAGATCGCAGGTCATTCGCGCGAACTCCGTGACGCCCGCCGTGTCGCGGGAGAACAGCTCGCCGATGATCGCGTTCACATCCCCGCCGGAACAGAACCCGCGCCCCTCGCCGGTGATGACGATGGACCCCACGGTCGGCTCGCGTTCCAGCTCGAAGAACAGGTCCCTAAGCTCGCGGTACACCTCGAAGGTCAGCGAGTTCAACTTGTCGGGACGGGCCAGGGTGATCAGGCCAACCCGGTCCTCTACTTTGAAGCGGAATGACGAAGGCGGTTGCATAACGCGCGGCTCATAGCACCGCGGTCGCCTCGATCTCCACTCTGGCGCCGTTTTCCAGCAGGCCGGAAACCTCGATCAGCGACATCGCCGGATAGTGGTGGCCGACGCGTCGCGCCCAGGCTTGGCCGACGGTTTTTCGGGCCGCGAGGTACTCCTTTTTGTCCACCACGTAGATCGTCATCCGAACCAGGTCGGGCGGCCTCCCTCCTGCTTCGCGCAGGACCTCGAGGACGTTCGCTAAAGCCTGATCGAACTGAGGAGCAAATCCCTTCGCCAAGCGCGGGCTTTTGCTGCGCGGATCCCAACCGACCTGGCCCGCGATGAACAGCCATCTGCCTTCGGCGAGGATCCCGTTCGCATATCCAGAGGCCCGCATCCACCCGAGCGGTTGAACGATGCGACTCTGGCGGCTGCGATTTCGACCGTTGGCCGATTTCATACCGCCTCGCCACCATCCATCACGTAAGCGGCGCCGGTGACGGCGGCTGCCGCAGGGGAGGCGAGAAATAGACACAGCTCTGCCACTTGCTCCGGGCGGATCAACCGTCCCATCGGGTTCATTTGCGCCAGCGCGTCCCGGGCCGCTTCGTGGCTTCGCCCGGTGGCGAGCGAGATGGCTCTGGCCGAACCCTGCAGCATGTCCGTATCCGTCCAGCCCGGACAGATGGCATTGACGGTCACGCCTTTTTTCGCGAACTCGACGGCCAATGCTCGCGTCATCCCGAGCAGCGCGTGCTTCGAGGCGCAGTAGGCAGAGGTGTATTTGAATCCTTTTACTGCCGCGGTGGATGCGATGTTGATCACCCGTCCGCCGCCGGCAGCGGCCATCGCAGGCATGAGCTCCCGGCAGAAAAAAAACGGCGCGACGATGTTGATCGCCATCAGCCGGTCGAAATCGTCGAGGCTCGTCTTGGCAAGCGGGGCAGAGAGCGCGATTCCCGCGTTGTTGATCAAAACCGTAGGTGGCCCGTTCTCAGCGAGGATCGTTTCGCAGGCGGCGAGCACCTCCTCGCGGCTCGAGGCGTCCACCCGCGCCGCGTGAAGCTCCGCCCCATGCTGGGCGGCTTCGCGCTTCAGCTTTTCGAGATTTTCCATCGATCTCGCCAGGCCCCAAACCTCGTACCCATCTTGGGCGAAGCGGAGCGCTGCGGCGCGGCCTATTCCACGGCTCGCGCCAGTAATCACCGCGGTCATTCCCTTTCCCGGCATGACCGCGATGATATCGCCGACAAAGACCTGCCGTCGCGATTTCCGCACCGGAAAGACTGGCTGTGCTCCGTTTGACTGGGGGCTGACGGCAGCGTTACATGCAACCGATCTTCGAGAGAGGAATATATGGCTCGCGCGGAAATCACAGATCTGTACCGAATCGACGATTTGCTGTCGGATGAAGAAAAGGCGGCGCGAAATTTGGTCGCCGAATTCGTCGACCGCGAGTATCTGCCGATCGTCGGCCGGCACTTTCGCAACGGAACGTTCCCGACCGAGCTGATTCCCACGCTTGCGGAAATGGGCGTCTTCGGAGCCAGCCTCCACGGCTACGGCTGCGCCGGGATGAACAACGTCAGCTATGGGCTGATTCTGCAGGAGCTGGAACGGGGGGATTCAGGCCTGCGGTCCTTTGCGTCGGTTCAAAGCTCGCTGTCGATGTATCCCATCTACACCTACGGCAGCGAGGAGCAGAAAGAGCGGCTGCTCCCGGCGATGGCGAAGGGGAAAATCCTCGGCTGCTTTGGCCTCACCGAGCCGGACTTCGGCTCGGACCCGGGCGGAATGAGAACGCGCGCGCGCCGCCGCGGCGATTCCTACCTGCTGAACGGCAGCAAGATGTGGATCACCAATGGAAGCATCGCCGACATCGCGGTGGTATGGGCAAAGACCGACGACGGCGGTCCGGAGTCGATCCGCGGATATCTGGTCGAGAAGGGAATGCCCGGGTACCGCGCCTCCGAAATCCACGGCAAGTTCTCGCTGCGGGCTTCCTACACCTCGGAATTGAGCTTCCACGACGTGAAGGTTCCGCTTCGCAACGTCCTGCCCAACGTCGAGGGTTTGAAGGGGCCGCTGTCGTGCCTGAACAACGCGCGGTTCGGCATTGCGTTTGGAGTGACCGGCGCGGCGGTTGCCTGCTTCGAGGGCGCCCGCGAATACGCTCTTTCGCGCGTGCAATTCGGCAAGCCGATCGCCTCGTTCCAGCTCACTCAGGAAAAGCTTGCCGACATGCTGCAGGAGATCGTCAAGGCGCAACTGCTCTCTCTGCGACTGGGGCGCCTGAAGGATGAAGGCAAAGCGACGCCGAACATGGTGTCGCTGGCCAAGCGCAACAATGTGAAGAGCGCTCTGGAGACCGCGCGAGTCGCCCGGAGCATTTACGGGGCGAACGGCATCACCGACGAGTACCCTCCGGTTCGACACATGCTCAACCTCGAATCGGTGTACACCTACGAGGGCACGCACGAGGTGCACACGCTGGTGCTGGGCAAGGCAATCACCGGGATCGACGCCTTCGCGTGACCGCTCGATGGCGTATGTCCAACGAATAAAGGTCCGGTTCGACGACGTCGACTTCGCCCGGATCGTCTTCTACCCGCGTCTGTTCAGCTATTGCCACCGCGTCTTCGAGGATTTTTTTGGCAACGAAGGAGGGATTAGCTATTCGGATCTGCTGCAGAAGCGGCGGGTCGGATTTCCGGTCGTAAGCGCGAAGGCCGACTTCAAATCGCCGCTGCGCTTCGGGGACATCTGCCGGATTGCGATGGATGCGGTCCGGCTGGGCCGTCGGTCTTTGACGTGTCGCTATCGGCTCTACCTCGGCGAGACGGATCGGCTCTGCGCGGAAATCGAAGTGACGTCGGCCACCATCGACATGGACAAATTCACGCCGGTGGATTTCCCCAACGACCTTCGTGCGCTGCTTGGCAAGCACTTGGCCTCCTAGGAAGGCCGCTCAGTTCCAGACGTCCTTCAGCGCGGGCTGGATCATTTTCTCATCCCCTAAAATCGAGAGCGCAGCAGTTTGTCGACAATCTTCCGCCGCCCTTCTCACGTCGGCTGGGGTGATGGCGAGGAGCCGGTCCGGAAAATCCTCGAGCAGCTCGGGAGACCAACCCTGAATGCGAGTCTGCACGATGGCATGGGCCAGCGCCGGGCTGGTGGTGTACTGGAGATTGTAGCGCCGGGCCAGGTTCCAGCGAATCCGGCCGATGGATTGCTCGCTGAGATCCTTGTCCGAAGGCGTCGGCCAGTGCTCCCGGATAAGTGCCAAGACTTTCTTCGCGCTGTTGTTATCGACCGCACCGCTGAGGACGATTTGAGAAGTCCCCCCCTGGAACGTCCTCGCCGACCCGCGAAATCCGTACGTCGCGCCGAATCTCTCCCGGGCAGCATCGAACAGCGCCGTCGATACCAGGTCCGCGAGGACGCGATAGGCGAGCGCGTCGGTGGGATTCTCGGCGTGCGTCGAGCACCCGAATCGGATTTCTGCTTGCGTTGCCGCCGGCCGATTCGTCACCAGGACGGCCTTGCGCGAGTCCACGGTTGCTGAAACCGGGATGACGTGCGAAGTCGGCTCGGGCGCTTTTTCCGCCTTCCAGCTACCGAACCAGTGCTCCACGGCTTTCGCAGCCTCGGCGAGGTTCACGTCTCCGACGATTGCCAGGACTGCGTTCTTCGGGCTGTAAGTCTGGTCGAGCCACCGTTGGATGTCCTCGCCCTTCACGGCCTTCAGGTCGGCTGCGGTCGCTTGTCGACCGAATCCCCTCGACGCGAAGATGGAGTCCCAGAATGCTCGATCGGCCTGCGCTCTCGGGAATTGTTCCTCGCGCTCGAGGAGCGGAATGCCGTCTTTACGGAACCGGGTGAGGGCGCTGTCTTGCACCTGCAACCGCTGCACGCGATCGGAGAGAACGGCGAGCGCCACGTCGAAGTTGCCACTACCTGCCTCAACGACCGTAAACAGCGCGTCTTCGGTCTGTCGCTGGAGAATCTCGATTCCATATTGGCTGGGTTGGCCGTGCTCGCCGAGCCGTTTCGGCCTTGCCCACGTCGACAGCTCGGCGACGCCTCGAGGCTGAGCAGTTGCGCTTCCACCACGCACTGCGAGCTCGACGGTGACCAGCGGCCACGCCCGTCTTTGAGCGATCACGACTTCCAATCCATTCTCGAGATGCAGTGTCCGGAATTGTTTGGCGGGAACTGTATGGATAATGGAGCGAATCGCTTCCGGCGGATAGAGCACGGTCGCCGCATCCTCAGCGGGCTCCGGAATCGCAGCCTGATCGACTTCGCTTGCCGGGCTGTCTGTGCTGGGAAGTACCAGAGCCGTCCTCGCCCGTTTCGCGTCGAGGTAGTCATGGACGAGGCGAGACGCCTTGTTCGCGTCGAGCTGCTCCAGCGCATTGAGGGATCGCGTGTATACGTCGGTGATGCCGCCGCCATAAGCGGTCTGCGCCAGCCGGATCGCGCGCCTCTGAATGTCCTCGAGATCGTAAATCAAGCGCGCATGCGCCCAGAACCGAAGCTGCCAATAGGTCATGCTCTGCGAGGCCATGCCAGAGGCATAGCTGATGGTTGCGAAGCGCCGTCGCAACTGCTCGAAGATCCGCTGAGCGGACTCCTCCGGGTGAGCACCGCGTTTGAGGACCATCTCACAAATCAGGACCGACGCCTCTCTACCGGGCAAGATCCTCGCGCTCGCATGCGAGACATCGTCGTCCCCGATTTGCGTGAGCGCGGCGTTCAGGAGCAACACGAGCGTGCTGAGCATCAGCCCTTCGGCAGATTCGGCGCTTGGCAGCGACCAGGCGATCAGCAGCTCCGGCTCTCGAACGGACGCGTTGAAACGATAGAGCGGATGCGGCGGCGGAGTGGGCAATGTTCGGCCATCGGGCGCCGGCTTGGGTGCGCTCGCCGGCGCTTCCTCCTGCCATAGGGGCGGCGGCAACGCGCGGTCGAGGATGGGCGACAGCTGAGCAGTGTCCAGATCGCCAATGATCACGATCAGCATGTTGTCCGGGCGGTAATGGCGGCGGGCGAACTCCTGCGCGTCCTCGATCCGAATGGCGGAAAGGCTCTCATGAGTTCCGATTAACGGCCTGGAGTAGGGATGCTCCGGCGGAAAGACGGCGGACTGCGCCCAGGTCAAGAACTGCGAGTGATACCCAGTTTCATTTCGAAGCCGCAGCTCGTTGCGGACCACTTCCCGTTCAACGTCTAAGCTGCGCTGGTCCACGTTGGCCATCGGGCTGAGCAGCCGCGCGCCCTCGAGGCCCACCAGGCTTTCCAGCGTCTCGGTCGAACCGAACTCGAAGTAGGTGGTCGCATCCAAACTGGTCGTCGCGTTGTAGCTTGCCGCTCCCACCCGGGCGAGGAGCGATGAGATGCTGGACTTCGCATCCGGTCTGGAACGAAAGCTGAGGTGCTCGACGAAATGAGCAAGGCCTTCCTTGCCTTGGGGATCGCTGGAGGAGCCGACGCCGACGACGGCGACCACGCCGACGACGGGCGAGCTATGATCCTCCTCGACGATCAACCTCAATCCGCTCTTCAGCCGGAAGCTATTTGCCTGGAGGGTTATCTCGCGAATGCCAATGTGTCCCGGCGCAGGAAGAGAATGACACGCCAAGTTCAAGAGCGAGATCGCGGCAACAATGTACGCGCCCAACGCAGAATCGGTGATGACCCTTCCGACGTTGACGCGACTTTTCGACCTCACCGTGGGCTCCCGCCTCCCCCGAGCCAGCCCGGAACCGCGAATGTGGGCTAGACCGCGTCGCTCTTCGACGTAAACGAAAAGTCGCGTGCGCGAAGTCCGGGCACCACCATCCCGCCGCCCATGCCGCCCCCGCCTGCCCGGACTGCCTCGCTCAGCGCTTCCACATTCTTGAGCAGGTTGACCGGGCTCTCGTTGAAGCGGAAGTTGTTCACCGGGTGGACGATCTTCCCCTTCTCGACCAGCCAGACTCCATCGCGGGTGAGGCCGGTCAGCTCGACGGTCTGCGGATTTACCGAGCGAATGTAGAAGAAGTGGGTGATCAACAACCCTCGGTCGGTGCCGCTGATGAGGTCATCGATCGTTCCCGCCCCGCCCCTCATGATCAAGCTGCCGGGGAACGGGATTGCCGCCGTCTTTGTCTTCGCCGCCCAGTGACGATCGACGCTCAAAGTCTTCACCACGCCCTTTTCGATCCAGGTCACCTTGCGGAGCGGCTCTCCACCGCCTCCAGCTCCGCCGAACCCGCCGAATCCCAGGCCACCCCCGCCGCCACCGCCACCGCCGCCGCCACCCCTCCCACCTCCACCGGACCACGGGCGGCCGGGCACGCGCGCGTCGAAAGGATCCGAGCGAATCGTCACCACGTCCGAGAAAATCTTTTCACCCAGCCGATTCCCACCGCCCGGCTTGGACATGAAGCTTCGACCCTCGTCCGCCAATCGCCTGGACAGGCCGGAAACGAGATTTCCCATCAGATCCGCTACCGCCGCTGGCTCGAGAATCACCGTGTACTTGCCCGGCGCCAGCTCCTTCGGATTGGCCGACGTCTCCGCTTTTCGCGCCGCTCTTTCCACCAGCACTTGAGTGGGAATCTGGCCGAACCTGGGAGCGACCATCCCCGCCCATCCGGAGCCAGTTCCATCGGCTGTTCGCATGGTGTTGGAGAAGCGAGTGGTGGTCGACGCGTGGAACCCGAAGTTCTTCTTCTTGTTGGCGATGGCGTCCCAACGAGAGATCGTTTCCAGGAATCCTGAGGCTTGAAGCTCTTTGCTGCGGGACACGTCGAGGGCTTTCTTCACTCCGGCAGCGCGATCGCTCGCGGTAGCGTTGTCCGTTTCATCGAAGAACGCGCGGATCTCAGGATACTTCTGCGGTCCGAGGCCTTCGATGTATTCGTTGTCCGGGCTCGAGGACTCCATCAGCTCCTCGCTGCGCTGCACCGCTTCCTTGAGCGCCGCCGGATCCGTATCGCTCGCGTGGCAGGTCCCGCTCCGCTGGCCGTCTCGGCTGGTAACCCCGATGTTCGCCGTGCGCGACGTGCCGGAGGTGGTGATCTCGTTGGCGGCAAATCGCGTGTAGCTGGCGCGTG
>Ga0126370_10000252_pt1 | contig 20619 bp, 13 predicted proteins | sample PanSoiMetaPlot_3_FD_92586 | JGI IMG/M metagenome (GOLD analysis project Ga0126370, IMG submission 92586) | Tropical forest soil microbial communities from Panama - MetaG Plot_3 | ecosystem: Environmental > Terrestrial > Soil > Tropical forest > Bulk soil | place: Panama | collected 2016-02-17 | reverse complement strand
CGCCGTCGTATCCATTAATGTCGCGCCATTTTTCGGCCATACCTCACTGCTCCTGGGGAGCGGGGCACCGCAAAAAGTATACCCCGCGGAATCAGTGTAGGTATCACAATTTATAAGCTACTGATAACAAAAGGTATGGCGGAGAGGGAGGGATTCGAACCCCCGATACCCTTTCAGGTATGCCGGTTTTCAAGACCGGTGTATTCAACCGCTCTACCACCTCTCCGGCTGTGTTGTCGCCTCGCGATCGCGAGCAGCAGAGGACTGCGAAATGGGTCGACTGCCGTAGCTTTAGTTTACATGAGGGATTTCCGACTGTGCTCCGCCGTGTCCCTGTGGTCATGTTGGACGAACGCGGCCGTGCCAACCGATGCAATCAATGTCCTGCCACGAGCCCGAATGCCCGCGAGTGGAACTCCATCACTTCTTCAAAGTGAGATAAGAAGTAGGTGATACTGTGATCTCCCGGATAGGGATGATACTCGTGCTTCACATGGGCTTTCAGGAATTCCTCGTGTAACGCCCCGGCTCCCTTTTCGAAGCCGTAGTTGTCATTCTGCCCGCAATTGAAATAGATGGATTGCCTTCGCAGGGCCAACGCATTCTTCTTCCCGAGAAGCAGGGGGTCATTCCCTTTCCAATGCCGCACGTCGATCGGCCTGCCGAAGACTGGGCCTAAAACGCTCAGCAGCGGTGCACCAGATTGTGACGCTGCATTCAACTGCTGTGGAGACTCTGTAATCAAGGCCGCACTCTGTGCGCTTACTGCCGAGAAAAGCTCTGGATGCGCAAATCCGAATCGCAGCGCGCCGTAGCCTCCCATCGAAATTCCGCTGATGGCGCGGTCGGCGCGTCCGCCGTGGAAGCGATATTTGCTTTCGATTTGCGGCATGAACTCCTGCAAAAAGAAGTCGCTGTAGCGCACCGAACCATCGGAAGAATTGATGTAGAAACTTCTCCTTCCTTCCGGAGCCACGATCAAAAAGTCGCCCATCTTGTGCTGTTGGCGCAAATCATCCAAAAGAGTCCAGCCGCCGCTGTTGAACAGAGTTTGTTCGTTGTCGCCCAGCCCGTGCAGAAAATACAAGATGGGATAACGCCGTGCCGGATGTTCCCTGGCACCTGCGTCGTAGCCGGACGGAGTGTAAACGCAGTATCGAACGGAGCGTTTCAGAATCTTGCTATCGAGTGCGCTGCAATCGATTCGGCTCTGGCTAGCTGCAGGGAGTACGGCAAGAAAGAAACACAACGAGATCCAACGGAGCCATCGATAGGGGGTCATGAAGTCTATTCGTAACGCAGAGCTTGCACAGGATCGAGCCGGGCAGCCCGACCCGCCGGATAGAGTCCTGACACCAGGCTGACGACGAATGCAAATCCAATCCCAAAGCCAACCAGCCACCACGGCACGGCCCAAAAATGCTCGGGTGGCAACGACTGCCGTTTTAGGTAAATGTTCGTACCGAAGTTGATGAGTTGCCCAATCGCCCAACCTAGCACCACTCCTAACATCCCGCCGAGAATTCCCATCGCGCCTGCTTCCGCGAAGAACAGTTTCTTCACGTCGGCGTCGCTGGCCCCTATCGCTTTCATGATTCCGATTTCGCGGCGCCGTTCCAGAATCGCCATCACGAGCGTGTTGACAATCCCAATGGAGGCGACCATCAACGCCAGACTGCCGAAGATTCCCAAAAACGCGTATAGCACCCCAAAGAACTGACGAAGGCCGCGGCTTGCATCCGCGATCGAAAAAGTCGTGAAGCCCATCTTCTTGATCGCGTCCTCGACCACTTGAATCTGTGCGGGATTCTTCACGCGCACGCTGATTGAGGAATAGACGGGCTGATCGTTGTCCCGCGATAGCTCTCGTAGGTCGGTTGGCTGCATCACATGCAGGTTCTCGGCAAGTTTCAGCGGCAAGAACACCTTCGCCCGGGTAGGCCCACGCATGCTCTCCGGATCAAGATCCGAAACGCCCATGATTTTCAGCTTCTGCTCACGCGAAACAACCGAATACGATACGCCCGCGAAGTCACCGCTGGCATTTGAACCGGAATCGTTGCCTTGAGTCGCCTGCGCTGGTGAACTCGCCGCCCGCTGTGCATACCGCATGGTCAGTTCTTTTCCCAGGAGCGGCTTCGCGAGATCAGCCACGTTTGGTTCAGGCGCACCCAGTGGCGGTGTCTTACCCAATAATTCCTCGGCGAACGACTTTTGCAGAATCGCCTCAGGAGCAGTATCCGATGAAAAGAACAATCCCTGCATGCCGTCGAACGAGTCATTGCCCTTTGCGGATTGAGGCAGAGCCGAAACGGTTGTCAGATGGGGTTTGTCTTCAAATCGCAGTTCAGTCGCAAAACGTATGTCTGGATACGCTTCACTCACAGTCGGCATCTGCTCAATCTCGAGCCGCGCCGCCTCATCCAGGATGCGGCTCTGACCTGGGATCGGACCGTTCCGCTCCTCTTCCCGTCCCATCCCGCGCATCTCGCGCCGCGAACTCACGATGATCGTGTCAAACAGGCCCGACTTCACCAGTCGGCGCGATGCCATCTGCTGCAGCCCGATTCCCAACGAAAGCATCGCCACCAGCGAGGCCACTCCCACCGAGATCCCGACAGTTGTCAGCGAATTTCGCAGCAGTGACTCACGCAGATTTCGAAGCGCCAGTTCTGTGAGATCGGGTAGCTTCACGGCTGAGCCTCCAGCGCGAGGCTATTGGGCCGATCGTCTACCACTTTTCCATCCGCAAGGAAAACCATTCTCTGTGCATAACGTTCGGCAAGAGCCCGCTCATGGGTCACCATCACAACCGTCATCCCTAATTGTTGATTGAAGCCTCGCAACATGTTCATGATCTCGGTGCCGGTGTGGCTGTCGAGATTCCCGGTGGGCTCATCCGCCAGCAGCAGCTTCGGACGATTGATCAGAGCGCGAGCCAAGGCGGCTCGTTGCTGCTCGCCTCCGGAGAGCTCGCTTGGGCGATGATTCAGCCTGGCTTTTAATCCCACTTGTTCCAAGGCTTCGCGAGCGATCGATGCGCGCTGCCCGCGGTCCACTTCCGCAAAGCGTAGTGGCAGTTCGACGTTCTCGATCAGCGTCATGCTTGCGATCAGGTTGAAGGATTGAAAGACCATCCCTACGACGCAGAGCCGGTATTTCGCCAATTCTTCGCGCGAGAGTTTTGCCAAATCGCGATTCTGCACGATTACTCTGCCTGTGGTGGGTGTATCCAGTCCAGCAATCAAGTTCAGCATCGACGACTTGCCGGAACCAGAGCTGCCGAGCAATGCCACGAATTCTCCGGCAGGCACGTCTAGCGACACGCCGTCAACGGCACGAATAATAGTGTCGCCCATGCGGTAATGACGACACACATCTTCGCTACGGATCGCTAACGTAGTCGACGCAGAAACGATAGGAGCGATCGTCATCACGCTATCGGATCGCTCCTCGCAAGACGCTCAACGCATCGCCAGTTTTGACGTCACCGTTCTTGGCTTCTTTTTCATTGCCGTTGGCTGCGACGGCGTCGCCTTCGCCCGGGGCAAGAAACAGATTCTCTTCGACTCCGTGCTGACGCGTGTAGAGATCGTAATACCGGCCGCGAGCCGCATAGAGTTGCGCGTGTGTTCCACGCTCGACGATCTGCCCTTGCTCCATCACCATAATTTGATCGGCCCGCCGAATCGTCGACAGCCGATGGGCGATTACAAATGTCGTCCGCCCCTGCATCAGATACGACAGCCCTTGCTGAATCATTTGTTCCGATTCCGAGTCCAGGCTCGAAGTTGCCTCATCGAGAATCAGGATTCGCGGTTCCGCCAAAATCGCCCGAGCAATCGAAATTCGCTGCCGCTGCCCGCCGGAGAGCTTGACTCCGCGCTCGCCCACGATAGTGTCGTACTTGTCCGCAAACGACTCACCGAATTCGTCGACGCGCGCGATACGGCAGGCCCGCATGATTTGTTCTTCCGTCGCATCGGGTCGAGAGAAGGCAACATTCTCTCGGATCGTACCGTCGAACAAGAACGATTCTTGCAGCACCACACCCAACCGGGTTCGAAACGTGTCCAGCCGCACCGTGCTCAAATCAACGCCATCGACAGTCGCCACACCTTTAGACGGAACATAGAATGCAGAAATTAATCCAATTGTTGTGGATTTTCCGGATCCTGAGGAGCCGACCAGGGCTGTCACTGTCCCGGGCTCTGACCGAAACGAGATGTTATGCAAGACCTCGTGCGCACCGTCATAGCTGAAACTCACATCATCGAACTGCACCAAGCCCACGATATCTGCCAAAGCCACGGACCGCTTTGGATCTCGATCCTCGGGGCGCTCGTGCATGATCTCCTGGGTTCTCTCTAATCCGGCCAGCGCTTCTGTCAACTGAGTCCCGATGGTCACGACCTGCATGATCGGAGCGATCAGAAAAACGAGAAGAAAGTTATAGGAAAAGTAACTTCCGGGGCTCAGGTTACGTGACACCATCTGCTGGCCGCCCACATACATCGTGGCTGCCCCCACTACTCCGAGCAGAACGCTCGCCGACAGGCTCATCAGCGAAGTCGCCGTCAGCGTACGCATCACGTTGTCCAGGAGGCGTCGCACTCCACCGGCGAAAATCTTTTCTTCCCGTGCTTCCGCGTGATATCCCTTGACGACCCGCACTCCTCCCAGCGACTCAGTCAGCCTCCCGGTGACTTCTGCATTAATCTTGCCGCGCTCCCGGAAAATCGGACGAATCGTCGCGAACGCTTTGTTCAGGGCGAATGCGAAGCATCCCAGCGAGCCCACTGCAATTAACGTCAGTGGCGCGCTGATTCGGATCAGTAGGACCAGAGCGATCCCGGCCGCCACAATCCCGCCCACGAACTCGACAAGGCCGGTCCCCAGTAAATTGCGGACGCCCTCCACATCGGTCATGATTCGCGAAACCAATGCCCCGGTCTTGTTCGCATCGTAGTAGGCAACCGGGAGGCGTGAAACGTGCGCCTGCACCTGTTCCCGTAAGTCGGCAATCAGCCGCTGAGCCGCCTTCGAGAGCAGTTGGGTCAGCGAAAATGACGTCACACCTTGAATCAGGGTTGCGGTAAGCACTGCCGCAACTAGCGGCCGCAGCAGCCCCGTCTCATGCCTGGTAACTACGTTGTCTATCAGGAATTTCGATGAATACGGAAGTACGAAGCCGGCCAGCTTATTGACGACCATGAGCACGAAGCCAATGGCGAGCAGTCCACGCCGAGGACGCATCAACTTCCAGACTTCCGGCAGCACCGCCTTCAGTCTTTCCATCTTCGGGGGCTTTGCGGCTTCTTTTGGTGGCGAACTCAATCTCTTGTTTGACTCCGTTCCACCTAGCTTGGCTTCATTATTACTGCATTGTCACACACCCTTCCCAGGCTCCGCTGGTGATTGGCAGCCAGATTTTGGCCTTGTGACACAGCACCCACCCTCGTTGTATGCTCGGGACGTGTCCCGACCCTCTCCGACGGACCGTTCACCCACCATCGGCCTCGTCCTGGGTTTGTTGATCACCCTTTCGGCCGTTCTGGCTTATTCGGCCTATATCACCTGGCAGGTCAATGGCCTTCGAAAACTGCAGACCAACTTGGTTGACCGCAACCGTAAGGACTCTCTTCAGTTGCTGCGAATCCAGAATGACCTCAACCTGCTCGCTGTGGCGATGCGCGATATGGTCAGCAGCGACGAACCGTATCCTCTGACCGCCTGGTCTGCACAATTCCAGCGTATCCGGACCGATCTCGACGATGCTATGCGCCTCGAGGCCGGATTCGCCACAGCCAGCCGTACCCCTGAACAAAGTGCCTTTCTTTCGAGCTCCGTCACTCAGTTCTGGGACGCTGTTGATCGCGTGTTTGCCCTTGCGGAACAAGGCAAGGACAAAGAGGCTCGTGAGCAAATTCAACTCTCCCTGCAAGAACGGCAGGCCGCACTCAGCACGGCCGTCGCTCGCCTACTGGTGCAGAACAGCGAAAACGAGGAGCAGGCGGGACAACGCATCGTCCAGATCTATGATCGCGTTCAGCGTCAGGTTTATTTTTTCCTCGGAGTCACGCTTCTCGCGATCATTCTCAACGGATTGTCCCTTATCCGCTGGAATCGCCGTCTCTTTGGGCGGTTGGCGGAAATTTCCGAGCGTCGCAGCGAGCTCGCGCAGAAACTCATATCCACGCAGGAATCCACCCTGCGCTATATTTCCCGCGAGTTGCACGACGAATTCGGACAGATCTTGACGGCGCTGGGATCCATGCTCCGGCGCGCCGGGTCCCACGCTCCAGAAGGTTCCACCCTCCGCGCCGATTTGCAGGAAATCCTTCAGACCGTCCAGACGACCCTGGAAAGCGTCCGCAGCCTTTCCCAAGCCTTGCACCCTGTCATGCTCGACGAAGCCGGCCTCGAGAGCACCATGGACTGGTACATCCCGACCATGGAAAGACAGACGGGAATTACCATATCCTATGAGAAGCAGGGTGAGCCTTTTCCGGTGGACGGCGGTGCTGGGGTACATATTTACCGCATTCTGCAGGAAGCTCTTAATAATGTCGCGCGTCATTCGGGGGCAAAGCAGGCTTGGGTGCGATTGCGATTCCTGCCCCAGACCTTGGAATTGGAAGTGCAAGATCGTGGGTCCGGGTTTCCGGAGCGGCCGAGCCGTCGTGGAATCGGTTTGGTGGCGATGCGCGAGCGCTCGGAACTGATGAATGGTCAGCTCGTGGTTTCGCGCCCACCGGATGGCGGAACATTAGTCCGTCTCACCGTGCCTCGCGAGAAAGCGGAATCTTATGCAAAAGAAGATCACAGTGTTGCTCGTGGATGACCACAGTCTCGTACGCCGTGGTTTCCGCCGCATGCTGGAAGATGAGTCCGACATGGAAGTCGTTGGCGAAGCGGGGGACGGCGAAGAGTCCGTCAAGCTTGCGAAACAACTGCATCCTCAAGTCGTGGTGATGGATTGTGCCCTTCCTGGGATGAACGGTCTTGAAGCGACCCGCCAAATCATCGAAAGCTCGCCTAATACCAGCGTACTAATGCTCAGCATGCATAGCGAGAGCACATGGGTACGCCAGGCAGTCGAAGCAGGAGCCAAGGGATACGTTCTCAAGAACGCCCTCGATCTTGAGTTGGGTGCTGCCATTCGCAAGGTTGCAGCCGGGGAGACCGTCTTTGATCCGAAGGTCGAGCAGAAGACAGCGCTGCGCGGGGAGCGCAGCTCTGCCCTGACACAACGCGAACTCGAAGTCTTGCAGATGATCGTTGACGGCAAGTCGAACAAAGAAATTGCCACTGCCCTCGATCTCAGCGCCAACACCGTCGCGGTTCACCGCGCCAACATCATGAACACCCTCGGCATTCACAAGACTGCCGAACTCGTCGTTTATGCCATTCGTGCCGGGCTGGTGAACGTTCCGTGAATCGTAGGTCCTTCCTGGGAGGAATGGCTGGTCTCATCTCTTTGCCGCAAGTTCTCCGTCTGCCGGCTTTTGCGACGCAGACCACGCCATCTAATTCCCTCGGTTTCCGCTTTGCCGATGTCACAAATCAAGCGGGCATTCGCTTCCATCACAACAGCGGTGCCTTCGGCGGGAAGTTTCTGCCTGAAACTCTAGGCTCCGGCTGCGCTTTCCTAGACTACGATCGGGACGGATGGCAGGACATTCTGCTGATCAACGGCTCGGATTGGCCTGGCCACAAGAGATCGCGAACGACGCTGAGCCTCTATCACAACAACGGCAATGGCACCTTTACTGACGTTACGTCGCGGGCGGGACTCGATGTGGAGATGTACGGCATGGGCGTTGCCATCGGCGACTATAACAACGACGGCTTCCCAGACATTCTCGTCACCTGCGTCGGACAGAACCGTCTCTTCCGCAACACGGGCAAAGGCACATTCGTCGATGTCACCAACACCTCTGGCCTCGGCAAGCGCGAAGGTTTCAGCACGTCGGCGATCTGGTTCGACTACGATCGAGACGGTTTGCTCGATCTTTTTGTCTGCAACTATGTGAAGTGGTCACCGGAAACCGACGTCTTCTGCAGCCTTGATGGCAAGCACAAATCCTATTGCACGCCCGAAGCCTATCGTGGCGCTACCTGCTGGCTCTTTCACAATCGCGGTAACGGAACGTTCGAAGACGTCACTGCCAGCAGCGGAATCTTCGACTCAAGTTCAAAGTCCCTCGGCGTTGCGTTGTTCGACGAAAACAACGACGGCTGGCCAGATCTTCTGGTTGCCAACGATACGCAACCCAACAAGCTTTATCGCAACCAGCACAACGGTACCTTCAAAGACGTCGCCGTCGAAACTGGCATCGCCTTCAGTAGCGAAGGAAAAGCCCGCGCGGGTATGGGAATTGATGTCGCTGATTTCGAGAATTCTGGCATTCCCGGTGTTGGGATCACCAACTTTGACAACGAGATGATTGGACTCTATCGGTTAAGTGGGAAGAGCTTCGAAGACATCGCCCCCCAGGCCGGAGTCGGTATCGCCTCCAGAAACAGCCTCGGCTTCGGCTGTTCTTTCCTCGACGTGAATCTCGACGGATGGCTCGATTTCGCCGTTGCCAACGGACACATCGACGAAACCGTCCGCAATATTCGTGGAAACGTCGGATACGCGCAGCCGCCACAGCTCTTTTTGAATAGCGGGAAAGGGACCTTTCGCGATGTGGCCGCTGAAGTCGGTGGCGGTTTTGATGATCCCAAGGTTGGCCGTGGCCTGGCTTATGGCGACTTCGACCGCGACGGCGATCTCGATCTTCTGATGACGACGAACAACGGGCCTGCCTATCTCTACCGCAACGATCAACTGGCGGGCAACCGCAGCATCCGCTTCTATCTCGTAGGCACAAAATCAAACCGCGACGCGATCGGTGCCATCGTGCAGGTCTCTTCAAGTGGACTCGTTCAATCGCGTGTGGTCAAGGGAGGATCCAGCTATCTCTCTCAGTCTGAGCTGCCGCTAACGTTCGGTTTAGAAAAGCGCGACCGTGTCGACCGCCTGGTGATCCACTGGCCTAGCGGACAGACGGAGGAACACAAGAATCTTTCGGCAGGCCGAGCTTATGATTGCGTCGAAGGGAAAGGAATCACGCCGAGAGACGGCTACTGAGGAGGATTCGCACTCCGCGTCGCTACATTGCCTGCCGCGACAAGATCAATCTCCACCGTATCGCTCACCCGCAAGAACAAAGTGCTCGGATTCTTCATGCCCCACTTCTGATAAGGAACCGTGAAGTGCAGCGTCGTCGTCCAATGATCCGCATTGATCTCCACTTGTGCCGGAACCGAAATTTCGCGGTCCACTCCATGAATATTGAACATCCCATGCACCATCACCGACGATTTTCCTGATGTAGCGACCGATCCCTCAACTCGATCCGGACGAAACGAGATCTCGGGATAGCGATCGCTCTCAAGCACCTCGCGATGCATCTTTCGGTCTCGTATACCGTTGCCGCTTTCGCCACTCTTGGCGTCCACAACAATTGCTCCGCCGACGTTGCCCGACGGGTCGAGATGTAGCGCTCCCTGCTTCAGCTTGAAGGTACCGCGGACGGTATGAATCACGTCACTCAGGGTGAACTTGACTGACGTCTGCTGGGGATCCAATTGAAAATTCCTCTCCTGTGCGACACCGGGCCGAACCAGCGCCAGCAGTACAGTCGCCGCGAAGACAAATTGTCGAGTGATTCTTGCTGCTTCGATTCGATTTGGGCTCATCTTCAGGTGGTGAGCAGTCCCCATCCAAGAGTCAGACCATCCCATACCAGCCGCTGAGGAGGCAGCGCTCCGACATGCAACGCAAGCAACCGCTGAAAAACTTGCGGATGTTTTTGAAAGACTTGCAGTGTGCGGTCCTGCAACCGTGGCCTTCCATCCAAGGTAAGCATCAATCGGGCCATAAGCAACGGGCGCATGGCCAGCCGTCGGTGTTCCGGTTGATAAGGCAGCAGGTCACCCGATTCCATGCACTTCGCTAGCACCACTGCCTGACTAAATGCAAGCCCCAGGCCTTCACCCGTAATCGCATCGACTGTTCCCGACGCGTCACCAATCAAGGCAACGTTGCCTCGCCACACGCGCATCAGAACCCTATTTCCGGTGACGGCTCCGCGCTCGGTTGAAACCGGCTTGGCTCCCTTGAGGCGCGCGCGCAGCCGTGGCAAATCCTGCAATCCCCGTTCGAGGCGCAAATTTGGATCATGTGATGCCAGTGCGACACACACATGCTCCTCGCTGACTCCGGTTGCATAGCCCTGACAGTGCTTGCCCCAGTGCACCTCCATATAATTGGTCCATGGAGCCACACGGAAATGCTGGCGGAACGCGTATCGCAGCCGCGGCCGATAGCAAGCATCTAGTCCAGCCCATCTGCGCACACGCGAATTTGATCCATCGGCTCCCACAATCCAACGCGCCTTCACAAAATTCTTCCCTACATGAACACCTTCCGCAGAGATGCCCCTAACCGGGGTTTCCCAAAGCAGGTCCGCGCCCACCCGCTTAGCCCGCTCGATCATCACACTATGCAAAACAGTGCGTCGAACTGCCAGCCCGCACCCACCATCGGGAAACCGCGCATCGCTCGACCGAGTGCGGCCCAGAAAGCGGATTCCGCAAAACGAATATGCATCAGCCGATGGCAGCCGAAGTCCGAGTCGCTCCAGCGCGATGAGCCCATCGGGCATCAGCCCTTCACCGCAAGTCTTGTCGATCGGCGGGCGCATACCGTCGGCAACCATGACCTGCAACCCTCGTTGACGTGCCGCGATCGCCGCGGCCAGTCCCGCTGGCCCGCCACCAATCACGAAGACGTCGGTCGAATTCAACAAGGCTCGATCCTCACCACTTGAGAAGTACAAGCTCTGAACAGAATCCTGGGCCCATCGCGGCCAGCAGGCCCAGCGTCCCCGGTTCCGGTCGCCTATTTCTCATTACATCTTCCAGAACAACCAGTACCGACGCCGAAGACAAATTTCCCAATCGCTTCAGGCAATCCCACGACGCATCGAGCTGTCCATCGTGCAAATCGAGGGCATCCGCTGTTGCTTCCAGCACTTTCGGTCCACCGGTGTGCAATACCCAGCTTCCGATATCTCCTCGGTTGAATCCGTGATCACCGAGGAAAGCATCGACGTCCTTGCCGAGATGTTCACGAATCAGCGTGGGCACTTCAGGTGACAGGACGATCTGAAAGCCCTTCTCACTGACCTTCCAACCCATCATTCGTTCGGTATCCGGGTAGAAAACGGACCGTGTGGCCGTGATCTCCGGGCCTGTGCTATGCACCTCGTCCCCGGTTACCACGACGGCGGCCGAACCATCAGCGAACAGTCCCGAAGAAATCAGATTTGCGACCGACAAGTCCTCGCGCTGAATGGTCAACGAACAGAGCTCCACCGACACCAGAGCCGCCGCCTGCTTTGGATAGGCACGTACGTAATCAGCAGCCCGCGCAATTCCCGCTGCCCCGGCAACGCATCCCAAACCGAAAATTGGCACTCGTTTAACGTTCGGTGAAAGCCCCATTCGGTTGATCAGGAGTGCGTCGATCGATGGGCTTGAGATACCAGTAACAGAGGTAAAAAACAGGGCGCCCAAGTTGCTTGCCTCTAAACCGGCGTTATGCAGCGCGCGACAAAGTGCTTGCTCTCCTAGTTCCTGAGCGGCCTGGATCCACGCATCGTTCGCACACCCCCAGTTTTTCAAGTCGTAGTATTGCTCGTATGGGAGCGCGAGATGTCGCCCTTCGACGGCCACGTTCCGGTGCAATCGTGCTAACGTCTGCGGATTTCGTAGTCGATCGCCCCAATATTCTTGAAGTTGTTCCAAAAGGAATTTCTGTGAGTAGTAGTGCTTGGGAAATGCACTTGCCGCGCTGGCGATTTGCATGTTTTTAGGATCCCCGGTTCCGGTACCGCGTCAGCGCCATCGCGCGTCCGGACGTTCTGAATGAGCCATTAGATGGATGCATCTGATTGACGGGTTGCACCCGTATCGATCAGTGCCACATCCGATATTGTTGCAAGTCTCTAGCGCTCTAATTGTCAAATGAACGTCAAAAACGGGTTCTTACCCAAAACAAGGGCCATATTCTTCGCGCCTTTTGCTCTGCGCGAGCCTTGATACTACAGCACACAGAGGGGATGCCTACTGCGTAATCGCGATCGAAGTAGGCGTCCCGGGCACAGAGTACGAGTTAACCGAGGTTAATGTCCCAGTTCCCGGATCGAGACTAAACGACTGAACGACGGGCGTCGACTGGTTTCCCACGAAGAGATACTTGCCGCTCGAATCACCCGTGATGAAGCTGGGTTGCGGGCCCGTGGCAAAGGGCGAGTTTGTCAACAAGGTCAACCCTCCATCCGATCCGATCGAATATGCGGCCAGATTTCCTGAACTCTGCTGATTCGCCACGTACATGTATTTCCCGGACTTGTCGATAAACAGTGCCACCGGTCCCGTGAAGGTTTCAGCGGTCGTCGAAATTAGGGTGAGTGCCCCGCTGGAATTGATGGAAAACGCCGAGATACTGTTATCGATTTTGTTTGCCGTATAAAGATGCTTCCCACCCGAATCGATCGCCAATCCATAAGGACCATTACCAGTAATAAAAGGCGAACCCGGCACCGGTGCTCCAATTACTCCGCTGCTCACGGGGAACTCCTGGATGAAGCCCTGTGTCCCCACCTGCCCCGTCACCCACAATGTATTTCCCGATGGTGAGAGTTCCATATTTAGGGCCGACATCCCGATGCCGGCAGTCGCGCCTCCGGTTTGTGGCACCAATGTCAACGATCCGTCGCTTGATTTGATCGAAAATACAGAGATGTCAAATGACCCCGAATTTGCCACGTACAGAAAGCTTCCCGAGGAGTCCATCGCGAGCAAAGTCGGTGCCGTGCCTACGTTCTGGCGCGGAGTGACTTCTGTCAGCCCTCCGCCACTTGAAATCGTAAATAGCGACACGGTTCCACTCGGGGTCGCGCCTGAATTGGCGGTATACAAAAACTTCTGCGATGGATGGATCACCAGCGACTGCACTGCCTGCCCCGCTGTAATCGGGCTACCTACAAGCTGCAGCAATGCTCCCGAATTGGGGTCCATACGAAATGCGACAATCTCGTTCGATGCCGGAATCGTCGCGTACAAATACTTGCTGGTCGTTGTGCCGCATCCCATCCACGCGCCCGTGCTTGCGCAAACAAGCATCAGAGCCGCCGCTTTCTTTAGCATCCGTAACTCCTCAAGAAATTTGTCGAAAACAGTTCGGACATACCGGCCTGCCAGACGACTTCGGAATGAGCCGCTTCCTGGCAGCAGCACCGTGCTCCTATCATACGGGACGAAAGGTTTTTTGCGCAGCCGACGGACTTCTTCTGTGCGATGCGCAGCATCTTCCCCGAGGTTGTACTGCGCTGACGGAGCATGGAGAGGATCAGAGCGCTTAAATCGGTACTCAATGTGCGGGGCTCGGCGTGACAGGCGCCGAAGTATCGGGCAACGCTTTGTCCTCTCCGCCGCGAAGGGCGAGCCTCAGGCGGTCGAGATACACATAGACGACTGGAGTCGTGAACAGGGTCAGCATCTGGCTCACGATCAAACCTCCAACGATCGTGATACCCAGCGGACGATGCAGCTCGGATCCAGTCCCCCTTCCCACCGCCAAGGGCAGTCCGCCCAGAAGGGCGGCCATCGTCGTCATCATGATGGGCCGAAAACGCAGAATGCACGCCTCATAAATTGCGTCGACCGGTTTCTTGCCCTGGTTACGCTCAACTTCGAGCGCAACGTCGATCATCATGATCGCATTCTTCTTCACCAGCCCGATCAGCAGGATGATTCCGATCATCCCAATGACATTGAGTTCGTTGTGGGTCAACAGCAGCGCGAGCAGGGCTCCCACGCCGGCTGAGGGTATTGTGGACAGAATCGTAATCGGGTGAACATAGCTTTCGTACAGCATCCCAAGCACGATATAGACAGTAAGTAGGGCCGTGATAATCAAAACCTTTTGACTCGATAAGGAGTCCTGAAACGCCGCCGCTGTTCCCTGAAAACTTGCTGAAACCGTTGGAGGAAATCCGATCGACCGCTCGGCATTTTCAATCGCCTGGGTGGCTTGTCCCAGCGAGACACCCGGAGCCAGGTTGAATGAAATCGTCACCGACGGAACTTGTCCCTGGTGATTCACCGCCAAAGGCGTATTGGAAGGCTCAAAATGCGTGAATGTGGCCAGCGGAACCGGTGTCCCGGCCGTAGATCGCAGATAGATGTTCTGCAACGCCTCTGGAGTCTGTTGAAACTGAGGCGCAACTTCCATCACGACGTGGTACTGGTTGAGAGCCCGGTACATCGTCGACACCTGCCGTTGTCCGAACGCATCGTACAGCGCATTATCAAGGGCCTGAGGTGTGATCCCAAGCCGGCTCGCGGTATCGCGATCGATGACCAGCCTGGCCTGTAGACCTTTATCTTGCTGATCCGAGTTTTGATCTCTTAACTCCGGCAACGTCCGCAACTTCTGCAACAGGCGCGGAGCCCACGCATTCAGCTCGTCCAAGTTCGCGCTCTGCAAGGTGTACTGGTATTGCGCGTTTCCGAAACGTCCACCGATTGTCAGATCTTGGGCCGACTGCATGATCAGAGTCGCTCCCGGCACTACCGCGAGCTTTCCTCGAAGCCGGTTGATGACATCATCTGCAGTCACGTATCTGCACGATTCCCAGAAGTGTTTCTTCGCACATGGTCCACGATCCTCCAGCGGCTTCAGCATCATGAAAAACCGCCCCTGATTGAGGGCAGTATTCCCGCCGGTGAACGCAACTACCGAGTCGACCGCAGGGTCTTTCATCACGATGTCGACATACCGCTTCATCTTCTCCGACATCGCCTGAAATGAAATGTCCTGCTCCGCCATCACCCCACCCATGATGCGGCCCGTGTCCTGTTGCGGGAAGAATCCCTTGGGTACCTTGATGTAGAGATACACGCTCAGGCACGCCACCAGGATTGTCACCGCTAATGTCATCGGTTGATGTCGCAGGACCCACTTCAAGGAAATGTCGTAGGTGCGCAGCAACCGATCGAAGACCGACTCGCTGAACCGGTAGAAAAGATTGTGTTTCTGCTCCTTCGGTCGACGCAGGAATTTCGCGCACATCGTGGGAGTGGTTGTCAGCGAAACCAGCAAGGAGACGCTAATGGCGATGCTAAGGGTTACTGCGAACTCCCGGAATAATCTCCCCACGATCCCGCCCATCAACAGCAGCGGGATGAAGACCGCCACGAGCGACGTACTCATCGACAGCACCGTAAACCCGATTTCGGCAGCCCCCTTAAACGCCGCCTGCAGTGCCCCCATCCCTTGTTCGATGTAGCGAGTAATGTTCTCCAACACGACGATAGCGTCGTCCACAACAAAGCCTGTGGAGATTGCAAGGGCCATCAGCGAAAGATTGTCCAAGCTGTAGCCGAGCAGGTACATTCCACCGAACGTCCCTACCAGAGACAGCGGAACTGCAATACTTGGGATGATTGTGGCTCGCACCGTTCGCAGGAATGCGAACACCACCAGAATGACCAGAATGACCGAGATGATCAGAGTTGTTTCAATGTCCTTAACCGACGCCCGCACTGTGACCGTGCGGTCCATCGCAATCGATAAGGTAATGGCCGGAGAAATCGACGATCGCAAATAGGGCATCAGCGCCCGAACCCGGTCAACCGTCTCGATGATATTGGCTCCAGGCTGTCGGAAAACAATGATCAACACGCCGGGCTTTCCATTGGCTAACCCGAGAGTTCGCTCATCCGCGACAGAATCGTGCACATCCGCTACATCCCCAAGGCGCACGGCAGCGCCATTGTGGTAGGCCACGATCAACGGGCGGTATTGATCGGCGGTGAACAGTTGGTCGGTAGCATCGAAAACATACGTCCGCGTATCGTTGGATACAGCGCCCTTAGCCCTGTTCGCGTTTGCTGCATTCAGAGCGTTGCGAACAGTATCGAGTCCAATCCCAAGTTTGTTAAGCAATGTCGGGTTGACCTCGGCACGCACGGCGGGTTGTGCCGCCCCGCCGACGAATACCTGGCCCACTCCATCCACCTGCGCCAGTTTCTGCGCCAGAATGGAGTCAGCCCCGTCGTACATCTGCGGCACCGTCATCGTGTCCGACGTAAGCGCCAGAATCAGAATGGGAGCATCTGCTGGATTCGCCTTTCGATATCCTGGATTGCTCGGCAAATTGGCAGGCAACTGGCTGCGTGCTGCGTTGATCGCCGCTTGAACATCACGAGCGGCAGCATCAATGTTGCGATTCAAATCAAATTGCAGCGTAATGCCTGTCGTTCCCAGTTGACTGGATGAAGTCATCTGGTTGACGCCGGCGATTCGCCCAAATTGCCGCTCGAGCGGCGTCGCCACTGCCGATGCCATGGTCTGTGGGTCGGCTCCGGGAAGCCCCGCGCCGACTCCAATGACTGGGAAGTCGACTCTTGGCAGCGGCGCGACCGGCAGAAAATTGAACGCAAGTATCCCCGACAACAGCAGCGCTGCGGCCAGAAGCGACGTGCCAATCGGTCGCCGGATAAATGGGCCTGAAATATTCATCGTCTAGGGCAACACTCTACGACGCTATCTCATTCAATCTGCCGACATCGGCTCAGGCGGAATCTCGTTACCGATTCGATACTTCGCGAATCTCCGTGCTAGCCGGTCAAACCACAGATAAACCACCGGCGTCGTGTACAAAGTGAGCAGTTGACTGAGAAGCAATCCACCGACGATGGTGATACCCAAAGGCCGGCGCAACTCCGCGCCGGTTCCGGTGCCGAGCGCTAGCGGCAATCCGCCCAGAAGTGCCGCCATCGTTGTCATCATGATCGGCCGGAATCGGAGCAAACACGCTTGATAGATTGCTTCTTCCGGTTCTTTGTGTTCCGCGCGCTCCGCTTCAAGCGCGAAGTCGATCATCATGATGGCGTTTTTCTTCACGATGCCGATCAAAAGAATGATTCCAATCAAGGCCACGACCGTTAGATCGTTTCCTGTAATCATCAGCGCAAGAATCGCGCCTACGCCTGCAGATGGCAGAGTCGAGAGAATCGTGATCGGATGGATGTAGCTCTCGTACAGCACCCCAAGCACGATGTACACGGTGATTACGGCCGCCAGGATCAGATAAGGTTCAGAAGCCAGAGAGTTCTGAAATGCCGCCGCCGTCCCTTGAAATGAGGCGTGAATGCTGGCCGGCAGCTCAATGTCCCTTTCGGCCTGCTGAATCGCCTTCGTTGCGTCGCCCAGGGACGCTCCCGGAGCCAGGTTGAACGAGAGCGTCACCACAGGGAATTGTCCCTGATGATTGACTGACAGCGACGTGCTCGAAGAATTCATGTGAGTGAACGCTGAAATCGGGACCGGCGCGCCGTTGGTTGTTACTGCCGCACCGTTCGATGTTGGAGCTCCGCTATTCGGTGTCACCACGCTCGGCCTGATATAGAGGTCCCTCAGATTCTGCGGATCTTGCGAAAAATTCGGTAGAACCTCCAAGACCACATGGTATTGATTCAGCTGCGTAAAAATCGTCGAAACCTGCCGCTGCCCATACGCATCGTAGAGCGTGTTATCGATTGCCTGGGGGAATATCCCCAGCCGCGACGCGGTGTCCCGGTCAATCGTGATATTAGTCTTCAGCCCACCGGTCAGTTGGTCGGTTGCTACATCACGCAGTTCAGGCAACGATTGCAGCTTTGCCACCAGTTTCGGCGTCCACAGCGAGAGTTCCTGCGCGTCTGCGTCCTCGATCGAGTACTGAAACTGCGTCCGGCTCACCCGATCTTCCACCGTGAGGTCCTGCACCGGCTGCATGTAGAGGGTGATCCCGTCGATCTTTGCTAGTTCTGGCTGCAGTCGCCGGATGATTGCAGATGCATCGTCCGAGCGCTCGTCGCGCGACTTCAGGTTGATCTGGATTCGTCCCGCATTCGGCGTCGTATTCGTGCCGTCCACCCCAATGAACGACGACAAACTCTCGACATCTTTGTCCTTCAGGATCACCTTTGCCAGTTCCTGCTGGCGTTCTGACATGGCGTCGAACGAGATGTGATCTGGTGCCTGAGAAACGCCCAGAATTACGCCAGTGTCTTGCACCGGGAAGAATCCCTTCGGAACAACTACATACAGGGCCAGCGTCAGAACTAACGTCGCGGCCGTCACCAGAAGCGTCGCTGTCTGGTGCTTCAGCACCCATTTCACTGTGCGTCCGTAGAAAGCGATGATCCGGGTGTAGTAATCCTCGGTGACCTGGTAGAAGCGTCCCTCATGCCCTTCTTTCTTTTGCTTGAGCAGCTTAGCGCACATCATCGGTGTCAAGCTGAGCGATACCCCCGCCGAGACCAGAATGGTGACCGCCAGAGTGATCGCAAATTCGCGGAAGAGACGTCCGACGATGTCGCCCATGAACAGCAACGGAATCAACACGGCAATCAGCGAGACAGTCAGCGAGACAATCGTGAATCCGATTTGTCCGGACCCTTTCAATGCCGCGTCCAGCGGAGAGTCTCCCTCTTCCAGGAACCGGTCGATGTTTTCGATCATGACGATCGCATCATCCACCACGAATCCGGTGGAAATCGTCAGTGCCATCAGCGTCAGATTGTTCAGGCTGTACCCGAGCAGATACATGACGCCGAACGTCCCGATCAAGGAAAGCGGTACCGCCACGCTCGGGATCACGGTTGCAGAAAGATTGCGAAGGAACAGAAACACCACCATCACCACGAGGGCGATGGCCAGCATCAGTTCGAACTCGACGTCTTTGACCGACGCACGAATCGTCGTCGTCCGATCGGTCAAGATCTGTACTTTCACAGCGCTAGGCAGCGACGCCTGCAACTGGGGCAGCAGCTTCTTGATCCGGTCCACCACGCTGATTATGTTGGCGCCCGGCTGCCGCTGAATATTTACGATTACTGCCGGGATCAGGGTCGCGGCTTGTCCGTCGCTTGCGGAAGTACCCATCCACGCAGCCAGTTGGTCGTTCTCCACGCCATCAATCACATTCGCTACATCGCTGAGCCGCACCGGGGCACCATTGCGATACGCGATTACAACCTGCTTGTACTGCTCGCTCGAGAACAACTGATCATTGGCGCCGATCGTGTATGACTGCCGCTGTCCGTCGATCACGCCCTTCGCCTGATCCACGTTTGCCTGTACCAGCGCCGCCCGTAGATCCTCAAGACTAAGCCCGTAAGAAGCCAGTGCCGTCGGGTTCGCTTGAATCCTCACGGCGGGCTTCTGACCACCGCTGATCGACACAAGACCCACACCCGGCAACTGCGAAATCTTTTGCGCAAGCGATGTATCGGCGACGTCCTCCACCTTCGATAGCGGCAAAGAATCCGATGTCAGGGCCAATGTCAGAATCGGTGAGTCGGCCGGATTTACCTTGTTGTAGATCGGGGGATTCGGCAGATCCGACGGCAGATAGGTCGTCGCTGAGTTGATGGCAGCTTGTACCTGCTGCTCTTCGACATCGATGTTCTGGTCAAGACCGAACTGCAGCGTAATGACCGAACTCCCGTAGGAGCTCGTGGAAGTCATCTGGCTCAGGCCCGGGACTTGCCCGAACTGGCGCTCGAGAGGCGACGTCACCGACGATGCCATTACCTCGGGTGCTGCCCCTGGATAAAACGTCACGACTTGAATCGTTGGATAATCGACTTCAGGTAGGGCTGAGACCGGCAGTTGCATAAACGCAACCCAGCCTACGAGCAGCACACCGACCATCAGCAGGGTCGTCGCAACCGGTCGGAGAATAAATAACCGTGAGGGACTCATGAACCTGGATTTGCCCCCGGCTGCCCGCCAGAATTGGATGTGTCGGTCGAATTCTGAGAGTTCGCTTGCCGTCGCCCGACAGGTCCCGCTATGCCGCTGCCTGCGTTCGGGGTGACGTTGCGCGGCTCAATCCGGCTGCCACGCTGCAGCTTATCCTGACCGTCGGTGACTACAGTGTCGCCTGGGTTCACTCCATCTGAAATGACCGTGAGGTCTCCCTGCGTCAGCGCCACGGTCACCGGCTTGTCTTGCACCGTCTTGTCCGGGTTTACTGCGTAGACGAACGTCCCTTGGGGACCGTGCTGGATGGCGGCTGTCGGAACTACAGTACTGTTCTTGCGCGTCTCCACCAGCAAATCGGCATTCACAAACTGGTTAGGCCACAGCCTGTTATCCTGGTTGTCGAAGACCGCCTTCAGTTTGGCAGTTCCGGTCGTGGGATCAATCTGGTTATCGATCGTCAGGAGCTTTCCTGTGGCGAGCTTGGTCTGATCGTCTCGGCTGAACGCATCCACTTCGAGCGTTCCCTTGCTCATCTGCTTAGCCACTCTAGGCAGCACATCTTCAGGAAGGGTAAAAATCACAGCGATCGGCTTCAGTTGCGTCAAAATCAACATGGAATTCGTGTCGGAGGCATGAACGATATTTCCCGGGTCTACCTGCCGTAAACCGACCCTTCCATTGAACGGCGCGGTGATGTGGCAGTAAACGATATTTAACTTTGCCGCGTCGATCTGGGCCTG
>Ga0126370_10000247_pt1 | contig 20876 bp, 16 predicted proteins | sample PanSoiMetaPlot_3_FD_92586 | JGI IMG/M metagenome (GOLD analysis project Ga0126370, IMG submission 92586) | Tropical forest soil microbial communities from Panama - MetaG Plot_3 | ecosystem: Environmental > Terrestrial > Soil > Tropical forest > Bulk soil | place: Panama | collected 2016-02-17 | reverse complement strand
GCTGACGTCGGCGTGATGTGCATGACGCCTCAACCGGGAGAACTCGCCGCGCGCATGGCCATTGTAAAGGTCGTCGAACGCCGCCGGATCCGTTACGCACACATGGTTGGAGTGACGCCGCAGATCATGCAACAGGGAATGCGCGCAGACTATCGCATGGTGGATCGCTTGAGTGACAAATTGCGCGAGCGCATGCTGAGCGCGAAGACGCTCACGGTGAAGACCGAGGCAGGCACTGAGTTTGCCGCGCACTTTGACCGCAAGCTCGATTGGGTGAAGACCAGCGGGCTCATCAACCCGCGCTATTGGTCTAACCTGCCGGCTGGCGAGGTTTTCACGACTCCCGCGACCGTGGACGGCACGTTTGTTTGCGACGCCACCGCTGGGGATCACTTCAATGGAAAGTACGGCGATTTGCAGTCCACACCCCTTACGCTAACCATCAAGGCAGCGCGACTGGTAGACGTGGCGTGCGAACGCAAGGATTTGCAGCAGGAATTTTGGGACTATTGCCACACCGACGAAAACAGCGACCGCGTCGGCGAGCTGGCCTTTGGCACGAATCTCGGATTAACCGAAATGATTGGCGTCTTGTTGCAGGACGAAAAATTTCCCGGCGTCCATATCGCCTTCGGCGATCCTTACGGCAGCCAGACCCATGCCGACTGGAAATCCACCACGCACGTGGACGTTCTTACGCGCCAATGCGATGTCTGGATTGATGAGGACCAGGTCATTGAAAAAGGCCGCTACCAACTCGGCCACCTCGGGCTGGCGTAATTCGTTTTCTTGCAAGCGTCATTTCCGAAACTTCCCTTCCCATGTATGCTTTGGAAGATCTTTGTAATATCGCGCGCTGGCCGCGCGTAATTCTTTCAAGAGACACCAACCTCTGCAAGGAGTCCGTAATGCGCAATCAAATTGTGGGCACAACGATGCCAGTCCTCGAGTTCTTGCTGGATCCAAATGATTCCATCATTTCGGAAGCTGGCCAGCTTTCCTGGATGGGTAGCTCGATTCAAATGACCACACATACGCAGTTTGGCGGAGGAGGAGGCATTTGGGGCGCGGTGAAGCGTGTGGCCGGCGGCGGAACCCTGTTCATGACCGAATATCGCGCCGTCGGAGCCCCGGGCGAACTAGCATTTGCGACGAAACTCCCCGGACATATCGTGCCTATGGAGGTCGGCGCAGGTCACGAATACATGATCCACCGGCACGGATTCATTTGCTCCACGCCGCAGGTTCAGATTGGCGTCGGGTTCCAGCAATCGCTGGGCGCGGGAATTTTTGGCGGAAGCGGATTCGTGCTACAGCATGTCAACGGCCAGGGAACGGCGTGGATCGAGCTTTCCGGAGAGTTGGTCATCAAAGACCTGCAGCCGGGGCAACTGCTTCGCGTCCACCCGGGACATGTCGGCGCGTTTCAGACTAGCGTGAATTTTGAAATCACCACCGTGCCCGGAATCAAGAACATGATCTTTGGCGGCGACGGAATTTTTCTCGCGTCGCTGACAGGGCCCGGCCGCGTCTGGCTGCAGACTCTGCCCATCGCCAAACTGGCGCACGAATTGATGGAATACATGCCAATCGAGTCCAATAAATCTGCCGTGCAAGGCGGAGTCGTTGGAGGAATCATTGGCTCCATCCTGGACTCAGACTAACTCTCCCAAAAGTTCAGAACAGCCGCGAGATGTATTCTCGCATCTGGTGCTTCCAGTACGGCCAGTCATGGCCACCCTGCGGACCCCAGTTGTCGAGCGAATGGCGGATGCTTTTGCCGGAGAGCACTTCCGAAAGCCTGTAAGCCGGCCCGCTGTTCTCCCACGGTCCCGTGCCCGTGGAAATGTGAATGTCGCAGCTCGCGATTTGCTCGTAAAACCACGGGTCGCTCATGCTTGCGAGATAATCAACTGGATTGTTGAAATAGAAATTGTCGTCGTACATCCCGTCCATGAAATTGCGAAGATCATAGACGCCGGACATGGCGAAGCAACGCTTGATCACGTCCGGATGCTTGAAGAGCGCATTCGCCGCGTGATAGGCGCCGAACGATGCGCCCATCGTGGAAATGGCAAGGCCCTGCGTCTGGCAATTGTTCCAGATGAACGGCACGACCTCCTCGCGCAAGTAAGAGTCGAAAACCGCCTGAACGTAGCTTCGATGGAAAGGATGCGCGCCTTTGTTGTAAAAGCTGAGTCCGTTGATCGAATTGACTGTGAAAAGCTTGACCTTGCCTCCTTCGATGAAGTCTCCGAGCGCGTCTACCATGCCCTGGCCTTCGAGTTCCCACTCATCGCCGGCGCTGGTCGGAAAACCAAGCAAAGGGGCACCCCAATGGCCGTAGACTGCTACGCCTAGTTCCAAACCGAGCCGCTGGGAATACCAGCGCTGATATTCGCGTTTCATGTGTGCCTCTGGGTTGCCGCGGGGAGAGAAAGTATGCCAGCATGAACGGGTTCGGAGCAATGATGCAACGCGATTCCTCTCGTCGCGCGACCTGCAACTGACGGCATCTCCAAAGCTGGCGCAGTCAAATTCAACAATGGGAGCCGACACCCATGGCTACATCAACGTCTTCCAAGCCCACACCCGAGCGCATTTTCAATACCATGATCGCATTTCAGGAGACCGAAGCGCTGAAAGCCGCGATCGAGCTGGACATTTTTACAGGGCTAGCCGATGGCGTAAATACCACGGCCTCGCTCGCCGCAAGAACCGGAGCTTCCGAGCGCGGCGTGCGTATATTGTGCGATTTTCTCACCATTCGGGAATTCCTGACCAAGAACGACGGAAAGTATGCACTCACGCAGGAGTCTGCCATTTTTCTTAATCGCCATTCGCCCGCGTGTCTTGCTTCGATGGTGGATTTTCTGGCAAGCCCCTGGAGCAGGAAAAACTTTGGCGGCCTGACGGAAGCCGTCCGCAAGGGAGGCACGGCGAACGTTACGGGAGACCATACGAAGCCGCACGAGGAGGTGTGGGTCAATTTCGCTCGCTCGATGGCACCGTTGACTATCCCCAATGCAGAATTCATTGCGGGATTGACGGGCGCTGCCGAAGGCAAGCCTTGCAAGGTGCTGGACATCGCTGCGGGGCACGGCATGTACGGAATCACCGTAGGCAAGCGCAACCCGATTGCGCGGATTGTCGCTGTGGACTGGCCCGCTGTGCTCGAAGTCGCCAAGGAAAACGCCGCGAAATTCGGCATAGCCGAACGTTATGCGACGCGACCGGGAAGCGCCTTCCAAGTCGACTTGGGTGAAGGATACGACTTCGTTTTGCTCACCAACATTTTCCATCATTTCGATACCCCCACTTGCGAAAAACTGATGCGCCGCGTCCAGGCCGCCTTGAAGCCTGGGGGCAAGGCCATCACGCTGGAATTTGTGCCCAACGAAGACCGCGTCACTCCGCCGATGGCCGCGGCATTCAGCCTGGTGATGCTGGCCGGCACGGACGCCGGTGACGCCTACACTTTTGCGGAATATGAGAAGATGTTCGGCAACGCGGGATTCACGAAAACGACTCTGCATCCCGTTCCGGACATGCCGCAACAAGTTCTCGTTTCCGAAAAATAGGAACCCATCATGAAGAAAAAAGCAAAACCGGCGTCCAAGAAAAAAGCCGTGCCGAAGACTGCATCGGGCGGAAATGACAAAGCGCTGCGCGAACACCTCGTCTACCTTTTGAAGGGCGGCGGCGCTCACGTCCACTTCATGGATGCCGTCGAAGGTTTCCCCGAAGCGAAACGCGGAACTTTCATCGCCGGATTACCACATACGGGCTGGCAGCTTTTGGAGCATTCGCGGATCGCGCAATGGGACATCCTGGAATTCAGCCGCAATGCGAAACACGTTTCGCCCGGGTTTACTGAAGGCTACTGGCCGAAAACGCCAGGGCCTCCCGATGCAACTGCGTGGGGAAAGTCCTTGGAAGCGTTTCAGCGTGATCTGGAAGAAATGGTTAGCCTGGTGAAAAATCCTCGGATCGATTTGTACGCCAAGATTGCGAATGGCGATGGCCAAACGATTTTGCGCGAGGCGCTGGTCCTTGCGGATCACAACGCGTATCATCTGGGCCAGCTGGTGGACTTGCGGCGGGCGCTGGGAGAATGGCCCACACCGTAGCTGCTCAGGTTGCAAGATATTCTGTTGGGCGTAGGATAAACAGTGCGGGCCAGGCCCTACGCTTCATTCCATTTGGTTTTTCCAGTGAGGACGTATGATTCACATCGAGAACCTTTCCATTCTTGGACACGATACTGCAAGCAGCCGCCGCGAATTCCTGAGGGGCATGCTCGGCGCGGGCGCTTTCGTGTTGAGCGTCCGCTGGATGCCGGAGCAAGTGTTCGCCGCCTCGACGGTGCCGAATTCCAGTGCTGCCGAGGCCATGGGCAAAGCCGCTTGGCAGCCGAGCGTCTATCTGGCGATTGATACGGACGGAACCGCATATGTGGTCGCGCATCGTTCGGAAATGGGTAATGGAGTGCGCACTTCGCTCCCTCGGATCATCGCGGATGAACTCGATGCGGACTGGTCGCGCGTGAAGGTTGTTCAAGCCACCGGCGATGAAAAATACGGCGATCAGGACACCGACGGCTCGCACTCGGTTGTAAGTTTCTTCGTGCCTCTGCGTGAAGCCGGCGCTACGGCAAGGCTCATGCTTGTGCGCGCTGCGGCAAAGCAATGGAATGTCCCTGAAGCCGAATGCTCCACGGAATTGCACGCCGTGATGCACAAAAAGTCCGGAAAGAAAGCGGGTTACGGCGAACTGGCCAAAGCCGCTGCAAAACTCGATGTGCCCAAAAAGGAAGAACTGAAGCTCAAGCCGCGCAGCGAGTGGCGCTACATCGGAAAGGAAGCGTCCGGCTACGATCTGAAGGATTTGTGCACCGGCAAAGGGATCTTCGGCCAGGATACACGCATGGACGGAATGCTGTACGCCAGTGTCCTGCATCCTCCTGTTCTGGGTAGCACCGTGAAGGCTGTGGACGACAAAGCCGCGCTGGCCGTCAGCGGCGTAAAGCAGACCGCGACGATTGACACATTCAAACCGCCCGTTCTCTTTCAAGCACTCGGCGGCGTGGCCGTCCTGGCGGACAACACCTGGTCCGCGATGCAAGGCAGAAAAAAACTGAAAGTCGAATGGGAAGAGAGCGCGCACAAAGTCTTCAACTCCGGCCCGTATCGCAAAGAGTTGGAAGAGACCGCGCGCAAGCCGGGAAAAGTCATCCGCGAAGTAGGCAACGTAGACGCAGCCTTCGCGCAAGGCGGAAAGATCGTGGATGCCGAATACTACGCGCCTCTTCTCGCGCATGCTTCGATGGAGCCGCCCGCGGCGCTGGCCGTTTACCGCGACGGAAAAGTGGAAGCCTGGGCGCCGACGCAAAGCCCGGTGGGAGCGCGTGATGCCATCGCCGCAGCTGTAGGAGCGAAAAAGGAAGATGTGACCGTGCACGTCACGCTGCTTGGTGGCGCGTTTGGCCGGAAGTCTTTCCCGGACTTTGCGGTGGAAGCCGCCGTCCTCTCCAAGAAAACGGGCAAGCCGGTGAAAGTCGTCTGGAGCCGCGAAGACGACATCAAGTTCGACACTTATCATTCCGTCTCGGCGATGTACATGAAAGCGGCGCTGGGCGCGGACGGAAAACCCACGGCCTGGCTCCAACGCACGGTCTTCCCTCCCATCGGCTCGACGTTCAACGCCGACGCCGTCTATTCCGACGCCGGAGAACTCGGGTTGGGCTTCTCCGACCTCCCGTTCGCGATTCCCAACCACCGCTCAGAAAATGGCCCGGCCACCGCGCATGTGCGCATCGGCTGGTTCCGCTCCGTGGCCAACATCTATCACGCATTCGCCATTCAGTCCTTTGCCGACGAGTTGGCGCATGCCGCCGGGAAAGACCCCCTTGAGTATCAACTGCAACTCCTCGGGCCAGACCGTATCCTTCCGAAAACTGAGCTGCCAAAGGATTATCAAAACTATGGTCAGCCGTATGAGCAGTATCCCATTGACACGGCGCGATTCCGCCGCGTGCTGCAGATGGCCGCGGAAAAATCCGGCTGGGGCAAGAAAAGACAAGGAAACGGCTTCGGCATGGGGCTCGCAATGCACCGCAGCTTCCTGACCTACGCTGCCAGCGTCGCGCAGGTGCACATTGATGACGCCGGCAAAGTCCACATTCAGCGCGTGGACACAGCGCTGGACGCGGGCACAGTCGTCAATCCGGAAATGGCGCGCAATCAGTTTGAAGGCGCGGCGGTCATGGGCACGAGCATCGCGTTCTACGGAGAAATCACCGCAACGAACGGCGCGATCGAGCAATCCAACTTCAACGACTATCCCATGGCGCGCATGAATACGGCCCCGCGCGAAGTTCACGTGCACATCGTCACAAGCGACGCGCCTCCAGGCGGCATCGGCGAACCGGGACTCCCGGCGATTGCTCCTGCGATTTGCAATGCAATTTTCGCCGCAACCGGAAAACGCATCCGCGAACTTCCGCTGGCAAAATCCGGCCTCGCCTAGAATTCTTCGCGACGAAATCTAGGCTCGACAAAGTCAATCCAATAAACGTCAAGCGAATCCTGTTTCGGCTACCAAGCGCGCTTCTCGAATTTCCGAGGGATACTGTTGGAGTAAGCCCAGGCTCTCCGGTGCGCTATCATCGATGCGTTCGGCAAGAAAAGCTTTCAATCTCTTCGCCAAATGAAAAAAAACGCGCGTTCATCCCAGAGCTCTTTCGCAATTCTGCTCTGTTTCCTTTTTTCGGGTGCAGCTGGCCTCATCTATCAAGTGGCCTGGACCAAGGCGCTGGGACTGATTTTCGGCCACACCGTCTACGCCATTTCCACCGTGCTCGCGGTGTTCATGGCTGGCCTGGCCGCGGGCAGCGCTTACATTGGGCGCTGGGGAGAGAATCGCCCGAATCCCACCGCGCTCTACGCCCGCCTCGAGCTGTTTGCTGGCGCTACGGGGGCTTTGTCGCTCGCAGGCCTGGCGGCGGTTCGCTGGTTGTATTTGGTTGTCTCTCCCGCAGTTGGTGGTCTCCAGCCGCTTCTGCTGCTCCTAAGATTCTTAGGTTCCGCTTTGGTTTTGTTCATTCCTACTTTTTTGATGGGCGGAACGTTCCCGATCCTGGTTCACGCCATGAGGCGGCATTCGGCTGAACTCACAAACCGGGTCAGCTTGCTCTATTGGATCAACACCTTGGGCGCAGTTGCAGGAACGCTGCTCTCCGGGTTTGTGCTGCTGCCTGCATTCGGTCTGCGCATCACGGTTGCCTGCGCCGCGGTTCTGAACCTTCTGGCTGGCCTGATCGCTCATCGGATTGCAAAGAGTGCCGACATCGCGCCGGGCGCCTTGAGTTCACCGGCAAGGGCTTCTTCTCTGGCGCCAGAATTGATGCGCGATGCCCCGACGCTCTTGCTTTTTCTCTTTGCCGTTGTAGGTACGACCGCTTTTGCCTATGAAATTGCGTGGACGCGTCTCTTATCCATCACGGTTGGCAGCTCGACCTATGCTTTCACCCTCATGTTGGCAACATTTCTGCTGGGCTCTGCGGTAGGCAGCATGTTCTTCCAACGCTACTTTGCTTGCTCGCGAGTCGTGTCTCTTGCAACCTTCTCTCGCACACAGACCTGGACCGGTCTCGTTGCCGCTGCTTCCTTAATTTCCTTTCCCTGGATTGCTTCCCTCGTTCCGCTGGTGCTCCGGCTAACCGATCAGACATTTGGCGGCCTGGTGTTCGCGCAATTCATTACCGCCGCCTTGACCGTGCTCCCCATCGCCATTGTTTTTGGATTCAATTTTCCCGCCGTCGTTGTTCTCCTCGGGTACAGCACAGCAGACAAATACGGTGAGTCGGCAACCGTCGGCAAGGCTTATGCCGCAAACACTCTCGGCGCGATCGTTGGCTCGCTCGTGACAGGATTCTGGCTAGTCTCCTGGCTCGGGAACTTCCGCGTTGTTGCCTTCACCGCCGCGGCGAATTTGCTGTTGGCGCTCGTGGTGGAGTTTCGCGTGCCTCGACGCAGCGTAGTGTCTCTGGCCGCAAACGCCCTTTTCGTTTTGGGCGTTTTCGTTGTTGGAGCTTCTTCCTTCTTCAACAACAGGTCGCTCATGTCGATTTCGGCAATTCTCTATGGCAACTCTTACCAGGGGCATCTCTCACTGAGCGAAATCGCCGCCACCAACGATCTCGTATTTGCGACCGATGGTGTGAACGATTCCATTAGCGTTTTGCGCTCGGACGATTACGTGGCGCTTCGCATTAACGGCAAAACGGATGCCTCCAGCGGCGACGCTCGCACACAACTCCTCTTGGGCCACCTGGGAGGCGCGCTGCATCGAGCCCCGCGGCGTGTCTTGATTATCGGCTTCGGCAGCGGCATGACCGCTTCCGCCCTGGCCCGCCATCCCGACGTCGAAAGAATTGACTGCGTCGAAATCGAGCCGGCGGTAATCCGCGCCGCGCCGTTTCTTGAAAAACTCAACCGTGGCGTCCTGAACGATCCGCGCCTGCATGTCATCTTTGATGACGCGAGAAGCTTTTTGCTGACCTCGCACGAGAAATACGACCTCATCATTTCCGAGCCGTCGAATCCCTGGATCGCAGGAATTGCCACGCTTTTTACAACCGAGTACTACGCCGCTGTTCGACAACGCTTGGCACCGGGCGGAATGTTCGTGCAGTGGGTCCAGTCCTACTCGCTCGCGCCTGCCGACCTGCGCATGATTGTCGGGACCCTGGCGCCCCACTTCACTGAAGTAACGCTCTGGCGTGCGGAGGGGCCGGACCTGCTTTTGCTTTGCCGTATGGCGGCTTCTCCATTTCAATTCAGCCGCCTTCGTTCCCTTTGGCAAGAACAAGGCATCCGCGGCGATTTTGAATCTATGGACGTCCATCAACCCGCCGGGCTCGTGGCTTACTTCTTGCTCGATGACGCCGCAGTGCGAAAGCTGTCGGCCGGCAGCGCTTTGAACACTGATGATCGCACTTTGCTGGAATATCACGCTCCACAGACATTACTTGCTTCCAGCATGTCCGAAGAGAATCAGGAACTGATTACGGGCTATCGCACAGGGCCGCTGCCCGCAAACTTAGAACCGTCGGAGATTCAGCCCGCGTTGGAAGCGGGCTCGATAACCGCGCTCGACCTGAAGGATTCGGTTGCAGCTCGCATCTTCTTAAAGGCGCTTGAATCTCAACCCGAGTCTGCCGTGCGCTACATTGCAGAAGGACGCTTTGCACTGATGCAGGACGATTTTTCCCGCTCCAAATCCTCCTTTGAGGCCGCCCTCCGTCTGGAAGCTGATTGGCCGGAAGCCTTGCATTGGCTCGCCGTGGTAGAGCATAAGAGCGGCGACGAAGCCCATGCGAGAGACCACATCGGCAAGATTCTCCAGACGCGCCCGCATTTCCTCCCTGCCCTCACGGACGAAATGCAATTCGCCGCCGATCGCAAGGATTTTCGCCTAGCGCTGATTGCGCAACTGAACCGCATGGTGGTGATGCCAGACCCGCCGACGTCGGAATATTGCCGGCTTGGGACGATCTGGATGAAGCTTTCCAATTTCACGGAGGCCGAGCCGGTCTTGCTTCGAGGACTCTCCAAGGACCCCTACAGTTATGCCTGTCATCTGGAGCTTGGTGAACTGTATCGTGCCATCGGCAGGACTGTACTGGCGCGTCAAAACTTCGAGTTCGTCGTGCGGTTTTATCCGGATTACGATCCCGCCGTCTTCGTCGCGCTCTCAGCCGTGTACAGCGATCTGGGAGACTCGCGTGCCGCGGCAGCCATCTTACGCAAAGGCCTTCGGCTGTTCCCTGCGAACCCGGAGTTGGAGAAGGCTGCTAAGCCTCACGAATAGACCTCCTTCCCCGCGGTTGCTCTCTCTCTACCGCACTGCGTGATGCGCGTCACACGCCCCTGTGACCTCAGTCATATCTGCTTGCAATCCCCCGCACGAAAATAAGACTTGGAAACGAGCGCACCGACTCTGCGTAGTTTTCGAGGCGAAATGTAATCCCCATTCTGTATTATCGGAGGCGCTATGGAGACCACTAAGATTGACCCGGAACAAGGACAAAGCGTGACGCGAGGTTCTATGAGCAACCGCTTCTGGTTTGTTCCGAAGGAAAAGGCGGGGACGGTTCGCCGCGGAGCCACCACGCACGCTCCCTATGGCCTGGAAATCATTGAAAGCTGCCTGAACTGCCCTTACCGCGAGGAGCGGCTGTTTTGCGACCTCCCCCCCGTCGCTCTGAAGCATCTGGAATCCATCACTGCGGCGGCCAGCTATCCCAAGGGCGCAACCCTCTTTGTGGAAGGGCAGAAGCCGCGCGGCGTGTTCATTCTTTGCAATGGCCGCGTCAAACTGTCTACGTCGTCTGCTGACGGCAAGACGTTGATTCTTCGTGTTCCCGAACGAGGAGAAATCCTTGGACTTGCAGCTTCCATCTCCGGCCAGCCGTACCAGGCTTCCGCGGAGGTCTTGGAGCCGGCACAGGCCAATTTTATCGCCCGCAATGATTTCCTCGAGTTTCTGAAGACTCACGGGGAAGCGGCGCTGCGCGTGGCCCAAGAGCTAAGCGAGAACTACCACCTGGCCATCGCCGAAATGCGCACAATCGGCCTTTCCCACTCCGCCGCGGAGAAATTCGCGCGCTTCCTGTTCGAACAGATTACCGCCGGAGAAAAAGTGGATGGCGAGGTGCGCGCCACACTCACCCTGACGCACGAAGAAATTGCGCAGATGATCGGCTCTTCGCGGGAAACCGTGACGCGCCTGTTCTCCGATTTCAAGAAGAAACAGATCCTTCAGGTCCGCGGCTCGACAGTCATCGTTCGCGACCTCGAGACCCTTCGCAAACTAGCCGAAGGCTAACTTCCTCAATCGCCGCAACCACAACAGCGCAACTTTTGCGTTCCGCAAGCGCCCCTCTTCCAGGGGCGATTCTGTCTTCTGCTCTAGCCTTTTCTCTTGTAATGAATAGGCCAGAGCACTTCCCAATTCTTGCCGCCATCCTTGGAGGATTCCCAGCTCCAATCCAGCTCTTTCGAAGAAATGTTTTTCCAGACCATTCGCTGCTGGATTTTCGAGCCGTCGGGAGCGATGCCCTCACGCGAGAGAATCATCTGTCCATCTTTGAACTCCCCCACAAAATCGAGATAGCCTCCTTCGTTGTCTACCCAGGTCTGCTTCCACTTTCCCGCCCGAGACACAAAGGTTGAAACGCTCATCCCCCGCAGGTGCATGGACTCGCCGCCTGTGAAGAGTTCCTCCACGACGCAACCTTCCATAACGCGCCGGATACTGTTCCCGCCCCGGCCGGTTTCGCCTGGTTTCTCGCCCGGCCAGGTGAGGTCCCATTCCCCTACCCAGAAATTGAACTGTTTCTGCTCCGGCTCAGCGCATGGCTTCGTTGCCGTCTGCGTGTTTCCTGCCTGCCTGCCCTGAGTAGATGCCACAAAGAGAAATGCCAGAGTCGTAGCCAGAACCAGCTTCATTCTCCACCCCCAGTCGGATGGACGGACACCGCGGGAAAACGTTTCAGGGAGAGGCACTCCAACAAGGAAATCCTGCACGGGAATTTCGTGTAAGTTGGTGGGCCCGCTAGGATTTGAACCTAGGACCAACGGATTATGAGTCCGCTGCTCTAACCGCTGAGCTACGGGCCCCACGCTTTCCCATCGTACATGGAAAGAGAGCCTTGCGCATCAGTCCTGCTGCGCCATGGGATCAATATGGCCGCGGTGGCACGTCGAGCAGTTGATGAAATGCCCGTTGGGGTTCGGCTCCAGGTTTTCCAGCTTCACGAGCTGCTGGTTGATGGAAAAATGCATCAGCTGCATCTCGCGAGCGCACCGTTTCGGCCGCTTGTCGTCTTTCGAGAAATCGTCCTCCACATGGCAGTGCTTGCAGTTCACGCCCAACGCCCGGCTGTATCCCTCGTTCATGATCAGGAGGAATCGCCCAGCCGGAGTCTTCTTCAGGAATTGGATATTCTTGAACACCTGGCCGGCGGGTTCCTGCTCGTGCCCGGCAATCTGCTTTGAGAACTGCCGCACGAAGGCGTCGTTGATTTCCTGGTTGGAAGGCTCCTTGGATGCTTGCGGGGCAGCGGCAGGCGGCATCTGCTGCGGCTGAGTTTGGCTCGCTCGGCCCTGCCATCCAGCCAGGACAACCACCAGAACAGTTATCAGGCCCATCATCCAGCTTCGCTTCATCTCGTCCTCCTACATAACTCTGAAAGAGAGAACGCCAGAACCATCCTGGACGTTTCAGAAAAACTGGACGTTCGGGGTGGATAATGACGTTTTGCCCTGGTATTACACGGGCGGGTTCCTCTAAATTTTTTCTGAATCCGCGACCATCCGCGAGCATCCGCGGCGATTTTCTTCGTTCTCCCTGCTCACGAAATTGCCCCGAGGCCGTCCCTCCAAAGCGGGGGGTGCCCTGCCAGAGTTGGCGGACTCACCAGGTCGTAATCGAGAGAGGAAGGTGTAGCTATGCGCAGGATGGCGAAGTGTGTTCTTGGCGTTTGTGCGGGATTGACGGGATTGGGGCTTCTCGCCGCGAGCGCGGAAGCACAATTCAAAAATGGCAGCCAGCCGACGGAGTTGACGATTCCCCGGGTGAGCCAGCGCGGAAGCGTGACGCAACGCATCGGGCTGACGGACATCACGATTAATTACCACCGGCCGGCGGTCGGGGGACGCGAGATTTGGGGCAAAACCGTTCCTTACGGCAAAGTGTGGCGCGCTGGCGCGAATGAGAATACCACCATCACGTTTGCGGACGACGTGACTGTCGAAGGCAAGCCGCTGGCGGCGGGCACTTATGGCTTGCACATGATTCCCGACAAGGATCAGTGGACGATCATTTTCTCGAAGAACTCCACCTCCTGGGGCAGCTTCAGCTATGACGAAAAAGAAGATGCTCTGCGCGTAACGGTGAAACCGCACCCGGCGGAAATGTTTGAGCAGTTGGCCTACACCTTTGAAGACGTCAAGCCGGACTCGGCGGTGGCGACGCTGCGCTGGGAAAAACTGGCCGTGCCGTTTCAGATTGGCGTGGACATAAAGGCAGTAGTGCTGCGCAACATCAAGCACGAGCTGCGCAACGTGGGCGGGTTCACCTGGGGTGGCTTCGACGAAGCCGCGCAGTGGTGCCTGGACAACAACTACGAACTCGAGCAGGCCCTAAAGTGGGAAGACACCTCCATTCAAGGTGAGCCCCGCTTCGAGAATTGGGAGACCAAGTCGCGCATCCTGGCAGCGATGGGCAAGAAGGACGAATCGGACAAAGCGCTCGCGACAGCCTTCGAGAAGGCGAACGCCATTCAGATGTACGTCTACGCGCGAGGACTGCAAAGGGCAGGTAACGCGAAACGGGCATTTGAGGTGTATCCGCAGGTTGCCAAGAAGGACCCGAACTCCTGGATCAGCCATGTCGCCAATGCACGCATCGACTCCAACAAGGGCGACTTCACCGCCGCTTCCAAAGAGATGTCGCAAGCCCTCACCACCGCTCCGGACCCGAACAAGCCGCAACTCGAAGGCCTGCTGAAGCGCCTCGAAGCCAAAGACGATATCAACAAATAAAGCAGAAGGCAGAAGGCAAAAACCCAACCCCTTACGTGCGCTCATGGCAAGCAGCTAACACCTTGACATGCAAAAGTTGGCACGTCGGCTGAAGTTCGGATCAGCGGCTCAACGCCGGGATTACTTCTTAGGCTGGTCCGGCACCTGTTCGTGCTCAATCATGACGTGGCACCAGACTGTTCCCGAAGCCATCACGTATGGCATTGTCCGAGTGACTGCTCCTTCTTCCGGAAGGCCGATCTCAGCCGCGGTCTTGTACGGGAAGTGAATAGACTGCCACGATTCGATTTCCTTGCTGACAGAGTTCGTTGCTGCATCGTATGCGGAGATTGGGCCGAGCATGCGGTACCCGGCAGTCGGATGGTCTGGGAGCCTGAGCTTGCCAGACTTGATTTCCACGTCGACCGTAAGGTAGACGTCCTGCCCGGATTTTCCTTGCCTTGAGAGTTCCCGCATTCTTCGGACGATAGGGAGGAAGGACTCGTGATAGCAGCGAACGTCAAAGGTATCTTCGCCGGGGCGGGTGGTCGTACAGACCATGCCGTTTGTACTCGTGCGCAGGGTGATGAGTGAAGAACCAGGCCCGAACCCCAGCACCCCCGCCCCGGAACGCATGACTTCCGGTAAGGGAAGCAGCGCAGCGGCGATCTGCTGATCCGTGGAAGGAAGCTGTGGCCCTTGGGGCACGGCAGAGAAACACAGGATTGCCGTGAACAAGATCAGAACCGGCGCCCATCGCATCAGAGGCCTCCTTAGGGGCAGGATACTTATGGAAGTCAATCGGGTAAGAAGTCTTGAAACCCTACCACAAAAACCGCCTGCGCACTCGCGTCCCCCCCGCGATAGAGGCTCGTCACTCGCTAGAAAAGATTAGCGTTGCAATTGGCGGCAACTGGCGACGAATCGAAATTGACATTTGGGCGGGCAGCGTTTGTAATCGAAGCAAGCCCCAGCAAGAACCGAGGCTCTGATTCGGCTCACCTCGAAGGCGGGCCCTACGAGAAGCCTTTTTGAAACCTATTGGATAAGCGATTCGATTTACTTCGCTTGTGACGCGACCTGAACCGAACAGCACGCACCGCGCGCCTTCTGCCCGTTTCGCATTTCTCGTGGCAGCGGGAATTTTCTTAAGCCGCATTTTCGGGCTGGTGCGCGACCGCGTTTTCGCGCACTACTTCGGGAATTCCGACGCTGCGGACGCGTTTCGCGCTGCGTTCCGCATTCCTAATTTCTTGCAAAATTTATTTGGCGAGGGAGTCCTCTCCGCTTCTTTCATCCCGGTTTACGCCAGCCTGCTTGCGAAAAAAGAGGATGAAGAAGCGCGCCACACGGCAGGCGCAGTGGCGGCGCTTTTGGGGCTGACCATTTCCCTGCTGGTCCTTACGGGGGTGCTGGCAACGCCCTACCTGATCGACGTCATCGCGCCCGGCTTTTCCGGTGAAAAACGCGAGTTGACCATCCAGATTGTGCGGATTCTCTTCCCTGGTGCCGGCTTGCTGGTTTTCTCGGCGTGGTGCCTCGGTATTCTCAACAGCCACCGGCGCTTTTTCCTTCCCTACGTCGCGCCGGTGATTTGGAACGTGACAATGATCGCGACGTTGTGGGGATTCGGCCGCAACCATTTGCAGAACCAGTTGGCCGTCATCCTGGCCTGGGGATCCGTGGTGGGGAGCGCGTTGCAAGCCGCCGTGCAATTGCCAACGGTGCTGCGTCTGCTTGGAAGACTGCACCTCTCCCTCGCCGGTCCGCGGTTGAAGGCGGGAGGGAACGTGGCCATCGTTGTGCGCAATTTCATTCCGGTTTTTGTAGGGAGCGGCGTGCTGCAAATCAGCGCATATATTGACGCGCTGCTGGCCAGTCTGCTGCCCACAGGGGCGGTCGCCGCGCTGTCCTATGCCCAAACCTTGTACACCCTTCCGGTGAGTTTGTTCGGGATGTCTATTTCCGCGGCAGAATTGCCGGTGATGTCCGGCACAATCGGCGAAGAAAGCGTGGTGGCAGAAACACTGCGCGTGCGCCTGAATTCTGGTTTGCGGCGGATTGCGTTTTTTGTGGTGCCTTCGGTCGCCGCCTTTTTGGTGCTAGGCGACGTGATCGTGGGCGCGATCTACCAGTCAGGGCGATTCCGGCATGCGGATACGATGTACGTATGGGGCATTCTTGCGGGCGCCAGTGTCGGGCTTGTGGCTTCCACGTTTGGCCGGTTGTACGCATCGACTTACTACGCACTGCGCGATACGCGCACGCCGCTGCGGTATGCCGTAGTGCGCGTGGTGCTGACTACCGTTCTTGGCTACCTTTTCGCGATTCCCTTACCGCCGGAACTCGGAATCGAAGCCCGGTGGGGAGTGGCGGGATTGACGATTTCCGCTGGAATCGCCTCGTGGCTGGAATTTGTTTTCTTGCGACGCACGCTGAACCGCAAGATCGGGCACTCCGGAGCGCCGCCATCCTACCTTCTGAGCCTCTGGGCGGCCGCATTGCTCGCTGCGGGGGCCGGATTGGGGATTCACCACTTCCTGCCGGTTCGCTCACCGATTCTTCATGCGATCTTTGTGCTGGCGCCGTATGGCGTGCTTTATTTTGTTTTTACGATGGCTTTTGGCTTGACCGAAGCTCGTGAAGGCCTGCAGCGCGGCATGCGCTTATTTCGCCGCTATATGTAATTGCAGAGAGCGCGGAATTCGTAATCGCTGCGGGCAAACCTGCCTACCAGCCCAAATTCTCCTGAATGAATTTTGGGCTTAGATGAATGTCCAACTGGACCAGCGGGCCGTCGCCGATCGCTTTGAAGCTATGAATCTCTCCGGCCTTGATGACGAAAATGTCCCCGGCGCCACCTTCAAACATCTCTCCGTTCACGGTCCATACTCCACGGCCTTCGCGGATGAACTGGATCTCATCGTAGGGGTGCCGATGAGGGCCTGGACCCTTACCCGGCAGTCCGCTGAATAAAAACACGCTGACGCCCACGTCACCTTGGTCGGTCCCGACAAATTCGTGCGAACTCCCGACAAACGGCAACTCTTCCTGACGGACGCGGTACATTCTTTCCTCCTTGAAGCTGCTTCATTCGATGCCCCGAAAAGCGAGGCTACAAGTTGCGTTCGCAGAGAAAATCCGCGAAGCGCTCTGCAATTCGGAGGACTTCATCGCCTCCGATGACCTTGGAGAAATGTTCTCTGAAAGCCGGAGCGATACCAGCAGCGGTCCCAGCAATTTGCCCGGTGATGGAGGCGATAGTGTCTGTATCGCCGCCCACTTCAATCGCTTGAGCGACTACTTTTGTTAGAGGTAGCTTCGCAACAAAGTGCGCACAATACAAAGCCAGCGGCACGGTGTCCACGACCCAGCCACTGGCGCCGAATCGAGAGACGATCTCGGAAGGAGGAATTCTTAGAGGAAGGAACTCTATTACGCGGTCGCGTACCGCGGAATCCGGTATCGATTCCGCGACGGTAGCCAAGAAACTTCTGTCGTCCGACCAATCGCCAGCGAGAATTGACCGAATCGCGATGACGACGGCAAGAGCACCAACATAAGCCTCGTCGTTTTGATGCGTGATTCGACAGACATCACGAATCACTGTCCGGTCGTGAGGTGTTGCCGGATCCAATAGGAAAGCGAGCGGCGCTATCCGCATGGCCGCCCCGTTCCCAGCCGCATACTCTCCGCGACTCCCTGCCAGCGCCCAATGCACTCCGGCCGCTAGGTCGCGCATTGATTTCAAAGTGCTTGCACCAATTCCGCTGATACGCCCTGCTACGAACCATTTTGCGAAATGAGATGCAAGGTGCTCGACGTGAATGGCACGGTTTTCAATGATTGATTCGCACGTGGCTAAAGTAAGTTGCGTGTCATCGGAAATGGATGACCGCTCGGGAATCTGAAAAGCTACATAGCGAGGGCTTCCTTCCCAAGGTCCACCCCATGCGTCTCCGAGAGCGCCGCCAAGGATGCAGCCAATGATCCGGTTTCTCTTGGTGAGGTGCACTAGCATTGCGGGCATGAGCTACATTTCAACACAGAATCAGCGGTAAAAGCGGCACAAGGACTGCAGCACGCCAAATGGAGCTAGGCATTTACGTTGGATAAGCGGTCGCGAAGCCAGGATTTCCAGCTTTCGGGGAAAGCGTCGACCTGGAGAGCGCGATGGATAACGGCGGAATCGGCCAGGCCAAAAGTACTGTCAGACACCGCAGCGCTGGCTGCGCCCTGAGCTGCGGGTTTGGCGACGTATAGGCGAGTGATTTCTGAAACCGGGACGGCGCTGGGATCGCGAGAGAGCAGCTTGATTTCGTCGCCGGCGCCGACTTCTCCTTCGCGCAGGACCGCCAGGTAAAAACCGGTTCGGGCGCTCGCGAGAAAGCGCTTCACCATATCGTCGGAGGCGAAGCGGACGCCGAGTTTGTAGCAAGGTAGGCGGGGTTGTGTGACAACCACTTCGGCAGAGCCCACAGCGAAGCGGTCGCCGAGATGCATGGAATCCTCCAGCAAGCCTACCGTGGTGAAGTTTTCTCCGAAAATAGCGTATGGAAGATCACGGCCGGGCAGTTCTTTCTTCCAGTAGGCGTAGTGTTCGACGGGATAGCAATAAACCGCTTTGTATTTGCCACCGTGGACCTTGAGGTCGGCTTGTTGATCGCCATCGAGATTCAGCTTGCGCAGAGCGACGCGACCGGAAACCGGTTGCTTGAAGATTCCCGTGGTGACTCTGGTGTCGTGCCAGGCGATTTCGCGCGGGAGTCCGACGTTGACGGAGATGAGTCTCATGGGCTCGCGGACCTTCTGCTTTCTGGCCGAGCCAGCATTGCGTGAATGCTTGACTGGAAGAATTAGATGCTGGATTTCGCGTGAGGATACAAGCGGAGAAGATGGCAGGCTAAAGCCCGGCGCTACATAGAACCCGCACGGGAGGGGCGCAGCAGTGCTGCGCCCCACAAGAGAAATACGAACTTCGTCGCGCAACCTGTTTATCGTTGCGACTTGGGTTGCGAGGCAGGCGCTGGTTGCGCTTGCTGCGGCGGGCGCGGGCGGCTGGCCGGCGGGACGATGTTGTTCATCCGCAGATATTCGACCATTTGCCCATAGTGGTCCATGGGATGAAAGCTGGCGATATTGGCGATGGCGAGGCGCGTGTTCAAAAACGGCAGTACCGGCTTATCCAACGGCGTGACTTCGTTTTCAACGGTGATGGTAGCGAGGGCCTTATGACCGAGAGCGAAGGAGTCCTTCAGGTACTGGACAATTTGGGCTTTGGTCTTTAATTCGGCGGGACCGTTGGCCTCCGCCTGGATATTCTTCGGGTCGAAGGTCTCTCCCATGAGCGGGCCGAAGAAAAGATGGTTAGCGAAGCCGATGTGCTTCACCTCTTCGGCGAACGTGCGCACACCCTTGAACTCGCCGTTGATGGGCGCGAAGCCGTATTTTTCTTCGGGCATGGCTTCGGCAGCGGAAACCACCTGCTGCTCCACAACGCCGTAAACCCCGTTTAGAACGGACGAGACGGTGGGCGGCGGCTGTGGTTGCTGGGACGTCGCTTGAGCGCAGAGGTTCGGTGCCGCGGCGGCCACGCACAACAGGGCGAGACAGACAACGAGTTTCTTCATTGGATTCTCCTTGGCTTCCTCTTTGATACGGAAGCGGGCCGGAAAATATTACGCTGCTGCGAAGGAAAAAGTCATCTCAAGTTTGAAAAGGTGAGACTCAGAGAATCTCATTGAGCTGAGAGGCGTTGAGGTCTAGCCAGGATTCCTCGGCCGCAAAAAACGCGGCCTCGGAATGACACACAAGAGGCGCGCAAGTCTGCGTAATCACCCGGGAAGAAAAAGGCGGCAGACGGGTTGCCCTTAGGGGCCAGCGTAAACCCACACGCCAAGGCTTAAGCGTGGGAGAGGGCGGCGTGTTTGGACGCAGCGACGGAGGCGAGCGCGGCTTCGATGACGTCGAGGCCTTCGTCGAATTGCTCGTCGGTGACGACGAGGGGGACGAGGATGCGGATGACGTTGTTGAATGTGCCCGCAGTGATGGTGATGAGTCCGTGCTCGTAGCAGTAGCGAGCGATCTGCTTGGTTTCGGTGTCGGCGGCCTCGCGCGTATCGTTTTTCGCGCCGCTAGCCGCGGCAGCGGAGTTGCGGACGAGTTCCATGGCGCACATTCCGCCGAGTCCGCGGACATCGCCGACGAGATCCCATTTTCTCTGCCAGCCGAGAGCGCGCTTTTCAAAGCGCTCGCCGATGGCGGTCGAGCGCGCGAGCAATCCTTCTTTCTCGATGGTTTCGATGGCGGCGAGCGCGGCGGCGCAGGAAAGCGGATGGCCGCAGTAGGTTCCCCCGAGGGAGCCAGGGCCGGGCGTGTCCATGATTTCGGCGCGTCCGGTGACGGCGGCGATGGGCATGCCACCGCCTAACGACTTGGCGGTGGTGATCAAATCCGGATCAATGCCGAAATGCTCGCAGGCAAACCATTTGCCGGTGCGGGCGAAGCCGGATTGAATTTCGTCGGCGATGAAGAGAATGCCGTGCTTGCGGCAAATGTTTTGCAGGTGCTGGAAGTAATCGCGCGGGGGAACAACGAACCCTCCTTCGCCGAGAACCGGTTCGGCGATGACTGCGGCGACGGATTCGGGCGCGACGGAACGCTTGAAGGCGTCTTCGAGATGGTGCGCAAAAGTTTCGGCGGTGGCTCCTTTTTCACCGCGATAGGGATAGGCATAGGGGATACGGTAGATGTCGCTGGCGAACGGCTGAAAACCGGCTTTGTAGGGATGCGTTTTGCTGGTGAGCGACATGGTGAGAAGCGTGCGGCCGTGAAAGGCGTCCTCAAAACAGATGACGGCGGGGCGCTTGGTGTAAGCGCGGGCGATTTTGATGGAGTTTTCGATGGCTTCGGCGCCGGAGTTTACCAGGATGGTTTTCTTCGGGAAGTTGCCGGGGGCGAGGGCGTTCAGTTTTTCGGCGACAGCCACGTAGCCTTCGTAGGGAGTGACGGCGAAACAGAGGTGCAAGTACTTTTCGAGCTGCTCGCGGATCGCGGAGAGCACTCGCGGCGAGCGATGCCCGGCGTTGAGACACCCGATGCCACCGGCAAAATCGAGGTAGCGATTGCCATCAACGTCTTCGAGGATGGCGCCTTCGGCGCGCGCGGCGAAAACGGGCGTGGCGTTGGCGGGGCCGCGCGGGATGGCGGCTTCGCGGCGGGCCGTTAGGGCGCGCGACTTGGGTCCGGGTACTTCGGTTCTAATCTGAATCGTTTTCATCTTTGTGT
>Ga0126370_10000246_pt1 | contig 20908 bp, 23 predicted proteins | sample PanSoiMetaPlot_3_FD_92586 | JGI IMG/M metagenome (GOLD analysis project Ga0126370, IMG submission 92586) | Tropical forest soil microbial communities from Panama - MetaG Plot_3 | ecosystem: Environmental > Terrestrial > Soil > Tropical forest > Bulk soil | place: Panama | collected 2016-02-17 | reverse complement strand
GTTTGACAGGCGTGAATCTGGGTCTTTCGAGGGTTTACGAGGGTTGCTTTCTATAGCTTCCTTAGAAACTGCTTTTCTTCAAGCGAAAAGTTACTATAGCGACCACGCTCGATCTCTCGCTGGCGAGCGAAGGGTGGCATCTCTCGCAAAGCTCGAATCGCATTCTGGACTTCCTTGCGGAGCGGCAGATTTTTCTCCATGGCGGAATGTACGGCCCAAGAATTGCTCGCCGCAACCGTGAAGTCTGTCCCCGTAGTAGTCAGGGGGTGGATGCCTGTGGAGCTTCCCGCGGGAGCTTCCGAATTATTGTGTCGGGAATTGCTGCGGGATTTCGGACCGCAATCTGGTGGCCGGGCATCATTGCTTCTATTGTCAGGGTATGGGTAAGCAGGACGATAGTAAGGGTAATAGTATGGTGCTCCACACCAAGGGCCATACGCATACGGATTTGCATAGCTTGGCCAATAGGGCCAACCAAAGCCAATACCAATATTAAATCCCCATCCGAATCCATAATACGGATAGCCCCAATGAGCGCCATACCACCCATGGTTTGCGCCGTGCCAGCCGTAATGTCCACCGGCATGATAACCGCCGAAGAAACGCGCGCCTCCGGAAGCGAAGTGTCCTCCGCTTCCGTGAAACCCACCTCCACCACCATGGCCTCCACGCTGGGCATAAATCGGCTTGGGCCAACAGATCGTGAAAGACCAGACTATTACGGAAAGAACGACTGCAAGTGCAGATTTCTTCATTTCAGTCCCTCGGCTCAGCCTTCCGCATTTACATGGGGCAATTTCGATCTCTGTCCCATGACCAATTGCAAGGGTCCGCCCACAAACAGCAGTTAAGCCACTGATGGTTTTGCCAGTCTCCCAGGAATCTTAGCCGCACACACCTGGCAAACGAACTCAGCGGAAACTTCATCGGTTTTAGTGCTTGTCTAAACACAATTCGTTAACCGCCCGCGCACTCGACGCGGCCCTTCCTGACGCGCCGAGGGTGCTCGTTGCATTCGCCTCTAGGTAGGTCTCGCTTCTTAAAGGAATTCTTAACATCCAGCCACTGGCAAAAATGACAGCTGACGCGCCGCGCGGCATAGGTATATTGCTCGCAACACACCATCGAACCTCAACGGCGGTTTGAGTCAGAAAATCCGCGAGGCACCGCCCCAAATCCCCGGGAGACCACGACTCGGCTTCGCGGAATCACACAGGCGGGCAAAAGGTGGCGTCCGGTGCATCCTAGTCTTGTGCGTAGTCAGCGATGTTGCTAGATGGTGGTTCACAGCAAGCTTGCGAATCTGCAATTCCTTACAAGGCGGCGTTCAAGAGAACCACGAGCAGGTTGACTCTGCGCAAATGGAAACGCGCGAATTGGCGTGGCGAAGCCCTAGACAGGAACCGGCCCGCGGCCCCCTTGTCGGTTTTGACAGTTACCGCTCAGGCTTGGGTTTTCGTAGGCTGTCGTTGCATGAAACTCTCAGGGGTGGCCAAGTTCGGGGCCAACAGTAAAGCCAAACTGCGGCCACCCGCCCCCCCCTCTCTGCGTAAGAGCCAATCCAGTGGAAAAATCGGAACAGGCTGGCGGCCCCTTGCCCAGGTTTCGCAATTGAGCGCCAAGGAACTCAATCGCCGACCGCCAGCCGTGTTAGACCACTCCGAAACGATTCTTACCCAGCAAACTCCGTGTCGTCGTTGCTTCTGAGCAAATAAGGACCTGCAGCCAACGCGCTGCACCTGGGTCGCCAGAATGCATGTACCTCGAGGACCACATGGACTAACCGGTCGCCTCTTTCGCTGGCTCGTCGACAAGAGTCTGGTCCGCAGAGCGTCGCCCCCGTTCACTCTGATTAAGCAGCTCCCAAATCTGGACGACGGCAAGACAAACGATTTCAGTCATTTGAGAATCTCTTTTGGCCGCCTTTTAGTTTCCCCACGTTTGTCGCAAAAGCGTGCTTGCTGACAAAGCGCACGCTGAAATAGACACGCTGGCCCGTTGCAAGAGCTTCTAGCCGTTGTATGTCAGCGCGAGTCACGGGGTACCTGACACCATCCTGACCCCGGATAATGCCGATCCCTTTCTCCGGGTCGAAAAGCTGCACCACACCCCGCATATTCTCTCCGCTCCGAGCTAATCGTGGCTAGGAAGGCGTTCTAGGCTGCTGAAATCTCGTGCGTGGATTTGGGCAATGAATTACCGCCCTTGCTTCTCATTACCAGTGGCTGCACTCGCCGGAATCAGTGTTTTCAATTTCAGGACTTTCAAAACTCCGGCAAAGTTAGTCGCTATGTAAGGTGAGTGTCGTTGCGCCCGAGCAACGATCATGTTGGGGCAGTGGCGCAACCGGATAGAGTGCCTCAACAATCAAGAAAGCCTCTTCCTCGGGGGCTCAATGTATACCGCTGGACAGGGCCATGCTGGTAGAAATTGAAGAAACACGCTAACCGAAGCTCTAGTATGCGGTCAGGCGGTAGCCGCGTGCGGTTGAGCAAAGGACCTAACAGCTACGCCTTCGTCATTCATGATGTCGAAGACGGTATTAAGTTTGATCTGTATGACGTCATGGACGTTTTTCGTGAGGTTGAGCAGCTTTAGCGCACCCGCCCGCCTCTGAACGATTGTGAGAGCAGTGAGTAGATGGCCCAAGCCTGAACTGTCGATGTAATCTACGCCGCCAAGGTTGAACAGAATGTCTTTGTATCCATTGCTTAAAAGTTCGCACACCAGGTCCCGCAACGCGGTGCTCTCTTCGCCGAGAACAATCCTGCCGCTAATATCCACGATCGTGACGTCGCCAACATGGCGAGTACTCATCCTCACGTTCATCGGCACCTCCAAATACAATTAAAGACCCGCGCGGTCTTTGCACTTCCGTTAAACCACGACTGTTCTTCTTGTGAAGACGATCCATTACAGCTGCGCATGTTGGGAGTTTTGGAAAAGGAGGCCAACTGTCAAAACGTACAGCAAGACAGCGAATTAGGGGAGCAAGCTATACAAACCTTCTTTTATTGTCCGACGGAAAGCGATTCGATCAACACGGGCTCCAAACCAGACAGAATCAACTCGAAGCGGGATCTCGTGTACCAAGTAGGTTCAGTTTAGCCGCTGGGACAGCAAACTGTGTGATGCCACAAGCCATGCAGACCGAAAGTTCAGAGAACACGAAGACCGGCGGTTTATCAACATTTTTCAGCCCAGGGAAATGCATGGCGACCTTTCCCGCAAACCTGCTCAAGTTTGGCGAACCGCACCATCTGCATTGCTTGGTGTTGACGAGTTGCCAGCGGACCGATTCAGGGGAGATGCTTCCCATACTGAGCTTTCCCGAGGCCGACCTGTATCTCACAGAACAGAATTCACAGACTCGCTACTATCTCTTCAACGGATGTCCTATGCCGCAAAAGTGTCAGGGAGACCCGCCTTCAAGCTGGGACTAACAAAGTGGCACCCCCTCAAGGCCGCTTCAAACGCAGCCTTCAACTCAGTTCCTGCTCGTGATTTGTGGACGTAGCCCAATGCACCCGTATCGAGCGCAGCTTTCACGACATCGTGGTCTGTTTCGTGAGTCAAAAAGACTATTTGGGATTGCGGGGAACACTTACGGATCAACTCAGCAGTCTTGAGTCCGTTCAGCTTTGGAAGTCCGATATCTAATAGAACTATGTCCGGCTTGAGGCTCTCAGCTTTCTCAATTGCCTCCATCCCGTCTGCTGCCTGCCCGCATATGCAAAGACCAGGCATTTCTTCCAACATCAAGAGCAACCATCGGCGGAACGCCTCATTATCGTCTACGAAAAGCATTCGGCAGTGATGCCACAACGAAGGTCCGCCAGCTCTTACTATGCTCCCATTCAGCATGAGTCTAGATTAAAGAAAAGGAATAGGCGGGCAACTAGATGAGTACCTGCTTCTTCGTAAGGGTGATTTCTTCTGTAAATAGTGACAGCGGCCAGAAGGCGAAAAACAGGTCCCCGATTGTGGCGCAGCGGACCGTGCTTCATGCGGAATGAATTGCCAAGCTCGCAAGCTGGATACTCTCTACCTGGGTTCATCCTCATAAGGCGGGCAGCTCTTGCACTCAAGAGAAAGGGAAACACGGCTCTGACTCTCAGCAAATGGAGCTACCTGAAAAGTTGGAATTGGGAATCAGAGCTGTACTCCAGGTAAGTACAACTGTAAGTACCGCTAGTCTCGTGGGGGCTAGTGACGTGCTTAAGCACGATTACAAGAAATGCGGGTCTTAGTTAGTTGTCCGGTTTGCGGCTCTCAGATTGAAGAGATTTGGCGGCTGTAGCCCTGGGGGGTCAGGTCGCCAAAGCTACAGCCACTATCGGAAGTTATATGCAATGACAGCCTTACAAGACTCTAAAACCTGCGACCACTGGCAATCATGACAGCGCCAAAATGGAACAGCCCAGAGTTTTACCGGCAAGAAACATGGAGGGTTTCTCACAAAGGCGATTGAACTCGCGATGCTATTCCTGGGGCCAAATATACACATAGTATTTATGTCATGGCCATCCACTAGGTGATTGAACATTTGTTCGAGCCGAAGAGCAGCTTCCGTTCTGCCCCAAAATGGCCCGCGCGTTCACTAGAGGTTGCAATGCGGGGATGTTTGTTCCCCGCTTGAATGCCGCTTCGCTTAAATCCGTAAGTGTCCGTGCAATGTGATCGGGGTCTGCTGTCTCGCCGACATCCGACGTGAAGTACATTCCTCGTTGAATCGCGACATCAATATCCACACACTGCGCTCACAACCTCTGAAGAATACTTGTTCGGTGCGCATCCGTGGCCTAGACAATCGCTGGCTCGCCAGCGCTTATTGCGGCAGCAATAAAGCGAGTAATGCGTTAGCAACGTTTCGTCGTCGGAACAGATGAGAATTCGCGAGGAAGCTGGCCATCGGTGCCAAAATTCAGACCACTGCCAACGAATTGCTTACCCTTGAGAAGCGTTTCGATGGCGGGCAGAAGATCCGTCTGGCAGTGTGGTTTGTGAACGTAACCCAACGCGCCCAGACTAAAGGCTTTTCGTACCACTTCAGGGGATGACTCTTGACTAAGGAAAAGGATTCTTGCGGTAGGGGCAACCTTCTGAACCCGCTTAGCGACCTCTAGCCCATTCAGGTCGGGCAAGCCAATATCAAGTAGGATCAAATCCGGCTGAAACTCTTCGGCTTTCTGGAGACCTTCCACCCCATTCGAGGCTTCGGTGACCCGAAACTCCGCCCTTTGCTGCAGCACCGAACAAACAAATCGGCGGAAACCTTCAAAATCATCGACTACAAGTATGTTAAAGGAACCCACTACCCCTGCCCCATCTCTCCAATCTACTTGGAGTCGTCCTGCACTCGAGCCGTTGCCTTTTTTAAGGGGGCGCGAGTCCACTTCCTGAATAGCAACTGGCAGCGCCCCAAGTGCTACTTAGTGCAACTAAAATGCCAAGGGACGAGCCGGGAAGTTATTCTTTTTCAATGAGTTGCAGTAGCCAGGAACAATCGCGCAAGCCCGCAAAGGAACTAGCCTGCACATGTCTGCCTACTAGCTTGGGCCTCGATCCCGAGGGCAACCACACACTTCTCAGACTTCCACAAGCTTTAGGAACGACAGAGGAAGTTCAGCGAAACGTTGGTTCTCGCATCATCACTATTTTTTGAGCGACCCGTAGTTTGGACCAAAGCTATGCCATGCACAACATGTGGTTCGGAAGATTTACGTAAGCTTATGGGAGAAATTGGCATTCACGTTCCCGCACTGGAGAATAACATTGGCCGGCCGGCTTTATGGGTATTTCCCGAGATTGTGATTTGTTTGAATTGTGGGAACGCAGAATTTGTTGTTCCAGAACCTGAACTGCGTATGCTCACTGAACGCGACGAAGCGGGGTGAGTTCGGCTTCTGCCGAAGAACAGCATTTACAGAGGTCAGGAATTGGTGGCTGCAACTCTTCCTCTTTCAACGAGGTCCCAACAAAGGGCTGCAGCCACTATCCCTTTAGTATCAATGAAACGTTTAGCAGGATTCAGGTCCCGCGGGTAGCTGTCAAAACTGACAGAACGCCACACTTTATGCTACTTGCCGCGGAGCAACGAAATGATTCTATCGCGCGACGGTAAGAATTCCGGCAGAGTTGTTGTGTACGTGCGCACGACACTATGGCTGGCGGTTGGCAATTGCGTTATGGAACCTCATTTGCCCCATCCTTGCTGAAGGGGCACCAGCCTTTGTGCCCTCCGCGCGAAAGATGGTCTCTTTTGTCTGACGAGCTCTCTACCTCGAGGCAAGTTCATTCCAGTACCGACGTGCCCCATAGTCCTGGCGACACTTTCTTGTGGCTTCCACCCCGCCTGTAATCTCTGACAGTGTAATGCAATCACCTCGCTCGGCAAGATACCGGTGTCCCTGGTTCATCGGAAATGGGATTACATGCGAGCAATTCTTGTTTGCATAGTCGTTTGGGTTGTTCTCCAGTCGGCGCTCTTTTTGCACCCCCCTACCCAGAGATCAACAAACTCATCCTATGCCCCCCCTCCCCGATGGATTGTGTTATGTGGAATCCAGGATCATCCTTGTGTGACGTACATTGTCGCCTATCATCTGCCCCCACATGAGCGCGGAGATTCGCGAAGCAAGGGCGTCATAGACTATGAACGGAAAACCATCTTCCTAAGGTGGAGCAATGATCGCTTCAAGAACGTGGAGGCACTTGAACACGAGGTCATTCAAGCGGCTCTGTGGGAACGAGGGTTTCGTGATTCCGACAAGTGGGCAGTCCAAGACTGGCTCGGTTTTTCTGACGAAGTCCTGCCCTTGCTTTTTCATGATAACCCTGAGTTCGGCGAGTACCTAGCTGCCGGATATTAGGCACGCAGAAATAAGGGCAGGACCACGGCGGCAGCATTTCTCGGGGGCTATGATACGAAAACCTTATGCATAAGGGCTGATTTCGCGGCCGAGATCAAATCTCTTTCAATCCACGCCTTGGAGACATAATGCCAGAGCTCCGGTTTGTCTCGCGGCCGCCGCAACATCTGAGTCCGTCTCAACCGAACAAATCCCCGCAGCTGGAGGATGCGGGTCCCTTGCCAGTTCTCGGGCAACTTCTATACCGTTAAGTCTCGGCATCTGGATATCCAAGACTACGAGGGCTGGCTTGTGCTCACGCACCAGGGCTAACGCAGGATGGTCTTCAGCAACTATGGCGCGAATTTTAGTCAAGCTATTCCTGACAGGAGCAAGCTGCCTAACTTCCGGGCTCTGGACAGCAGCAATGCACCGACATTGAGATTGTGGTACCCGAGGGGATTATCGCCAATCCTTGCCGACTACCTTGATCCTGACAACAGCCTTTGGAGGGCAAAGATTTCTCTAACTGTGGAATGAAACGAACTGCTATTTGTCTCTAGATGCTAGAGCTTCCAGGGCGTGGTCCGCAATGTTCCAAGAACGGCGCAAAGAATAAAGCACAAATCCGCTAATAGTGGTACTTCTTGACGTTGCGGCCCTTCGTATTCGGTCTGACTCTTCCGCTGAGCATCGTAAGAGCATGGTTGTCCGGGGGCTTTGTGGCCGAATCGGAATCTTTGTGAGAACCCTTCTCAACGAGTGAACCCCGGGGCTTGTCGCAAGAAGCTTCTCCTCGAAGTCCACAGACCTCATTAGAATATTCAAAACGTAACTGCTGATCCCTCGATGCTCCAGACTCGCTCTTTCATGAATCGTGCGGTCCTCCTCCTTAGAACAGCTGATTAAGAGAGCCGCGCGATTGGCCATAGGAGGCCTTATATCAAATGCTATATGAATTTGCAACAAGTGCACTTCCGCTATATCATCGTAAAATAGCCAGCTGATTACTCGTCGGTTCGCCTGAGGAAACGAGGCATTATGCAGGAGTTTACACTCAAATTGCGCGAGGGCTCGTCGGCCATCCATGCCCAACACTGCAGTTCATGCGCTTCAGAAAACTTGGCTAGGTTCACGGGAGAAATTGGAATCCACTTTCCCGGATTAAAGAATATTGACATGCCCACTGTCTTCGTATTCGCCGAGCTTATGGTCTGCTTGGTCTGCGGCCATACGCAATTTACTGTTCCGGAAGACGAACTTCGCTTACTTTCGAGGCGCAATACCACTGAGGACTAACAACTCCAGTTCAGTTGGGCTGGCCACCTTGCTCTAGCGCCTACTTTGGGGACCGGACGCATCCCCGGAGAGGTCGCCGACGAAGGTCACTCCCCCAAGTGGCAGCGACTTGCCAAAGCAGATAGAACCCCCGGGGGCTCATGCCTATCAGGCAGTCTTCACCATCGCTGGCAGGAGCACTATAAACATAGCGTCTACGGCCGCGTGCATCAGAGCACAACTTGCCAGGTTCCGACGCCACAGGTATAGCAGGGTCAACAAGGCTCCAAGAGTTCCAGGAACGATCAGCGCCGTTGACAAGTTGTAGAGCCTTACATGCCCTACCGTAAAGAAAACCCATGCTAGCACAGCCGCCAACCACCGTTTGCCTGTCAGGATGGTCAGCTCTTCTATAGCGAAGCTGCGATAGATAAACTCTTCGCAGATACCTGCCGTCATGACCAGTGTTAAGCGCACACCTACCGATACAGCCGCGATCTCCTTTAGGTCGTCCGCAGACGGCGGCAACGCCACAGTATGATTGGCAACTCCGCTGAGCGCGATCCCGACAATGACGCCTCCTATCGCCGCCAGGACATCCCCCCATCGGAGCCTGCGAATGCCAAAGTCCGACGGCGGTCGCCGCTGTGCCCAAAAGGCGATCGTGCACAGCCCCGCGGCGACAAGCCATTTCACCCCTATGTTGACCGTGTCATCTCGAATGCTTGAGATGCTGAGACCAGAAACGCCAGGAATCAAAAGAACCAGAGGCCACCCGAAGGCGATCGCCACGCCGACCAGCACAAATCCCTTGGCCGATGCCGCTTGCCGTAGGACATCTCCTGGAGTGACCGAAACCCTCGGCCTCGGGTGTGCTTGGCATCTTGGCGGGCTCTCCCGGACCCACGCTGTTTCTTTGCTAGTAGGTCGCACCCTGTTGACACCATGGGGGACGCGATAAGGCCACATTTGACAGGTTCATGGATCTCCGAGAAGTAGGTCTTGGTCTTGCTCGGGGAGTAGAAACATAACCCTTCCAACGCGCACGCTCGAACTGTCAGCTTTAACAGGGAATGTTAGGGGGCGGCTATCCGTCAGCCGTGAGTTTTCATGGGTGCGGGCCAACCGGATCAGCTTAATTCTCAAATGTCGGACTGACACTCCTGAATATCAACTACTTTCGCGATCTGTGCAGGCAGTCGCGAGGAATGACGCAACCTCGTAATCAACATTCCCAGACGTGGGCGGTCTGCCTCAGGCATCGCTGTGAATTTCAGCCCAAGTCCGCAAGTGGGTCTTACATGGCGCACAACCGCGTCGGCCCTGATCTGGCCTTCCGGCACAAGAAAATCAATCGTGGCCACTGTTCCCAACGGAAGTGGACTCAATGTTTCGATAAACAGACCGCCAAAACTGAGGTCCCTGACAGGCGAAATATCTTCTATTCGATTGCACCTCCAACAAACCGAAACGTTCTCGACTGTATCGAGTGTATCGACGCGTGAGGTCCGCCTTCTGGAAAAGCACGGCTTTCTTAAATAAACGCCCGGTTTCGATTTGCCCCTCGGTTGATTGCGATCTTGTCCAAAGTTCCTTGCGTCTACATGCTTCATATGGCCACCAAGCGGCTACCGCGCAAGTACACAGGGATAGCCATTTGCCCTTTCGTCTGTTCTTCTGCGAGATGAGAAACACACCTCTCTACGGACTAGAACGTTGAATAAGTACCTCGCGGATCCTATGTTCGTTCAGGTTTTTTTCTGCCCTCAACCAGAAAGGTTCGCCCCGATGCCCACATGTTTGGCTTGGGCCAATGTTGACCTCGCTGGCTGTTTGCTGGCTCCGTTCTGCCTGATCTGGTCGAGAAGTTCTCGAATTCTGCCCGAACGCTCCTCACATCGAAGAGCGCCTTCGGGAGAAAGTCGCGTCTGGAGCGAGCTTGCTTGCTCCTCGATAAGCCTGAAGACCTCGCTAAGAATGTCTTGTTTTTCTCTGGTCACTGGCGCTTTGTACGCGCGGAGCAAGAGTTGCACTACTGTCAAAATTAACAGGGGAATAGGGATTCCAAGCGAAGGTGAGGCTTGATGTGCGTTAGGCCAGAGGGGCTCAAGACCAAGCTTAGCGCCCGATAAGGATGAATGCGGGGCGGCCCATCCAACGGAGCCTTCCTTAGCCTCGGAGACTGGCTGGTGGCGACCGCCCCGTGTTCCAACCGAAGCTATTCTGGCTCTCCAAACATATCCCCGAACCTGTCAAAACAAACAGTGCGATCCCCGCAGCGATTCGCTGTATTTATGCCATGCCTGTTAAAAGTGACAGGTGACGGGTTTCGAGACCTAGCTACTATTCCTTCGCTGCAGCAAGGACTCAATGGCGGTTTGCCGCGAGGCACCGCCAACAACCCCAAGTGAGAGTGTGAAATCTCAGCCTCGCGCAAAGACACAGGCAAAGACGTCGGTGACGCCGTTGCGAAGAGAACAAAATAAGGAGGTACCATGAAGCGAGAATGGATCGCCACGGGGTTGCTCTTAGCCATTGCACTGCCAACCGCCGCGCAGAAGAAAGAAGCGGAGCGAGTCGAAAATGCGGGCAAGGTGATGAAGGAGATCCTGAACGCGCCGGACAGCATCCCGCAGAGCGTGCTGGATAAGGCGGACTGCATCGTGGTGCTGCCATCTGTCGTGAAATTTGCGCTTGGAATCGGCGGTAGCTACGGGCGAGGTGTGATGACCTGCCGTGGTGGAAAGGACTTCAAGGGAAAGTGGGGCGCACCGACGATGATGGCCCTTGAAGGCGGCAGCATCGGACTGCAATTGGGAGGGGAAGCGACAGATTTTGTGTTACTGCTCATGAACTCGCGATCCGCTTCAAGCATTTTGAGCAGTAAGGTGAAACTTGGCGGGGATGCCTCGGCAGCTGCAGGGCCAGTGGGACGGACGGCCTCAGCCGAAACCGATGTGGCTATGAAGGCTGAAATACTCACCTATTCTCGTGCGCGGGGACTCTTTGGTGGGGTGTCGCTGGCAGGCTCTACACTTCGACCAGACAACGATGCAAACAAACATCTCTACGGGAAGGAAATGCCGGCGAAGGACATCGTGATGGCGGATGCGGCCCCCGTGCCGCCGAGCGCTGAAGCGCTTGTCGCAACGCTAGACAAAGCCTCGCCCGTAAACAAGTCCAAGGATTAGCAGGGCCGGACGGTCGAGGGGGCTGTCGCAGTTCATCCATGTAAGCCTCGACATGGTGGTGTGTCCCGTATCTCAAACCATGCGAAGAAGGAGTTTTTCAGGAGAGCGCAAAAGGATTTTCCCACGCCGTTTGTGAAGGGCGCCAGTTTTCTTCCATTGGCTGACAATTCGGCTCGTTGTAAATGGAGTGATGTTCGCCGAATGTGCCAAATCCTCGTTGGTTAGATCCAGCTCAATACCGTCTGGGACTTTTTGGCCGAAGGCGTGCGCCAACTTCACAAGTACATGAGCGAGCCGCTCCGGAGCCGTCTGAGAACCTAAGGCTGCATAGGCACTGATGTACCAGGAAAAATGGTCTAAAGCCAAAGATAGTACATTTTCCATGAGCAGAGGAAAGCGCCTAGCAAAAGCGCGAATGATTGAACCTTCCCAAACGAGCGCCACACTGTCTTCCAACGCTTCGGAACTTAGAAGATAAGTGGAGCTTCCGGAAACCAATGCCGCTCCGCCAAAAACATGGCCAGGCGTAATCGGTCTAAGGTTGAGCTTTTTTCCATTCTCGGTCTCACAAAAATAACGCGCCCGACCTCTCCGCAGCAGGAGCAGGTGGCCTGCAGGTTCACCTTGATGCGTCATAACGCACTTCTTGGAAAACCGGCGAAGTTTCCCACTTGCCAGAATCAGTTCCACTTCCTGAGGCTTCAATCCTTGCAGAAAATCGATGCCGCTGGAAACAAGACTGGGGCGAGATTCCAGGGGTGACATGCCGGTCGGTTCTGCGCTCACGATCTGGACTTGGCGCAACGTTCTTTTCTCCACACGCGCAGTTCTTTTTTCGGGGCCAAAGCGTGCCTTGTCAGAGTAACAAAGCGCTTCAGGCCGGCAACCTGCAAGAACTAACAGTCTGCTTGTCAATATTCAGGCTGGCAATTCAAATTGGTTCAGCCGGTTCGTCAACACACCGGGTGCGTATCAGCGCCGATTGTCAACTGGCCCGCAATCGGCGCTTTGGTTTGGTTGGAGGTAGGAAGTTCTCTTAAACCCAAACGATGCAGGCGCTAACAGGTTGGGTCGTGGCCTATCCCCCCTGGACCAACTGGACGCATCCCGGTGTTGCGTATCAGGTGCAGGAGCCACGACCCTCGTCACTAAATCTACGCAAGATGCAAACCGACGTCGTTGACTTAGAACAATTAGGGTCTTTCTGCCTGGAAGCTGCTTAATCGTGGTAGATTTTTTTGTCCGTGCCCCGGACAATTACTGCAATACGAACTTTGAATGCATCGCAAATCCTTAAAAGCGTCGTCATTGTAATAGGACGGCCGGCTTCAATCTGTTGCCAATGTCGAGCGGAAAAACCGAAAGCAATCATATCTTCTTGGCTGTAGCCGCGCCGCTTACGGAGTTTCTTGACGCGCTGGCCAAGAGCTTTGAAAAATTTGATGTGATCCACCACGCAGCGACTTTTTACTTTTGCCTGACCAGAAACACCACGAGCAGATTAGCTGCCTGCACTTTTTGCTGTCGGTGCCTTCTTTCAACCCCAAACAATGATTTGGTTATCGAGGCTTCTATCGACTTAAATACCCGGTTTAAGGGGATTAGAGTCGTCATCGTTGCTTTGAGGATTTAGCCGCTTGAAAGTTAAGAGCGGAATGAGTTTGGAGTTAGGAGCAAACTGTGAGCTACTGGGATCTACGGCACCACGGAAAGAAAGAGAAAGGCGGCGAATACTACGAGGTGGACAATCCCCTGAAGCACCGTGGTGCGGCCTGTCCCGATCGTGAGAAGACTAACAATCAACGTCAGGGCGAGTAGCAATTCTTCCTTGGCGCTGAGGCCAAGTGTTAAGGGCTTGTCGAGAAGAACTGACACGCCCGCAACAGCCGGGATGGTTAGCCCGATGGTTGCCAATACTGAACCCAGGGCAAGGTTCATGCTGGTTTGTAGACGGTTCGCCTTCGCCGCACGATACGATGCAAGACCTTCGGGGAGTAGAACCAGCCCTGCGATAACGATGCCCACGACACTTCTTGGTGCGCTAGCTTTCACGATGGTCAGTTCAAGAGCCGGCGTGAGCATCTTGGCTAGTGCCACAACCAGTACAAGAGAGACCAGGAGCAATCCTGTACTGATGATGGCTACCGTGTTGGGTGGGGGCAGAGCATGAGCTTCTCCTTCACCCTTTTCCGGCAGGAAATAATCGCGGTGGCGAATAGTCTGGACGAACAGGAACGCGCCGTACAGGATCAACGAGACGATAGCGACAAAGATGAGTTGCGATGTGCTGAATGTCGGCCCGGTGGTGGTCGAAGTAACATTAGGGAAGACCATAGTGAGCGTGGTCAACGGGATTATCACAGACAGTGCTGCCTGGGCGCCCTGAAGCTGAAAGACTTGCTCACGATGGCGCAAGCCACCAGCAAGCAAACATAGGCCCACGATACCGTTACAGACAATCATCACTGCGGCAAACACAGTGTCACGGGCTAACCGAGTAGTGTCCGCCTGGCCCGCGACCATCATGGAAACAATGAGGGCTACCTCGATCACGGTGACCGCCACCGCCAGCACCAGCGACCCAAATGGCTCACCAACGCGATGAGCGGCAACTTCTGCATGGAAGACGGCGGCGAAAACGGTGCCTACCAGAGCGACACTCTCAGCGGCGGCTATTGGAAGGCTAGAGCCGAGGACCGCGTAGACACCAATAATGAAAAGCGCCAAAACCTGCCAGGTCCACGTCCACCAAGGCATTCGTGTTGAGGCTGTGGACCCTTTCATGAATGGTCTAGGGCTTTGAGCCGGCGGGCAGCTTCGTTGCTACAGAATCTTGATCGTCCGAAACTTCTGAAGCTAAGTTATCTGCTTGGCGCGTTAGATAGAATAGAAAATGCGTGATCTGGAATGGCATTTTCTCGCTTTCAGCAATCGCCACTGACGGTTTGGACTTAAGCAAGCGTAGCTGATCGTTCCACGGATCTATCTTGATGCGCCCCCCGATCGGCAACGCAGCGATTGCGGTGTTTGACGGTTTCTCAGCGGGCCCCATGGAGCCGCTGCCGGAGGCCATAATCCAGCTTGTCGCGACCCTGTCACCCAGGTTGGGACTGATAAGGTTGGGAATCTGCTTCGATCGCTCATTGAGGGCCTGAAAAAAGAGCTGTGCTGTACCTTGAGATTTCTTGTAAGGCGAGTTGCTAAAAAGTTCGGTCCCCTTCCTGCTCGCAGCGCGTTCCTCTTCCGGTGTGCGGGCCAAATCAAAGTGGCGGAACGTCTCTTTTTCATTGACGCGCACGTTATCAAAGAACCCGAACTTGCTATCCATGCGATGCCCGAGCACAATATGCCCGATCTCATGCGCGAGGATGGCCGCCAGGCTAGCTTCATCCGGCAGAACGTCAATCAGTCCACGGCTCAAGACGATAGTGTGCCCCATTGTCAAAGACTCGAGCGTTGAAGTCATAAGGACGCGACAGCGTATCTCCGGCTGAATGTCCAGACCATTTGTAACTTCGATGTTGTTAATTACGGTGTCTAGCACTTTGTCTACTTCCCCGTAAGGCGCCAATAGCCCCTGCTGTTCCAGTCTTTCTACGATGTTGTCCTCCGCCTGGTGCTCCCAGGAGCGCTCGGCCAGTAGCGGGGTGTAGTCGTTGGCCGATTCCGACTGATCCTTGATATCGGTCGAGCCTTCCACCAGCACTCTGTTCAGTTCCTGCTCATGCCGCGTATGTCCAAGGTTGTAGCCCCAAATGCGCGTTTGGGCACGAAAGGCCTTGTATCCGATATTTTTTGACTCTTTGTCACTGACACTGCCTTCCTCGCTGTAAATAAATGCGGGGAGCCAGAGATTCTTTCCCGCGTTAATGCGCCAGCTATCGAAATTGAAATAGTTGCTGACCAGCGATGGGCCACCATACGCGCCATTAATTCGTACGATGTGATAACCGTGATCTTCCACCCAGATGCGGCCGACGAAGCGTCCTCTACCTGACTTCGGCAGTGGATCAATGTCAAAAACAAGACATCGCACTTCTCCCAGAAACTCACGTCGTGCATACTCAAACCGGTAATGATTGCGGTCGAATCCGTCCACGTCCAAGTAAATCATTTGCAGAAACCCACGTGGAACAAACTCTGCAGAAAAGAACCCTTTCAAGCCTCCGAGCAACCTATCGTTCCCGCCAATGGAGCGGTCCAGCGGTTGAAGCTCCACTCCGTTCGCAAGTACGGCCCTGCCAAGAAAGTATCTGTCGCCGTGCGGGACTGATCCCACCTGCTTGTCTGCCCGCAAATATTGGATGTATGTCTCCACCAAGGGCGTGTACTGCCGAAGCAACTCTACTTCGGCTCGTTCCTGCGCCACAATCTTGGCTACCACCTCATCCGGGCTTGTCAACTGCTGGGCGGTTGTGGCCAAAGGCAACGTGCTGAGGACCAATGCGACGGGTAAGGTCTTGAGGCTGCACATCCTGCCTCCTAGGTTTAGGGCTGAAACGTAAGAAGTTTCGAAGGTCATTAGAGCTGGGGAAGTAAAAACCTACAAGGCAGCTTCTTACTTTTTGGCAACGACCGATTACAGAACTCGACAACAAGTTGGTTGCGAGCGAGCTATTTCAGCCTTCGCTTAGAAGAAACCACCTCGTAGCGAATGGAGCACCTGTCAAAACGCACAGGTGGTTTTTGCGTTTGGAGCTTAAATCGAGCTAGTAGAAATGACAGTTCAGAGAAGAGCCAAACACCCGCTAGGTTCGACTTGGCGAATACCACCTACCCGGGAGGGCCTCGATGGACACCAGGATCTTCAAAGGATTGGAAAGCTATACTTTTTTATTGCCATCCATGGCCTTAATTCTGCTCCACACCGTCAGCGGGCCCAAAAAAGGGCTGGAATCGCCGATTGAATGGAGCGTCCAGAACTCTGCAGGTAAACAAGAGCCGACTCTTACGGAGGCAGAAACGCAGAAGCAAGATGATCCTGAAGTGAAAGCCGTTCTCGACAAGATGGCCGCGGCCGGCATCACTCGGCCATCCACAGTTGCAGACGTACGAAAAGCCTATCTCTTTTATCCGAAACTGTCAGGAATTCCGGAGCAGGTTTTTCGCTTTGAAGATCGGCAAATCCCGGGACCTGCGGGCAACGTTACGGTCCGCGTATACACTCCTAAACCGACGACGGGCTTGCCTGTCCTGGTTTTCTTTCATGGCGGGGGGTTCGTAGCCGGGAGCTTGAACGCGTACGATAATCCTCTACGTTCGGTGGCAAATCGCGGCGAGTGTATTGTCGTTTCCGTGGACTACCGGCTGGCACCGGAAAACAAATATCCTTCTGCTCTGGAGGATGCATATGCGGCTACCAAATGGGTTGCAGAGCATGCGAGCACCATCAGCGCTGATCCAAATCGAATAGCCGTGGGAGGAGACGGTGCGGGAGGGAACCTGGCGGCGGTAATTGCACTGATGGCGCGTGAGCGAGGCACTCCACGGCTTTTATTTCAGGTGCTGATCTATCCGATGCTCGATGCTTCCGCAATGAGGCCGAGTTGGTTCACAGAATCGAACTCTCCGACGGTTACGAAAGATGTGAAGCACAGCGTGAATAGCGCCTATCTGCCAGTAACAGCACGACTAAGTGATCCCTATGTTTCTCCGCTCCGCGCGCACACCTTATCAAATTTGCCGCCAGCGTTAGTGATAGCCTACGGAAGTGAAGACCCAATGCGAGCTGAGGCCGAAGACTATGTTCGTCGCCTAACGCAAGACGGTGTCACCGCAAAGATTTCTCTGTATCCCAGTGCAATCCACGGTTTCTTCTTAATGGCTGGAGATCTAACCGCGGGAAGAAAGTGCATTGATGAGGTTGCCACGACTTTGAGAAATGCGTTCCAGGTTAAATGACAGGCTCGGCCCTGAAAGGGTACCCCGCTTCTTGGACGTTGGCTTTCGATTTAGTTTCTGCCCGCATTTAGACACTAAAAACTTTAAGCTCATTAAGCTCATTAAGCTCTTTCTCGATCTCAGTTTCTGCCGAAGCGCGAGTGCGAACACTGCCCTGCTTGTGAACAAAAAGCTACCCGAATTTCCGTCAAACAATGCTGCGTACTCCAAGAATCGCGATGAATCGCAGGACCTCGTTCAACTGGTTTAATAACGAATGCCCCAAGAGACTGTGAGGAATTGCGTGGTGATATTCTTGGTCGGAGCAAAGTGATAGCGCGTTTCCACGTACACTCGGTAGGGGGCTACGCCCACTCTGAATGTGAGACCGACGCCCCCGTTGACGCCCAGCGCGCTTGCGTTCGAATGGACTTCCGTCAACTCGCTGACTACGATTCCTGACGAACCCGGCGGACATTCATATCCCCAGTAAACCCACGCCGGAACACAACCGATGGTTGTACCGTCCGGAATTGACCTTGAAAGGCTCGCGGTACGGTAGTACCAGCCGCCACCGCCAATGAAGTAGGTACCAACTGCTTTGCCGCGCAACTCCAGCTTGTATCCGCCGGTGAAAGCAAAAAGGTTCCCATGCCCACTGACCTTATTAGTATTGAGCGCGATCTGGATCGGTCGCAGGGTCTGGTTTGTAGGATAAAGCCAGTTCCACATGAACTCGCCTACAAGCGCGTGACGCCGAGTGAAGTTGTAACCAGCGCCGGCGTTCACTCCCAAGCCCCAGCTTACGTGCTGGTTCACAGGGCTCAAAGGCGCGGTTAAAGGCATGCCGAGATTCGTGGTGCCACGCGGGTTATCGTTCCCAATTTCTGGTTCGCCCCAATGGACCCACCAAGGGACTTCTTCTTCTCTTGGTGATTGTTGCTCTGGAGCTTGTTGTGGTGCTTGGGCCCATGCCCCACAGGGAAAAGCTAACAACTGCACCCAAAATAGAATTATCGTAGCGCGCTTCATGATGTCCTCCAGGAGGACTACTTTTTACGACTAGGAACTAGAGCTATGTCGGCGCAGACCCAACGTGGAGGAATCCTTAGCCGTGTGCTTTCAATTTGATTCTTGCGACAAGAAGGAGCGTAGATTCGGGAACACCAGGTGTGAACCTGTCAAAAATGACAGAAGGACCCGGGGTGGGAGCAGCCAGCTGAGGTCAACCAAGTTTGCGCCTTATTCAAAGCCCTTCAAGCCTCTACTTGAACCCTTCATAAATGATTTGGAGCAGACACACGAAACATCCTAGGCTTACGCCTATCAGCCACCAAAAGAGGCGCGGGAATGCAAATACTCCACGGCTGTTTTCCTTTCCTTTATGTTCAGCCACGGGGCGCCGCAGCACCCAAACGTCCCTTTGTAACATCTGCCATTCGAGTGACCGTATGTAGGCGTCCACTTGCTCCTGTGTCGGCGACGGTTGATAGGATTCCGTTCTTTCCCACCTGTTGTGGAATCCAACATTAGAAGTTCCTCTTGATTTCGTTCCCATTCACTGACTCCGCGTCTGGCCACATCACGCAGTGTATTCAACTCTCCGGGGGGGCTATGTAATAGCCAGGTCGCGCACGCACCTTCAAATCACGCCGTTTCACGAACACTCTGATTCTGTGGTATCCGGTCTTGTTTGTTCCCTTGGGCTCGTAGGTCAAAGAATACTGCGCGTGTAGTTCCGCACCAATCTCATCCACAGCCTTCTGCATTGTGGTAGGTCCGAATGTGGCGATGTGCCGGCCCCCAGTTTTGGCTGCGGCAATCTGAAGGGCGTGACCGGTAATCTGGTCTTTGACATTCTTCAGTACCCACAGGTTGAAGTTCATTAGGTTTCCGTACCCGTAGCGGATGTCTTCCGTGGGTTGTATTTGCACGGTTCCTGGCATCCCCGGCTGTGGAAAGACCCCTTCCCGTGTGATCTGGTGTCTAACGTCTTTCGCGGGCGCCTCCAATTGCGCTAGGGTAGTGGGAATCCCAACCGAATAAATGGCTATGTTGAAGAGCTGCGCTCGCCGTAAGACCGCATCTAGCCGGGCATCACTTCCAACGTCCGTCGCTTCCGACATAACCACGATAACAGGACGACGTTCCTGTGAATCAGTCGGAGACTGCTGCTGTAAACGCCTGCTCAGAGTGTTCACTGCTGCTGTCATCGCGTCGAACAGCTTTGAGCGCCCCATGCCGCACTTCAAATTATTAATCGCGTTAAGGATCACCTCATGGTCCATGGTAAATTCTGCAAGGCTATCTGCAGAATCATGGAAAGCCACGACGGCGGCTTCGTCATCCGGGCCCATCAGCGCATCGGAGAAAAGGATTCCCGTCCTGCGCATCTCCGGTAAGAGAGGCTCAATTCGCGAACTGGTTTCCACCAAAATGACTATCGAAAGCGGGGTGAGGCCCAAATCGAGATACGTAATTTTCTGCTGTACCCCATTGTCCGTGACAAGAAAGTCTTTCGCGTCCAGATTAGAAACCAGGTCTCCTTTTCCATTCATGACCGTAACCGGCACGTTCACGAACAGCACGCGCCTCCGGATTCTGCTCTCTTGCGCTGCCCCCGGCCTGCCCGGCTCCTGGACTGGAGCGGAAGGAGCTTGGCCCAGCATAGGCGTGGTCGCGGTCAATACGGCGGCGAAGGCAAAAAACCAAGAAACTCTGGACTCTTTCATGGTCCACCCCTGCAGCGCTGGAGACTCGGAAACGGGCGTTCTTGGCCGTGTCAGCTTTATAAGTTTCTGCAATCGCAATTGGGGCAGAAACTGACAGTTCTAACAGCGTAAGAAAAGCATTGCCTGCGCAACTCGGCGATGGCCCAACAGGGTCGGGCAGAACCTTCTATGAATGCAAGAGGGGAAAGAATGGAAAGGCTCTACAAGGGTTGCGTCAACAATCTGAGCAACATCAAGACGCCAAACTTCGTTTTGACCTTTCTACATTAGCTCTTAGCTTTTGGATTCGCTCAGCGCGTTAGCTGTTGTGATACTTTTTGAGGAACATCAGCCCACTCGTCATCCCATTCCAGTCGACCGAAATCACTTCTCCGATCGTCACCTGATCCGTAGCCAGCAGGTTCGCGAGGGGATAAACCAGGTGCCTCTCGATCGCGCGCTTCAAATGGCGGGCTCCATATTTCAGGTCTGTTCCCTCGCGCAGCAAGAAATCCTTTGCAGCCTGCGTTGCACGGAATACGAAATGTCCTCTAGGCGTTTCTGCCAATCGCTGCTGCACCATGGTTAGTTCAATGTCCAAGACTCTCTCGAGTTGTTCCCTGCGTAGAGGCCGGAAAACCACCGTCTTGTCGATTCGGTTCATGAACTCCGGAGCGAATTTCCGTTTCGCCGCTTCTGACGCCATTCGCTCAACCTTCTCATCCAGATGCGGCTTCCGTTCCGGTCTCATCACTGCGGCAAAGCCCATTCCGCCGGTCATCAGGTCTGTGATTGTGCCCGCGCCCAGGTTCGAAGTCATAAAAATCATTGCTTGCGATAGGTCAACCTTTCGGTTGTCTCCCAGCGTCAAAGTCGCCTTGTCCAAAATTCCCAATAACAATTGCCAGAGCGCGTCACTCGCCTTTTCGATCTCATCGAAAAGCAGGAAACTGATCTTCAGATCCTCCGTGTGGTGTTCCGCTAGCGCCTCTTGGGT
>Ga0126370_10000245_pt1 | contig 20942 bp, 21 predicted proteins | sample PanSoiMetaPlot_3_FD_92586 | JGI IMG/M metagenome (GOLD analysis project Ga0126370, IMG submission 92586) | Tropical forest soil microbial communities from Panama - MetaG Plot_3 | ecosystem: Environmental > Terrestrial > Soil > Tropical forest > Bulk soil | place: Panama | collected 2016-02-17 | reverse complement strand
TCAACCAAAGCTTCAGACGCTAAATAACGGTAGAGCTCAAGGAACTGAATCGCGGCGCGCTTGTGGTTCGGTTGCCTGCGATTGTCGTCGACCGTCATCCAAGGATTGTTCGGCACCTCCGTGGAATAGGAAAAAGGGAAACACAGCAGGAAGGATGGGTGTTCCAGCTGCGTCGGGTTACGCCAAGGCGAGAGTGTCTGCGGCCCGGCTGCAACGTTCACCGAACTTGCCAGGGATAAGTTCAGAGTGGTGCTCCTGGGAGTTCTCCTCGGAGAGTGGGTTTTTCGTTCTTGAGCTGGAGGGGCCCGGGCTGGGAATGCGCGGGGAACCTTTGCGTCGCGGACTGCCAGCGATTCATTGTCGAAGGGGACATACAGGTTTTTCTGTGACACCAACCACAGGATCGATGCCCGCTTCGACGTGGTCGCCGTTATCCTGGACCGGCTGGAAATCGAATCGCGAAGAGAGTGGAACAATCAGGTCGACTTGAGAACCGTAACGGACCTGGGAAAAGCGCCGTCCTTGCGCCACGGCTTCATTCTGTTTGAGCTCGTAAGCAACGATGCAGTCGACGTCATAGTCCGCGATTTGCAGGAGGTAATACTCTTGACCCAGGTGTGGCGAATAGATGCGGTTGACTACTCGCTGGTTGTGATGAAGATAGTCGAGCGAGTCCTCGGAGATGCGAAGGTCTTGAAGGATGCTTTTTCGACGTCGAGCATGGGGTGGTTATAGGTGTCGAGCGGCTCGAGTTCCCTGTAAGAGATGGAACCCGGGTAAGGGATACGGTTGGTGTGCACGTCAAAGAAGGACATGAAAATACCGATGACCAGGCTTTCCGCTTCGTAGGCTGGGTCGCGCAAGGAGTACGACCTGCCCTTGATCTCCACCATGCATTCATCGGCATGAAGGTTGCGTTGATAGAGAATGATTCCGTCTGCGGGTGAAAAAAAGTCGCTCAGATCGGAATAGGTTGGGCGGATGGGATCGCGAAAAAAATGGAACTGTGAGAGCCAACCGACGGATTTATGGCGATACGGCTGAACGTCGTTTTCAATCCAATCTTAAAGCGTCTTGGCCATGCGGGGTTCTCCCGGCTTGCGCTGTTCGGTGTTCGTCCAGCGTCCATTGCTTAGGCCCTCAATCCCGAATCCTGCTAGCCGAATGATGAGGCCCCCAAAATGGGATATTAGCTCGAATCGATTTAAGGAATTGACCTTAGTTCGCTAGGAGGCGAGGGGGAAGATTGCAAGTACTAGAACGCGGATCCCGAACAGGACGGCCCGCGAAGGCCCGGTTGCCGCCCGGAATCCGCGATGTCACGCCCTAGGAAGGCGAGGTGAGCGAAGCTAGGGGCCAACACGTGGAGCTCGAGCGTTCTGGGGCAGAGCGAAGGCGTAGAGATTCTCCTGAATTGGAACGATGAGATATTGGCGGCCGTCGAGTTCGTAGGTCATCGGCGAGGCGACGAGTTCTCCGCCTACGCTGAGGTGCCAGAGGATTTTGCCGGTGGCCGGGTCGAGAGCCAGCAGATTGCCGGAATTGTCTGCGGTGAAAAGGAGATGTCCGGCAGTGGTCAGGATCCCGGCAATGGTTTCGCCGTTGCCGAGTTCGTGATTCCACACGACTTTGCCGGTCTTGTAGTCGAGCGCGCGCAGCGTGGAATTTGCCCACAAAATGCGGTCGCGGCCCGCCCAGCCTTCTGCCTTTCCACTGGTGGTAAGGTAGTAGACGCTAAAGCAACGGCGCGCGTTGACATAAAAGAGACCGGTTTGCGGATCAAAACTCGGCGCCATCCAATTCGTGCCGCCGTCCGAGGTGGGTTCGACGAGCGCGCCATCCGGACTGGGAGCTGAATCCGGCTTGGCGATGGGGCGGCCGCGCGAGTCCACGCCGGAAGCCCAGGTCTGATCGATGAAGGGAGCGGTGACCAGATGCTCGCCATTGGTGCGGTCGAGGACAAAGAAGAAAGAATTACGACTGGCCTGCGCGAGAAGCTTGCGGGGCTTGCCTCTGAATTCGGCGTTGAACAGAACGGGCGTCTCGACGGCGTCCCAGTCGTGGACGTCATGCGGTGAGGGTTGAAAAGCCCAGACGAGTTTTCCAGTGTCTGGATTCAGGGCGACGATGGAGCAAGTGTAAAGATTGTCGCCAGGCCGTGCGGCACCCGCGAGCACGGGATTGGGATTGCCGGTGCCCCAATAGAGCAAGTTGAGATCGGGATCGTACGTTCCGGTCATCCAGGTCATGCCGCCACCGTGGAGGATGGCGTCGCTGTCCTTGGGCCAAGTTTCGGAACCGGGCTGGCCGGGATCGGGCTCCGTGTACCAGCGCCACTGGACGGCTCCGGTTTCTGGGTCCAGAGACTCGAGGTAGCCGCGAACGTCTGTAACATCACCCGAGATGCCCGCGATGAGGTGATTGCGAACAACCAGCGGAGCCATGGTGGCGAAGTAGCCGAGCTTGGGGTCGGCGAGTTCGACGTTCCAACGAACGGTTCCGTCTTTGGCATCGAGGCAAATCATGTGGGCGTCAGGGGTGGTGAAGTAGAGCCAATTCTTGTACATGCCGAGACCGCGGTGGCCGATGTGGTCGCCCTCAGATTTTCGGTAGTAGTGCCAAATCTCGCGGCCGAAGCGAGCGTCCACGGCCCAAACGTTGTCTGGGGAGGTGAAGTAGAGAATGCCGTTCACTTCGAGGGGCGTTGATTTGAGTTCCTGGCGCGCAGAGTAGATCCAGGCGAGCGTAAGGGAGTGGATGTTGGTGGCGTTGATCTGGTCGAGCGTGCTGAAACGGCGACCGGAGTAGTCGCCGTTGTAGGTGGGCCAGGTGTTCGTGGCGGGCTTCAGAAGGGCCGCGGGATCAAGGCCTTGCGCGGAGGCGAACGTACTCAAACCGAGAGCAAAGAACAACACGACAGTCGCGATTCGTAGGTGAAAAAACATTGCGGCTCCTCTTTTTTGACTCATGGCTGCTGATCCCTATTTGAGGCTCGCCAAATATGCGAAAAGATTGTGAACATCCGTTTGGGTGAGCTTGTTGAGCAAATCGCGATGGGCGGCGAGCGGATCCTGGATTTCGACCTTCACCCGATCGCGCGAAAAGGAACGGTACCAGCCGGAGGCATCGCGCAAGCCGACGACAAAATCGTCGGCGCGCACAAGTTGACCTTTGATTTGCTCGCCCGAGGGAAGCGTCACGATGGCGGTGCTCCGAGGGCCATCTTTACGGTGGCCGGGATAAAGCATGTGCGCTTCGAGCTCGATGGAGGAGTATTTGCCTGCGATGCCGGCGAGGTCCCCGGTGGGCGAATGACAGCCATTGCAGCCTCCTGGACCGTTGAAGAAGGCCTTTCCAGCGTCAGCGCGCCCTGTCAGCAATTTCTCGATGGGGTACGCTCCTGGAATGCCGGAGGACTCGATCCCTTCCTTGGCACGCCCATGCAAGAACGCGGCGATGTCGGTTATCTGTTCATCGGTCATGTTCGCCAGCGCCGGCATGCCTTTGTCTGGGCGCCCGCGGCGAATCACCTCGCCAATTTGATCGCCCTTGACGTCATGCGCGACGAGCGGCGAGCGAACCAGATCCGGTCCGCGGGCGCCAGTGGCGTCCGCGCCGTGGCAGAATCCGCAGGATTCCAAGAACTGTTTGCGGCCGCGCTCGACCGCGGGATCTTTGGCAACGGAGTCTTGCGCGGCGGATTGCGAGCGCGCAGCGGAGTTCCAGAGACCAAAGAAGAAAAAGAGCGTTAACAATAACACTAGGAATTTCGCTGGCTTTCTATCTTGAGAAGGCACACGCTTCCGCATTGGTTCCCCTCGCCGGAGGTATTCTACAACGCGCCTTCATTCGCAGGCGTTAGACTGTACAGGAAATCGGGGAAAAATCGAATGTCTGGGTTAAGCACAGGCTCTACAAATGGCGCGGAGCATACCGGAGCGAATTAATGAGTAGCAGATAGGCGCGGCCGAACGCCGAGGATATTAGGAACCGGCCAGGCAGCGGAATTCTTGTCATTCTCGCTAAAAGAGGTTTCGTAGCTGCCGTACAATTCCATCTCCGTGGCTCCCACATGCACGTAAAGCTGCGCTTCCGGACCGCCCTCAAGATGCTGAGCAGCGACGAGGCCAACGCCGGCAGCCAGGAGTTCATTGTTAAGGTCGTGCATCGAGAAGGGCGAACGGGAGTAAATAAATAGTATGCGGCCGGCATCGTCTTCCCCCAAAGCCGCCTCGCTCCATTTGCGTTCCTGCGGGCTCCATTGATTCAAGCCGGAGCGCTTGACCAATCGCAAATTCTGCAGAACGGAAGTGTAGTCCCTCAGAATGTCCTCGAAATGAATTCCGGGGGTGTCCAGGTCAAAAATGCGGAAGCGAGGAAGGGATTGCGAGTCGCGCGGCTCGAACGCGGCGACGGATTGATAGGCGTTGCGATGGCTGTTGTTGATATGGCTTGGGAAACCCATGTAGCCGATGTGCGTTTTGTAATCTTTGTCGAACATTCCCGCATTAATGGCGGCGGAGAAATTGCGGCTCTGCGACCAGTCGCGCGCGGTGTGACCCGCCGATTCGCCTGTTTGCGTGATGCCCACAGCTTCCAACTGCCACTGGCGCGGATCCATGCGGAGAATGACGATGCGCGAGTCTCCCACGGAACTCGGCTTCTTCGCGGCGACGTACCGAAGGTCCATCCCGGAGCCGATGCTTTTCCAATCGGAAGCGGGGCGTGCTAGCAAGAGCGTGGAAAGGCCGAGGGATAGAGTGACGAAGAGCAAACCTGCATTACGTCGCAGATGGAAGGACATGGCATGGGGAAGTGTAGCAAATCGGGAATGGAGAATTGGAAACTGGGAAGCAGCATGCACCTAAGAAAACCGCAAGTCGAGAGGGCGGCCGTCAAACACGACATTCTTTATAGAGTTGCCGAGTTTTACTTCGATGTTCCTGCGCACGGGCGGGCGCATGAGAGAACCCGGGGCCAAGTGCATCGCCAACGTGCGCTCGGCATCATTCCATTTGAGCTGAATGCCCATCCAAGCGCCCTTCCGGTAATTGAAAGAGATGCCGTCGTCTTCATAAAGGAGAAACGCGCCATCTCCGCCGGGATAAATGTTAACGGTGAGTGGGCCTTCGACTTTTTCATAGACGTATTGTTTGACGGGGCCGAGCGGAAGAATTGCGCCTTCGCGGACGAAGAGCGGAAGAGTTTCCAGATCGACGGCGCGTTCGATTTCGCGGCTACCCTCGCACCGTTCGCCACTCCAGAAATCAAACCAGCGCCCACGCGGAAGATAAAGGCGGCGCGATGTCGCGCCTTTCTCAACCACCGGCGCAACGAGAATGTCGCGGCCCCAGAGATATTCATCGCCGCGCTCGACGGCTTGCGGATCATCGGGATAGTGAAGCCAAAGGCAGCGCATCAAGGGCATTCCGGTGAGAGTGGCTTCGCGGACGGCGCTGTACAAATACGGCAGCAAACGATAGCGCAGCTCCAAATACTTGCGGCAAATCGGCTCGACCTGCGCATTGTGTAGTTCGCTGGGATCGGGGAGCGCGGAACCACCATAGCCACTGATCTCTGTGGGGCCGATTTCGCCGGTGTTCCAACCCCAGGGCAGGCGGAGCTTCCACGCGCGGCCGTGGCAACGAAAGAGCGTGCAAAACGCGCCGAATTGGAACCAGCGCAAGTAAAGTTCTGCGGTGAATTCTTTCGTTGGAACAAATCCGCCGATGTCCGTGCCCCAATAAGGAATGCCGCTGAGTCCTGTATTGATTGCGATGGGAACATGAGTCTTCAGAGTTTCCCAGGTCGAGTACACGTCGCCGGACCAAAGAAAAGAAGCATAGCGTTGCATTCCCGCGAAGCCGTTGCGATGCAGTGCGTACGGGCGTTCGTTGGGGCGATCGAGCTGCGGCCCCTCCCAGTACATGCGATTGCGGGCGAGGCGCGCTTCGATACCGAGGGGATCGCCCTCGTCGGGCCACCAGCCGTCCACGCTTAGCGCGAAAGTTTTGCGGTGAGCGTCCCATGTGCAACTGACCTGTTCTTTGTCGTAGCGGGCGACACCGCAGGGATCTTGAACCGTTCCGCGCAAGTCGTTCTCGAGAATCACGGAGTGCAAAACGACGCGAAAGTTTTCCTTGTGGAGTTCGTCGATGGATTGTTTGGGATCGGGGAACACGCGCTTGTTCCAGGAGAAGGAACCGTTCTGTGTGTTCCAACCGGAGGGGCAAAAACCGGTGCCGAGATAGATGAGCGCGTCGCAAGGAAGTTTCTTTTCCCGGAAAGTTTTGGCTTCGGCGAGAACTTCATCGTGATTCGCGAGAGTGCGATGTGATTGCTGATAGCCGAAAGACCAGAGCGGAGGCAGCTCGGGATGGCCGGTGAGCCTGGCGTATTCGGCCATCAGCACTTTTGGCTCTTGAGAAACCACGATGAAAATGTCCAGCGGCAATGCGCTGGCCGGATCTTTCGGAAGGAACTTGCCCTCGGTGCCAGTGAAATCAAAAGTGCCGAAGGGCTGGTGGAAGTAAAGGGCCCAGCCTGCTGTTCCGATAAGCCAGGGAATGGGAACGCGTCCGCCGTGCGTGCCGAGTTCGTAGCCGCCTTGACCGCTGTGCATTGTGTCTTGGGAACCGCGTCGATCGAATTGGGGACCACCTTCGCCGAGGCCGAAAAGCACTGAATCACCGATGGTGAAAGAGACTGCTCCGGTTTCGGAATCGATGGTGAGCTGCTGCACGATGTCACCTTTGGTGTTTTGGACGAAAGCCTGAAGCGGATTCGCAGCGAGCTTGACACTCACTTCGCCAGTCTTGATGGTGCGTTCGCGTTCTTGGCCACCGAATTTGGCCAGTGGAGGTCCCCAAGACGCTTGCACGAGCGACCCGTTGCCTTTGACTGTCTGCCGCTGGCCGCGTTCGACGGGGAGAAAGCTGAAGCGAAACGTGTGCTGGCTCACAGACGCAATCTGTATTTCCAAGTCGCGCCCAGCGATTTGAAGATTTTGCGGCGAGGCATCATTGCTGGCCGGCCAAAGGAAGCGCGTGACACAAATCGCACCCACGCCTTTCAAAATGTCTCGGCGGTCGTAACCATTGGTCATCTGGTTCCGCATCCGGAAAAAACGAAGACTCGGAATCTTTTTTCCGCGAAAAGCGCAGCCAAATTATACACACAAATTGCGGCGCTGAAAGCGCTTGCAGCATGCGCCTTGCTCGTCCTGACCGGCATACCCGTGGCCGGAAGACACCCGCACTGCACCCAAAGATGCCCGGCTAAAGCCCGTCCCTACATGGAGAGAAATCTATTCCCGCAGGAAGGCCGAGGCCGTTCGGAGGAACTCGGGCCAGCGGGGACCGATGACCGGGCCGTGGCCCGCGTTGGGGACGATCCAGAGGCGAGAGTGCGGAATGGCTTTGGCCCTTTCGACGGAGAGTTCGACGGGGATAAAGAGGATCGCCATCGCCCTGGATGATCAACGTCCGGGCCTAAATGGTGGACAGAAGAGGAGGCGCGAAGTTTAAGTCGTCGTAGCTGGTGGCGAGGCATTTGGTGCTGGCGAGGACGGCTTTGATTTGCGCGTCTCCACCGGGATGACGACGACGGAGGATTTCCCATACCGGCTCATGATGGCCCGAGCTTGGCGGGAAAGTAAGGAGTGGCGCTGACGAGGACCATCGCCGTGACGCGTTCCAGTTGCTTCGTGGCCATATGAAGCGGAACGTTGCCACCAGTGCTGATGCCAACGCCTTTGCAGGCGCGGATTCCAAGTTGATCGAGCAGCGCAAACATGTCTTTGGCGGCATCCTCGTGGCGGAAGGGCTTTGAGAGGATGCCGGAGCGACCGTGGCCACGCAGGTCAGGCAAAATCAACTGAAATCTTGTTCCCCATTGCGCGAGGGAAGGAATCCAATCCTGGCTGGAACGGGAAAAGCCACACAGCAACAAGAGCGGCGGCTCATCGGATCCATGAACTTCAAACTAGAGTTGCTGGCCGTCGAGCGTCTCGATCCGGCCGGGCGGACGTGTAGGCGTCATCGTAGTGTCTCCTTTGAGTTGTTTTTGTGATGCGAGAATTATTTTGTCGGGTAAAAAGAAAACCGCCCGCACTTGCGCACGGGCGTTTCAACATCTTTAGTTAGTTTGGCATGAAAACGAGACAGGCCGACAGGTTAATCGGGTGAAGTCTTCGCCTGCTGCGCCGCTCGCAAGAACACCCAGACAAACAGCCCCAATCCAAGCGAAATTTCAATCGCTCTGCAATTCAAAATGCGGAGGCTATCCCGCCTAAAGAGGCGAGGCGTTTCTTGGCGAAGGGGACGGCGTAGGCGGTGGGAGGATTGTGAGCGGTGGCGGCACCGGCTTTGCGATAAGACTCAAGGGCTTTGTCCTTGTCACCAAGCTTCTCGTAAGTCTGGCCAAGCAAACATTGAATGAAGGGATCGTTCTGATTTGCTTTTGTCAATTCCTCCAGCGCGGCCTTGTACTGCTGGCCATAAAAGGCGACGTAGCCGCGGAGATAGGGGAAGAACTGCGCCTGTTCTGGATTTGTGCCTTTGTCGAGGATGGCTTTGGCGGCTGTTACGTGATCCTGTGCTTCGGCCAGATTTCCACGGCGCGCGGCGAGGCGGGCCTCCGCGTGCTCCCAGCGAAAGTTCCACAGATCCACGCGAGCGGGCTTGATGTCTGGCTCTTTCAGCCCGAGACCATGGCCCTCCTTGTACCAGCGGAAAGCGGTATCCAGGTCGCCATCGTCAATACAAACGCGGGCGGCTTCGTCGGCGATTTCGCCTTGTTGGAAGAAATCCTTCGTGGAGGCAAAGTAGTCGAGAACCTTCCGCTCGTACTCGACGGTTTTCTTGCAACTGCCTTCAAAAGCGTAAGACATGGCCATTGCGCGATTCGCCGCGGCTTTCTGCTCGGGCTTCTCGGCCAAGTCGATAGCCTTCTGAAAATAGTTGCGAGCTTCTTCGCTCCTTCCCAATAAATCGAGTACGTTTCCGGCGGCGATATTGGCCTGAAACGACAGGGGTGAGCCCTGCAAAGTCTGACGATACAGCGCCAGAGCTTCTTCCAGCTTTCCGTCGCGCATCAACTGCTGGCCTTGCTTGATGAACTCCGGCGGCTGGCGTTGCGCGGGAGCCTGCGACGTCGGTGGAACGTGGGGAAAGAGAAAGGCGGGGAAACAACAAAATGCAATCAGCGCCGAGAAAACGATGCGGACAGCGGGCTTCACGCCGCCATTATCGCATGAACTTTCCTGAGCGCACCCTACAAGTTGGTGTAACGTAGGAGCAAATGGGACCAGGGGCGGAATCATGATGTCGATTGAGGATTGCCGGGAATTCTATGCGCGAGAGGTGCAGCTTGTCGCAAGCCTCGCGACGCCCGGGCTGGTGGAGGCATTCGCGAAGGTGCCTCGAGAGAAGTTCCTGGGTCCGGGACCGTGGCAGATCGGCTCGGCAGAGGGACGAGCCGCGTCCTTGGCCGGTTTGGGCCAATTGTCATACGTCATCGTGGAAGATCCGCGAGACGTGTATCACAACGTAGTGATTTCGCTGGATCGCGCCAAGGACATCAATAATGGGCAGCCGGGCTCGCTGGCCCGCTGGATTGACGCCCTGGCGCTGCAGGCAGGAGAGCGCGTCTATCACCTGGGCTGTGGCGTGGGATATTACACGGCGATCATGGCGGAGGTGGTGGGGCCGGGTGGAAGTGTGATTGGCCTGGAGTTGCAACCGGACTTGGCGGCGCGAGCCAAGGAGAACCTCCGTGGCTACGCGAACGTGACGGTAGAAGCCGGAGACGGAGCAGAGTTTGATCCCAGCGAGTGTGACGCGATGCTCGTAAATTGCGGGGTGACACATCCACAGCCGAAATGGCTGGAGCGTCTACGCGAAGGTGGGCGGCTGGCGGTGCCGTTTACGATGGCGATGAACGCCACGATCGGCCAGGGCGTGATGACCAGAATCACGCGCTCGAACGGAAAGTATACAGCGCAATTGGTGACGCCGCTGGCGATTTATTCCGGCGGAAACCTGCGGGACGCAACGCTGGAGGCGCAAGTTCTCAAGGGACTGACGACAGGAGGACTGCTGAAGCTGAAGTCGGTGCGCACGGACTCCCATGAAGCGGAAGAAACGTGCGTAGTGCACAGGCGAGAGGCCTGTTTGAGTCTGGCAGAGGGAAAGTAAGCTGATTCTATCGAGAGAGACTTCGAGAATATCCGAGCGGAAGTAGTTTTAGCAGACAAATTAAGCCTTTTCTGGGTTAACATAGATGCCCCGCCCAGAAATAGGGGGCTACATGCACAGAAGCTTGCGGTTTCCTTCCGGGGCTCTTCTTCTCCTTCTATTCTGCGCCTTGCTTGCGGCTCCGCGTTTGGCCGCGCAGGACAGCAAAGTCATGGGCGAGCTGAAGTTTAGAGGCGCCAGCGGCATCGAAAAAGATGCGGGTGTTTGGATAGACGGCACCTATGTTGGCTACGTAAAGGAACTCAAGGGCGATAAGAAGGTGCTGCTCTTGCCGGGCAAACATCAAATCGCTGTGCGGCAATCGGGCTACAGCGACTTCGTTAGAGATGTTGTCGTCGAGCCCGGACAGGTGCAGAAAATTCGCGTGGCCATGCCCTTGCTCAGGGGAGCACGCCCACCTTCCATCACAGCCGAGCTAAAGCTGACGGTGGATCCCGGGCGCGCCGCCGTTTTTGTGGACGACAATTATGCGGGCCACGCCAGCGAGTTTGGAGGCGCCCGCCATTCTTTGCTAATCAGTCCCGGAAAGCATCGCATCCGAGTGGCGCTACCGGGATACCAGACATTCGAAACCGAAGTCTCACTCCTGGCGGGGCAGAAGCAGGAAGTGAAGACCGAGCTTCTCAAAGGAAGCATCGAGCAAGCCAGCTCGGACATCAAGAAAGACCAGAATATCCAGAAAGACCAGTAGTCGGTGCTCAACCGTCCGTGGCGAGGCGCAGCGGAATTCGGCGCAGGTGGTGTCTTTGGGAATGCGCCAAAGAAGCTTCTCGCGCCAACCCTCTCGAAAAGATTCGCCCGGCTCATAATCGATGCAACCCTTCTTTCTTGTTGAGGACAAAAACTCCGAGGAATATACCAGCGGGAGCCCGGCAACGGAGGCTGCAAGGAGAAGACCATGTTAGGAAAGGTCGGAGTGTGCGTGATCCTCGGGTTAGGTCTGCTGCTGGCCACCGGCAAAGCAAAAGCCACGCAAATTGAGGTTTATGACGCGTGGCATTGCGGCAACGACTTCTGCACCTGGGGCACCGTGCGGGACATGAGCAACTTCGATACCAACAACCACTGGATGATTGAACGGGGGGACGGGTCGCCTTCGGTAAATCTGGTCATCCTAAGCTTCGTGAATCCGCTGAAGCTGTTGAACCAGACAAACGATTCACAAACCGCGAACGGCGTACCTATCGGAATGAACTCCGCGATCGTGAGCTACTTCACCAGCCACAATATCCGAGTGATGTTGTCGATTGGCGGAATTACCTATACGAATGACTGGGACACAGCCTTGAACACAAATCCAACGCAGCTTGGGACCTACGCCGCGCAGGCGGCGCAGCGGCTTGGGGTGGGAATCGAGATCGACTACGAAAATAACACCAGTCCGAACTTGACGGCGCTGCAGTCTTTCATCAGCGCGTACCGAGCGATCTTGCCATATGACGCAACGGGCGCAAATCCTGCCGCGAGGCTGACCGTCGATTTGGCGGCGGGAGATCAATACCTGGTGGCCATTGCCGCCAAAGCCACGACGGATTGGCTGAACGCTAGTTCGCCGGTCCTTGACTACGCGAATGCCATGGTGCCAAACAAGCAGCCGACGAGCGCTTCCGCAGCAGAATCGAATTGGCAGCAACATATTAGTGGATACCCGAGAATCACTCCTCCCGTGCCGCCGCTTGCGCCGGCAAAAATGACGGCAAGCCTGTATGTCGTGACCGGGAAGAATCCGGCCCCGGAATGCACCACGTTCAGCAGTTCGCTGGAAAACTCTACGGGGACCTTCGTGCAAACCGTCGCACCCATGGGCGCGGGAACAACACCGGGCTTACTCGGGTATATGTTCTGGGCGGCGGAGTGCCAGGGCACGCATTCGATCTGCACCACACCGCCAAACACCTGCCAGGGCGGAGTCGGCGTGGGCGCCAAGACCTACAACGTTCCCTTCCCGATGCCCGCGCTGCGGCAGAACTAAAAGACGCCCGCGCATCTGCTGACAAGCTAACGACAGAGCGCCAAGAGTCACCAAAAAAGCGCCACTCGGCTTAAGTACGATTTGGTTCACCATGAGCTGGGCAGAAGCGGCGTGACTTACATTCCCTGAGGTCGCTGTGACAACGATGGTGTAGGTACCGGCCGGAGTCCCCCCGGTGGACCTTTGCCGGGAGTAGGCGTGACGTATCCTCCGCCACAAGAGCAACAAAGCATGGCGAGAACCAACGCGGAGGAAGACAGAAGGACCCGCCAGCCGCGAACCTGGATCCTGTGCAACTTGATCAAGCCGCCCCCAAGGAGAATGCAAGCGAGAAGAGCAACACCTCCCCAAGGGCCGACTCTCGGTTGGATTCTCAACCGCGGCCAGGCGAGGAAACCAGAACGTTGTGTGGTCACCACCACGAGTTTGGCATCGAAGGATTGCTTCCGTCCAAGGTAGCCCAAGAAGGCGCCACGGTGCAGGAAGCCCCTGTAGGCATTTCCGCGCAGCTAAACATCACAACTGTGTTGAACCCGCCGCTTGGGGTGATCGTGACCGTGAAGTTGGCAGACTGTCCTGCACTGACAGTTCTCCGGTCGGACTGACCGAGGTGCTGAAGTCTGCGGTATTTCCGGCAGGCGGAGACACTGACTGCAAGGCTTGCACTAGGTCCAGGCGCCCATTGCCCATGCCGGAGCCAACTGGAACGGCGTGCGCCACGGCGGTGGCCGCTTTCAACTCGTTGGTGGTTGGGTCGAGATTGAGCAACAGGGCGCCCGCGCCGGAAACAAAGGGAGCGCTGAACGAGGTGCCCCATCCCGCAGCGTACGTGCTAAAGGGATATGTTGAAACAACACCCTCGCCGGGCGCAGCGACCCATACGATAGCGCTGCCATAATTGGAGAAAGAGGAGCGCGTATCTGTGTTGCTGGTGGAGGCAACTCCCATGACGTCGCTTTGGTAAGCCGCGGGATAAACAATTTCCTGCATGCCATCGTTGCCCGCAGAGGAAGCGCAGATCACATTGTTCTGGTTGGAGTAATGGATGGCCTTGGAAAACTCGAGCGAATTCGACTTCATGTCGAAGCTCATGTTGATGACGTTCGTGCCACTCTGCACACCGTAATAAACGGCATGCAAGATGTTGGACAAGTAGCCTGTTCCGTCGGAACTGAAGGCTTTGAGAGGAAGCAACTGCGCCTGCGGTGCCACGAGGTGAATGATTCCCACCACCATGGTTCCATGACCAAACGCGGCGTATTGCCCGGTATCCAGCACCGCGGCTGTCGATTGGTCAAGCACTGCTGCCGTCGATTGATTCACCCGCGCGATGTTCGAGGTGCTGCCCGAGGGAGGAAGACCGCTGTAGTCGGTCATCTCCGAACCGCCGGGCTGATTCCGCGTGAAGTCATAGCCCGGCAACAGCACTGGTTTCAACGCAGGGTGATTGGGGTCCACACCCGTGTCGATGTCCGCGACGATTCCCCTGCCCATAACATTAAAAGTGGTTTGAGCCGCGGACACTCGGACAATGCTTGCCGCCGGCTGGTTTACGTAGCCGTCCCACACGGTAGAACCGGAGTAGGTGACCGGCGTAGTATCGGATAAACTTGCTGGATATGGCGTGATTACTTGATTCAGCCCGCCCACCAAACTCAGCAATTGGTCTGCTTCGGCATCTACGATTCCTACGGTGTTGCCTAGCAGGTTCAGGAAGGTGGTCAGATCTACAGGAGTGGTAACGAGGAAGAGTTGGCCGAGTGCACCGTCCAAGCCCGTAACCACCGTGCAGTTTTGCAATAACGGAAGGCCATTGCAAAACGCTTGGAGGCCCTGCAAATCAAGGGTCGTCCGTACAATGATGCGATTGTCCGCCCTCGCGGGACTACTCGACAGCCCAAAAGCAAACAACGCGACCCACAGCCATCGCCATCTCATATTGCCTTACCTTTTTTCGAGCAAGCTTTGCGTCGCCAGCAATAACCAATAACATTGTTTGTGCTGTTCGGTTAGCTAGCCATCTGGCCCTTAACCTTCGTGGTCCACTCCAAGGGAGGAATGATCAGCAATACCCATTCATTGGGGCTGACTTCAATTTCGAGAGATACGGTTCGTTCATCCTGGAAATCAAAGGAAAACTCACCGACTTCGTTGGTCATCTTCACATCGAGGGGGCCGTTCCGGCTCTTCAGCACGACCGAAACACCGTTCAGAGGAATCTGCGGTTCTTTGGTCCTTAGGACTTGTCCCAGCAGAGTTATACGTGGGGAATTGGGAGAGCGTTCGAAGGAAATGTCAGCGGTCAGTGCCGGGGCCTCGTAGACTAACTGGCGGGTATCACATGGGAGGGATCGCATGCCGACGGGCAAGGGTTGCAAGAAGGTGTCCAAGAGGAGGCGGGCCACTCTGGTGATGCGGCGGCTGCCGAGTTGTGGGTACACCATGGACTCGAGACGTGGCCAGAGATCCACGGCCAAGCGATCGCGTTGCACGGTAGGAATGGAGTATTTGGAGACCAACTCATTGGTCAGAGACCCGGGTGCTCCGTCTGTGAAAACGATGACCCGCCCCGGAAACCGCACGAGAAGTTCCCTTACACCTCGTTCTAATTTGGCCGGGTCGGAAGCGGCGCCCGGCAGTTCCAGCAAGGCCGCGGAAGTTCGTTCTCGACCAAGCAGCGTCAAAGCCTCGTCGATTCCTGAGGCAAGAACCCACTGACAACCCATCGTCCCGACGAGAACACGAATCGTGTCTCGCTCCGTGGCGCGCTCGCAAATGATTAACACCCTAGGCTGCATACTGACGGACAACCCCTGACTGCGGCAGATGGGAACAGGGGCTGGTCTCCTTTACTCATGACTCTTTATACTTGCGCTGTCACAGCTTGGCAAAGTGTAGGGATGGACTGGAATTGGAGCAATTCGGGTGATACTTGAATCACTTCTACGGTGAAGACCCTAACACCTTAAGGTGAGGACCCGAATCGCCTTGGGCCGAGGCCAACAGAGGGCGGCGCTAGGGACGGGAGCGGCTAGATCCAGCGAATTTGAGTGGCGTTTTGGTGATGACGAAGACGCGAAGGTTGTTGGAGCGGGGATCTGCTGGCACGAGGAAGAACCCGATCTTTTGGGGATTGTAGGCGTCCGTCGTGCCGACTATTTTTTCGCCATCGCGAAAAGTAACTTCGGCTTTTCGGCAGCCATTCTGGGAAGTCAGGACTTGAGACTCCGTATACTCGCTATTGCCGATGAAATCCTTGGCAAAGAAGATGGCCTTCAACTCCTTCATTTGCACGTCGGTTCCTTCGCGCTGGAGAGTCTCTTTTTCTAGAAAAAGGCGGAAGCGGTCTTTCTGAGCGGAGAAATTGTAAACGTATCCTTTCAAACGACGGCCATCGAGAAAGGCCACCACGGCCTTATTCCGATTATCTAGAACGTTTGGTGTTGCCATGCGAACCCACTTCTAAGTTAACCAAATTCGCCTAACGCTTTGCCTGCTTGGCGAGATCCCAGCCTTCCATCACGACCGAGCGATAGTCCTGCTCCGTGCGGACGGCATCCTGCACGATCTCCACCAGCCGCGACTTCATTTGCCGCGCTCGAGGATCGTTAGGATCCAACCTGCCCTGGGTCTGCCAAGACTGCACTTGCGCGAGAATCTGCTTCAATTCCCCAATCAGCTGGCCCTCTCGAGTGACGTAATGTTCTTTGGCGTCATAAAGCTTATCTTCCCACGCGCGCCGGGTGGGAAAGCCCACGTCGTTGTCGAGCAGGATAGCTTTCGCGAGCGTCGCCCGATCGAGCGACGCCAATTGTCTGAGCCCCGTTTCAGCTTCTTGGACTTTGGCCAAAGCTTTGGCCATTGCGGCGCTATCCACTCCGCCCTGCGAGCCGCCGAAGTCGCCAGCCAGCCCGGTTAAACCTTTGCTCGAAGGCATGTTTTCGTCGGTGATTACCGTCTTGGGCTTGGCGGTGTTCTTTTCCCGGTCCTTGCGGGCCTGGCGCGCCACATCCGCTAAAGACGGCTGCGGTTGAGGTTGAGCTGGATCTTGAGATTGATCTTGGGCGTGGCCAGGTGTGGCAAGAAGAGCGAGCCAAAGGAGACTCGCCACGACTCCTATTGGCCGGAATGTGTTGGGCATGATGGTCTCCGAACGGTCCTCGGAATGCAGGGAACGCAAGGCCCTAGCGGGCATGTTCGCTTCTCGAAATGTAAAGCAGCCATAGGCAAAGAGTACTGCGTTGACTAAAGCGGTATTACTCGATGCGAGGCGAAGAAGGTCGCCTGGGGAAGGCTGCTTCTATTACGGGGCGGTGAGATAGGTCTTGCGGTGCCGAACCTGGTAATTGCCAGTCGTTACTTTGACGTCGATGGAACGGTAGGTGTTCGCAGTGCCGCGAGGATTCGGATAGTAAGCGAGGCGGTATTGGGTGCGAAGCTCGCGGTCGATGCGGTCGAAAATGGCAGTGAGTTCCGGGGCCGTGTCCGGGTAAAACATGGCCCCGCCGGTAGTGTCGGTCATGGTTTCGAGGGCGTGCTCGCCGGCAGTGTTGCGCCCGTTTTCGTTTTTCACGGGACGGATAACGATGGTGTAGAGCAGCACGTTGGCGCTGACGGCCTCTCTTCGGGCGGCGTCGAAATCGGAGCGGCTTGTCGTTTCTCCGGCGTCGGTGACGAGAACGATGACGCGGCGGCGGTCGTCGCCGCGATGCGCTAGCGCTCGCGAGGCCAAAAGCACGGCATCATAGATGGACGTGCCGGCTCCGGGCGGAATCTTGCGGACCGCCTCCTGTAGAGCGGCGACGTTGTCGGAAAACCCGGGCGGACGCTGCGTCACATCCTCATCGAAGGAAAAGACCGCCAAGCGATCGCCCGGCCGGACAACCTGCCGGATGAAATGAGCGGCCGCCTCTTGCTCAAACGTGATTTCTTTGTGCGCGCTCATGCTCGCGTCAATCATCAGCGCCAGATCGAGCGGCAGAGATGTTTCCGGCTCGAAGATGTCGATTTTCTGCTCGTTGCCCTCATCGAAGAGCCGAAACGCTTCGCGGGGCAGGTCAGGCGCGGGACGATGGTGCTCGTCAAGAACGCTCACAAGCACAGTAACGAGATTGACGTTGACCCTGATCCGGTTGCCCTGGACAGCTGGCTGCGAAGATTCTTCCTTGGGAGGCGGCGGTGTGGGCTGAACGATCTTGGCAGGCTCGCCAACTGGGGAGGAGTACGGCGAAGAAGTGTTCGTGCCAGAAGTGGTGCTCGAAGAATTAGCCTTGGCTTTTGACTTCTGTGCCCAGGGAGGACGGTTGGGATTGTCCTGCGTGAAGGCAATTCCACTTGCCAGGAAAACAGCAACGGCCAGGAAGACAACGCGGCACGCGTGGGGTGTCGGCATGAGCATGGGGAATTAAGATGCAGGTTTTGCTCGCGGTGTCGCCACCGGTGCGGGAGGCAGTTCGCCGTCGGCCCAGACGGCGCCATCTTCGAAATACTCTTTCTTCCAGATGGGCACCATACGCTTGAGCGTGTCAATGGCGAAGCGGCAGGCGTCAAACGCGGCCGCACGGTGCGGGGCACTGACAGCGATGAACACGCTGGTTTCGCCGATCTCCAGACGGCCCAAGCGGTGGACTATCGCAATGCGATGAATAGTGTATTTATCGTGGAGGTCCGCCGCGATCTCACGCATCTTGGCAAGCGCCATGGATTCGTAGGCTTCATAGTCGAGATAGAGCGTGGGACGGTTGTGGGATTGGTTGCGCACAAATCCGTCGAAAGTAACAATCGCGCCTTCTTCGGGCGCGCGCACATGATGGATCAGGGGAAGAGGATCAATCGGCTCGCGAACAAGCTCGATAATGTCTTCGTGAACGAGTGGCGGAGTCAAGGTCAGAACCTAGCCGCCGCTGACGGGCGGGAGGAAAGCGATTTCGTCGCCAGAACGGAGAAGAGTGTCCCAGGCAGCAAATTCCTGATTACGCGACGCCACGACGGAAGAGCGGTACCTAGCCAATTCGGGAATACGCTGCGAATAAAGCGCAAAGAGCTGCTCGATGCTGGCTGCCTCGTTGAGGTCAAGAGACTCCTCGCAATGGCCGACAACGTCCTTCAGGCCGCCGAAGAACAGCACCTTGACGCGAACCGTTTGCGAAACAGGAGGCACAGGAGAATTGTAGCGCGAGCGACGGGAAGCAGCCAGCCGAACAGTCAGCTATGGGCTTCCAAAAGTCCACAGCCTGTCATCCCAAGTGGAGCGAGCGATCGGGGCTAGATCCCCTCGGAGGGTGAGCTTCGGGCGGCTTTGGCTGGTGATGAGACCGGTGATAAAGGCCCCGTGCGGCAAGCTTGAAGCTTTCAGCGCAAAAGAACTCTTCGAAACGTTCGATGACTTGACCGCAAAGCGCGGGTTGCGTACGGTGCGAGTAAGCGCGCCTCGCTAACTTCCTATGATATAGGCAGCGGAGGATCTGATGAAAATTTTGGTAACGGGTTCGACCGGCCTGGTGGGAACCGCTCTGGTCAAGGCGCTGGCGAGCGATGGCCACACCGTCTGTCGATTGATGAGGCCAGGGAGCAAAACAACGTCTGGCGCCAAAGACGGATTCAATGTGGTGTGGAATCCCGCAACGGGCGAATTGGGCGGCGCGGGCGTTGGACCGGATGCCGTCGTCAACTTGGCGGGAGCTTCGATCGCAGGAGGGCGTTGGACGAAAGGCCGAAAGGTCCTGCTGCGCACGAGCCGGATTGACACCACACAAGCGCTGGTAAGGGCCTTAGCGAAGATGAATGTGCGGCCGAGAGTCCTGGTGTCGGCATCGGCGATTGGAATTTATGGTGACCGGGGTGATGAGGTTCTGACCGAAGAAAGCAAGCCGGGGACCGACTTTTTGGCGGGCTTGGCGCAAGAGTGGGAAGCGGAAGCATTGAAAGCAGAAGTGTTGGGGATTCGCGTGGTGCTTGCGCGCTTCGGGATCATTCTGGCGCGTCATGGTGGCGCCCTGGCCAAGATGCTTTTGCCGTTCAGGCTTGGGGCGGGAGGCAGGCTCGGTTCGGGCAAGCAATGGATGTCATGGGTCACGCTGCTGGACGTCGTTGGGATGATTCGATTCGCAATCGGGAACAACGGCGTGCGAGGAGCGGTTAACGTTGTTGCGCCGCAACCCGTGCAAAATGCAGAGTTCACAAAAGCACTTGCACAGGCACTACACCGCGCCGCGCCCTTACCAGCACCTACTTTCGCCTTGCGCCTGACTCTAGGCGAAATGGCAGACGCGCTGCTGTTATCCAGCCAGCGCGTCCAACCACAGAAGCTTCAGCAATTTGGCCACTCGTTTTTGCATCCAGAACTGCATTCCGCCCTTACGTCCGTGTTGGAATAGAACCCGAGAACTTCTTTACTTTAGAACGTTCAGAGTAAGAGTGACACGGATTGTATGGCCGTTGAGTGGATCTGTGGACACCGTGCTTTCTAACGTTTGCCCATCTCTAAGAAGCAAGCTTTCGTTGGTTCTGAATGCGTGGACGATGGGTTGCCCATTCGGCTGAGACACAAGCCTCTCCCCCTCCGAGGACTTGTTTGGAAAAAGTGCCGAGCGGTCAAAGATTAAACGGACCAAGAAGCGGCCGTCGTCTTGCCCCGTGACATTGCAGTCCATGTTTGATCCGACATCGATGTAGGTAGTCTTTTGATCCTTCCCGTCAACCTCGATTGGAATTCGAATACCTGTACGGAGGCTGGCGCCGTGACCGCTCGATTTTTCATCGGTGAGCATCATAAAGGTATAGGGCATGCTGGAAACCTTTTTTTCTCCGTCAAATTCTGCAAAAACGATCTGCAGTTTAACAGGGATGAGTTCCTTGGCCCGCTCTTCGGACCGGGTCTTCTCCTGGGCCTTGTCCTGCGCCCTCAAAGGCTGCAGCATCAGACCCAGGACACCGAACAAGCAGAGGTAAATAAGTTTTTTCATTCCGTTCCTCCAAAGAATCTGACTGTGTGTTGTCTTTATCAGCATTCGCGGAAATCACTGAGAGCCTTCTTCCGCTAAAGGCTTGACGTCAAGGTTCGCGATCTGGACCGGTGGAACTCTCAGAGGTTCCAGCTTTGCTTCAACAAGCTCGCTCGACACCAGGGGCGCGCGCACACGAGAACTCCATTGCTTCGCGTAGCTTGCCAGGAGGGCTTCCTGGTCGCGGGACACAAGAATCTCTGGAGAGCGCCTCCGACTTGCCGACTCGTCTCGCAGCGGAGCATTTCTTGCGGTGGACGCTAAGGGCTTCTGTGGCAATTTTCCTCCGCCGCCCGGATTTGAAAGGGATGGGGTTTGCGTCGTTGGAGTCACCTCAGGAACAGTGGGCAGATTCGAAACCGAATTTATTGACGGAGCGTCGGCGTTGTTGCGGCGGAATTTCACAGGCAAAAACAACATGGCGACCGCAGTTGAGGCAACCGCCAAGGCGAGCCACTGCGAACTCCAGCGCGGACGTGCGGTAGCGGCCTCGTCAAGGCTGGCGCGAACACGAGGAACAAGAGAAGGCGGGACTTCGGCATTTGCTGCGACGCGAAGGCCGGAATCCATTGCCGCAAGTAAGGACTGTTCTTCGGCCAAAGCCGCGCGGCAGGCAACACATTCCGCGAGATGTGCCCGCAAGTCCCGCAGCTCCGCAGTCAAATCGGCGGCGCCCATCAAATCCCTGCCGGTGACAGCAGCATCGATCAG
>Ga0126370_10000244_pt1 | contig 20944 bp, 18 predicted proteins | sample PanSoiMetaPlot_3_FD_92586 | JGI IMG/M metagenome (GOLD analysis project Ga0126370, IMG submission 92586) | Tropical forest soil microbial communities from Panama - MetaG Plot_3 | ecosystem: Environmental > Terrestrial > Soil > Tropical forest > Bulk soil | place: Panama | collected 2016-02-17 | reverse complement strand
GAGTTGCTGAACTGGCGGGTACAGAAACTGGTTCTCAAACCAGGCCACTGAGAAGAATTGCGATAGTTCGCATTCTGGTTCATCACGCTTTCAAAATCACATGCCGCGCGAATTTTGCAGTATCACTCAGAGTGTCCGCGTAAACAAATAGCACCGCGGTATCGCACCGTGGATTCCTCTGCCGGCGTTTGAATTCAGCAGTCGCGCTTTCACCGCTCTCCATCTCTCAGCGCAAACTCCTTGAAGCGTTTTCCCGCAAGAAGCACTGGAAGCCACTCGCGCTGTAATTCGGCGCCGAGAGAATGGTAGAAGTCGATGGCAGGCTTGTTCCAGTCGAGGACCTCCCAACGCATACCGTAGCAGGACTGCGTCTCCGCTATCTTCGCCATGTGCTTCATAAGTGCTTTTCCGATTCCCTTCCCGCGGAACTGCGCCCGAACGAAGATGTCTTCGACGAACAGGCTGTAACGACCAACCCACGTGGAGTAGGTAAAGTAATAGAAACCGTAGCCGGCTGGATCGCCGTCCCACTCTGCAATCAGCGCGTGAACGCGCGAGTCTTTCCCTAATGCATCGCGCACGAGGTCGTCGGGCCTAATCACAACATGTTCCAGTTGACGCTCAAACTCGGCAAACTCGCGGATCATCGTCACCAGCAGTTGTGCATCTGTCCTGGTAGCCTCACGTATCACTAGCATCGGACTCTCCGCAATGGCCAGAGGGCGACCATTCTACTGAGCCATCGCCTTTGAATGTTGGATTATCTTGGAACAACAACTGACTCCGTGAATTGTATGACTGTCAGAATAATGTCCTGCTGAGCGGAGCCGGAGTGCAGCGAAGCGGAACTCCGGCGCAGTCGAAGCATCCCTACCTTAAAACGACTGTTCGCGGAAACAACTCCATGCTCCGCTCGACATAACTGTGGCTGCGAAGGCCTGGGATTTGGGCAAAACAGCCCTTTTCGCACCCCGCCCATGGTTACAACGGTAATGCCCCAGGTTACCCATTCTGTTCCACAATTTAGAGATGTTTAATGTTTGAGGCTAGAGGGCTTGGAGCAAATTCAGGACCAGCAAAGCCGCAGCGCGCCGAAAACACGGCTCGTTGAGCGGATCAATGCCTATCTCCGTTCGGGCGACTATTCCCGCGCCGTGGACTTGGTGCGCACATCTGCCGCCGAATTCCCCGGCGATGCGGAACTGTCCGAGTTGGAGAAGCTCGCCCAGGATGGCCTCAAGCGCAAGGTCGACGCCGATCGTCTGATCACGGAAAGCCAGGAACTGTTCGCCGAGCGGAAGTTCTCCGAAGCCATTCAAGTCTTGCGCCAGGCCTATGAGCTGGATAAGAAAAATGCTCTCGCCCGCTCCATTCTTGCCAACGCGCTGGTGGAGCACGCGCAGTCGATCGTCGAAAGCGATTGGCTGGAATCCGAGAAGCTGACCAATCAGGCGCTCGCTTTAAATCCGGCGCATCCCACGGCCAAAACGATTCTCAACCGAATCGTTCAACAGAAAGAAAAGAGCTCTGCCGACGACTGGGTTTCGCAAGCCAGCAAGCTGCAGTCCTCCGGCGATTTGTTCGGAGCTCTGGCCTGGGTGGCCGAAGGATTGGCCGTTCATCCGCACGATGCCAAGTTGCTTCAGATTCAGGACGCAATCCAGCGCGACCAGGAAGCGCGCCGGCGCCAGGCCCGCCGCGGCGACCTGGAAGACTTGCGGCGCATGCAGCGTGAAATCGACGGGACCAAGGACCTTGCCGCAAAACAAGCATTAGCCGCGCGGATACAAGGGGTGGCCGCCAAGCACTGGACCGATGGCGAAATCTTGTCCATCGCTAATGCCCTACTTCTTCGTCTGGGGTTGGTCTCCCAGGATAGTTCCAATGCATCGCCGCGCGGCAAGAACAAGACTCTCATTCTTCATGTCCCGCGGCCGAACGCTGCGAAGCCTTCTTTGCCCGAGGCCGATCAGGCTCAACCAATTGAGCCGCCAAGCCCAACTCCCGTCAGCCCTGCGCCGCCAATCCCCGTTTTACCAAGCGAAGGTTTGCCAAACCAAGCAGCCCCAAATCAGGTTTCCGAAAATCAGGTGAAGTCGGATCCAGTTCCGACAACCCCGATTCCACCGATCGACGTTCCGCCTGCGGACGGTCCGCAGAGCAAAGTTTCGTCCCCGACGATTCCGCCAGCCAAGGTCCAAAGCGTCATTGGATCGCCAGAAGAGGTCAAGCCAAAGTCGGCAAAGCCGCAAGTTCCCGCGACTAAGCCCGCCCGGCTTCCAGCTGTTGAGCGTGCGGCACCGCCCGCCAAAGCGACAGCTCCACCATCCAAGCCGAAACAGCCCGCGAAATCGGAATCCAAAACTTCGAACGCAACAACGCTAATCCTCGTCCTCTCCGCCGCCGCGATCATCTTGGTCGCAGCGACCTTCTTCTTCACACGAAGACACTACGAATCGCCAGTTGCGCAAAGCCACGCAACGGCTCCCGCGGCCCCTGCGTCCGCAGCTTCCACGACGTCCAACTCAGCGCCGCCCGCTCCTGCCCCAGCAGTGTCCGCACCAGTAGAAACAAACCCAGAGCTATCGGTCCCTGCACCGGGCCCTTCTGCCGAAGCCTCGCCTGGAACAGTCACACCCGTTGATCAGCCGCCCGCCGCAGCCGATCGCAACGTGGGCACCCTCGTCATCGTTGCCGGTCAAGACGACGCACGAGTTTTTCTCAACGGAAAGCTTCAGCGACAACTCACACGAGGTGGCCAATTGCGCCTCGCGAATCTCGAGCCTAAGGACTACGTTGTACAAGTTTCGAAGAACGGATTTCAGGATCCTTCCCAGCAAACAATTCGCGTTCGCAAGGATGAAGAGGCCAAACTTGTCTTCAACCTTCAACCACAGCCTCATCTGGCGTCGCTGATGATCCAAGGCGGCGCTCCCGGAACCACCGTTCTGGTCGATCAGGCTCCCGTCGGTACGATTCAGCCGGATGGCACGCTTTCCGTCTCTACCGTCAATCCCGGAGATCACACCGTCGAACTTCGCAAGGACAGGTTCAAACCGCGTCAATTCCAAAAGCACTTCGTTGCAGGAGCAGCCGTATCTCTCGCCGCAGCCGATGCCGCGCTGGAGGCCGCTCCTAGCGAACTGAAAATTACCTTCACTCCCGCCGATGCTAAGGTTGCTGTTGTGAAAGGTGATTTGCTGAAAATAGTAAGCAGTGGTATTCCGCTGAATCTACCCGCCGGTACTTACACTCTTACCGTGCGAACCGCCGACAGAATCACGCGCTCATCGTCGCTGGAAGTTGTCGCCGGCCAATCAAAGACTCTGGACCTGTCTCTCGCCCCAAACGGCATGTCGAAGTGGGACGACCCGGGCGCATGGAAGCATGAAGGCAACTCCTTCACCCGCAAAGGAGGAGACTTCGTACTATTCGGAGTTGCTCCGACCTCGGGGACGTTTGTTTTTTCTGCGATGGTAACGAAGGGACGCCAGTTGCAATGGGTGTTCAACTATACCGACTCCAGGAACTACGTCCTCTTGCAACTCGACGACAACAACTTCTATCGCACCGTCTTCCGTAACGGGCAGAAGGTGGAAGAGATCATCGCTCCATACAAAGGCGACAAGAAGAACTTCCGCACGCTACAAATCCGCGTCAGCCCCACGGAACTGATCCACGAGATTAAGGATGGAGATGGTTTAAGGGTTTTGGATCGCCTCACGCAGCCTGGCATTAATCTCACGCAGGGCAAATTTGGTTTCTACATCCCGGGCAGCGACGAGGTGGCAGTCTCCAGCTTCGCTCACTATGGCGATCTGAACGTCCGGTAGCCAGGAAGCCATGAACGTTGCGCCGCGATGCGAGGTGTCAGGCGAGAGGCCAAAGGCTTAAACGATTGACAAGTGTCACCAAACGGCTTCAGCTTCACCTTGAACAACTCCAGCTAGCCGATAAAGGCTCGTGCAGGGCCATCCTGTGAATTCTCCGGTGGGGTAGAGCGTCAGGCTGCTGGGAACCCTGCCGCCTGTGCGAGGAGACGGCGGAACACTCCATAGACCATCTGCGAGGGAGCCGAACGACGGGCGCGGCAGACCTGTTGCCTCGCGCCGAGGATTCCTGCAATCGCTCAGACGTGCACGGAATCGTAAGAATTCGAAATTTGAGTGTTAACGCCTTCCATGAGAAGGCCGGTCGGAGTCAAGGGGATTCTGTTTCATTTTTGTTCCCCAGGTTTTTCTAGCCATTCGCCACTGTCGCCATGCTTCCATCCGCACTCTCGAGGAGCGATCTCGTCGCTCGGTGCATGTTGGGCGTTCTCGTTTCAGCCGGTGCTGCCACCTGATTAGCGACTTCTCGTTTCACTGAAGGGATGCAACGTGGGCCAGGCGATTAACGCTGTCACCGGAACTCGGCTTTGGGCTTTTTGTCTTTTCTCTTCATGGAACCTTTTTGATTTGGTTTTGCGTTTTGCTTCTTACGCGCCTGCTGCAACCGTCACTCCTCCATCCCACATTTGCTTGTCGGACACTCAGTGGTGATTGGCGCTCAGAATTTGGAGACTTGGTTGGCGGGACCTTGCGTGACCCACATGTTCTTGCCATCGGACGCAATGAAGCTTGGACTAGAGAGGCCTATTACCGTTTCAACAAGTCCGCCGTCGCGAGCCAATAATTTAGTGACTGAATTTTCATAAAGATTTGATACCCAGACGTATTTACTATCAGAGGCTACTCCTTGGGGATAGGCGCCGACAGCATACGTCCCCACCACACAGGGTGGATTTGGGCAAGAGCATGTGGAAGTTGCGCTAATCTTCGTCACCGAATTTCCGGTAACGTTGACCACCCAGATGTTAGAACCGTCAAAAGCAAAATTGTATGGATGAGAGCCCACCTTAACCGTTTGCAAGTAACCGCCACTGAGATCCAACATCTGCACCGTCGCATCATTCACGCAGCTGACCCAAATGTGATATCCGTCAAAGCCTAGCGCGTCAGGCGTGCGGCAGCCAGTAAGGGTGATGCCGTTCGTTACGCGTCCTGTACTTGCGTTGACCTTGCTGAGATTGTTACTCGCGTAGTTAGCAACCCAAACAGATACGCCATCAAAAACCATACCGAACGGACCGGACCCCACCGCATACGTCGTCAGTATTGTGCCATCGGTGGCCCGAACCTTGGTGAGCCTTCCGCGACTAGTGCTGCCATTTGATATCCAGATGTTCCTACCATCAAAGACGAGATTCTCGGGATTTGCAAGATCCAGGCTATCGGTAATCGTCCGCAACGGTCGACCATCATCCGCATTAAATTCCTGGATTGAATTAGCATCCCGACAGGCAATCCATATATGTGGACCGTCGGAAACCACACCTTGGGGGTTTGCGCACGTAACAAAGCTGGTGGTGTTGTGTGTTGAAAACAAGCGCAGCATTGCGACCTGAATTGACGTAGACGACTCCTGCATCCAAATCATCAAACCAAGCACAAATACCGCAAGTGCTATAGCAGCATCATCGAATGACGGTTTTAGAACAGAAATTTTCATATGGATGCACTTAAGACGAGCCACCACTAAGCGACTGAAAACTTGGTCCCCGCAGGGGACTTGAGTATGGCTGGATCAGTTTTTCGCGTCAAGCAGAACTGGATTCTGATGTGCTGCCGACTCATCCTCCGAGTAGCATGAGGCCGGCACACGACAAAAACCACAGCCCCTCGTGTGGTTCTGCCTCTGCCCGGAAGCTTGATCGGATTTTATTTCACGACTCGGCATGGTTGGGTTGGTACGTGGTTGTTATTGGCATAAATGCATCGCAAGAAAGAACTGGGAACATGAAACACGGCGTGCATTGCCCAGTTTAATCCCGCAAGGCAAAGCCATCGCTGCTGTCGTAATTCGCGATTACAATTACCATCCCTCACACGGCACACCTACAGGCCGACCCGGCGATGCGAAAGCGGTTGCGTCAGAAGAACGTAGGTGTCACACCAGCGGCGAGCCCTCACGCCAGACGACCTCGGCTACAATCGGGAACGCGGCGTGGACACCAACTGGCGATTCCGTGCTTGGATTGCACGCCCCAGGAAACCACCAAGCGGTAACACAGGCTCTAAGGCTACAAGCCGATTTAGTGGGTTGGCTCGTTGACACTTATCACACCCTCTAACTACAGGGGGCACAGAGGATCACGGGAACACCGGCGATCGATAAATGACGAGTGGTTTGACGTACTAACAGCAACCCTTTACCGGCAAGAGTCTGGGCCGATGTGCCAGACCTTTGATCTTGCCGACATAACATTAAACCGCGTGCGCGCGGTAGGTTCGAAGCGAAACAACTAACCAACTCTGAAGGCCGCTCCACCCGTCCCGAAATGCCTAGGATTGAGCTTGCGAGGGCGCACCAGTCCAGGAAGTTCGTCTTGCCGAAAAGAAATAGAACCACAACAGGCTCGTGAAGACTACTCCCAACGCCGCGAAGAAGATGATCATCGGGACATTCATCCCAAAACCCGCACGCCCCATCGTCGTGAAAATGCTCACCAGTTCCATGCTCATTATGGCCAGCAGAGTCAGCAAGGCGGGCGCCAGCGCATAACCGGATGCTTTCCTGCGGAACAGAAGAATTGCAGCAATGCACAAGGCAGGCAAAAGGAATGCGAGGTCCAGAACATGAATGAAATTCACTGCCTGGTTCGAATCGAGGATATCTTGCGGAACTCGCCCCGCCACGATCGCGGCCATATCATCGCGGACATAAGACGTGGCGGTCTGGATCGCGATCACGAGGAAGACCGCGCCGATCGTTATTCTCGGCGCACCGGGACCGTAAGTTTGAGCGATCTGCTCGAGAGAAAGGAGCGGAAGGCTGAATATCGCGGCATAGACGCACAGACTCAATGTTGCGCAATAAATAAGGAACAGCGCGTTAAAGTGCACACCGAACGCGTAGATCACAAAGTTGTAAAACAGATAGCCTTGCGCGCCCAGCCAGACCAAGCGCGCAGGAACAGATCCTCGATATCCTCTGATGCCGCTGATCAACACGACCGGCAAGACCAGGAACAGGTCCACAATATCGCTGGCGTATCCCCCAACGCGCGAAATAGGTGTTTCCCTCGCGTAGGTTGCCGGCCAAAACAAGCCTGCGACTGCGGTTACGGCGAGTAGAGTCGCGATGGCGATGGTACTCCATAGCATAGGGTCGTGAGTTCGTTCGGTGGTCATGGCGATTGATCCTGACCTCCATGAGAGATTCCGTGCTGACGGGACTCAATTCCAACGACTGGGCCGCCTCGCTCCGTCGGGACGAACATGTCAACCGGCGAACTGCTCTTCGGCGAGGCGAAGAACATTACGGATTCATTGTCTTTGAGAGCTGTGCGATGTCAGTGATGGTGGTCACACACACCCGTCGTGGCTGGACTTTCTCAGAAAGGCAGATTTCTATTTATTCGACCGGTGTCCAACTTCTGTCGGGATCGAACTCGGTCATTGCGCTGGCGACTTCTCTGGTGTTCTTCCCCAAATCTTTTTGATAAGCAACTCCGTTCTGATTAATGATGAAGGTCATGATGCCGGAATTGCCGTATACGGCAGGATAGGCAACAAAGGCAAATCCCCGGAGCATCTTCCCATCCGAGAGGTAATTTTTTGCGCCGCCTTGCGCATGCCTACCCTGCCGGTTCAGGATGCGGAAATAGTAGCCGTGAAAAGGCTCATGTGATTTCGGTTGCGCGCTATAGCCCTCGCGGGTCGCAAATGCGACGAGTGGTCCGAGCGGACTCTTGGGTTGTCCATCGGCCGACTCCCAATACAAACCATTCTGTGTGCCCTTGTCGCTGATGAATTTCAACGCATACTGCTTCTTTCGCATGTCCGGATGGCTTTCTGAAAAATATTCCTGTTGAGCATCCGCCAGCGCCTGGCTTACTTCAATCGCAGCAAGTTCGTTTCGTCCGACGCGACGGGCCAGGATTTCATCTTTTCCGGCTGCGGTATCGAAGTACCATCGTCCGCTGTCGTTTTTTCTTAAAGGAATAGGAAAGGTGAAATTGTCCGCGCCGATGATCAGCACCTGATGGTTGTCATCCAGCTTGCGCCAGCGATTCATCTTGTCGTACGCCGAAACGAAGGCGGAAGCAGTCTCCTTGTCCTGGGTCGCGTCGCCGGAGTAAATGATTTCTTTCGAACCGGAACCAAAGATCGCAAGCACGCTGTCCTGGTCTCCGGCTTTCGCAGCGTCCATGAGCGCTTTGCCGGCTTCTTCCGGAGAAGCAAACGTTCTTTGGCTCGCGGCAGCCGCAGCGGCAGTCGCAGCCGTTCCCGACTTTGCGCAGGAAACGAGAGGAATCAGAAAAACGAAAAGCAATGCCAAAGTCGCTGGAGCGATGGTGCGTCGGACCTGGTGCGGCATATTCGACCTCCAAGAACCAACTGACCGGCGTTCTAACTCGCAATTTCACCGTCCCGACTAAGTCAGGAGTTCACCTGCGGCCACCGCGAAAACCTCCGCCATGGAAACCGCCGCCACCCCCAAAACGGCCTCCACCCCATCCGCCGCCACCTCCACGGCTGTCCCAACCGCGAGAACTTGCTTCACGCGCACCCCAACCGCCGGATTTATCCCCGAAAGCAGAAGCGCCGCCGCCTTCTTTTTGTCCCCAGCCTCGCGCGGCATCGGCATTGTTGAAGCTGGATTTGTTAGCGCTCTGCCAACCGCTGCCGGTGTTCTTATAAACGTTGCCATTATGGGCAGCGTACTCATTGCCACTTGCTGTCTTGGCTGCAGCGCTGTTGCCATAAGCGGTGCTGGCCGCTCCTGCTTTTGCGCCACTTGAGGTCTGCATCGTTCCCACCGACCCTCCCGGGCCGGAGTAGTGTTGTGTGTAAGCCGATTGTCCGTTTTTCGAGAAGGCCGAACTTCCCCAGTTCGAATAGGCATTCGAACCTTGATGAGTCGCGCCATAGGCTCCGGTGCGCGGATTGTAGGCCTGACCAACCTTCTGGCTTCCATACGGTGTGTTGACCGATGCACCACGCGCGTATGTGCCTGTCGACGGGTTATAACCCCGCCCGTAACGCGCGGAGCCATTGGGCCCGTACACTCCGCCTCCACTGCCGTAGTAGCCGCCGTGCCACGCCGCATTCCCGTAATAAGGATGAGCGCCATAGTAGGCCGCACCGCCAGCCCAGTTCACATTCCAGGCACCCCAACCCCATCCACAACAGCCGCCGCCCATCAGCTCGCCGACTGCGATCCCGGCGCCAAAACCGATCACTCCGGCAGCCGCCACGTCTGCGCCGCTGTAACCCGGAGCGTAATAGGGCGTTCCGAAAACGACTGCAGGGTTATATTCCGGGACGTACACCACCTGTGGATTCGCGGGTTCAATCACAATAGTGCTGGGCGACTGCTGCACAACGGTGATTTGTGATCCCGACTTAAGATGCCCGGCAGCCTTCGCCTGCGCGCGCAGCGTCTGAATCGCCGACATCACATCAGACGCCTGATTGTGGTAGGCCTCTCCCAGTTCGGATGTCCAGCTAAGATTCTTGGCCATGTTGTCGAGCACTGACGGAAACTGAGTGACTGCCTTGACACTGGGATCCCATGGTTGCTGGTTGACCGCATCCATCAAGGCTTGGCCAGTTAAAGCCCGGTTCTGTTGCAGCCAGTCCTCAGCCACCGGAATCTGGTCCGTGAATGTGGCGGCGGACAAAATTTGAGCTACCAACGCGTCTGGATAGAGCGCAATCGGCGCCAGCAGCGACTGAAGTTCCTGAGCTGTGAGAGGAGCACCTTGTCCGTTGTAAGAGGGCGACTGCTGCGCGCCGGCATAAATCGGTGCAGTGGACCAGACCAAGATGCACGGCATGAGGAGTGAGAGAAACCGCTTGCTGAGAGAAAGAATCATAAAGCCCTCCTCGTCCCAAGTCTGTGGGTATCCGCTTTTGGATTTCGCGGCGAGACTTTATTTGCGGAGAGATTTCCTCTCAAAGAATCGGACGAGGCCAGTATAGTCACGACTAACTTGATCTATAACTAGCAGTAGTCGCAGTTTGAGTTTTGTAGTTTTGGTAGGCATTTCCCGGCGGATGATTCTACTTGATTCCGCTACCTGGAATCCTGACCACACGCACTGATGTTCAGATGGGACTACTTAACATCCACGCGCAACGAGCTAAAAAAGCCGCCCCACTGGGCGGCTTGCGTTTCTTGATTTCTGCAAACGCAAACAATCATGGCTTTCGCGACTGGCCAAGCCCCACCGAAAGGCTGAACACGGTGCCGCAGCTCTGTGTACACTTTGCGAGTCCACCAAGATTGGTGGTTCCGTAGAAGTCGCCGTTTGCCGCTTGGATTAGTGCCGCAGTCGGAAAAGCGCCGTTCGTGTAAGCGAATTGGTGCAGCGTCGTGAAGGTTCCTGCAGTGGTGATTTTGAAGATCGTACCATCGTTGGTTTGGGTGCCGCCGATGATGCCGCGTGCTGTCCCGTAGAGGTTTCCGTCACTGCCTTCGAGTAGCGGGGCCACAGGAATCTCGCCGTCAGGGCAGCTTCCTTGGTTACACGTAAAACTGTGCAACCTGGTGAGCGTGCCGGAGGTGGTTAATCGATAGATCGTGCCTCGGCTATGGGGGGCGCCGCCCTCTGCAGTCGCTCCGTAAAAGTTTCCGTCGCTGGCCTGAATCAAACCCGTGTGAGTTGTACAACCCTCGTTGGCCGTGAAGGTGTGCAGCGTCGTTACTGTTCCGTCCGGCGTCAGGTCGAAGACGATACCGCATCCGTAGGTTGTTCCATAGAAATTCCCATCGTTCGCTTGCATGAGATTCTCAGGCTGCTGCCCACCGGTAAAACCGTATAGAACTGTAAATGTCCCATCTGGAGTGATTTTGAAAGCCACACCCGCTCCGTTGGGACCACCATGAAAGGTCGTCCCATAAAAATTTCCATCGGTGGCCAGGACCAGCGAGTCGGGGTTCCACCCGTCGGTACAATTTGTCTGGACGCAAAAACTGTAAAGAGTGATCAGCGTTTTCTGCGGCGTGAGCTTGAAAATAGTGCCGCAACCAATGAGGGCCAGTTGGTGGCAATTCGTCCCACCAGTAACCGTGAAACCATAAGCATTCCCGTCGCTCGCCAGCAGCAATTGTCCGGGTTCCGCGCCATCGTCGCAGTCAGTCAGCGAGCAGAAATTGTAGAGTACCGTCACCCGGCCGCCGGGTGTCATTTTGAAGACTGTGCCCCCGGTACTCGTGCCGAGGGTCGAAGTCGTCCCATAGAAGTTCCCGTCTGAACCCTGAACAAGGCTGAACTCGGGCTGGCCACCGTTGGTCCCGTTGAATTTGGCAAGGGTGGTGAAAGTCTGTGCAGACATCGTGATCACGGTCATCACACAAAACGCAACGAGAGTCTGCAGAGTTTTCGGCTGGTGTTGCGACTTGATCATTGGTGATTCCTTTCGCAGAAGACAGAATTGGACCCGTCGAGGTTTAGTCAGTTAGCAAGTGATGCGGTTAGCGGAGGCGGCGAAAACTGAGGCGCCAATTATCTTTTCGACCTTGGCGGATGTCAAGACTCGTCAAGTCGGCTCGCGAGGCGCGGCGCGAGCTTGCGCAGTATCGCACCCGCCCAAGCACCTCTGAGATTTGCAGGGGCAACTTGCATCACACAAACATGTGAGTAGAATCCTGGTGCGTTGCTCGTCACAAAGCTTAGATTCAAGCTTGGCCTCAGGAGGAATCGTGTATGTCTGATTTGCAGGATCATTTCGCACGAGCTCAACAGGACGTAAACGAGCTCGCGGAACGCCCCGACAACAACACGATGCTGAAGCTGTACGCTCTCTTCAAACAGGCGGCCCAAGGCGACGCCACGGGCGAGCAGCCAAGCAGCTTCGACTTTGTCCGCCGTGCCAAGTTCGACGCCTGGAACGCGATGAAGGGCACCACTGCTGAAGACGCCATGCGGCAGTACATCGAACTCGTAGCTTCTCTGCGTCGCAATCAGGCGCCTAGATGAATGAAATTGCAGTTTCCGCGCGCGTGTTCACACCTCGTGGACTATAGGATGCGCCCGACGAAACCGATCACGTCTGCGCTGGACATTCCACGAAATGCTGCCGCCAGCAACGCTCTGAATCTTGATCAGCCGGGAACCACGTTTCGATGCGCAGTTCCTGCAATGTGATATCGTGCGGCCTGCATAAAGTCATGATGGTGCTGAACAGGCGCAGTTCGAAGTCTCCCGTGCGTATATGAATCGGAAGCAAAAGATCTCCGGAACGGAGCGCTGTATGTGAATCAGCCACCGACAATGGGCTGGCATAGCTCCTGATTTCAGACAGCAACTCAGCGCCAACCGGGTCTTCCTTCGATCCAAATTCAAGTTCTGCGCGACGCAAAAGATGCCGTTCCACCTCCGGCCAGTTCACGATCCAGCGGCGAGAGCCTTCTGGGTGAAAGGTGACGCGCAATACATTGACCTTACTGGGCAGGGCGGTCAGAGCTGGCGACACCAACGCAGGAAAAAATTGGCCGACAGCGCGATTTTCCAAAAGTAAGTTCCAATGACGGTCCAGTGCGACCGCAGCATACGGCAGATGTCTATCGAGGATAAACTGCAGCATGCCGCGCATGTGAGCCATCTCGTCCGCCGATAGTGGTGTTTCGCGAAATACGTCGGCGAAGCCGGCCGATTGAAGCAGCCGATTGCGCTCACGAAGAGGAAGTTCGAGCACTTCGCCCAACACAAGAACCGCCTCACGGCTGGGATTCGACCGTCCCGTTTCAATAAAGCTGACATGCCGCGTGGAAAACCCAGCCCGGCTGGCCAACTCGAATTGGCTCAGCCCGCGGACTTGCCGCCAGGCGCGAATCTGTGGCCCAACCGATATCGCTACATCTGCCATTCCCGCATTTTATTCGCCCGGCCAAGAATCGGACATTACCTCGCAGGTAATTGCGGAGCGCGCACTACCCTGTCTAGCATCTCGCCATGCAAAGACGATCTGCGCTGAAATCGATGTTTCTCGCCCTGGGGAGTGGAAGCTTTGCCTTCGCGGCCAAGCGGCCATCCGGCGCAGGCTCTGTCACCGCTGCGCCGCCCAGCAGTGCTGCACAATCCTCTCTGATCGAAACCCGCGATAAGACCAGAATTCATTTCCGGGACTGGGGCGGCGGCCGTCCCATCGTGTTTGTGGCGCCCTGGGGGCTTTGCTCCGATTGGTGGGACATCCCAGTCATCAATTTTTTCGAGCGGGGCTGGCGTTGCGTATCTTTTGACCGGCGCGGGCACGCACGATCCGATGATCCATCCCACGGCTACGATTTCGATACGCTCGCTGACGATATCGCCGCTGTTCTGGATGCACTCGATCTACAGGACGTGGTTCTTGTTGGCCACTCCTTGGGCGGAGCCGAAGTGGTTCGCTACCTGACCCGACACCGTAGCCGGAGGGTCAAACATGCTGTCTTGATCGCGCCTACGACGCCATTTCGCCTGAAGACCGATGACAATCCACGCGGTACGCCCCGGGAGACCATCGAGAAGAACCGCGAGTCGCTTAAGCACGACCTCCCGCGCCTGGCGGCACAAGCGGCACCAGATTTTTTCGGGGTTCCCAAGAACTCCGTCTCGACTGAGACCATGGACTGGTGGTGCCGGATGTTCCTTGACCGCTGCTCGATCAAGGTGCTCTTGGAACTCTTCAAGCTAATGAACGAAACCGATTTCCGCTCCGAACTCCCAACCATCCAGACACCTATGTTGATTCTGCAAGGCGACATCGATAAATCCGCGCCTCTGGAATTGACTGGACGCCCAACTCACGAACTAGTCGCAGGCAGCCGGCTGATTGTCTACGAAAATGCTGCGCATGGCCTGCCATACACGCACACCGATCGCATGCTGGAAGACATTATTGCGTTTGCAGGGGCGTAAAGGAACCTGATGATTCCGGTCTAAGGGCGAACACACGCGCTACGAAGACAAACATGCGCGATAAATACCGCGTGACAGGTCACCCTGTTCGTCGACTCTACTGCGCTTCGCTTTCTTCTGCTTCTCTCTCGATTTGTACTGCCGCGAGCGCAGGTAGTCCTGCCCCTTCGAGTTGATGATTCAGAGAAGGCAGCCGCTTCGATTTGAAATCGTTCCATTTTGCGAGAGCAAGTTTCGCCGCAGCACTCGACTCGCGATACACCTCAAGAGCTTGTGCGGGCACGGGGCGGTCACTGCTCTCGACCACTCGGAGCGCGGCAGCAAGGCCAGTGTTGGCCTTGTCCAAGCCCATCTCAGAGGACGAGCCCCCACCAATAATGGTGTTCAGCTCATCGGAAACAACATCGACGCTCGCCTTCAGACCAGGATTTTGCTGCAGCTTCGACTGCAAGTCGGAAAGTTGCTTCTGCACTCTTCGGATGCCCGATAGCGTCTTCCGCGCATCGAGTGCCTCGGTGGAAATCTCGCGACCGAGTTTGACTTGTTGGGCGAGATCTTCCGGCGTAGCCGTCGACCGCGGATCCATGGTGATGTGCAGCGGCTGAGTCAAAATCTTGCCGTCGATTGTGAGGCGAACTTCGTAATCTCCCGGCGCCGCACGCGGACCATGGGGAGCGGCGAATTCCTCTTCACCACCTGCGTCGGGAACTTCGTTGCCCCAAGCGAGATTCCAGACAAAACGATGCATACCGGTAGCCTTATCCAGAATTTGGGGTCCTGGGAGCCAGCGCTCGGCAATCGGAACTGGCGGGCGCTGCCCCTGTTTTCCGACCTCGGACGAAAAGCTGCGTACGAGTTCGTGCTGCGCATCGAAGATTTCGAGCTTTACTTGTCCGGCGGGATTGCGAAGAAAATAATCGATCATGGCGCCGTTCGGGGGATTTTCGGCGGTTGGTTCTTCGGGCGGCAGCGGAGTTCCCATGAAACCAGCGTTATCGATTCGCACAGCGGTCGCTGGACGATAGAGCCACGCTCCCGCTTCGCGAACATCCGCGGTCTGGCGGAGAGGCGTGATGTTGTCAAGAATCCAGAAGGAACGCCCGTGCGTAGCCGCGATGAGATCATCGCCGTGGATGACGAAGTCGCGTACGGAGGTGACCGGCAGGTTGAGTTGCAGCGATTGCCAGTGGTCCCCGTCGTCGAAAGAAACAAAACTTCCAAACTCCGTGCCGCCAAACAGGAGGCCCTTGTGCGTCGGGTCTTCGCGAACGGCATAGAGGAATGCAGGAGCGTGAATGCCCTCAGTAATGGGCTGCCAGGTTTGACCGTAGTCACGCGTGCGATAGAGATAAGGAGCCTGATCGTCGAGGCGATGGCGGTCGACCGCAGCATAGGCTTCAGCGGGATTAAAGTGCGAGGCTTCAATCATCGAGACCCTCGACCAATCGCTGATACCGTTGGGTGTGACATTTTTCCAAGTCTTCCCGCCGTCGCGCGTGACATGAATCAGTCCGGTGTCGCTGCCGGCCCAGATTAGCTTCACGTCTTGTGGCGAGGGCGCGATCGTGTAGACGACCCCATATCCGCGCTGCTTCGCGTCTTGAACTGTCGGAGGACCTGCGATGTTCTTCGCACCCGATTCCGCGCCGGTGAGATCGGGACTGATCGTCTGCCAGTGCAGGCCACCATCGGTCGTTTTCATCACGAATTGCGTCCCCAGATAGAGGCTGGCCTTATCGACGGGCGAGAATACGAGAACGGGCGTCCACGGATCGCGGTATTTGCGCTGCGCGATGTCGACGCCGAACGCAGGGACCGGCCACGGCGTGATGTCCTGACTGAGAGAAGTCCGAAGATCGAAGCGCGAGATAGGACCGTAGGTCCCGCTGAAGTAAAGAATATTCGCGTCTTTGGGATCAACGGCGATATATCCGCTCTCGCTGCCGTCTACGGGAGACCAGTCGCGCGGAGTGATCTGGCCGTGATCGGTGCGACTCAGGACGGAAGCACTACCGCTATCCTGCTGTGCGCCATACACCGTGTAAGGAAAGCGATTGTTGGTGGTGACGTGGTAGAACTGCGCCGTTGGCTGGTTGTACCAAGTACTCCACGTCCTGCCGCGATCGACGCTGATGGTCGTACCCTGATCCGTCGCAAGAATCATGCGCGAAGGATTTTTCGGGTCGACCCAGAGTTGGTGATAATCATCACCGCCAGGCGCCCCACGAACAATCGAGATCGTCTGTCCGCCATCTTCCGAGCGGTACAGCGCGACGTTCGGGACGTAGAAGACATCGGGATTTTGCGGATCAATAGTAATGTTGCCGAAGTACCAGGCGCGGCTAGTGATCCGGGCATCGGAGTTTTTGAGCGTCCAGCTATCGCCTCCATCGTCGGAACGGTAGAGGCCCGATTTCTTGCCGTCATCAATCAGCGCGTAGATACGCTTGCCGTCTGCCGAAACAGCTACGGCGGGGCGTCCCCAATCACCGTCAGGAAGGCCCGCACCGTTGAGACGCGTCCAGGAATTGCCACCATCTTGAGACCGGAAGATTCCGGAACCAGAGGCGTCGATGGGCGCGTAGGTGCTCCAGGGTGGACGGTGCGTGTGCCAAGTCGCGGCGAACAGAATGTTAGGATGATCGGCTGAAATGGCGAGATCGGCAATGCCAGTTTCCGGACCTTGGTCGAGGACCTTGATCCAATGCTGTCCGCCATCGGTGGACTTGTAGACGCCGCGATCGTTGTTGGGGCCGTACGCGTGGCCTAGAGCGCCGACGTACACCGTACTTCCATTCTGCGGATCGATGACGATACGGCTGATCTGGCGGGTGTCGCGGAGGCCTACGTTTTGCCAGCTCTCCCCGCCATCGGTCGAGCGGTACACGCCATCGCCGGAAGCAAGGTCCGATCGAATATCGGATTCTCCCGTACCGACATAAATGACCTTCGGATCGGAGGGAGCGACAGCAACTGCTCCGATCGAAGCAACGTGTTCATGATCGAAGATCGGCGTCCACGTTACACCCCCGTTGGTGGTTTTCCAGACGCCACCATCGACCGCACCGAAGTAAAACGTGTTGAGATCGCCTGGAACTCCTGCGGCGGAGACAGCGCGGCCTCCGCGAAAGGGACCGATAAGGCGCCACTTGAGACCGTTGAACAGATCGGAAGAGAAAGATTGCGCGCTCAGCGGCGTAAGGGAGAAGCAAAGAAAAACCAGAAAAATGGATGTGAGTTTGCGAATTGGGTGCAGCTTCATTTGTGGTCTGGATATTGTAACGAAACGAGCGCATACGTAGGTTCCAGTCAGAGTGTTGCAGCATTCCGTCGAACCTATTCACGCCTCGGAAGCTCCCACCCTTGGATTTGAAGATGAATCAGGGCTCGCTGACGCGGATAAGCTTTAGCGGGCTATTGGACACTCCGGCAGGACGTCGGTAACTCTCGGCGCAATCGCTAGGCCGCAACGGAATGCGACAGGACATTGCAGAGTTCGTGAATGATTTCCTGGCGGATCTCGTATTCGAGCAGATCTTCGTCGCTGGCCGTCCCCAGCATTCTTGATTCCAGAACTTCGCGCTGTTTGTGAAGCAATTCATTCAGTTCGAGCCGCATTTCCTCGATATGGCGGTCTTCCATACTGATCCTCCATCGAACCGCCTGTTCAAGCGGCTCTTCGATAGACGAGGCCCCGAGCTTTCTCGATCAGCAACGATACTTTTTCCGTCTTCGATATCAACCCCGAAATTCCCACTGACATTGCCAGGCGCTCCGGAAACTCATCACAGGCAGCGCTGTACAAAATCAGGATCGCCGCCGGCATCATCTGCTTCAGAACCCGTGCGGCCTCCAAGCCGTTCATCAGAGGCATCGCAAAATCCAGGATGATCAAATCAGGGCAAAGTCTGCGGGCTTCTTCGACTGCTTCGCGTCCGTTTTCCGCGAGTCCACAGACTGTAAAGTCCGGTTCACGTTCAAACAGCTCGTACAGTGCCGTACGAACAAAGGCATTATCGTCCGCGATCAAAACCGTTTTCCGCATCGCTGCCCTCGCTGAAGCCCATCATCGACCTTCTCGCGACCCCGTTCGATAGGCTTCTTACCTGAGGACAAAACAAAATTTGCAGTTCAAAAGCGGACACGGCCGATGCCATGCTCGGCGACGAAAACATAGAACCACGAACGTGTAAAGCGCCAAACTGCGCCAAACTGTTCGGGGCGATTTTTTGTGGGCATACAGCAAATCCTGTAATTTCCATTTTTCCTTGGAATCGCCGGGTCTGCTGCAGTGCGAACAGCACGATACCGCAGCGGAAGGGCTCTGTCGGCGTCTGGCGGAAATCGAGATGGTTTGGACTCATCACAGCACAACTTTGGTCCGGCCTATCACTTCCTGAACCGCCCTAGCTGCGTATCGGAGAAAGCGGCGGCAGTGACATGTACAAAACTCTTGCTTACAACAGACCCTTTCGACTCTTCGTTTCTGATTGACAGCTATGGGGTTTTACGCCACACTTACTGCCAATCGCGCATCGCCTCGTCGAGTCGGGGCGGCTTCGTCACTTATCGAAATTTCATAGAGTGAGACGTGCTATGGGAGATCTCCCCCTTCCCGCATCGTCAGGTGTTGGTGTACTCAGCCTGGGCATTGCGCCGCCTACGTCCGAACCTAGCCAACCTCCAGAAAAAGATGCGTCCCGCGATATCGCCCTGCTTGGCGTGCTGCGCGAAGCAGCCATGACAGGTCCGCAGTCCGCCGATGCAATTCTGAATGCATTGGCCGATGCGGCGCGCGTCCTGACCGCTGCCGATGGCACCGCGATCGCCTCGCGCCACGATGGAGTCATCGTTTGCCGCGCGCGCAGCGGAGACATGGCGCCCAGCCTAGGTGCTCCGCTCAACTCGGATTCCGGAATCTCCGGCGAATGCCTGCGTACCGCGTCAATCCAGATCTGTAATGACACGTCGACCGACGCGCGCGTCGACTCCGAAGCCTGCCAGGCCCTTGGAATACGCTCGGTCGTGGTCGTCCCGCTGCTCGGGCGAATGGGGATGTTCGGCATTCTTGAGGCCTTCTCCGCGCGGACCGACGCATTCGAAGAAGAACAGATGAATTCGCTGCGGTCGCTGGCCGAGATCGCCGAAATGGCTTACGAACGCGAACGAAGCGCGCCGAATACTGCCGACACGATTTCCACGGTCCGTGCCGCACTCTCTGCAGCCGCCGTGCAAGCCGGTCTTGATGAGCATCGCGCACGATCGTCCACCAAACGCTACTTGATTCTCGCGGGAATCGCCGTCGCCCTGTTCGCGATGGCGTGGATTGCGCGAATCAGCTGGCGGCAAACCGGAGCCGAGATCGCCGCGAGCGCATCGGCCACACCAAACGTCAGCACCTCAGCCGCTCCTGCGCTCCAGTTGGTCGCTGTTGAAAAGCCGAACGCAGCCTTCCCGGCACACACGACCGATCGAGCCCGAGCGAAAGTCCTCGAAAACGCCACCGCTATCGACAAAGAATCCGACACGATCGCTCCATTGACCCCGTCGAAAAATCCGCCCATCGCGGATCTTGCTGCAAGAAACGTCGCCCGTGAAGACACGGTCGAGAGTGCACCTTCGGTTCAGATGGCATCCGGCAGTGTCCGTGAAGACATGCCCAGACTCGCTGCGGAGGCAGGGCCGTTGCCGCGCTTTGGAGGAACGGTTTCCCAAGTCGTACCAGCCACCGTCCTGCAACGAGTGAATCCGATTTATCCGCCCCAAGCCCGAACCCAGGGGATCGGTGGAAACGTGATCCTCGACGCCACCATCGCCCCGGACGGATCCGTCCCGAAGGTCAAGGTCATCAGCGGTCCCCCAAGCCTGGCCGATGCCGCGACCAGAGCCGTGCGGCAATGGCGCTTCTCGCCTGCCGTGCTGAACGGTAAGCCGGTGGAAGTCGAGCAACGTATCACGATCGTGTTCAAACTACCGTGAGCCCTCGAAAAACGCATCGGAATTGTGTTGTAACCAACTTGGACTAAAAGAGATTTGGAAGGCAATGCTCATTCCTAGCCGCGAAGCCGCTGGGAATTATAGCCAACGGCAAAGCCGTGGCTGCTAACCCGGACACAACCATGCCCCGAAGTGTGTGTGAGAGAACTACACCCTGTCGATAACTGTAGAGCTAGTGCCACGAGAATGCAGCCGCGAAGCGGCGGAAGAATACAGCCCACGGCGCGAGCCGTGGGAAAAGATTGGTCCCCAAACCAAGCCCCGGAAGGGGCGAAAGAAAAGCCGCGACGCAAACTCTACAGGAACGACGAGTTTGGAAACCTCTACTGAAGAGGTTGAATGAGGCTCACGTCTTCCACTGATACGACGTAGCACGGTAAAGGTTCATCGTGCGGTATCGGCAGTGTCGGCACACCTTTCGAGTACTCAATTGCAGACTTGAATCCGATAAACCTGCCTTCATCGTCGAAGACATATTTCTTCGACATGTTCGAGACCGATGCACTGCATGCGTTGTGGTGAGTAGCAACCACCTCATACGACTGCTTGTAATCCAGCACGCAGCTTGGGATTTGCGGCTCAAACAATGCGAAGGCATGCATGATCCTGACGAACCTCCGCCCCTTCGGCGTCATTACCTCGAAAATAAATGACTGATAGTTGAGGCCAAAGCTCGTCAGCGCAGGCTCGCCGATCGAAGCCACAAATCTGCCATGCAACACCTGGGGTTCTTCGAGAGAATCATCGCAACACGCACCAGCCATCGCCGAGAGCGTGAGAATAATCCCGAAAATCAGCGCGACCCGGACGTGTGCTCTCTGCATCGGATTCCCTCGCTGAACCCGATTGCTATTCTCCGCTCCCGGACAGGGAGAAGGAACTGCCAAGAGTTACGGTGGAACACCCTCAATGCATTCAGCCTCCGCAGGCTCCGCGGCTCTAGATCGTTGTCACCAGTTACCCCATCCTTGGCGGTTTTCGAAGGGAGAGGCGCGATCG